>Ga0070722_10000286_pt1 | contig 13668 bp, 10 predicted proteins | sample tdAd001_FD_67276 | JGI IMG/M metagenome (GOLD analysis project Ga0070722, IMG submission 67276) | Marine sediment microbial communities from the Atlantic coast under amendment with organic carbon and nitrate - tdAd00.1 | ecosystem: Environmental > Aquatic > Marine > Coastal > Sediment | place...
GTCGTCGAAGAGGTGGCAGAACCTGAGGCTGTGGTGGAAACTCCAAGCCCCACGGAATTGTTAAAGATCAAAGGAACGCCCGGTTTTCTCGTGAAATTCAAGGGGCCGACGGTTGGCACCGGCTCGCAGATTTACGATGACGGCAATCAGATTGGCATTGGCACGACCGAGCCCAAACAGCGACTGGAGGTCAACGGCAACATTCAGATTCACGAACAAAATAGCGGCGTCGCGGGACTTATGATTACGCAGTCATCCGGTGAAACTGGCTACATCATGCACAATCGTGCGAGTACGTTGACGATTGGTGCGGGTTCGATAGATCGCATAACGATCGACCGACATGGCAACGTCGGACTCGGTGTTGCACGTCCAGAGCACCCTCTGGAGTTGGCAAGTGGGGCACACGCTACGTCAGGAGGAGTCTGGACCAATAGTTCGTCGCGCGAGAAAAAGGAGAACATCTCAGAGCTCTCGGCAGAAGACGCGCTGATCGCCCTGTCCGGGCTGCAGCCAGTGCAGTTCAGATACAAGAATGATGAAGAGGAAAGCTACGTTGGCTTCATCGCTGAGGATGTGCCGGAGCTCGTTGCGACGTACGACCGCCAGGGACTAAGTGCGATGGATATCGTTGCTGTGCTGACCCGCGTAGTTCAGGCACAGCAGCAGAAAATCGAAGAGCTCGAGGCGAAGCTGGAGCAGTAAGGCGTTGCTGTACACATTGCGCAATACGAACGGCATGGAAGCTTGTGTGATTTCACTGGGCGGGATCGTACAAAAACTCACGGCGCCAGACCGAGACGGGAAATACGATGACATTGTGCTCGGATTCGAATCGGTCGACCGGTACTCGGCCGAGCATCCTTATTTGGGCGCGCTGATCGGCCGCTATGGAAACCGTATCGCAGCGGGTCGTTTTTCTATGGATGGCTCCGAATATGTTCTGGCATGCAATAACAGCAGGCATCATTTGCATGGCGGGCTGAGAGGCTTCGACAAAGTGGAGTGGGATGTTCGGCAGGCGTCGAGCGAACAGGGTGATTCTCTTGTCCTCCATTACGTCAGTGCCGACGGCGAGGAAGGATACCCTGGCGAGTTGAGCGTTACAGTGACGTACACGCTTACAAAGAACGACGAGCTACGAATAGACTACTACGCAACGGCAACCAAACCGACGCCTGTCAACCTGACAAGTCATTCGTACTTCAACCTGGCCGGTAAGCGTGACGATTCGATTCTTGCTCATGAACTCGAGATTGCCGCTGCTTATTTCACACCGATCGATCAGGACCTGATTCCGACGGGCGTCCTGGAGCCTGTGGATGGAACACCGATGGACTTTCGCGAGGCACGACCGATAGGTGGACGTATCGACACCGCCGATGAGCAACTGCAGTTTGCCGGGGGCTACGACCACAACTGGGTGCTCGACAAGGAACCCGGTGAATTAGGAATGGCGGCCCGCGTGAATGAACCATCGTCTGGTCGGCAAATGGAGGTTTATACGACCGAACCGGGCTTGCAGTTTTATTCGGGCAATAGCCTGGACGGCAGTATTCGTGGCAAGCAAGGCAGGCAGTATGCCAGCCGATCGGGGTTTTGCCTCGAGACGCAACACTTTCCAGACTCTCCTAACCAGCCGGATTTTCCGTCTACAATACTTAGGCCTGGCAAGGTCTACGAGTCGACGACCGTGTATCGATTCTCTGGAATGTAGATAAGGGAGGCAAAAAAGTGCGGCTGAAAAATTGTTATCGAACAAGCGATTTCCGAAAGTTGGCAAAGCAGCGGTTGCCATCACCCATATTTCATTACATCGATGGTGGTTCGGATGACGAGGTGACGTTGGCACGAAATACGGCCGCATATGAGGTGGTCGATCTGGTACCGAACGTACTGGCCGGTGTCAGTGAGATAGATTTGTCTGTGTCGGTACTTGGTCAGGATTTGGATATACCATTGTTTTTCGCTCCGACTGCGATGCAACGCCTGTTTCATCATGATGGCGAATTCGCACTCGCGGAGGCGGCGGCGAAGTACGGCACGATGTATGGAGTCTCGACGATCGGCACACGGAGTATCGAGGAGCTCGGCGCATACAACGACGCGCTGAAGATGTTTCAGATCTACATTCACAATGACCCCGGGCTGACGACAGATATGATCGCGCGCTGCAAAGCCGCGAATTTCGATGCGTTGGCATTGACCGTGGACACGATTGTCGCTGGCAATCGCGAACGAGACTACGTGACCGGTATGACGACGCCGCCCAAACTGACGCCTCGCAGTCTATTCAGTTTTGCGACGCACCCCAGCTGGACTTTCAACTACCTGCTCAGGGAGAAATTCGATCTGCCGAACATTTCACAGTTCATTGAAGCAGAGTCGAGGACGCATCTCTCGGTCGTCGACTATCTCAACGAGCAGATGAAGCGAACAATTGACTGGGACGATGCTGCGACGATGGTTCAGGAGTGGGGCGGACAATTCGCCATCAAAGGGGTGATGTCGGTTGATGATGCGAAGCGCTGCGTTGAAATCGGTGCGAGTGCGATCATGATTTCCAATCATGGTGGCAGACAGCTCGATGGGTCGCGCTCTCCATTTGATCAATTAGCAGCAATTCTCGATGCGGTTGGTGGAGATATTGAAGTCATCGTGGACGGTGGAATTCGCCGTGGCACGCATGTGCTTAAGGCGCTCGCAATGGGTGCTACTGCCTGCTCAGGTGGACGCATGTATCTGTATGCGCTTGCCGGTGCTGGTCCGGCCGGTGTCGATCGGGCGATGGGATTGCTGCGTGATGAAATAGAGCGCGACATGCAACTCATGGGCTGTGCATCAATCGCCAAACTAAAACCGTCGATGCTGGTCCAACGAAACCAGGGATGAATTCAAAGTACACAATTTGCGTTACGGTGATGATCGCGATTCTTGTCGCGAGCTGTGGTGGTGGCGGCGCCAGGACTAACAACAATCCGCCACCAGTTGGTAACCCGCCAACTGTGGGTCTTGATGCTCGACCGAACAACGCGACTTGCGTCGCGCCTGCAAGAGGTGCGGGTGGTGCCGCCGTGGATGCTGTCGATGCGTTTCCCGCACTGCCCAATATCTCGCAGGCCGTAAAGGTGCTCGTCGAGCCGGTGCTCAATCCAAGGTGGTTTGTATTGAGAAAGAGCGGTCAGCTCGTCGTGTTCGATCCGGATAACGCCACCAGCACATCGAACTTCCTCAATCTCTCGGGCGTCGTGCGCACAGCTTCCGAAGGAGGCTTGCTCGGCATGGCGTTCCATCCCGACTATCCCCTGGTACCCGAGATTTTTCTTTCCTACACGATAAATGGCTCATCTACAGAGATGCGATCAGTCATTTCGCGGGTCGTTCTTGACGACATCACGTCGCCTGCTGCCATCGGTGCCGGGAGTGTTGAGCAGGTCATCATCGAGGTTGATCAGTTCGCCAGCAACCACAATGGCGGGGACATCGCTGTCGGCGCTGACCGCTTACTCTACATCGGCCTCGGTGACGGTGGTGGTGGTGGTGACCCGCAGGAGACCGGTCAGGACACGACGCGATTGCTCGGGTCGTTTCTACGCCTCGACGTTATCGGTACAGGAGCCGGCTACAACATCCCGGCCGGAAACCCGTTTGCGGCTGAATCCAGATGCGGGCCCGGTACCAACGCGAATAGCTGTCCCGAAATTTTTGCCTGGGGCCTGCGCAACCCATGGCGATGGAGTTTTGATCCGCCAACAGGCTTGCTCTGGGCGGGCGATGTCGGCCAGGGTACCTGGGAAGAGATCGATCAAATCGTTCTGAATGGCAATTACGGCTGGGACTGCCGGGAAGGTGCGCATGATTTTGAGACGAATGGATGTACCGGGCCATTCGAGCCGCCAGTCAGCGAATACTCCCATGCAAACGGGGACCGATCGATAACCGGCGGCTTTGTCTATCGCGGCACCGCTATTCCCGGTCTTGTCGGCCGCTACGTTTTCGCAGATTTTGAATCGGGTCGAATTTGGGCGCTCGCATCGGATGGCATGGGTGGCTACACAAACGAGCAACTTGTTGCGACATCGACTAATCCGTCATCGTTTGGTATTGATCAGGACGGTGAGTTGTACTTCACGGATTTCGCAGGTCGTATCATGCAGCTTGTTCCCAGCGGCGGCGCGGCGGACCCGGTTGCCGATTTGCTCTCCGCTTCGGGCTGCGTCGATCCGGCGAATATCACCTTGCCATACGGAGGACTGGTTCCTTACGACATCAACGCACCGTTCTGGTCTGACGGCGCAGCCAAGGATCGCCTTATAGGCCTGCCGAACGGTACAACCATCGCCATAGATGCTGACGATGACTGGGTATTTCCCGCGGGAACGGTCCTGGTCAAGAATTTCCGAATTAACGGTCGCCTGGTCGAAACCCGCCATCTGATGCGCCATCCGGACGGAGTCTGGGCCGGCTATACGTACGAGTGGAATGCGGCAGAGACTGAAGCGACCAGGGTTCGCGGTGGCAAGATTGAGTTAGTCGACGGGCAGAACTGGGTGTTCCCCGGCGAAGCCGAGTGCCTGCAATGTCACACTGTTGCCGCCGGCGTTGCGCTGGGCCCCGAGACCAGCCAGCTGAACAGAGAATTCACGTATCCATCGACCGGACGCACACACAATCAACTCGAGACTCTGGACGCGATAGCAATGTTCTCATCGCCGTTACCGGGCAATGCGGCCACCTTGCCGGTTATGCCAGATCCGATGGATGTGACAGCCGATGTTGGTGATCGGGCGCGCGCTTATCTGCATACCAACTGCGCACAATGTCATCAGCCTGGCGGTCCGACGCCTGTCGATGTCGACCTTCGCTACACGACGCTGCTCCCCAACATGAATGCTTGTGATGTGATACCCGATGCCGGCGGTATCGGTGTCATGATGCCGAGAATCATCGCTCCGGGAGATGCGTCGCGATCGGTACTCGTCGAGCGCGTAAATCGACGCGATGTAAATGGCATGCCGCCACTCGGTTCGACGATTGCAGATAGTGACGGCGTCATGTTGCTCAGTGACTGGATTAACGGCCTGGCCAACTGCAATTAGCCGTCATTTCGGCCGTTTCTGTGACGCCAATCAAGGGAATTATGGTCCTCAAAGCCCATACTGTCGGGCACTGGAGGCTCGATGAAGCAACTGCTCGCCATAGCCACACTCTTATTGGGTTTTTGCCTGACGGCGAACGCCGACGTATGGAAGTGGGTGGACGCGGCCGGCAAGATGCACTTTGTCGATACGATCAAGCCGATTTACACATGGACCGACGAGTTCGGCAAAGCGCACTACGCCGATACACCCGATCATGAGGATGCCGTATCGGTAGAACTGGTTTGGCACTCAACGGGATCGTTGGACCAGGTGGCAGAGGATAGTGACGAGAACGAGTCCGGAGGCTATGCCTTTCCTGGCGAGACAGCCGAAGACAGAGCGGAGCGCGAGAAGGCCGAAGCGTACTACTGCAAACGCGCCACGGAAATCTACGAGTCCTACCTCGATGCGCCGCAGCTGTATCGTACGGGTGAAGGTGGTGAGCGCGAGTATCTGAGCAAGAAAGATGCGGCTGCCACAATTGCCGAAACCAAGATGAAAAAAGACGAACTCTGCCGTTAGAAGCTGGCTTTTGCCTCCAGCAGCACTTGCACACTGTCTATAGACGGGTCTCCATTCAGCGGAAACGCGACATCAAAATGTAAAATCCTGCGTGAACCGGTCCGGGTCGATGCGAATCGCAACCCGCATCCAATATCGCTCAACCACCCCAGGCTCTGACCACCAAGGGGGTTTTCGCCCCAGGTTCGACCGGCATCTGCAAAGATCGCACCGCCAACTCGAAACAGGCGAAACGGGTACCAGTCCCAGAAATAGCGCTCCTCTACCGTGAGCAAAACCTTTGAGTCACCTGTCTGGTACCGCAGCGGGTAGCCGCGCAGACCAGTGTCGCCGCCGAGTTCGACTGGATTGTCGAGGTCAAGATTGCTGCCGACAGACGTCGACAAGGTTGCGAAAAACGTTCGTTTTTCAGATTGTTTGCGGTAATAACGCGCAGAGGCATTAAGCAACACGTCCGCGGCGTCGCCGCTTTCGTGTCGTCCGCTGATGTTTCCTCTTAATAACAATGCGGACTCCGCCAGCGTGCCGAAAGAGCGTTCGACGCCGAGCGCATACACGATGGCGTTTCGATCGGCGCCGAAACTCTCATCGGACCAACCCAGCGTTGCCGAGAATCGCGTGCCAGTCGAAAAGTCCTCCGTCCTTTCAATTTGATCGCGATTGTTGGCCGTTTCAAAATGATCCTCGAGAATCTCTATACCCATAAACGGATACACGAGTTTGCGGTCGTCGGGTATTGCAGGCGGCAAGGTCGGGTCCAGCGCTTCAGAGAACTGATTGTCATCAGACACGACACCGGCCGTGAACCGTCGCGTCCAGCCGTCTCGCAGGCCGGCCGACCAGCCACCGAATGCGGAAAAAAATTGCCGCTCATGTCTGTACTCGGCAGCTTTTTCGCCAAGCTGATACAAAGTGTCAGTCCGGTCGTCATCGAAAATGGTTCCGCCAGTTGCCCAGCGGGTGTCGAGCGCATAGAACGGTCGCACAATAGAGAGCAGATAAGAGTGACCGTCTGAATTGTCGGCGAGACTGATTGTCGCTGACGTCCAGCTGCGGCCGATGTGCCGGTCCCTGAATTGGAACAAGGTCGAATCCCGGTCGACATCACGGGACTTGGAAAGCAGGAGTTTTTGTCCGCGGCCAAACAGATTGAGCTCCTCGAGCTTGATCATTATGTCGTTTTCGCCGCCGCTGCGTGAGATTGAGAATCCCGGTCTCAGCGTCCACACATCCCGCGTGTTGACGTGCAGATCGACACTACCGTCCTTGAGATTGGCTGGCGCAATCGACGCGTCGTAAAAATACGTGTTCTGGCGCAGGATGCGCTCCGACTCCTCGATCAGGCGCTTCGAGTAGACGTCACCCGGTTTGAACAGCAACTGTTTCTCGATGACGGAGTCTTTGGTGATGATATGAAGCCGATTTGCGAGCCGGTATAAGGCGTTGTTCTCTTTTGGGTTCGACAGGTCGAATACGTCCTGCTTCACGAAAACAATGTTGCCGATGACAACTTGCTTCGCTTCGAGTTTCTGTGGGTCCAGCGGTGCTGTCGTCTCCCCGGCAGCGGCCGCTGCCTGGCCTGCTGACGACAGCAGCAGCAAGCTGCATATCGCGAATTTCGGTTTGAGACGATTCACATTTTGGCGCTTCTTAGCGTCCGGTAAATCAGTATAATCTTCCATTCCTGAAATCTCAGCGACCGAATATGCAAAACGAGTTGATTAACGAGGGGCTGACACTGATGCTCGCCGGAATGGGTACGGTGGTTGTGTTCCTGACGACGCTCGTTATCGTGATGACGCTGATGTCTCGTTTGCTCATGCGTTTTCAAGCCGTGCCAGAGCCGACGGGCGCTGGCGACGACGAGGTTGCTGCGATCGCCGCGGCCATCATGGAATATCGGCGAAAATAACCCCCAAAAGACAAAGCGATATGAACGACAAAACACCTCTTGGTATCACAGAACTAGCCCTGCGCGATGCGCATCAAAGTTTATTGGCAACACGTATGCGCATCGACGACATGCTGCCAATTGCGGAAAAACTCGATCGGATCGGTTTCTGGTCAATCGAGAGCTGGGGTGGGGCGACGTTCGACTCCTGTATTCGATATCTTGGTGAAGATCCGTGGGAGCGGATTCGCCGCCTCAAAGCGGCAATGCCAAACACTCCACAACAGATGTTGTTCCGCGGGCAGAATATTCTCGGTTATCGGCACTACGCGGATGACCTCGTGGAGAAGTTCGTCGAGCGTGCTGCAGTGAACGGCGTGGACGTTTTCCGGATATTTGATGCACTGAACGATATGCGCAATCTCGAGACCGCCGTGAAGGCCACTCTCAAGGTCGGTAAGCATGCGCAGGGAACGATTTCTTACACAGTCAGCCCGGTACATACGCTTGATCTGTGGGTCGATATTGGCCGTCAGATCGAGGATATGGGCGCGCATTCGGTGTGCATAAAGGATATGGCCGGCCTGCTGAATCCCTACGTGGCGTCTGAACTCGTTACTCGACTCAAGAAGGCACTGTCTATCCCTATCCACTTGCATTGCCATGCGACGACTGGCATGTCCACAGCTGCGTGTATCAAGGCGGCAGAAGCAGGCGTAGACAGAGTGGATGCCGCGATTTCATCGATGAGCATGACCTACGGGCACTCGCCAACGGAGTCGCTGGTCGCGATTCTGGACGGGACCGATCGGGCGACCGGCCTGGATCTCCTCCTGCTGGAGGAAGTTGCCGCCTATTTTCGTGAAGTTCGCAAGAAGTACGATCGGTTTGAGGGTGCTCTAAAAGGTGTGGATTCTCGCATCCTGGTTGCCCAGGTGCCTGGCGGCATGCTGACCAACCTTGAAAGCCAGCTGCGCGAACAGAATGCCGGGGACAAGCTCGATGCGGTGCTCGACGAGATACCTCGAGTTCGCGAAGACCTCGGTATGTTGCCTCTCGTGACGCCAACGTCCCAGATCGTCGGCACGCAGGCCGTTATCAACGTGTTGTCCGGCGAACGCTACGCGACGATTTCGAAGGAAACACAGGGCATTCTGAAAGGTGAATATGGCGCGACACCAGCACCTGTAAATGCGGATTTGCAGCTGCGCGTGTTGGACGGGAGTGAGGCAATTACATGCCGGCCGGCAGATAACCTGGAGCCAGAAGTCGAGCGCCAGACAATTGAATTGACAAGAATCGCGGCTGAAAAAGGCATTCGACTGGCCGACGACGTCATTGATGACGTTCTAAGCTATGCGCTTTTCCCACAGATTGGTTTGAAGTTTCTTGAAAACCGCGACAACCCCGATGCCTTTGAGCCACCGCCTGACACGACTCCGGCGCCTTCGCCCGTCGTTAGCAGCAGCCCTCCGGGAGCCGCCAGCGTCTATTCTGTCCGCGTCAATGGCAAATCCTATACCGTCGAGGTAGCCGAAGGAGGGCAACTGACTGATGTTCGTCCCAGTGCGGCACCCGCAGCACCGGCAGTGACGACTGTGGCGTCGGGTGAAAACGTCACCGCAGTCCTTGCCGGCAACATTTTCAAGGTGCACGTGTCAGTCGGTGACGAAGTAGATGAAGGCGACCGTTTGCTCGTCGTTGAAGCCATGAAAATGGAAACGGAGATCGTCGCACCGAAAACCGGCACGATAAGCGCCGTAATGGTGGCCGAAGGTGACGTTGTCGCCGTTGGTGATCCGCTGGTTGCGATTGACTGACGCATGGACCTGATCGAGCAACTCTGGCAAGGCTCGGGTCTCTACCTGATGACTGGTGGGCAGGCAGTGATGCTGCTTGTGTGCCTGCTGCTGCTGTATCTCGGCATCGTCAGGAAGTTCGAGCCGTTATTGCTCGTGACGATCGGTTTCGGCGGTCTGCTGTCGAATATTCCCGGGGTGGAAATCGCGACTGGCGATGGCTTGCTGCATCTTACCTATGTTGTTGGTATTGAAACCGGCGCATTTCCGTTAATCATATTCATGGGTGTCGGCGCACTGACGGACTTTGGTCCGCTGCTCGCAAACCCGAGGACGTTGTTCCTCGGGGCAGCTGCGCAATTCGGCATTTTCGCGACCTTGCTCGGTGCGCTGGGGCTAACCGCAATAGGTGTCATGGATTTTTCGCTTCGGGAGGCGGCGGCAATAGGCATCATCGGTGGGGCGGATGGGCCGACGGCTATTTATGTCGCGGGACAGCTGGCACCACACTTGCTCGGCGCTATTGCGGTGGCGGCCTATTCATATATGGCTCTCGTACCGCTGATTCAACCTCCGATCATGAAGTTGCTTACGACTGAAGCCGAACGCAAGATCGAGATGGTGCAGCTTCGCGAAGTTTCCAAAGCGGAGCGCATAATTTTTCCGTTGCTATTGTTGCTACTGGTAGCTTTACTTCTGCCATCCGCCGCACCTCTGCTCGGCATGCTCGCTTTCGGCAACCTGATGCGCGAATGTGGAGTTGTCGAGCGTCTGTCGCACACGACGCAAAATGCGCTGATCAACATCGTGACGATATTTCTCGGCCTGGCCGTGGGCTCGAAACTCAGTGCGGAGCAGTTTCTCGTACCGAGCACTCTGGGCATATTGCTGCTCGGTATGGTCGCATTTGCCATTGGCACGGCCAGTGGCGTTCTGATGGGAAAACTGCTGAACCGATTATCAAAACAAGCCATTAACCCGCTCATCGGGGCTGCCGGAGTTTCTGCCGTGCCGATGGCTGCGCGTGTTGCCAACAAAGTCGGACTGGATGCGAACCCGCACAACGTCCTCCTGATGCACGCAATGGGCCCCAATGTGGCAGGTGTAATCGGGTCCGCTGTGGCAGCCGGCGTCATGATCATGCTTACGTCGTGACAGGGACCGGGTTCAGTACCTCAAAGCTCAGCCTTATCGGCTTCCTTGTTGTCCTGATTCTGGCCTGGTTTTGTTACCGGCCGGCGATCAGCGGCGTGTTCCAACTTGATGACGTCTCCAATCTCGCCGCTCTCACCAGTATCGAAGACTCAAGCAGTACTATTGATTTTGTTCTTTCCGGTACCGCGGGTCCCGTAGGACGGCCACTGGCGCTGCTGTCATTTGTGTTTCAGGCTGAGGAATGGGAGCAAGGCGCGGCAGCGTTCATCCAGGTCAATATACTGATTCATCTGCTTAACGCCCTGATCCTGGCAGGGTGTTTGTATCAGCTCAGTTTGTTGCGGGCGGTTGAACAAAATAAAGCCGTCATTGTGGCGGTGGCCACCGCAAGCATGTGGGTGATAATGCCGTTGCTTGCTTCCGCGTCACTGCTCGTCGTGCAGCGAATGACGACATTGAGCGCATTCTTCGTCTTGCTCGGACTCAGCGGCTACCTTGTTTCACGCAGCAGGTTCGAAGCGTCGCCAAATCGAGCACTGATCGGCATGAGTCTCAGTATTGCAGTCGGCACTCTACTGGCGACCCTTGCAAAAGAATCTGGTTTGTTGCTGCCGACGTATGTTCTGGTGCTCGAGGCGACACTGCTCAAACGACCATCAGGTATCGCGAATCGTATCTGGCGTCTCTGGCAGATTATATTCTTGCTGGTGCCAACGCTGGTGATAGTCACGTACCTCATAACTCGTATTGCGTACCCTGAATGGACTGTATTGATGCGCGGCTTCACCGTCTGGGAACGGTTGCTTACCGAGGCGCGGTTGCTGTGGTTGTACCTCTACAAAGCGCTACTCGGATTTCCCGGGCAGCTCGGTATCTTCCAGACACCACCAACAATAAGTCGCAGTATTTTCGAACCATTGGCATTCCTGGCAGTGCTTTCCTGGTCGGCGCTGGGTATCGCATCGATCGTTTGGCGGCGCCGCTATCCATTATTTTCCCTGGCAGTTTTGTGGTACCTGACGGGTCACGTCATTGAGTCATCCGTTGTGCCACTCGAGCTTTACTTCGAGCACCGTAACTATTTGCCGATTCTGGGGCCCTTGTATGCGCTCTGTGCTTACCTGCTGTTGAATTCGCCGCAGCTCCGCCGCGTTGCATACGTAGTCGTGCCACTCTATGTGTTGTCTGGTGCGTTTTTTTTGCATGGCTTTGCTTCCCTGTCGGGCGAACCATCATCGGCGTCTCGCTACTGGGCGCTCAAGTATCCTGACTCAGTTCGCGCCGTGACAACAATGGCGACCTATCAATTGTCGGAAGAGGGCCCGATACGGACGTTGTCGACAATCGATCGCTTTGTCACAGAGCGGCCACAATTCGCCTACTTGAGGATTCAGGAGCTCAATCTGCGATGCATGTACATGTCCCAAGAGAATCACGAGGCCGTGCTCGTGGAGCTGAGGCGAGAGCTGCCAAACGTAGATTTCACTTATACCGCGGGCACCATGCTGTCGCAATTTCTCAGCACGGTAATCTCCGTTAACTGCAACGGTATCGGTCCTGACACTGTGGCAGAACTGGCAGATATCCTGCGGCAGAATCCGCGCTATATTCAAGGCCCGCTCTACAACCAGTTCCATCATAAGTTGATGGCGGGAATTGCCAGGCAGAAAGGAGACTACGACGCAACGATCGATCATCTCGAACGTGCGATTGCCCGGCGAGGCACCAATGAGTTGAATATGATGATGGTTACGGCGCTTGGCGGTGCCGGTGACTTTGATGGTGCCAACGAGTTTATCGATGCTGCACTGCAGCGGCAGCCCGGCCACCCACTGCGGGCAGTTGCCTGGCGTAGCAATCTTGAGAAACTACGTGAATACATCAACGAACTTGAGCGATACTCCCAAAGCGTAGAGTGATTCACGTCGGCAAGCGTACGGAGAACGAATGATCATGAGTCAGGAACCAACCGAAGTCGCGCTTTCGATCGTCATTCCCGCCAAGAATGAGGCCGCGGCCATTGGCGATGTTGTTGCGGCGGCAATAGATGCACATCCGGACGCAGAAGTCATAGTCGTCGATGACGGGTCCAGTGACGCGACCGCAGATATCGCGGAGCAGTCTGGCGCAATAGTCGTCCGGCATCCGGAGAGTCTGGGAAACGGCGCGGCAGTGAAAAGTGGCGCCCGAGCGGCGCAAGGCGAGATATTGGCGCTAATGGATGGTGACGGCCAGCACGACGCGCGTGAGATCGGCCGTTTGCTGGAAAAACTGAACCAGGGCTATGACATGGCGATTGGCGCGCGTGATTCAGCATCCCACGCCAGCATGGGGCGCCTGTTCGCCAACGGTTTTTACAACGAATTTGCGTCGCTGATCAGCGGTCGCAAGATTGTTGATCTGACGTCGGGTTTTCGTGTCGTTCGTGCCTCGTTGTTCAAGAGGTTTTTGTACCTCCTGCCTAACGGATTCTCGTACCCGACCACAATCACTATGGCGTTCTTGCGCTCCGGTTTTCCAGTGTGCTTTGAACCGATAAAAGCTGCGGAACGCAAAGGCAAAAGTCATATTCGACCGATTCGCGATGGTGTACGTTTTCTCGTCATCATCTTCAAAATCGCAACGCTGTATGCACCACTAAAAGTATTCCTGCCCATTAGCAGCCTGTTCTTCGCGACAGGCCTTGGCTATTACGCGTATACCTATTTCACGACGGGTCGCTTTACGAACATGAGTCTGCTGGTCTTTAGCGCGTCGGTAATTATTTTTCTCATCGGTCTGATTTCAGAACAGATTACAGCGCTGACTTACAGCAAATCCTGATAATGCGGCAGTGCATATTTGTTGTTGGCACACGCGCGCAGCTGGTCAAAGTTGCGCCTGTTCTAACGCTCGCTTCCAAATTGAATCTGGGGCACATCGTCTGGTTTACCGGCCAGCACGATGAGTCGATCGAAGATCTGATTGCGGATTTTGATATCACATCGCAATTCGTGCATCCCGCAGGACGAAAAGAGCGCTCTAGCATTCTGCGCCTGATCACGTGGCTGCCGGGGACACTGCTCCGTTGTTATCGATATATAGGCCGTGTGAAGACCAGCACGGCACAGAATCCACTCGTCGTCGTGCACGGCGATACCTTATCGACATTTCTGGGTGC
>Ga0070722_10000287_pt1 | contig 13604 bp, 13 predicted proteins | sample tdAd001_FD_67276 | JGI IMG/M metagenome (GOLD analysis project Ga0070722, IMG submission 67276) | Marine sediment microbial communities from the Atlantic coast under amendment with organic carbon and nitrate - tdAd00.1 | ecosystem: Environmental > Aquatic > Marine > Coastal > Sediment | place...
TGCCCGGCAAGCGATAAGGCAAATCCCAGTCCGTGATAAGCCTGGGCAAAACAGGGGTTGAGTTCGATTGATTTCCTGAGCGCCGCAATCGACGCATCGTGATCGCCGAGCATCATGTGAATACGGCCTATCGCGAAGTAGGAAATCGCTTCCTTGTCGTCGCATTGGAGCGCCTGTTTCGCAAATTTCAGACCTTCCTGCAAACGCGCGGCCGGATCCGGGGCATAGCCCATAATCACAGTGATGTAGCAACTGTAAGCAAAGTAGGCGTGGGCGGGAGCGAAACCAGGGTCGGCTTCGAGCGCCTGCTGGAATAATTCTCTCGACTTCAGGACCTTGTCGTTTTCAAACTTCCACAGGCACCAGAGCGCACGCTGGTAAAGTTCCCATGCATCGAGATTTTCGGGTGGTTTGCTCACCGCCCTTTCGCGTTCGAAAGCACTCAACTCGGGCTCCAGCGCGCTCGCAATAATCTGTACCATTTCATCCTGCAGATCAAAAATGTCTTCCATTTCGCGATCATAGCGCTCGGCCCAGACATGATGCCCGGTGGCGGCATCGATCAACTGTACGGTTACTCGCACCCGGTTACCCGCTTTGCGCACGCTGCCCTCGAGTACAAAACGCACATCGAGCTCCTTTGCGACCTGGCGAATATCGATCGCAGTGCCCTTGTAGGAAAAAGTACTCTCGCGTGAAATAACCTTGAACGAGCGGATTTTGGAGAGCGCGGTAATTAAGTCCTCGGTGATGCCGTCACCGATAAAATCGAGTTCCGAATCCCGATTCATATTGACGAGTGCCAGCACTGCGATCGAGGGTGTTTCGGAACCATGCGGCTTGTTTGTAGACGAACTCATGGTTGGTTCCGCTTCGGGCTGCCAATGAAATACCCGTACCGGACGCTCGATGTTCTTGAACTCTATTTCACCGCCATCGGTGAAATCGGCATCCAGCTTGCCCAGGGTTTGCTCTTGCACCGAGGCCGAAACACAGATACCGCCTTCGGCTGCGGCGGCTTCCAGTCGTGCCGCGAGATTGACCCCGTCACCAAACACTTCACCTCGGTCTTCGATGACGTCGCCGATATTGATTCCTATTCTGATCTGAACCTTCTTGTCATCATCCAGCGCCTGATTTTGCGCGCTTAACTCAAGCTGGATTGACACCGCGCACTTTACTGCAGCGACCGCGCTGGAAAATTCGGCCAGGATCGCGTCACCCGCGTAGCGCAACACCGAACCGCCCTCACTCTCGATCTGAGCGCTGGCAAAATCAAGCACTTCCATGACCCGTCGGTGGGTACCTTCCTCATCACCTCCGGTCAGCCGCGAGTAACCAGCAACATCGGTGTATAGAATTGCGGTCAGCTTGCGCTTCAGTGAACTCATTGAATCAACTCCCCGATAATAAAGACAGTTCCATTTTTGTGCGGATTCAGTATAAAGTGCAGTACACCGAAGTCCAGCCAAATAGCTGCATACCCGGGTCGTATTTCGAGTAGTATTGACGGCTGTTTCAGTCCAGGAACCCGGAACCGGAATCAATCACACGAACACTTCTGTACGCTGGCAATCAGCCGGCATTCTAATCCTCGTAATGATCGTAATTACGACCCTGACGGAACTGAATTTACTGGAATTTGGTTTCAATCCGCTGTGGATAGCGGGCATTGCCGCGTGGTCGGCGGCACTGTTGCTATTCGCTGACACCTCACGTGTTTTGAAAATACAGGTGTCGTTAATCCTTGTGATTGGCATTGCCATGATTGTTTATGCCAGTCGACAGTCAGCCATGGTGGATCCGGGTACATTAATCAGCGCCAATACCGGCCTGATGACGATGATTGCCGCGGTTGGTTTCCTGCGCCTGGTGGTGATTCCCGAAACACAGCAGGAGGAAGTGCTACCGGTTGGCAAAAAAGCCTTTTTGCAAACTATCCTGGGGCTCAATATTTCGAGCTCGGTGATCAACATATCAGCACCGATCCTGGTTTGCGATCGCATCCATCACCAGCGGCCGATTCAACGCTTCAGCGCACAGACCTTTACCCGGATTTTCTGCGGTGTATCCAGCTGGTCGCCCTTCTTCGGCGCCATGGCCGTAGTGTTGACCTATGTCAGCGATGCGAGCCTTTGGTGGATTATGATCGCCGGGTTTCCCTTCATGTTGATCGGTTTTATCGGTGTCTACCTCGAAGCCCGTATCCGCTTTCCGGGTGAAGTGGAAAATTTTGTCGGTTACCCGACCCATCTTAGCGCTCTCAAGGTCCCGGCAATTTTGATCGTTACCGTGGCACTGATGACACAGCTACTTGCCGAAACTTCGATCCTGGTACTGATTGCAATTAGCGGGTTACTGGTGACCGCATCCGTGCTGGTGGTACGTCACGGAGTGGCCGGCTCAATCACACGACTGCGAACTTATGTCATCAATGGTTTGCCCAGAATCGTCAACGAACTATGCCTGTTTCTTGCCGCCGGCGTGCTCGCCGGGGGCATCTCCGCCCTGATTCAACACGGCGTTTTTGAAAATCCATTCGAACAGTTCGATGCCATCACCGCGACCCAGATCCTGGCGATCATGCTGCTTTGCGCGTTCTGCGGGATTCACCCGATCATCATGATTTCGGGGTTTGCACCGATGATTATGACGCTGAACCCGGATCCTAACCTGCTCGCCGTGACCTTCCTGTTCGCCTGGCATCTGGGCACCTGCTCGAATCCCCTGTCCGGGACCAATCTCGTATTCCAGGGTCGCTATGGCATACCGGGCTGGAAGATCGCTTTCTGGAACTGGCCCTATGCGATTGTCATGTTCGTCATCGGCTCGCTGTGGCTACAGCTGATGGCGGAAGTTTTCCCCTGACATCAGGCGACAATCAGGGCTGAAGGATCGGGGCAATTCTGTCTGAAGAAATCGAGCTCGGTCGGGCGTACTACCCCCGGGTAGTCACCGCGATAGCCCTGCATGTCCCGGATCATTTGAAAGTGCAGGTGCGGCGGCCAGTTACCGTTAACCGGCCTGGGTCCAATCTCGGCCAGTTTTTCGCCCGCTGAAAAGATTTGGCCGTCGACCAGACCGTCGAGTGAGCCCTCGCTCAAATGACCATACAGGGTATGAAACTCAAAATCATCGAGTCGATGCTGCAGGATGATCACCGGACCATAATCCCCGGTCACCTGCCGATTGGCAAAACTTTGTACTTCACCATCGAACGGCGTATATACCGCTGTTCCCGCAGGCACGAACACATCGACACCGATATGGATACAACGTTCTTCATCTCCCTCAAATAGCTCGGTATCTTTATAAAGCGATCTGTTTTCGAGATAACCCCCAACTCCCGCAACTGCACCGACGGAGGCGAGCCTTGCCAGGATCGCCCGGTCCAGTTCAGCTTCGCTGAACCCATCGAACTCACGATTCGAACTGGACAGGTCCATATACATGGTGTTGGCGGCAGTTAAAACCGGTTCAAACAAAGACACAAAACAGGTTCGATTGTTTGCTATCAAATTTTCCAGGTTCATCAACAGATCCTCAATCACTCTCACGCCCGAACCCTCGGGGTCAGACCAAAATGGCACTTACTTAAGTTCGAAAATATAAATGCCAGGTAAATCTTATGGCCGGATAATCGGTGAAAGTTTTTGCGAAGTAAACCGCAGGAGGCGTAGCCGCCGAGGCATTCGCGAAAACTTTCACCGATTATCCGGTCATTGCTGGCTTGGTGTAACGATAGTTGCAAGCTTAAGTATGTGCCATTTGGGTCAGACCACATTTTTCGCCATAAATATCAATCCAGCCTCCACAAGCACCGAAAAACGTGCTCTGCCCCCTCGAAGCCACTAATCAACGCCACGCAAAATAAGGTTGTTCGTAGTGCGCCACACGAGTGCTTCGACCCAACAACGCAACTTCGCGAAACTGGTAAGCAATCGCAGCACTTGGCGCTGCGAACCATTCATCACCGAGTGGCATTTTCAGCACCAGATGCTCGCTTTCCTCAATCGTTTCCAGGATCGGCGCATCCTCACGCAGTAACTCGGCTAGCGGAATGCGATGGATTTTATCAACTTCGCCGGGATTCGGCACCAGCTCGACATCGCTGCCACCGCAGACTACGACCGGGGAAATGACATAACCCGAACGCGTCGCGTAATCGTCGAGCCGACCGAGCACTCGGCTCGCATCCAGTTTCAGGCCAACTTCCTCTTCGAGTTCGCGCAACGCAGCCTGTTCGACGGTTTCACCAGGATCGATCCGCCCGCCCGGAAAGGCGCGTTGCCCGGCATGGCTGGAAAGTGTTAGCGCTCGCGTAGTCAGGATGTAAGCCGCCTGCTCGTGCGCTGCCGCGGAAAATGGAATATTAGCCATCTGTGCTGGTTGACTGCAGTCAACCAGCGTAAAAGCGACCGCCGCGTGCCTGCGATCACGGTGACTCAGCTCGGCCACATCGTGCTGCCCCAGGTTTCGGGTGATTAAATCGACCAGTGACTGGTCGAATTTACAGGCTAATTTCATCTCTATATAAGCTGGTCATTGCGAGCAAAGCGAAGCAATCTTTTTGACCTGTGGTTCAAACCTCGGGCATGGTGATCGGCGGTAGCTGTAAACCACTCAAAACCTCCTTCAGTTCGAGAATATATTCCGACCAGTAGCGCGGACTGTTAAACCACGGGAAGGCGAGCGGAAACGCAGGGTCATCCCAGCGTCGCGCCAACCAGGCGTTAAAATACAGGACGCGCATCGCACGTAACGGTTCGATCAATTTGAGTTCGCCCAGATCAAAGGCGTGAAACATTTCATAACCCTCGATAATCTCAAGCAACTGACGCTGCTGGTTACTGTTGTCACCCGATAGCAGCATCCACAAATCCTGAATCGCGGGCCCGGATATAGCGTCATCGAAATCGACGAAATGCGGGCAATCATCGCGCCACAGCACATTGCCGCTATGGCAATCGCCATGCAAGGTAGCTTGCCGGTATTTATCCGCGTCGGGCCTTCGCGCCTCGATGGCAGCCATGATTTCTCCACTGATCGCTCGATAGGCAGCTTCGAGATCAGCAGGGATAAACCCGGCTTCGAGCAAGTAGTCGATATTCTTGCTCGATTGTTCGACCGACAGCTTGAGTCGGTGTTCGAAACGGAACCCCTGCCCGGTGGCATGGATACGACCGATGAAGCGACCCAGCTGGTGTAAATGATCGAGATTATCGAGCTCCGGCGCGCGACCACCCTGGCGTGGATATATCGAAAACATAAAATCATCGTGCGTCGCCAGCGTCGGATACTCGTCACCCTCGCTGATTATCAATGGCGGCACCACCGGGATTTCGTCATCGAAGAGAAACTGGGTGAAGCGATGCTCCTCGTCTATTTGTTGTTTGCTCCAGCGATTCGGCCGGTAAAATTTGACGATCACCGGATCTTCATCTTCGATGCCAACCTGATAGACGCGATTCTCGTAGCTGTTCAAAGCCAGAATGCGGGCATCGCTTAGCCGGCCAGTCGATTCGACCGCTGCGATTACATGATCGGGAGTAAGCCGGGTATAGGGGTGGGTCAAAGCCTGTTCAACAGGCTCTGGATTATCTTTATAGTTTCCGCTGAATCCCATTCAAGTGCCCCCAGGTAAGCGTAGCGAATTTTTCCCTGGTGATCGACCAGATAACTCGAAGGATAAACATAGACTTTCCATGCAGTGGAAACTATACCCTGATTGTCCATCAAAAGCGGCAATTCGATCGGCACACGCGCAAGAAATTCATCGATACGGTCGCGATCTTCGCCCACATTCACGGTAACAATTTCAAATTCCGGGTTGTCGATTTTGTCCCGCAACCGATGTAGCGACGGGATCTCCTCGACACAGGGACGGCACCAGCTCGCCCAGAAATTAACCAGTACCACTTTCCTGCCCTGCTCGCCAAGCACATAAATCTGCTGGTTTAAATCCATTAAGCGCAGTGCCGGGGCCAACATCGCGTTATCGATTTGAGTCAAAGCAGAGGCCGGCGGCGGATTGTGGGAAAACTGGCGGGTTTCAATACTGCCTGCAACCGCCGCTATTGGGGCCGGGCTCAACTCCAGTGCTTTAATTGCCCGGTTAAGGGTGACTGCATAGTCTCGTTTGGCAGCTTGATCCGCTGCACTAAGATCATCGCCGTCACGTCGGAAAAAACCACCCTGCACGCCCTGCAACACCTGGGCGTAAACCTGTCCGCCGCCTTCACCCAGGGCATCAGCCAGCTCATCGATGCGTGCCGACCTGGTCGAAAATTGCGCATCGAGCAAATAAGCCGGCAAATTGGTAGCCCTGGTTATCGGCAGGTATTGCGCATCGTCACCAACCTCGGGCCGGGTTGCGTAAAGGTAGGCATGCACCAGGATCAGGCCCTTGATCCGAGACTTCCCCGGATTTTTCAATTGCCACTCGCGCGCGGCAATCAATGCGAGCTGGGCGCCACGCGAGCTGCTTACCAAAACCACCTTCGCGTTCGGATCGCTTGCGGCGGCATCAATCAATGTGACGATATCATGTAGCGGGAATTGAGTGATACTGCGACGATTACGTTCAACAAAGTAGGCGTCATGCAAATCGGCTAACCAGACTTCGTGGCCCATCCTGGCCAGTGCGGCGGCATGCACTGCGTGCGCTTTGCTGATACCGCGTTCCGACGGCAGCCAAAGTACCCGGTATTCACTGGACCCCGATCCCGCGAATCGCTGAATTTCGAGCTCCTGTCCGCTGGATAAACCCAGGGTCAGTAAATCGTCCTTAGCGGCTGAAACTTTGCCAGCGCAAAGCCCGAGAACTATCAGGAATAACAACCAGACCTTGCCGGGTGCAAGAATCATCGGGCCTTACTCCAGCTGATCGAGCCAGTCCGCGACCACCGCCACCAGCGCCTCGCCCTGATCGGTGAAATAATGATTCGCCTTCGGCAAGATGATCTGGCGCGAATTGGCGTGACCCACTTTTTCGATCATCGCCTTACGTTCGGCCGCGAAACGGATAACCGCCGGGAATTCTTCAGCGCCGTATAAATCCAGCACCGGAACCTGCATCCTATCGAGCGGAAACGGCTGCTGCATCGGTTGCCCGTAATCGGTTGCACCCATGCCAAGCCCGATAAAAGCATCGATGCTGCGGTCATTATTCGCTCGAATCCAGTCCATCGCCATGTGCACACCACAACTGTGCGCCAGCAACACGATTTTTCGGTGTCCGTTGTCGCGCAGAAACTTTATCCCCGCTTCGATTCGAGCATGCGCATAGTGAAAGATCGGCACGTAGTCATAATACTTTGCATCTTTTTGCAGTACCGGCATCTGCAATGCCAGCGTGCTATATCCATGCTCCACAAGGCCCACCCGCAACGGGTTTACCGTATCGGCCCAGTCCGGGTGAAAGCCGCGACCATGCAGTATTAAAATAGCTGCCCGAGAATCATCAGCTTCGGTGTAGATACTTAGAAACTCACGGCCATCAGCTTCGAGCCACTCGGGATCACCGTCCAGGATAACGTCGACAATTTCATCGCCCAGGCGGGTTTCACGCTCAAAGTCGGGCTCTACAGCCGCTACCTGCCCGCTTGACAATAAAATCAACAGGCAAATAGTCCTGGCAATGATCTCCTTTAGCTCACTCATTTCCCATTTTCGATCAATTCGATTTTTTCAAGATTTAAATATAATTGAAATTATCGTTGTTTACCCTACTCCTTTGGAGCAAGAAATCTATTCCTATAAGGTACTAGTCAGGGCACTCAAGAACCGGATATAACACACCATGAACTGGCACGGTTGAATGCCGATATGGTGTTTCGCGCAATGGAATTCGAATGAGGTTGTTTATGTCATACCCGCGGAAGCGGGTATCTTGAAATGATGGCACCTGTACAAGATACCCGCTTCCGCGGGTATGACTAACTTTAGTAAGTGCCATTGGGCTCGGATCCCTGTTTCCGGCTAGCGCTCGTGTTCCATCAGGATTGGTTTTTCTCGCTTTTCCATTAACTGTTCCTCGGCAGAAAGCTCGTTTTCAGCGAACATGACCTTGTACCAAGATTCCTCTGCCGGCGACTCCGTGCGCAGCTTCTTGGCCTGTTGTTTTGCTGTTCTGAAGGAATCATGAACTTCCAGCAACTCAAGGTTTTTCACCAGGTCTATTCCTTCGAGGGTACTGATTTTATACAGGTAATAAGGCATGATTTTGTCTCCAGTCAAAATTTAAGGTCGCGCCCCGGCAATCCGGTGTGTTTACCTACGGAATTACTCAATGTCAGGCAACGAAACTCAGACAGATGATTTAACTTTAGAACACCGTATTCTAATACAGGTGCGCCAGGTTTTGGCGAGTGTTGTCAGGGACGTAACACCCCCACCCGGGATGCGCAATCCATTGTCAGCATCGACAATCGAAGATATACGTGGTTGTTTTTCACTGATTGCAGCGCGTGAACGAGAACTCAATTCAAGCAAATCCGATCGTGATCTACCGGTGTACGCTGATCGCGCCGCAACCACCCGCGTCGTCGACTTCAAACCACCGACCGGTTCGGGGTCCAGGGATGACTAACCTCGTTATCAGGAAAAGGAGATATTTCCGGCATTGCAAATTTACTCGATGACTATGAGTTCGTAACCCAGTTCTTCATATAACTTGATCTGACCCGGACCGGTTGGCGCCACGTTGACATACTCGGGAAAATCCTCGGCGGTGACACCGTACCAGCCCGCATGGGTTTCGCAGACATGTACCGGCACATCATCGGCGACCAGTGACTGCACCTGCTGATGAATTTCAGCATTTTCGCCTTGATACCGGGTTTGCAATGCAAATTCTTCCCGACCATGCGATACCACCGCGAATTCGGTGTCAGGAAACTTGTTGCGAATTTTCCTGATTGCGTCACGAACCTGCGGTAGTAACTCATCGAGCGCGGCTTCATCGGCTTCAACGATTTCAAACACGACGCCGTGCGGTGATTCGGATCGGCCCAGCAATGTCTCGACAACTTCGTTTGCGGAAACCACTCCCGCGGAAGATAGTAAAATCGCCATCCCTATAATGATTGACCGCATACCTGCTCCGAATTCAGGTGGGCGGGTTAATATAGCTTGCCTCGCGCTTCGTCGATACGACTATCGATGAAGCCACCAAAGAAGTCTTCAGACCAGATACCCACCAACTTTTCGCTCATTTCCACCCCGTCGGCATTTAAAAACACCAGCGTTGGAGTCAGCGCGACATCATATTGCGCGGCAAACTCGTTAGTTGAGACCGAGCGACCGTTAAAATCAATCAAGCTGTCAAATTCGCTTAAAGACACCTTGCGCAGCAGGATTTTATCACCGTATTCAGCGTTGCGCTGCATCGGCAACAGGAACAGATCTTCAAGTTTACGGCAATAGCCGCAATCCTCGGCGGAAAACTCGATCACCAGGATCAGTTCCTTTTCCTTGGCAAGCAAGGATTCCGCGCGCAGATCAGATGCCTGAATCATGATAGCGGAACCGCCGGCAGCGGAGCAGGCTACTGTTAACGCCATCATCAGGGGCAAAACCAGCTGTATGCGTAAGCTGCTGCTGATCCATGCCAGGATCACGCGACTCCATCGCTGCACCACGCTTATGCTCCTGATGATAGCTGTCTGCCTCTTAGCTTGCCGGTTTGGCAGTGCTCAGACCAAGATTCGACCAGCTTTGCATACCGCCGCGATACCACTTGATCTTGTGCGCCGGGTAGCCGAATTTAAGCAGGTTCTTGATGTTGTTCGGTGACTGACCGCACCACATACCGTTACAGAACATGACCAGGGTTTTCGCATTGCTGTAATCCCACAACCCCTCGAGCGAAGTAGCGCCAAACTGGTCTTCCAGAATTTCACCTATTGAGATCGGATCTGCACCTTTAGCCGGATTCAATGCCGTCCAGGGAATGTTGACCGCACCGGGAATGGTACCTTTCTGTACCCAGTCGGGAGTGCGTGAATCGAGCACCAGAATGGATTTATCGCCACCGCTCATCTTCACCAGGTAATCGATTATTTCACGTTCACCCAGGGTTTCTACACCAGGCGCTAATACGATCGGCTGGATACAAAATGGGGGGCAAGGACGCGAAGTCTTGGCAAAAGCAGGGTTAACCACAGCCTTGTTGTCCTGGTCACGCATAATCTTGACCGACTTGCCGCCATGCGTGACGGTTGCATCCATCATCTTCGGAGTAATGCCGACTGGTTTGCCAGCCTGAACACTACCGACCCAGAACAGGCTGGTGGTCAGCATGATTGTTGTTAGTAGCTTTGATTTCATCTTGGTTCTCCTCGTGGGTAAATATGTTTGATCAAAATTTCTGCCTTCAAAATTTTAATCGCAATCAGGTTCTTCTTCTTCCTCATCCTCGCCCTCTTCCTTTTCCTTTTTACTATCCTGGTCTTCGTCACTACCGGCAACAACCGAATAGCACTGCTGCATCGATTCGACAGCAGACTCATAACTGTCCAGCGGCGACCATGCCAGTGCGGCGGAAGAAGTAATCGCCTGCAAGGTGATAAAAAATGTCAGTATTATGAATTTCATTTTCATGCCTCTCCACTCGACATTTCGGATGCAGCTAGATAATCAAAAAAGTGCCTGATAGCCCATACCTATCATTGGATATTTATCCACAAATGCCTATCCATATAGTGGATGCTGGGAAAACTTAATAGATAGGATTGATGCGATTAATAAACTCATTAGCACGGATTTTAACGGGCACCCTGCTGTCATTTTCAGCTTACGCGTGGAATTTACCGGTCGGTGATTTCGAGTTTGTAGCGGTTTCCGACAATGTCTATGTCATGCATGGCCCGTTGTCGCAACCGAATGAACAAAACCGGGGCTTCATGAATAACCCCGCCGTGATCGTAGGTAAAACCGGTCTTATCCTGATCGACCCGGGCAGCTCGTTGCAGGTTGGCGATAGAGTTCTCGAAGAAGTGGCAAAAATTTCCACTAAACCGGTGCTCGCGGTTTTCAACTCCCATATTCATGGAGATCACTGGCTCGCCAACCAGGCGGTGAAGCGCGCCTATCCAGAAATCGATATTTACGCCCACGCCAAAACGATTGCACAATCCCAGGCTAGCGAGGGTGTCACCTGGCTCGACCTGATGCTCCAGCTAACCGGCGGATTCACTCGCGGCACCGAAATCGTGTCGGCGAACAAGGCCGTAGAACATGACGACAGGATAATAATCGATGGTGAAGAGTTTGTAATCCATTCGTTGTTACCCTCACATACCGACACCGATATCATGATCGAACATGTGGGTAGTCGAACAATTTTTATGGGAGACAACTGTTTCAACTTACGCATGGGCAGATTTGACAACAGTAGTAGCATTATCGGCACCATTGCGGCGCTGGAGTACATCGCGGCCTTGAACTTCGACAACGTGGTGCCGGGGCACGGACCCAGCGGTGGCAATGAAGACATCCTAATGCCTTATTTGAATTATCTACGTCAGCTTGAAAAAGTCGTCGCGGAAGGATTGGAAGACGAACTCGAAGACTATGAAATCAAGGGAAAAGTGTTGCCGCAGTTTGCGTATATAAGTCAGTGGAGTGAATTTGACGTACAATTCGGTCCCAACCTGAACAAAATGTACCTGGAACTCGAGGCCTTTTAACAGATCGTATAATCGTATGAATGGTTTAAGGCAAACAAATCAGCACTGGATCGGTCGAAGATTACCGGTCCTGATACTGTTGTTGCTGCTAATCCCGATGCAAACAAGCCTCGCCAGTGAAGGTAAATTTTACGGGGCGATCCCATCGGAAAAACCGGACTGGTTCAAGGAGAGTTTCCTGGAATTTGAAGAAGACGTCACCGAGGCTGCCGCAAACGGACGACGAGTGATGCTTTACTTCCACCAGGACGGTTGCCCTTATTGCGCGAGGCTGGTCGAGGAAAATTTCACCGACCCCGAACTGAAGGCATATATCATCGAAAATTTCGACGGTATCACGCTCAATATGTGGGGAGACCGCCCGGTGGTCAGCGTTGCGGGGCAGGACTTTACCGAAAAAAGCTTTGCCGCTGCACTGCAGGTACAGTACACACCGACACTGATTTTTCTCGATGAGAACGGCAAGGTCGTGCTACGTCTGAATGGCTATTATCCCCCGCAGGACTTCCGTGCCGCCCTCGACTATGTGGTACAAAAACTCGAGCAAAAATTAAGCTTCTCTCAATACCGGCTCGAGGCGATTGCAGCTGCTACTGGCGACTTGATTGATGAGGATTTCTATCTCGATGAGCTGGACCTGCAGAATGTTATCGCCGCCTCAGGTAAACCGCTGGCGGTTTATTTTGAAGCACCCGCTTGCCCCGAATGCGCAACCATGCACGCTCGCATCCTCGCCGACAAGGCAACCAGGGAACTGGTACGCCAGGCTGATAATATCCAGTTGGATGTAGGTTCGACACAACAGATTACGACTCCTGTCGGCGAACAGATCAGTGTCAAGCAGTGGGCCCGTGACCTGGGTATTGCCTACACCCCTTCAGTAATATTTTTTGATGAAACTGGTAACGAGGTGATGCGCATCAGCGCTTTTCTGAAAACCTTCCACTTTCAATCGGTATATGCCTATGTGCTGGACAAGGCGTATCTCGAAGAACCTGAGTTCCAGCGCTACATCTCGGCACGTGCCGACCATATTCGTGAAGCCGGATTTGATACAGATATCTGGGGATATGAATCATTTCATGATTAAATACAGCAAAACTAACGAGCAGAGACCCTAGGCAACCTTCGATTAAAACACTATTGCTCGCTACAACATTTGCTGTCTTCACTGGCGGTTATCTGCCTTCGGCCATCGCTCAGAATGCTGTCGCGCACCATGGTTTCGATTGCCTTATCTTCGGGCAGCCCGGAGCAGGCACTCAGCAAAATAGATAGCAATGCTATAACTACCAATTTTTTCATCACTAACCAGGCGCTTACTGGGTTTGCGCAGTTTCAGGTTTTGGCTGCCCCCTGGCCGACATCATATCCATCCACCGCTGGTAAAACTGCTCGTATTGCTTTGGATCCATAATTGTCTGTGGATTTTGCATCCCGCCGGTTGGGGGCATTGCTCCAGGGTTCATCATCCCGGGCATCTGCGGCATCATTCCCATTGGTGGCATGCCCATTCCCGGCGCCCCGATTGGCGGGAGCCCTGAGCCCGGCGCCCCCATTCCTGGCATTCCCATTCCTGGCATTCCTCCCATTCCTGGCATTCCTCCCATTCCTGGCATTCCTCCCATTCCCGGCATCATCCCACCCATCGGGTTCATCATGCCCATCATCGGCGCCATCATCATCCCGGTCATTGGATTCATCATCATGCCCATCGGGTTTGTCATGCCTCCCATTCCCGGCATTCCCGGCATTCCCGGCATTCCTCCCATGCCCCCCATTCCCGGCATCATGCCAGTCATCGGCGCCATCATCATTCCGGTCATCGGATTCATCATCCCCATCATCGGGGTCATCATTCCTGTCATCGGGTTCATCATCCCCATCATCGGGGTCATCATTCCTGTCATCGGG
>Ga0070722_10000290_pt1 | contig 13497 bp, 13 predicted proteins | sample tdAd001_FD_67276 | JGI IMG/M metagenome (GOLD analysis project Ga0070722, IMG submission 67276) | Marine sediment microbial communities from the Atlantic coast under amendment with organic carbon and nitrate - tdAd00.1 | ecosystem: Environmental > Aquatic > Marine > Coastal > Sediment | place...
TCTCCCTTGCTCGGCTTGTGGGGCCTCGTCCCCGTGTGGGGGGTCCTCACGCATTGGGGGTTCGTCAACTTCGTGGCGGCGCTAGGGCTCTTTGCGATGGCTCTTGGTCTGGCCCTTCGCGTCGTCGATCGCCCGAGCGTCAAGGTCCAGGGCGCGCTCATCGCAGTGTTGATCCTGCTCTTCTTCACTCACATTTTCCGGTTTCCCTTTGCGCTGGGGATGCTCGTTCTCGTTGCAGTGGTGATGCACGGGCGGGTCGAAAGCGTCAGGGGGCTCCTCATTCCGATTGGCGTGGCGATCGCTCTTTTCGTCGCGTGGTGGCTTTCCCGCGCGGAGCCGCTCGTTTCGGAGATCCGATGGGCTTTGCCTCCCGATTGGAGTCGCGTGTCGAGCGCAGGCGCGTACGCGTTCGACATCTTCATTGGCGACGAGGACGCGCAGATGTTCCGGCGCACCGTGCTGCTGTTTCTGTTGACGGCAGCTGCGCTATCGGCGATCGCGGTTGCCCGCCTCCGCTCCTGGCCCAAGGGAGGTTGGGTGGTGCCCGCTCATTTCGTCGTGGGTATCGCCATCCTGGTTTCGTTCGGGCTCTACCTCATACTTCCGATGGAGATCGGGATCTGGTGGTACGTGTTTCCCCGAGAGATCACCGCCGCGCTCTTCCTCCTGCCTGCGCTGTTGCCCAACCTGCCGCGCAAGACGTGGGCCCATCTCGGTTTCGTGATTTGGACGGCGGTTGGGGTCGCCCCGCTCGGCGAGCTCGTCACAGATGCCCACCGGGAGTTCTCGACCACGACCGTCCACTTCCGCGAAATCATCCGCGAGCTCCCCAAGTCGCCAAAGCTTCTCTACTTGGTGTACGACCACCAAGGTTCGCGGGCCAAAAAAAGTCCTTACATCCATCTGCCCGCATATGCGCAGGCGGAGCGAGGTGGGTGGCTGAGCTTCCACTTCGCACACTCTGGGCCCTTCCCGTTCAGGTATCGGGACCCCGCAGACCCCAGCGCTGTGATTCCTCCGAAGACCCCAGTGCGGTGGGAATGGAGCCCGCAGCTGTTCGAGCTCGACCCGCACGGCGACTTTTTCGACTGGTTTCTGGTTCGCCGAGTGAGCTCGCCCGACAGCCTCTTCACTTCCGATCCGTCGATCCGGCGAGTCGCGCACTTCGAGGACTGGTGGCTCTACCATCGCGGCGGCGGTTCGACTGGACCCCCTGGCGAAACGCCCTAAATTGGAGGAGTGATGGATCTCACGAGCGACGAAGAGCGTTGGGCCGTTTGGATGGTGCAAGCCCGTAGGTTTGCAAAGCGAGAGAACTTCACCGATGCCGTCGCGAGGGTGAGGCTCGTGCGAAACTCGGTCCGAGAGGCACTCGGTGCAGCGTCCGACCCAACCGGACGGGAGCGGCTCGAACGTCACCTAGCGCGAGCCGACGAGCAACTCGCGAGCATGGAATCCCAATACGAAGCTTGGCGATCCGAGATCGCCGCCCGCCGTCAGAGTACGATCGACCAAGCCGAGGAAGAGATGGCGCGGCCTCTCCCCGTGCCAGCGGACTAGCGGTGGCCCTTCCCGAGTGTTCGATTGCGTCGCTGGAAGTGGGTGAGTCGCTTGCCGGCACCGCGGTAGAATCGGTTGACCGCTGGCTGCTGCTGGAAGTGACCGACCCTTGGGCCCCGAAGGCACTTCAAACCGAGGCGTTGCCCGAACCGGTGCGAGCCCGGCTCGCGCAGTGGTTGCAGACGCCGCGATCACGTTTGCAGCTCGTTCGGCGTCCAGGCCGTTCCGGGAAGCATCCTATGTTCATGGTGGTTTCGTCGGCGACCGATCTGCAAACGACCTCCAAGGTCGAGCTCGACCGGCACGAGGATCTCCTCGACGTCGATCTGAGCGCTCTTCCCGAAGAGATCGGTGCGCCGATGTGTTTGGTTTGCGTGCATGGGCGCCGCGACCGGTGTTGCGCACTCCATGGAAGCGCGGTGTTTCGAGCCGTTCAAGCTCGTGGGGTGGATGTGTGGCAGACGAGTCACTTAGGCGGACATCGTTTCGCCGCCTGCGCTCTATGGCTTCCGGACGGCCTGATGTACGGCCGGCTCCGCGCCGAGGACGCGGGTGCGTTTGTGGCCGCACGCCAGGCCGGCGAGATAGGCGAGCTGAGCTCGTTTCGAGGCCGCTGCGGCTATGACCGTCCGACACAGGCAGCGGAGATCTTCTTGCGGAAGCGCCTGGGCGAGCAGGCCGCTGGCGCTGTCGAGTGGCTGACCACCTCCGCGGAACCCGAGCAGACTTGGGAGGCGCGGTTTCGATCGGGGTCAGGCGAGGAAGTGGTTCGTGTACGACTCGAAAACACTGGTGCTGCGCGCCCGGCAAGTTGTGGCGGACAAGCAGAGCCAGTCACGCGGTTCGTGGAACTCGGCTTCTACCCAAGGATGGGCTAGAAACGGGGTGTGGAACTCTGGTTGCTCGCGCTGTGGGCTTTTTCTGGCGCCGCGCTTCTGTTCACGCACCTCTTGATGGCTTGGCGTGTGCTTGCGGGTCCGCTCGCGGCGCAGTGGCGTTACCTGGGTTTCCTAGTCCCGATCTTCACCCCGATCGTCGCGTGGCGCGGGGGCAACCGCCTCGGCCCGATCACCTGGGTTCTGTTCCTGGTGATCTATCTCTCCGCTCGCATGGTCGAGGTCTGATGTCCGATGTGCTGCGCCATCCGTTCGTGACCGTCCGCCTTCGGCCCGAACAGCTCGAGCTTGCACAGCTGAGGCTTTGGGAGCTTGGCGCGACCGGCCTCGAAGAACGGGACGAGACCACGCTGGTACGCGAGGAGGCGTCCGGCCAGGCCGTCGTCGTTGCGGCGTTCCCAGACGAAGCTGCGGCGCAATACGCGTTGGAAGAAATCCGTGAGGACTACGAAGCCGAGATCGTCTACGTCCCACGCGAAGACTGGGCCACGGAGTGGCGCCGCGGCTTCGGCGCACAGCGCATTGGCAAGCGCCTCTTGTTGCGTCCCTCGTGGGAGGAGGCGCAAAGCAAGCCTGGCGACGTAGTCCTGACGATCGATCCAGACAACGCATTCGGAAGCGGCGACCATGAAACGACCAGGCTCGTGCTGCGGCTCCTCGACCAGCGGGTTGCCGGCGGTGAGCGCGTGCTGGACGTCGGATGCGGAAGCGGGGTCTTGTCGATCGCAGCGCTTCGTCTCGGCGCGGCCTCGGCAGTGGCGATCGATATCGACGAGGATGCGGCCGTCGTTGCGCGCCGAAACGCGGAGCTCAACGGCGTGGCTTCGCGCGTCGAGGTCTCGACCCGGCCTTTGAGCGACATCGACGGCGTCTATGAGATCGTCCTCGCCAACATCGAAACCAGAGTCCTGATGCACATGCCGAAAGACCTCCAAGCGCGAATCGCGCTCGGTGGCATCCTGGTCTTGAGCGGCATCCTCCGCACCGAGCGGGACGAGCTGCTTGCCGCCTACGCCCCGATGCGCCTCGAGGAATGCCTCGAGGAAGGCGAGTGGTGTGCGTGCCTGCTCCGGCCGGGAGCGCCATGACGGTCCGAAGGCTCTACGTGCCCGATCTGCCCGAGCGAGGTGGGGAAATCACGCTTGCAGAGACGCCGAGCCGCCACGTTCGCGTGCTCCGTCTACGCGCTGGGGACCAGGTCGTGCTCTTTGACGGCAAGGGCCGGACGGCGTCGGCCCGACTCGAATCGGTCGGGGACCCGGTCGTGTGCCAGGCGGAGGGACCGGTGGCCGTGGAAAAGGGGCTTGCCCGAGTCGTGTTGATGCTCGCGATCCCGAAGGGCTCAAAGCTCGACGAGTGCGTGCGCATGGCCACCGAGCTCGGCGCCGACGAGGTGGCGCTGATGCAGACCGAGCGCACCATCCCGCGGTGGGACCCCGAGCGCGCGCGGTCACGCGTCGATCGACTGACGCGGATCGCCAGCGAAGCAGCGGCGCAGTGCGAGCGAAATGATGTCCCAATCGTGCATCGCCCCGAACCTTGCGGCGCCTGGCTGGAACAGATGCCCGACAACGCGCGTGGGGTCCTCTTTGGAGCGCGTGCGCAGGGGGCGCTGAATCTCGATGAGACCCCTGAACAAGTATGGTGTGCTGTCGGGCCCGAGGGTGGGTTCACCGACGCTGAGGTCGCCTCGTTCGAGGCCGCGGGTTTTGTGGTCGCTAGCCTTGGAAAGAGGGTCCTGCGGGTCGACACGGCGGTGGCCGCCGCCCTGACCATCGTGCAGGACCGCCTCAAAGTCCCTTTGCAAGCTCGTTGACAGGCCGATGAAAGCAGCGCCACCATGCAGTGGGTATGTCGGTTCTCGCCTCGCTCCTGGTCCGTGACCAGGTGATCCCTGTCGATCGGGTCCAAGAAGCGATCCAGGAACAAGTGATTCGTGGAGGCAATCTCGACACCGTGCTCCTCGAGATCGGCTGCTTGCGCGAGAACGAGATGAACGCCTACTGCGCGGCTGTATACGGGCTTCTGCCGGCGACCCGCGACGAAGTGATCAAAGCGCCGATCAGCACGATTCGCGTGCTGCCCCGGGAGTTTGCCGTTCGGCATCGACTGATTCCGGTCGCGCGCACCGAAGATGCCGTCGTCCTCGCCGTCGACCGCCCTCTACCGGACGCGACCCTTCGCGAGATTTCCTTCGAGCTCGGTATCGACCCCGTGCAGCGCATCGTCTGCTCCGTGCGCGTCGAAGCGGGGCTGGCTCGCCACTACGACATCGAGATGACCGCTCGAATGCGCCTACTCAACGACCGTCTGGAAGCTGCGGACCCGGGCTCGATCCCCTATGTGGCACCGTTCGAAGGGGTGGGGAAACGAAGCTCTCTCCCCCCAAAGAAGGCGACCTCCGGCTCTTATCCGCGCGTCGACTCTTCGATTCCGGCGCCGGTCGCCATTGCCGATACCGAGCCCCCGCCCGCCGTTTTGCCCCAGATCGGCACTTCCGTTCCGGCTGGCACGTTTCGAGATTCCGATCCGGCGACGCCTCAGCGCAAGCGCTCTGAGCCCAGGTCGGGTTTTGTGGACGGAGCCCGATATAGTCTTCCCCCGCGCCCGCCCGAGGTCCTCGGGCGGCCGTCGGCGCGGCGCAGGGCTTCCCACCCTCCGGGAGCAGGCGGCCCTTCACGCATGCCCCCGCACCGCGAGCCGGCTGCCGGTTGGCGACCCGCGTCGGCCCCCCCTGAGCCGGCCACCAGTTGGCAACCAGCGCCCGAACCTTCGACCCGTCATCGACGTTCAGTCCCGTCGGATCCGCGGCGTGACAACGACGGCAGCGCGATGACCCACGACGTCGTGTCCCTCGGTCCGCAGGCGCCGAGCTCCGCGCCGCCCAACGCCGACAGCGAGCCCGCCGGACGAAAGTGGGCGCCCGCACCTGCGCCCGACGTGCTTGGGGGCTCGCTTCCGAGCGTCATCGTCGACGTCGGCGACGACGTCGAGCAGCTGGTGGCCGAGCTCCGCAACGCAGGCCCCGAGGACGAAATGGTGATCCTTCCGCTGTTGGCGGTCGGTGAGGCTACGCTGCCTGCCCTCGCTCGCGAGTTTCCGGGCAAGCTGTGGTTCGATCGCAACGAGCCCCATGCGCGGGTCCCGGCCGGCAGAGACGTGTCACCTATCGCGAGGACGTTCGTCGCGTTCGGGAGCCGCTCGGTCCCGTACCTGATCCCTCTGCTCGATGATGAGGACCCGGATATCCGTTATTACGCCACCGTCCTCGCGTCGGAGTTCGTACACCCTGACCTCTTACAGCCCGTCGGCCGGCGGTTGTTCGACCCGGATCCCGGGGTTCGCAGCAGCGCATACCGGGCGTTGAGCGTTCTATACGCATGCGAGGTCGAGTTCATGCAGCTGATCGAGCGCCTCAGGGCCTCGGCGCGCGATGACCGGAAACCGGCCCCACAAGTGACTTCCATCGAAGCCCTCGGAAGGCTGCGGGATACGGATTCGTTCGAATTCTTCGTCTCCTTGCTCGTGAGCCCGGAGGTCGAGGTGATCCGCGCGGCCCATGCGAGCTTGGTCCGCCTGAGCTGCCAAGACTTCGGTACGAACAAGAAGAAGTGGACAGCCTGGTTCGACAAGCAAGGTCACCGGCACCGGGTCGAATGGTTGATCGACGGGCTCATGCATTCCGACGAGCGGCTTCGGCGGCGTGCCGGCGACGAGCTCGAGCACCTCACGCAGGAGGACTTCGGCTACGACCCAGGGCTCTCGAAGAAGGAGCGCGCCGCCGCACAGCAGACGTATCGGCGGTGGTGGGTGCGGGTCGGTTTTCGTATGTTCGTCCAATCCAACCCCAGCGGCTCTGGCCAGGCGCATGGCCAGTGATAGACTTCGGCGGCGTCGCATAGACGAGCTCGAAACGTGCGAATCCCAAGGCTGCTGACAATACTGGGTCCTGCGTCCGTTCTTTACGTTCTGGCGGCGCGGGCCTCTTCGAACACTGCATCGTCGCCCGAGTGGCTGGTGGCGTTGCTGTCGCTCGCGCTTTCGCTGACGCCGCTTGCCGTGTTGGGGGCGAGGTCGGGTAGCCGGGGAGCCTCGAGGCTGTCGCTCCTGGGCGTAAGCCTCGCCGTCGCGATTGCCTCAGCGCGCACCGCTTCGCCCCTTCTCGACCGCACCCATGACATCGCTTGGCTGGTCGTGGCGCTGGTGATGCTCGACCTCGTCTTGCCGCGTGGAACCAGGCTCGTCGTGCGAGCCGGGGTGCTGGGAGGGTTTGCCTCTGCGGCGCTCGCGAGTGCGGCGTTGGCGCGAGACGGTCTCCTTCCCGAGTCGACCTTTGGCGTCGTGGTGGTCGCAGGCATCCTCGGGACCGGTGCGCTTCACCAGATCGTCCTCGTCGGAAGAGGCCATGTCGTCGAGGGTGCGTTGTCGGGCATTGCGCTCGTGAGCCTTGCGGTCGGGCTGGCCTACTCGTGGTTCGGTCCGTTTGGCGGTTTGTTGGCCACCACCGTCGAGTTCGCGGTTGCCTCGTTGCTCTGGCTCGGGCATCTCGCCTGGCTCGATCCGCGGTGGCGGTCCTTGCGACGCGTCGGCGTGCCGGCGGTTGCCGCATGTGCGGTCTGCTTCGTCGTGACGTTTGTGTTTGCACCAGACGTTCCGCTTCAGCGATGGCAGCTTGGTGTGGTTGCGCTCGGGTCGGGGGCTTTGTGGTGGGTGACGTTTTCGTTCGCGCGAAAGCTCTCGAACCGCGCCGTCTGGAGCACGTCGGGCCGGCTTGCCGACGGCGCCGAAGCAGCAAGGCACAATTTGGTCGGAGGCGCTGCGCTGGAGGACATCGCTACGGGAATTCTCGTCCCGTTGACCAACACGCTCGGCGACGCCAGCGGCGCGCCCGAGCTCTACACCTTGGAGCCGCCGCTCCGTATCCGGCTCGATGTCGCGGAACGCGCCAACATTCGATCCGGAGACCCCCCCACCACCATCGCTCAAGCTCTTTTCGTCGATGATCACCAAGGCGCTATCGACCTCGTCGGCCTTCGGGCCAGGGTCGTTCGGGAACCCACCATTCGGGCGCTGGTGGAGACGATGGAGCAGCGAGGCATCGGCTGCGTGCTCCCGTGCGTGCATCTCGACCACACCGAGGGATTGATGCTTCTGCCCTTGGATGATCGGGCGGAGACGCTATCGCGCATCGAGTTCGAGGAGCTCAGTCGTTTGGGGGATTCGCTCGGAGGCGCTCTCGCGTCGGCGCTCGCGCAGCGCCGCGCTGACACGCACATACATCAGCTTTCCGCGTTGCGGCGTGAGGCCGAAGACCGGATCACCGCACTCGAAGGAGAGGTCGAACAGCTGCGCGGTCAGTGTGACGTGCTCGGGCGCGGGGTCGCTGAAGATCAGACCCTACACGTGGCATACAGCCAGTCGATGAGGCGCGTGCAGACGCGCGCGATCGAGCTCGCTCCGGTGACCGATCCCGTGCTGCTCGTCGCGTCCGCGGGCTCTCCGGTCTTGCCGGTCTCCCGCTTCATTCACGACCGCGGACCGAGGTGGGAAGCCCCATTCATCGTGGCGGATTGCTCTGCGGCGTCGCCAGACCAAGTCATGAACCTGCTCTTTGGGTCGCAGAGCGACCGCCACAGGGGTTGGTTTCAGTCCGCTACGGGAGGCACGCTGCTCCTGCGCGACTTGCCCGCTCTCTCCAAGCCCGCTCAGGCCCGTCTCGCGGAAGCGTTGACCGCGCAGGATCCGGCGCCCGAGGATGGCCAAACACCTCAGTCGGTCCGCCCCCGAATCATCGCGACCTCGCGTGCCCCCTTGAGCGAGCTACGACGGTGCGGCGCGCTCGACTCCGACCTCGCCAAGTGTTTCGCGCAACCCGGCCTGACGATTCCGCCCTTGCGCGAACGGCGCGAAGACGTGCCGTCGCTCGCGCTGTTGGCCGTCGATCGGGCGTGCAGGGTGTTGGCCCGCGATCCCGTCGGCATCGAGCAGGAAGCCATGGGCGCGCTGGTCGACCACGATTGGCCCGGGGATGTCGCCGAGCTCGAGCTGATCATCGAGCTTGCCGTCACCAAGACCTCCACCAAGACGATCGCGCTCGGCGATCTTCCCCCTCTCGCATGGCCGGGAGCCGACGAAGAGGAGTCGTTGAGCGGCACCTATCTCGAGGTGGAGCGACGTCTACTCGAACGGGCTCTTCTCCGTGCCGGAGGCAACAAGAGCGAAGCAGCGCGTATGCTTGGGCTGAAGCGCACCACGTTCCTCGACAAGCTCCGGCGCCACGGCCTGGAGCAGCGCGCGCACCACGACATCAGCGGCTCAGCGGTGGGTTGAGATGGAGTCGATCGTGCTTTGGGACGTGATGGGCACCCTCGTGCACGATCCGTTTTTCGTCGAGATGCCCGAGTTCTTCGGGGTGACCTTCGACGCGTTGCTCGAGGTCAAGCATCCAAGCGCGTGGGTGGAGTTCGAGCTCGGCAAGTGCTCCGAAGAGGACTTTCTTCAGCGATTTTTTTCCGACGGCCGCGACTTCGATCGGCGGGCTTTCGTGGGTGCCGTTCGCTCATCGTACCGCTGGCTGCCCGGTCTCGAAGAGCTTCTCGTCGAGCTGCGTGGTGCTGGGTGCGCCATGCATGCGTTCTCGAACTATCCGGTATGGTATCAGCTCATCGACGAACGCTTGGGCCTGTCGCGGTTTCTCGATTGGACGTTCGTCTCGTGTCTCACCGGGTTTCGCAAGCCTGACCCTGCTGCGTACGCGCACGTATTGACTGAGCTCGGCGTGCCGGCCGAGCGTTGTGTGTTCGTCGACGACCGCCTCCACAACTGTGAAGCGGCTCGTCAATGGGGGATTCACTCGGTGGTGTTCGAAGGGGTTGGTCCCCTGCGCGAGTCGTTGCACGACGCCGGGGTGATGTAGGCGTCATGTAGCTATTCGGAGTGGTTTTTCGTCCACCAGCGTTGGTAGTTCCGTTGGGCGGCGAGGAACTCCTCGCGGCCCGACGTCTCTGACAGCGGCTGCAAAAGGCGAGTGAGATGCCAAAGCTCACGGGAGGCCAGGAGCCGAATGTTGGCGCGACTATCCCCGAGCCCTTCGATGAGCCATTGGATGCGGATCTCCTGTCCCCGTTCCGCCAGCCATCGGAGCCAAGGGTCTCGTGAAAATCCGAAATCGTGCGCGGTCAGCACCCTGAGCCCCACGCGGCATGCGGTCGCGATCCCGCGGTCGGAGTCTGCCAGCAGGTCGACGAACAACGGCGCCGAGGCCTCGTCGCGTAGCTGAGTCAGTGCCGAGATCGCGCGACGTCTCACGGGGAGCGGCTGAGCGATCTCGGATGCGCACCGGCGAAGCTCGGCCATCGCGTTTCGGTAGAGGGGCTCGTGTTGGTAAGCGCTCAAGAGATGAAGGGCGACCCGCCGGCACTCTCGGTCCTCGTCTAGCGAGACTTGTACGAGTGGTTCGACGAGGCGGGGGTTGGCATATCCCCCGCAGATGACGGCGGCATAGTAGCGGACTTGAGGGCTCGAGTGACGCATCAAGCGCGCGAGGTACGGAATCGCCTCGGCCTCGAACGTAGCGAGGGCGGCAGCGATCGCGGAGATCTCCTCGGGCCGTGGGAGGCGTGAGTCGGTAGCCAGGGAAGGGCGCCAAAGAGGACCCGGAAAACTCTTGGCGATCTCTTCGAGCGCGAAGTTCCCGAGCGGAAGAAGCCGCCTCACCACCGGCGCGATCTCGCCCGGACCGAGCGTGACGAGTTGATCGACCAGGGAGCGGGCTCGGTCCGCCGGAGTCTCGTCCGGGGGGTCGTAGGTGCGCGTTCCTTCTTCGGCCGGCAAGGGTGCTTTCGCGCGAACGCGTGAGCCACTATCCTCGGCGCCCCCGGGCCGCTCGGCCGGGCCGACACCCGCCGGCAGCGAATGCTTTCGCCTATGCCCAACCATCGGTTCGCTGGTTATACCAGCATGACGGCGTTTTTGGCGCGACTGGCTAGTCGGGGCCTGTTTTTACAGGCAAACTGCCCGCCCATGTACAGGATGGTGGTCCGTGAGCTCGGGGGTCCGGGCGCTCTCCGGCGCGAGGAGCTCGACAGCGTTCCTGCCAGCCCGGGCCAGGTTGTCATCGATACGAAGGCCGCCGGCTGCAACTTCTTCGACATCCTGATCACACAGGGCAAGTACCAGGTCCGGCCAGAGCTTCCGTTCTCACCGGGTGCCGAGGTCGCCGGCACGGTTCGCGAGATCGGCGAAGGCGTCGAAGGCTTCTCCGTTGGCGACCGCGTGAGTGCGCTACTCGAACACGGTGGCTTCGCCTCCACCGTGGCCGCTCCACAGGAGCGAGTCTTCCCCATGCCCCCACGGATGACGTTCGAAGAAGCCGCCGCGCTGGGCCTCGTGTACCAAACCTCGTACGTGGGCCTGGTACACCGCGCGAACCTGCAGGCGGGCGAGACTCTCCTCGTGCACGCCGCGGCGGGAGGGGTGGGCCTCGCGGCGGTCCAGATCGGCGCCGCTGTGGGTGCGCGAGTGATCGGCACCGCCGGTACCCCGGACAAGCTCGACCTCGTGAAGCAGAACGGCGCCGAGGCCGTCATCAACTACCGAGAGGAGGACTGGGTCGCGCGCGTCAAGGAGCTGACGGATGGCCGGGGCGCCGACGTGATCTACGACCCCGTCGGGGGAGAGACGTTCGACCTCTCGACGAAGTGCATCGCGTTCGAAGGCCGGATCCTGATCATCGGGTTTGCCAGCGGGACAATTCCATCGGCGCAGATGAGTCGCGTCCTCGTGAAGAACTTCTCCCTAGTCGGGCTCCACTGGGGCTTATACTTCGAGAAGAATCCTCAGGTGCTTCGAGACGCGCAGAAAGCCATCTCTCGCCTTTACGCCGCCGGCAAGATTGCCCCGGTGGTGTCGGCGACCTACCCGCTCGAAGACGCGGCAAGTGCCCTCGACGCGCTTGGTTCGCGAAAGACCACCGGCAAGGTCGTTTTGATTCCCTAGGGCTGCTCAGGCTCGCTGTTCGGAAGCGCCGCATCGCACCGTTCGATCACCGCGTCGATGACGCCCGCGTGGCTTCCGAGCGGTGCCGCTATCACGAAGGTCACACCCTCGTGCACTGCTGCGGTCTGTGCGATGAGCCGTGGCAAGTCTTCGCTCACGTGCCTACCGGGGGCGAGCATGAACGGATGAACGACCACCGCGCTTGCTCCCTGCTCGACGCACCGAGCGAACCCGTGCGCAACCGTCGGCTCGGCGATTTCCATGTGCGCGATCTCCACGATGCTTCCGGCGCCAAGGCGTTCCGCTACGAGCGCGGCGACTTCATCGAGCAGGGCGTTGGCCTCGGCGCGTCGACTGCCGTGGTCGACCAAGAGTACCGCCCGGCGCCTGCGAGCTTGCCGAGGGTCTGCTTCGGAGCGGCTCACCACGGGTATCTGGGCCTCCCTCTTATGGGTGTCAAGAACCTAGACACATGCCGACAGAGCGCGTTTCACCGATCCGACATAGGAGCCGCCGAACAGGTTGACGTGCACGAGCAACGGGTAGAGCTGGTAGAGAGAGACGCGCTCGGCTGCGCCCGGCGCTAGCGGCCATACGTCTTCATATGCCGAGAACACGCGTTCGCCGAACCCACCGAACAGTCGCATCATCGCAAGATCGATCTCACGGTGGCCGCCATAGACGGCAGGGTCGATCAAAGACGGTTGACCTGCTTCGTCGACATGCAGGTTCCCGCCCCAGAGGTCGCCGTGCAGGCGCGACGGAGGCTCTTTGGGTCCGACGCGCTCGGGCAGGACACGGCGCAACGTTTCGAAGCTCGAGCCCGTTACCGTGTCGATCAATCCGCGGTCGGTCGCAAGACGCAGTTGCGGCTCGAGTCGTGACGTCCAGTAGAACGAAGCCCAATCATCAGCCGCAGCGTTCGATTGTGAGAGGCGCCCGATGAAGTTGTCGTGGTCGAGCCCGAAGGTGGGAGCCCCAAAAGCATGCAGGGCGGCCAGGGAGCGTCCCAGCGTTTCATCGAACTGCGGCCGGCGCTTTGCAGGCGTCAGCAGCTCGAGTGCAAGGTAGGCAGGGTGCTCGTCCGACACTGCGACGACTCGGGGCACGCGAATCGCGTCGGCCCCCTCGAGCCAGCGCAGCCCACGGGCCTCCGCCTCGAACATGCCAGGAGGCGGGTTCGGGTGTGTCTTGATGAAGATGCTCGTCCCGTCGCCGAGCGAAACCTCGAACGCTTCGTTGATGTCCCCGCCACCCAATCGCTTCGCGCCGAGCACCGGCTTGCCGAGTCGTTGCTCGAGCGCCTCGCGCACCTCCGGGCTCAAAGCGGGTGGTCCTCCCGGATGCGTTGCAGCAGTCCGAGGCACGCCGCCTCGCAGATGTCGAGCACCCTCTCGAACCCGTCGCCCTCGCCGTAGTAGGGGTCCGGCACATCTGCGTCGCGGGGCGAGCCGGGATCGTAGTTCCGGAAGAGGCCGATCTTGGCCTTGCCTGCCTCGCCGGGCGCCAGCCGCACCAGGTCGCTGTGGTTCGAGCGGTCCATCGCGACCACATAGTCGAAGTAGTCGAAGTCCTTTGCAACCACCCTTCGCGCGCGACCCCGGACGTCGATGCCCCGGCGCTTGCCAGCCGCTGTAGCACGACGATCCGGCGGCTCCCCAACGTGCCAGTCCCCGGTCCCCGCGCTGTCGATCTCGATATGAAGTGTGAGCTGCTCTTCTTCGAGCAGGCGCCGCATGGTCGCTTCGGCGGTTGGCGAGCGGCAGATGTTCCCAAGGCAGACGAAACAAACACGAACGGGCATGACTATGGCGTCAGTAGGACCTTCCCGACATTTTGGCCAGCCTCGATGTACGCATGGGCCTCGGCGGCATGCTCCAATGGAAAGGAACGGTCGACGCGCGGCTTGATCTGACCCTGCTCATAGAGCTCCAGCAACGCTGTGAACGCCTCGAGGGTCAACTCCCGCACGTCCCATAGATGTCCCATGTTGACACCAGCAACGCCCTTGTTTTCCTGCATCAGCCTAATCGGCGTCCACCAC
>Ga0070722_10000304_pt1 | contig 13086 bp, 14 predicted proteins | sample tdAd001_FD_67276 | JGI IMG/M metagenome (GOLD analysis project Ga0070722, IMG submission 67276) | Marine sediment microbial communities from the Atlantic coast under amendment with organic carbon and nitrate - tdAd00.1 | ecosystem: Environmental > Aquatic > Marine > Coastal > Sediment | place...
ATAGCAATTACGTTACATTGTGCCATTGTGTGGACTCCTGGTAAAAGTTGATTTGAGTGAATACTTTTCACTTTATACCGCAAAACTCCCGCGAGGGGGAGGAGTCCATACATCTCCTTCATCGCTTATTTTAGCCAACTATTTTATTGCCTCTTAACGAGGCGTTAGCATGACAAGGAAGTGTTATGAAAAACCTTATCTTATCCATTTTATCTATTGTTCTGATCACATCATGTTCAGTTAATAGTAGTTATAATAACGCTCAAACTAACGCTATCGAACGAGCTTCACCGAAGTACCCCATTCAGGCAGCTAGAGATCGTGTTGAAGGTTACGTGTATTTATCATTTGATATAAATGATAAAGGTAGGACTCAGAATATCGAAGTTATCAAAGGTGTTCCTGAAGGCATATTTGATAAAGAAGCTATAAAAGCTGTTTCTAAGTGGGTATATGAACCAGCAATAAAAAATGGAAAGGCTGTTGCTCAAAAACGTATAGCGGTAACACTAGACTTTATTTTGGGTTAAATGTAAAGCTAACAAGTTGCTTAACTGTGCAAAAAGGATTCGGTTATCTATGAAATATTTATGTTTTACCTCACTATTTTTAATAGCATCGTGTGGTAGTCTTCACTCAGGAAATCCAGCATTAGATGCTGTTTATACTGGTACGTCCGCTATTATTGCAAGTGATGGTGCATCGTCAAAATGTCAACAAGGCCATGCTCAAGATCGTGCTAATTGCCGCCAAAAGAAGCAAGAGCAAGTAGATGCAATTAATAAGTCAATTAAAAAGCACACTGGTAAATAGCATGTAAAACAATGTTTTAAAGTGGGATTCGTAACAGGTTGCTAGCGCTTCTCTCAGTTTGGCCAACAATGTTAGCCTCTTAACGAGGTGTTATATTTTAAGGGATAATCGCTATCATAAAGCTCTACTGTATTTTAATTTGCGTTTTTCTATCTGTGAGTATCCAATCAGCAGAAAATAAAAACAAAGAGGACCCTTTCTCTTTCAAAGTAAAATTACCTAGCCCCCAAATTATTGATAATATCGAAATAGGTAATTTATCTGCCTTGCAAGTTCCAACTAAGGAGAAGGAGTTAGTGCAATCACCACCCAACTCTTTTAAAAAAAGCGAGAATGATATTATTAAAAAAATTAAAGCTAACGAAAACACTTCCTCGTTGTTAAACCAACAAGCCTGTCGGGATAATATTGATGTTACCTATCGTGTTATTGACCAAAATGCTGTTAGTGGAATCTTTCAGGCAAAAATTCAAGCTCAAGGTGTAATACTTTCGTTATCCCAAGATCAAAAAGACATTAAATTAAAGACTACAGGATGGTTTACGAAAAACCCAAATTTACAAAAATGGCAACCCTTTTTAAAAAATCCTCCTTTAGCAAAAGGTATTTTATTAAAAGTAGGTTCAGAATTTTGGGATAGCAAAAGTAACTGGTACTTGTGTGGTGTAAATTAAAATATAACAAGCTGTTAATTGGCTACGTGGAGTGTTTATGAAATTTGGTTGTTCGAAAGTTCTCTTGGTAATATTTACTTTAGTATTTGTTTCTTCTTGTGCTAGTACGACTTCAAAAAATTATGCTTGTGATTTTATTAAAGGGGCTGATAATAATATCGAAATAAAAGATGGTAGAGATAAGCATGGCGACACATCTAAATCTGATAAAAGTAATCTACTATTAGACTTATCAATAGGTTTTATTTCTGCTACAGGAAAGGCTATTAAAAGAGTCTTTACAACAGAAGAAAAATCACAATCGAAAAAATGTGTATAAAAAGCTGTTAAAACAGGATTTTTTACAAGGCGTTATGTGAAATAAGGAAAACTTGGAGTATGAAAATCAAAATAGACGACTTATCGGGTGGTGAAGTTATTCAGCTACTTGAAGAGCATTTAGCAGATATGTATGCGACTTCACCTCCTCAAAGTGTTCACGCTTTAGACGTTGAAGCGCTTAAATCATCAGGCATTACCTTTTTCAGCGGTTGGCTTGAAGGTGAGTTGCAAGGTTGTCTAGCTATCAAACAGTTAACCCCTCAGCATATTGAATTGAAATCAATGAGAACGTCTAACTCTTCACGAAAATCGGGGGTTGCCACAAAGCTCCTAGTTCATGCTTTGAATGCAGCAATCGATAATGGCTACCAGAGAGTTAGTTTAGAAACAGGAACTCAAGATTTCTTCCTACCTGCACGAAAGCTGTATGAAAAATTTGGGTTCACTTATTGCGAACCATTTGCTGATTATAGAGTCGATCCACATAGTCACTTTATGACAAGAGAACTGGCGATAAAATTTGTATAACAAAACGTTTACGCTATTACTGCAACAATACAGAATAAGGCCTAACAAGGCGTAATGTGATTAACAAGGTTTGAGCTATTGGCAAATATATTCAATAACATTCCATCAGAAATACCCAATGAAATTTTTGATGATATTATCAAGACCGAACAACTTAGAATTGAGCGTATTGTATCAAAAGGACAAACGTCCCCTGATGTTGGCTGGTATGATCAAACTGAAAATGAGTGGGTTATTGTTTTATCAGGTTACGGAGTTATTGAGTTCATCGATGGAACTCAGATTACTCTCAAACAAGGTGACTACTTCAATATTGAAGCTCATAAAAAACATCGAGTAATAGAAACATGCGCCGATGAATCTACGGTTTGGTTAGCTATTTTTTATTAAAAATATTAGTTTTTTATCAAGGGGTTACATAATGACACGTTTATTCATAGCATTAGAGATTCCTGATTCAGTTAAAGAAGAACTTTCAAGGTTAGAGCCAAAAGGCAATAACATTAAGGTACAAGCTCAGCCACACATTACCTTGCATTTTATTGGGAATGTATCTCATGCCATGGCAAGTTCTATTTGCTCCGAACTCCACAATGTAGAATCACGTTGCTATGCCCAGAAAATCTCTGGTGTTGGAGCATTTTACCGTGGTAAAACAGCTCACTGCCTTTGGGCGGGCGTCGAACAATGCCATGGGCTAATTGCTTTACATAGCGCTATTGCTAGTTCCCTTACTAGGTTAGGTCTTGAAGTAGATAAACGTGACTATAAACCCCACATCACAATAGCTCGATTAAAATCAGCTAGTGAAAAATTCGTGCAATCCTATATTTCAAGCCATGGAGATTTTAAAGCGTCATTTACTGTAAAACGTTTCTATCTATACTCTTCTAATTCTGAACAAGGAAAACTTGTTTATACAAAGGTTCAAGAATATAACTTACTAAAAAAATGACTGTATCAACTTATCTATAACAAGAACCTACAGTCATTTATCAAGACAAACTCTAACAACTAGCGCTTAGCGATATCGTTCTTAGTTTTCAAGGCATTCTCATGCCAATACTGCCAATGCATATGACGTGGCGTTTCTTTTAAGTGCGCTGGCTGTAAATAGTCTTTATAGGTGTAGCGATAAAATTGTCTCGGCTTTTTAGGGTTAGATTCTGTGCTTTCATCAACAAAACTTTCATTATGTTTTACTAACCAATCATTAAATTCTGCTTGGTAATTTTTACCACTTTCATCAAGTAATTTTTTATAGCCATCAAAAAAGTCTGTTCTTAAATAATGCGCTAATTGTCGATAGTCATCCACATGCTTTTCATACATAAAACGCACCGCTAAATAGCCCCATTTATAAACTTGGTTATTGCCATCACGGTATTTAGTATCAAAAACTTGTTGTAGGGTTAGCCAGTCTTTGGGATCTGTTTTATTTAAGTGCTTAAATGCTCTTGGATTATTATCACCTTCCGCAATGTATTCTGCTAACCCTTCAGACCACCATACTAAATGGCTTGGAAAATGCTCAAAGGTATCATATTTATTGAAGCGACCATCAAGGTAGTGAACGTATTCATGTTGTAAATTCCATACTTTAAACTCTGGGCGTACCCAAAAATGTTCATAGGAATAAAAGGTTGCCTGATTGTCAGGATCTTGCGTTTTCCCCTCAATGTACATGCCGCCATTGTTGGTGCCTATATCAAAGGTTAATTGCCCGTATTTATTATATTCGGCACTATTTTCAAATACGACGACTCGTAATTTATCATTAAAATCATTGGCAACAGGTTTGCGCTTGGTTGCCAATTTTTCATGGAAAACCGTTTCTTGTGAAATTAACTGTTGGCAAGCCCCCGCTAATTGCTTAGGTGTCATTTTCTGAGTGCGAATGAATAAGCTATCAGAGCATACATGCTTAATAGGGGTCGCTTCTTCAACTGTTGGCGTAATACAACGATTTTGTAAACTGCCCTCTTCACACTCAGATTTCCCTCTAAAAGTACTCACAACGTAGGGAATACTAAAGGCAGTTTTTAATATAGTTTCATCGCTGGTACTACTATCTTGTGAATTGCCTAATGCTTTCCATAGGGCATTGTCTAAATCAGCCATTTTTTGCTGCGCTGGCAAGGTTATTTTTTTATCATCTAGCTGCTTTTGTTCTGCTGCTGTTTTTTCATAATAAGCATTCAGGTATTGCTTATTATAAACGTTATAATATTGTGCTAACGCCCAAGCGGCATGTTGTTTTGGCCAGTCATCTCCCTTGATAACCGCATTATTGCTTTCAATAAATTTTAATAATGCTTGTGGCAATTGCGTTGCCAAACCGTAAATAGCCAAGTGTTTATCTTTATTTTTTCGAGTTGCTTCGTAAGGTAAAATGGCACTGGCGCGAATCACTTCCCACAACGCATATTCAATGGCTTGCTGCTCGTCCATATTGTTATCATTACCGTTTAATTCGCTAGCAGCATATAGATTAATCAACTTGGTTAATGGCTGAATATGCTCTGCACCAAGAAGTTGTAATTCAGGTAAAAAATACAAGCGATACAGTGCTACAGCATAGTTTTCATGCAATCTTGCTGTCGTAGCCGATACCTGATAAAAACCCGGCATTGTTTGCAATGTGTGTAGCGCCTGATTCAATGCTTGAGCAGTTTCAGCAGGCCAGTCTTTATCAGGGCCAAAGCTACTGTATACGCGTAAATAAAAGCTGAGCTTGTCCAAGTCTTTATTCGTTAAATCACCTTTTCGTGCCAAAGCGGTAATTGCTTTACTCACGTCAAGCAGCAGTCCTTCTTGGTGATGGGCAAAATCTTCGCTCCAAAGCGCTTCGGTATCAGTGTGAAGAATTGATTGCACCGTTTTTGATTGCAACACAGCTTTTTCATTTACTTGCCCAATAGCACTGACAGGAGTTTTTTCAACAGGAATTAAATTGCAAGCACTAAGCATAAAACCAGTCACTAAAACGACTATAAAAACATGTTTATTATTCATAAGAATCAATTTAAAAGAATGAGATGCAAGCAACCGTATACAATATATTTTATATATTCAAGTAATAATTGCTTGTTTCCTCCTCGCTAAGATAACGCTGAGTTAAGCAATTTATTAATGTAATTGCTGTTAATCCTAGTTTTCGCTGTCAATATCCTTATAATCAATTGTATAAAATAAGCAATATAGATAAAGACCAAAAAAATGGCTATAGAATACAAAACTCGCACTCAGTTAGTGATTGAAATACTAAGAGAAAAAATACTCAGCGGCGAAATTGTAGCCGGTCAACCACTTCGTCAAGCTGCCTTAGCAGAAGAATTAAATGTTAGCCGTATTCCAGTTAGAGAAGCGCTTCTTCAACTTGAAGCGGAAGGTTTAGTTACTTTTGAGCCCCATAAAGGCGCAAGTGCCACCGAGTTGAATTTAGATCAAGTGGATGAGTTATTCGAGCTAAGAGCCATGATTGAAGGGGATTTACTCGCTGCCTCTTTAGTTAATATCACCGATGAAGCACTAGCAGAGGCCAGTGATATTTTAACAAAGCTTGATAGTGCGTTAGGTAAAGAAAATGCCGCGAATACGTGGAGTGAGTTAAATTCTGAATTTCATAATTGCTTATACTCTGGAGCCAATAGGCCTCAAACCACAGACTTAGTGAATATATTAAATAAAAATGCCGACCGTTATATTCGTATGCATTTATTATGGGCGGGTGGTATTTCTAAAGCAGGCCCAGAGCATGCAGAGCTATTAGCTTTTTGTCAGGCACGAGATATTGATAATGCCGTTGCTAAATTAAAGCAGCATATTCTAAGTTCTCGTGATGAAATAAAAGCCTTTTTAGTGCAGCGTGAGTCCCTTAACAATTAATCATAAACACTGAAACCAAAAATTCTTTGCTGAATTTCTTTCGTTCACCTTGAGCTTGTCGAAAAGCACTCACACTTCGACAGGCTCAACGCAAAGAAGAATTAAGTATTATCCATTCAATTAGAATTAAACGTTATAGTACTTGCAGTACATCATCCATGGGTAAGCGTGATTTTGGCAGCTTGGCATTATAGTCTTCTTCACTGTGATGATAGCCCATAGCCAAAGCAACACTACATTGGTAACCATCTAGCTCTTTAGCAAAAATTTTACCGATCATTTCGCTATCTACGCCTTCCATGGTCGTTGAATCAATACCCAAACGCGCCAAAGTATGTAGGGTATTACCTAGGGCTAAATAGGTTTGAGACTTTGTCCATGGGGCAGTACTGCCATTTTCATCGGTATTAAGCTCTGCAAATATAAAGCTGCCAAAAGCTTGCTCCCTATTTTCAGGCGCAGTACGGCCATCAGCAATACCTTGATCAACCACTTTAGCGTAATCATCACGGGTATATTTCGGGTTGTAAGCAAATAACACTATGTGCGAAGCTGACTTTGCGTGGGGCTGATTAAACTGATGTTTATTCACAAAAGTATCATGAAATCTCTGCTTGGCTTCATCGCTTTCAATGACAATAAACTTCCATGGTTGTGAGTTAATTGACGAGGCAGATAGACACATGGCTTTATAAATAATATCTAAGTCTTCTTGAGGGATACGCTTTGAGGGATCATATTTTTTTGCCGTATAACGGTTTTCTAAATCAGTAATAATTTGATGAGTCATATTCAATTCCGTATTAAATCAGCAGCACATTAATTCCATAACATTTTAAATACTATGGATATTGTAGGTTAGGTTAAGTTTACTAAATAATAGCAAATGTTATAAGCATCGATAAGAAAGAAAACAGCGTTATATCCATAACGCTATATGTAACAATTTGTTTTATCGCATATCTCTCAAGGTAATAAACTGCTAACCTTTCGCGGTCAAAGCTTGTCGCTAAAACGTAAGGCCAGCTAAAAAATTTCGGAAATTACCATGAAACAAATATTTAATAATAAACCAAGCAGAGTTGCACTGGCACTAGCTGCAGCTTTAGCTCTTGGCGCTTGCTCTGAGCAACAACCAACAAATACACAAACTAAAGCAGACACTAAAGTTGAAGTAGCTCAATCTCAAGCAAGTACTTCAACAGCAAAGCTTGAAAATGAATTTAACTGGACAGCCGATAGGTTTGCTGATTTACGGGTATTACGTTACCAAGTACCTGGTTTTACTGAGCTACCTTTGGCGCAAAAAGAATTACTTTTCTATTTATACAAAGCAGCGCTTTCTGGCCGTGATATCACTTGGGATCAAAACTACAAATATAACCTGACTATCCGACACACTCTAGAAGCTATCATCAATGGCTATCAGGGTGATAAAACAACTGAAGAGTTCGCTAAGTTTGTTGAATATACTAAACGTGTTTGGTTCTCAAACGGTATTCATCATCACTATATGTCGAGTAAAATTCAGCCTGAGTTTTCAAAAGAAAGCTTCGCTGAATATCTGAATGATGTTGCAAAGCACGGTAAGTTACCACTAACTAACAATCAAACCGCTGAACAACTTATTGCGCAGTTAACTCCAATCATGTTTGACCCAACGATTGCGCCTAAAATGGTTGACCAATCAGCTGGCATTGATAATGTTACCGCTTCTGCTGTGAATTATTATGAAGGCGTAACAGAAGCTGAAGTTGAAGCTTTCTATAAAGCCAAAATCAATAAAGATGATAAACGCCCAGTGTCATGGGGATTGAACTCTAAACTAGTCAAAATTGATGGCAAAGTAGTTGAGCAAGTGTGGAAAGCCGACGGTATGTACGGTAAGGCTATCACTGAGATCACCCATTGGTTAGATAAAGCAGCTAACGTTGCTGAAAATGAACAACAGAAAAAGACCTTAGAATTGTTAGCCAAATACTACCGTAGTGGCGATTTAGCTGATTTTGATGCCTACAACATTGAGTGGGTAAAAGATATAAATTCAAATGTTGATGTGGTAAATGGTTTTATCGAAGTTTACGACGATCCAATGGCTTATCGTGGCGCTTTCGAGTCAGTTGTCTCTTTTAAAGATAAAGAAACCACTAAGGTGATTGCTGCTATTGCTGAGCAAGCACAATGGTTTGAAGACAATTCGCCATTAATTGATGCTCATAAAAAGAAAGAAGTAAAAGGTATTACCGGTAAAGCGATTACTGTCGTTATCGAATCAGGTGATGCTTCTCCTTCTACGCCTATCGGCATTAACTTACCTAATGCTAACTGGATACGTGCAGAGCATGGTTCAAAGTCTGTAAGTTTAAGTAATATTGTCAACGCTTACGACAACGTTAAAGGCGGTTCGTTATCTGAATTTGCATGGGATGAAGCAGAAATCAAACGTGCCAAAGAGTTTGGCCCTCTTGCCTCACATTTACACACAGATTTACACGAAGTAATTGGTCATGCTTCAGGGCAAATCAATGACGGTGTTGGTACGCCAAAAGAAACATTAAAGCAATATTCTTCAGCGTTAGAAGAAGGTCGTGCTGATTTAATAGCGCTATATTACTTACTTGATCAAAAGCTAATTGATATGGGCATTATGCCTAGCTTAGAAGTGGGTAAAGCAAGCTACGACAGCTATATTCGCAATGGTATGATGCAGCAACTTCGCCGCTTAAAACTAGGTGAGAATATTGAAGAAGCACACATGCGAAATCGCCAATTAGTTGCTGCTTGGGTTTTTGAGCAAGGCGCAAAAGATAATGTTATCGAAAAGCGTGTTCGTGATGGCAAAACGTACTTTGTTGTTAATGACTATCAAAAATTACGTACTTTATTTGGTGACTTATTACGTGAATTACAGCGCATAAAATCAGAAGGTGACTTCGACGCTGGACAAGCACTGATTGAAAACTATGCGGTAAAAGTCGATGAAGAGCTACACAAAGAAGTACTTGAGCGTTACAAAAGATTAAACTTAGCACCTTATTCAGGTTTTGTTAATCCTAAACTAGAAGCCGTTTATCAAGGTGACAAGATTGTTGATGTAAAAATTAGCTATCCTGATAACTTCAAAGAACAAATGTTAGAGTACGGTAAAGATTACAGCTTATTACCTTATATTAACTAATATGAGTTAATAGCCTGAGCACTTATGTTCAAACTTTAAAGCCGCAAGTATCTTAATATTTGCGGCTTTTTTTTAATGGAAAAAAAACATTAAATTTAGTCCACAAATGGATTTTTCTCTCTAAACGTTGCCACCGCCATCGCTATTGAAAGCAAAATAATAGAGTTAAAAAACACTGGCACAATAACAAAGTAATAACCTAATTCATGCACCGAAGCACCGCCAATAACTGCAGTAACCGCGGTAGCGCCACCTGGTGGATGCATACTGCCCGTATGATGCATAGCCAACATGGCGACACCAATGGCAGCAGAAGAAGCCACTATAGGGTTAGGAATCAAGTAATATGCACTGATACCAATGAATGCTGAAATAAGATGCCCACCAACCAAAGGCCATGGCTGTGAAACAGCACTATGGGGAATACCAAAAATTAACATCGCTGAAGCACCAGTAGAAGCCAACACCATAGGATGGTTCTCAGCTTGTAGAATACTAAAGCTGAAAAAAGACGCACATAATGTGGCGATAAACGCGCCCACAATAGAAAAGTAAACCTCTCTATTGGGCATTGTTCTCATTGGCATAAGCGTAAAAACACTGAGAAATCTAATATATTGATATATTTAGCATAACAGAGTGTTGATATATGGCAAATGAGCTTGATTCTATGAACAGACCAAACAACAGTATCATGATTGCTTAAGCTCAGTTTGATTATATAACATCAACTTATTTATATAGAGAATACCTTTCATGGTAAATCTGGTGCTGCTATTATTATTTATAGTACTAAGCACTACATGCAATGTATGAGTTCAGACTAGATTGATACTTTGATTAAAAAAGAAGCTAATTACCAAATAAGGATTAGGGTAATATAATGAAGAGAATATTGTTCATCCAAATAATATTGCTTTTTTGTTTTTCACCATACAGCTTTGGGGAAAAATATGTCTTTATCTCATCTGAGTTTGCAGGTATATCAGAGCAAAGTGAAGAAGGAGAGCTTTCTGGCTTAGGTGTAGATATCATCAGAAAAATTGCTGAAGATTTAGGCATCAACATAGAGGTTAAAATCTATCCTTTCAATAGGATGATGTCCCTTCTGCAAAATAAATCCGTAGATGCAGCTTTTGGAATCTATAAAAAAACTAAAAGAGAAAAGTTTTTGGATTACATTGATGTCTCCTTTTTCTCTGACAGCTACCTTTTTTATACCAATAACTCTACTCAATTGAATTGGAATGGTGATATGGCCTCCTTCCCTAAAGACAGAGCATTCTGTTGGGTACGGGGGTGGTCCTATTTCGATGAATTGTACAGAATTAAAAATCAGATTCGATTACATGAAAACAGTTCATTAGAAGGCTGTTTAAATTGGTTAGTCGGTAAAAGGTTTGATTTAATGGCTGGCCCTATTCGAGATATTGTCCCCCTGATAAAGAAACGTGGCTATGACAATCAAGTCAAATTAATTTCTAAAAATAAAGGCGTAGAAGGTAATTATATAGCCTTTCCTAAAGGTCATTTGCCTGCGCTTCAACTACAAATTAAGCAATCTTTAGCAAGAATTTTAGCTTCTAAATGGTATGAGAGAAAATTGCAGCAATATAGTTTGGATTACTAGCGTTGTTGATCTTTTATTTTAGCCTCTGCTATAGGCTAATTTTTAAGATTATAAGACGAAAAAAGTGTTATGTAGTCACTCTACTTTAGCGATTTCCAACAATGCTAAGTTGAAAATTAACCGTAGCCCCTAACAGAATTCGAAGATATTAACTGCCATGCCTTCTTTAAGCTTGCAGCTGGCCTAAGCTAGATGCATCTACTTTCATAAAATACTCATAAATTCTATGGCGCAATGTGCCACGTTTCGAGATAAGAGTTAACCGTCCCTTTGATATAGTACGATCTTAACTTACCATCCTTAATAGTCCGCTTAGCCACCAGACTGTGTGAAAACTCTTGATCACCTTTTGGTCTAACTCTCAGTTTTTTATGATCAATCAATCTTAATGTTTAGCTTCTGAGAGTAGTGCCTCAACTATAATTAATAGTAGGAAATTAATAACGAGAAGTGCTGATATGTCCCACCATATTAAAGGCCAAGGTCGAAACCAAATCACACTATTTCCTGAAGCATTGGACGATTTTGTAACAAAAGAAAACCCCGTTCGTGTAGTTGATGCTTTTGTTGATGAACTTGATCTGCGAAAATTAGGGTTCAACCGAGTTATTGCCAAAAATACAGGTCGTCCAGGTTATCATCTTGCCGCATTGCTCAAGTTATATATCTATGGCTATTTGAATCGTATCCAGTCCTCTCGCCGTTTAGAAAAAGAATCGCATCGTAATGTTGAATTAATGTGGTTACTCGAACGCTTACAACCAGATTTCAAAACGATTGCTGATTTTAGGAAAGACAACGGTAAGGGTATAACCAAAGTTTGCCGTCATTTTATCGAATTATGCCGACAAATGAATATGTTTACTGACGCTATTGTGGCAATAGATGGCAGCAAATTCAAAGCAGTTAACAGCAAACACAACAATTACACACCAAACAAAGTCAAAGACCATATCGCCCGTATGGAAAAACATATTGAAAATTATTTAAGTCAACTCGAAACCGCAGATGCCAATGATAAATGTGATGCCGTTCAAACCTCTGCTGCTGAGAAAATAGCATGGATGAAGAAGCGCGTAGCTGAACTAAAAGAGCTAGGCGAGCAAGTGGAAGCTCACCCAGATAAACAGCTTTCTACGGTTGATCCAGACGCTCGCTTACTCAAAACACAAGGCATGAACAGACAGGTTTGTTATAACGTTCAAAGTACGGTTGATACCAAACATCATCTGATAGTGACTCATGAAGTCACCAACACCAATGACCGTGGCAAACTGGAAGAAATGACTCGATTAACGCAGCAAGCGTTAAAGCAAAAAAAACTTACGGTGTTGGCGGACAAGGGGTACTACAGTGGACGTGATATCAAAGCCACGCAGGATATGGGAGCTTCTGTGCTTGTGCCCAAAAGCGATACATCAGGCGCAAAAAAGAAAGGTATATTCAATCGTGCTTTATTCAAATATGACTCAAACAGAGACCTTTATGTATGCCCTGCGGGAAATGAATTGCCATACAAGCGAGATGTTAAAGAAGGCGGCATGGAACTAAAGGTCTACGTTAACCACATTGCTTGCAGAGATTGTGAAATTCGCGCCAAATGTACCCAATCAAAACGCGAACCACGAAAAATAAGACGCTGGATACATGAAGGTGAAATGGAAGAAATGTTAACGCGTTTAAAAAACGCGCCTGACACAGTGATAATTCGAAAACAAACGGTAGAACATCCCTTTGGAACGATTAAAATGTGGATGGGAGCGACTCACTTCCTTACTAAGCAACTGAAAAATGTCAGTACCGAGATGAGTCTTCATGTTCTGGCCTACAACCTCAAACGAATGATGTCGATTGTGGGAACCGATAGACTAATCAAAGCAATAAAGGCGTAGTTAGCCTTTTATTGTTGCCTAATATACGCGATAAACGCGCTAATAAAGTGGATATCAGCTTCCTCACCCCCAAATAAACAACATGCAAGTAATTTACTGCTGAAATAATAAATTGTAGAGAGAATATTGGGGTTTGAGTAAATTAAATTTAGTTTTTACACA
>Ga0070722_10000308_pt1 | contig 12989 bp, 12 predicted proteins | sample tdAd001_FD_67276 | JGI IMG/M metagenome (GOLD analysis project Ga0070722, IMG submission 67276) | Marine sediment microbial communities from the Atlantic coast under amendment with organic carbon and nitrate - tdAd00.1 | ecosystem: Environmental > Aquatic > Marine > Coastal > Sediment | place...
AATCTTATCCTTCTTTTATTCCCTCAGATTGCCCTCTTTTTACCTGGCCTTATGTGGTAAGGACTCGCTCAGGATGCGGAAGCCAATATAGTTGAGCCTATGGCCGGGCGTGAAGCTGAGCCGATCTGCCGACCGGCTAAGCCTTGCGCCAAAATTCAAGCCTCCGCCGCGAAACACCCGGTACGATCCGCTCAATTGCCCGGTAGGATCGGTTACGGAACCAGAAGGATAATCTCCATACCAATCCTGGCACCATTCAAATACATTGCCGTGCATGTCATACAGTCCCCATGCGTTTGGTTTTTTTTTTGCAACAGAATGGGTCTTCTTTATTGCATTACCGCAATACCATCCTATAGCGTCCAGGCTGGGATCGTAGCCGCATTCGAGTTCCGATATCGCACCATTTGCAAAGGCTGTCGCACTTCCGGCCCGGCAAGCATATTCCCACTCTGCTTCGGTGGGCAGCCTGTAATTGTTTTCCCCTTCCAGCTGGTTCAGTTGCCGGATAAATTTCTGCACATCATCCCAGGAAACATCTTTAACCGGGCAATCATCACCACAATTATTTATGTAGGACGGGCTATTCCCCATCACCGCCAGCCAATGCCCCTGGGTCACTTCTGTGGTCTGCATGAAAAAACCCTTTGTCAGGGTCACCCGGTGCTGCTTCTCATCTTTATCGCGTCCTGATTCATTTATTGGGCTTCCCATCATAAAAGTGCCCGGCGGTATGTAGACAAAATCCATTCCATAAGAGTTAGTAAATGATTTCTCCTCACCTGTAATTTCCTGGACTTCTTCTCTGATTATGCCAAACATATTTTCTAATACATAGGCAGCCCCTTTGCGCACATCCTCGCTATCATCATCCAGAGCTCTTGTTAGCGGCTCAACGGCCTTTTTTTTATCTATCTTCCCCAACGCTTCAGTGGCATACCTTCGCACTTCTTCATCTTTGTCTCCTAGAGCTTTAATAAGCGGCTCTACCACTTCTCTATTACCGATCTCTCCCAGCGAAAAGACAGCAAATTTGCGCACACTTTCATTCTCATCACCTAGTATATTTATGAGTGGCTCAACCGTTCTTTTATCACCGATCTTTCCCAGCGCAATGGCAGCATGACAGCGTACTAAAATGTTTTCATTACTCAACGCACCAATAAGCGGCCCCACCGCTTGATCACCTATTTTCACCAACTTTTTTACTGCATCATTTCTAACATGAGTATCTTCGTTTTCAAGCTTTTTAATAAGCGAGCTCACGGATTCCACTTCTTTACCCGCCGGTCTCATGACCTTAATACGACATCCAAGTGGTAGGAAGAAGATCAAGACCAACAAGATCAGAGCAACCTTTTTTACATTACTTCTCGATAGCTGTTTTTTCATCTTCGACCACCTTCAAACAATTGAAAGACCCTGAACTACCGCTTAAGCGAAGAATCCCCTTCCATGCTGGATTATCTTTATTACCCTAATCGAGTTAAAACTCGATTAGGTGTTATTAGTTATTGGTTATCAGTTAACAGTTTTAAAAAATTGATGAGCGTTCTATTTGAATCTTGACTCTTCCCATCTTCATACCCGTATGCCTATAGCGTTATGGTCTGTTATTGAATTGGCTGTAATTCGACCCTTCTGTTTTTGGCCCGGCCTTCCTTAATGCCATGGCCGGCAATTGGCAGGATTAATCCAAATCCTTATTCTTTATGCTGATATACATGCACGTCGTGTTGTGGGAACGGGATGCTTATGCCTTCTGCATCAAAACTTTTCTTAATATTTTCGGTTGTGTCAAAATATACATCCCAATAGTCTTCCACCTTAACCCAGGGACGAACCACAAAGTTCACACTGCTGTCTGCAAGTTCTACAAGAGCAATCTTAGGGACAGGATCTTTAAAGATACGTTCGTCCTTTGCCAGGATATCCGCCATTATCTTCTTTGCTTTATCAATATCATCCCCATATCCAATGCCAAATACGAAATCAACGCGCCGTGTCCCTTTGGCTGAATAGTTCGTGATGTTGTCGGCAGTTAAACTGGCATTGGGTATAATCACAGTCTTGTTGTCGGGAGTCAGTAACTGGGTGGTAAAGATATGAATCGTTTCAACAGTGCCGGCAACACCTGCACCTTCAATATAATCACCAACCTTGAACGGACGAAAAATGATCATTAGAAAACCGGCGGCAAAATTTGACAAAGATCCTTGCAGCGCAAGACCAATAGCAAGGCCTGCAGCACCGATAACAGCTATAAATGAGGTTGTTTGGATTCCAAGCTGCCCGAGAGCCGCTAGAACGACAAACACCAACAAAGCGATGTAGGTCACATTTGCCACAAAGGAGACAATCGTAGGATCAACCTTTTTTTTGTTCATTATTTTTTTAGCAAAGCCTGTCAAACCTTTGGCGACCCAGCGACCAATGATAAAAACGATAATAGCTGCAATGACTTTAAATCCGTAAATAGTTAACAATTCCCATATCTTTGCAATTAAGTTTTCCATATCTAACCTCCTTTTCTAACTAGTTGATTATTTAATTTAAAAAATATTATTCTCCATCAGCGAAAATAATGACTGTGGATGGTAATGTTTTTTCACGAGATAGAGATATAACGTCCGGAGCTTAAAATGGAAAAGGAACCATCTTAAGGCCTGCGGTCTCATCAAGACCGAGCATAATGTTCATGTTTTGAACCGCCTGGCCGGCAGCACCTTTTACTAGATTATCTATGGCCGAAATCAGGATCAGACAGTTATTCCGTGCATCATGCTTGAATCCGATATCGCAATAATTGTTTCCCCGTACATGTAATGTATCTGGGCTCCTGTTGTCCGGGCATATACGGATAAACGCACGGTCAGAATAAAAGGAAGTAAAGCAATTTCGAATCTCCTCATGGCCAACATTTTTTACCGGGGTTGTGTATATGGTTGTCAGTATTCCCCGGGTCATGGGAACAAGATGCGGGACGAAAGTAATCTTAACAGGTTTTCCCGCTTCAAGACTCAGGACCTCCTCCATCTCGGGGTTATGCCGGTGTTCGGCAACTTTATAAGCCTTAAACGACTCGTTGACTTCACAAAAATGTGTTGTTAGCGAAAGGCTTCGACCTGCACCGCTAACCCCTGATTTTGAATCCGCAACAATGTTGTTGATATCTATTAAGTTGCTTTTCAATAACGGAACCAGTAGTAAAAGGACGCTGGTGGGATAACACCCGGGGGCTCCTATCAGAACAGCGTTTTTTATAGTATCGAAATAGATTTCGCAAAGTCCGTAAACTGATTTTATAAGTAAATCACCGGCGGTATGGGGCTGGTAAAAAGACTCATAAGTTGCCACATCTTTGAACCTGAAATCGGCGGAAAGGTCGATGACCTTTTTGCCGCGTTCAATAAGTTCAGGTACAATTTTCATGGGAAGCTTGTGAGGAAGCGCCGTGAATACGACATCAGCCCTGTCACAAATGCTGTCCACGGACAGCTCTTGGCAAACAAGGTCGATAGCACCTGTCATTGATGGATAAACCTGGTCAAAATTCACGCCTGCGTACTGGCGGGAAGTTACGATAGTCAGTTCTATATCGGGATGACCACTAAGAATCCGTACAAGTTCAGCACCTGCATAACCCGTTGCACCAATCACACCTACTCTGGTCATAAGATCTCCCTATTTATACTGAAGATTTTATAATATTTTAGTTCTTTGAAACAAATCGACTTCAAACTAGCTTCGAGTATGATTAAATTTTATGCTGGAAACTGTTTGACCCGCCTGCCACGTAAGCTCGCCCGCCAGCCAAGCAAGGCGAGGCGGCCTGGGGCACGAGCGGGCAGGGTGGATTATGGATCGTTATGAAAGAACCAAAAGCGATTTGATTTAAGAAAGAAACATCCTCTTCAAATAAAAACCTTTGTTAATAGCCCGAACGAGTTCTTTCATTACGAGCCGTTATCCACGAGTTTTTTCAGTAAAAATTTAATTATACCTGAAGCGGCAATATTTTCAATTGAAGATTGATGGTCTCGTAAAAGTCAAAAAGGAACCTTTTTACGAAATTGTTTTGTGTTAACCACCCAGATATGCTTTTTTGACCTCTGGGTTGTCGAGAAGCTCTTCAGAACTTCCCTCCAGGACAAGGCTTCCGTTTTCAAGTACATATCCTCGCTTGGCGAACTGCAGTGCCATACGAGCATTCTGCTCGACAAGAAGAATGGTAGTCCCTTCCTGATTCAGTTCCTTAAGTGCTTCAAACATGTTCAGCATCAACAAAGGGGCCAGCCCCATTGAAGGCTCATCCAGGAGCATGATCTTCCTTCCGCTCATAAACGCCCTCCCGATAGCCAGCATCTGCTGCTCGCCACCGCTCAGAGTTCCGGCCTTCTGTGTTTTCCGCTCTTCCAGGCGCGAAAAGATATTGAAAACCCGTTTGAGATCCCGTTCTATCTTTTCACCATTCTTTCTCGCAAAAGTGGCCAGCTTGAGGTTTTCCAAAATCGTCAGGTTGCCAAACAGGCGTCTCCCTTCCGGAACATGAGAGATACCAAACTTGCTGACTACCTTGTCGGCAGAGTATTGAAGCAAGTCTTGTCCCAAAAAGTTTATCTTGGTACCCTCTTCCACCGGAACCAAGCGGGAAATGGCTCGCAGAGTAGTGCTCTTTCCGGCGCCATTGGCGCCGATAATACACACTATCTCGCCTTCGTCCATCTGAAAACTTATATTGTGAAGGGCTCTAATTTTGTCGTAGGAAACTCGCAGGTTTTCCACTGATAAAAGCATCAGTCTACTGCCTCCTTGCCCAAATATGCATCTATAACTTCAGTGTTGTTTTGGGTTTCTTCAGGCGTGCCCTCGGCAATGACATGGCCAAAGTTCAGGGTCTGAATGATCTCACAAAGTTCCATTACAACCTTCAATCTATGTTCGATTAGGAAAATGGCCAGCCCCAGCTCTTTATGAACCTGCCGGATTATCTCCATCATCTGAATCAGCTCTTCGGGATTCATCCCTGCGGTGGGCTCATCCAGGAGCAATATCTTGGGTTCAATGGCCAAAGCCCTTGCCATCTCCACTCTGCGCTGGTCCCCGTATGACAGGTTAATTACAACCTGATCCGCAAGATGAACGATACCGACCATCTTAAGAAGGTTATAAGCTTTTTCTTCATTCTTTGCTTCTTCCCTGTTACGTTTACCAGTGCCGAAAAAGGCCCCGATCAATCCATAGCTGATCCTTGAATATCGGGCCATTTGTACATGTTCGAGAACCGTCATATGACGCCACAACTGCAGGTTCTGGAATGTCCTGCCAAGACCCATGGCGGCAATCCGGTGTGGTTGCAATCCCGTTACTCTTTTACCATCCAGAATGATATCACCTTCAGTAGGTTTGTAGATACCTGTAATGAGATTAAAGATGGTGGTCTTGCCTGCTCCGTTGGGTCCTATCAAGCCTCTGATCTGTCCTTTTTCGATTTCAAGATTGTAACTGTTGACAGCCCGCAAACCACCAAAATCGTGACTCATTTTTTCAACTCGAAGTAAAGACATTGCCACAATCCTTCTTTATTAATCTCTTCTTTCTGGTTTTCCAGCTTAAGTTTGCCGTTTCGGTTTAATCAGATTTCTGACGTTAAATTCCTTAAAGGCGATAAGTCCCGTCGGGCGATAAATCATCACCAGAATGAGCAAAAGTGGAATAATGATCCACTTGAAAATCTCTAGCGGACGTAAAGCTTCACCGAGAAGACTTAAACTCACAGCACCTACAATCGATCCGTAGACAGAATTCAGCCCACCAAAGTAGACCATGGCCAGGACCTCGGCTAGTTTTTGAAGACCAAAAGTGCCTGGATTGATGTACCTTATCACATGAGCAAAAAGCCCGCCGGCAACACCGGCCCAGAAAGCGGCGAACAGAAAGGCAACGATTTTGGTGCGTCTGGTGTTAACGGTCATGGCATTTGCCGCCATCTCGTCATCGCGCACCGCACTCAGCGCCTTTCCCAGGGTGGAACGAACAAAATTATTGGTGATCCATATACAGGCTATGGTCCATAAAAAAACTATGGGTAGACTGGCATAGTCCGGCTGGCTGCTTAAACCCCGTGGGCCTCCAACAACCTCCAGGTTTTCGATCATACTTTTAATGATAAACATAAATGCCAGGGAAATGATGGCCAGATAGTCGCCTCTAGTCCTGAAAGAAGGAATCGCTATGGCCAGGGCTCCCAGGGCCGCAACAATTCCTCCCGCAATTAACGCCAGAGGAAACATGAACGGTCCCAGCCAAGGCGGCAGAAGAGCTGCACCAAAGAGTTTGTCATTGACGAATAGGACAACGGTAAATGTCGAAGCTGCGTAAGCTCCAAGGGCCATGAACCCGGGATGTGAACATGAGAATTCTCCCATGTAGCCATTAATAACATTCAAGCTAAGAGTGAGTATAACGGCAATTAAGGTGAGCTTGAGAGTCAAAACCCTGTAAGCACTGATTTCCGACCACATGTACAGTGTTGCATACAACAGACTAAGGTGGACAACTACTGAAATCAATATTGGAAAATCGAGAAGTTTGGCTGCCAGCCTGTTAGCGGGTACGGTGCTCAACCGTGCGATGACGCTTATAGGTAATATATATATTAGAGTCACGAAAATCACGACACTGGGAATCAGAAGGGGTTTTTTAAGCATTATTACGCATCCAAAAAGAACCGGTATTTTAGGAAGCCCTAAAATATCGGCCAGCGGATCACCCAGAAAGTGTTCAAACACGACAGCAACCAGGGCGCCTAAAAGCCATCCCAGCAAGGGTGCCCGGGAATACAAATCTCGGATTTTGTGTTTCAACGTCTTCATGTTCTCAGACAATTTGCCGCTTTTTTCTTCCATGTCTAATTTTTTAACTAATTTCTATGGTTATCGCGTTAGAGACATCCTGCACTTAATATTAAAACAGTTATTCGTCATTTGTCGGTTTTTCAGGGCAAAATAAATCAATTACGAATGGCTTCCATGCTTCTCCAAAGTTTTTCCGGTATATCGGGATTTCGGTTATTTTATCTATACTTTATAGCCTCAGACGTGCGCTGTAAGGTTCGCCGAAAAAGCCATGTGGCCTAAAAGTCAGTATAAGCAATATGATTGAGTAAGCGATAAAATCGCGCAGCGTTGATGGAAAAATCATAACCACAAAGATTTCAATGAACCCTAATAGAAAGCCTGCAAGTGTAGCGCCAAGAATAGAGCCCCTTCCTCCAAGAATCGCAGCAACGAAAGCTTTCCAGCCGAAAACAATCCCCATGTACGGGTCCAGCACAGGATAAGCAATACCAAAAAGTATTCCTGCCGCAGCTGCCAGAGCCGAACCGATCGCAAAAGTCATGGCGGCAATTGTGTTAATCGGCACACCCATTAAAGGCACCACCACATAATCAAAGGCCATGGCACGCATGGCCATACCATACTTTGTCCTTCGAACAAACTGATGAAGACCAAACATAAGCATCAATGAAACGGCAACGATCATTATCTTCTTGTTGGTAACATACACACCGCCAATGTTGTAAGTAGTGGATTCGATTAATGACGGGAATCTTACCCTTCGGGCGCCCAGCAGGGCCAGATTTCCGGTCTCAAGAATAATGCCGATCATCAAACCAGTTATTGCAGCTGAAGCTCGAGGTGCTTCCCGTAAAGGTCGATAGCCTAATCTTTCGACCAATATCCCTACAAAGGAAGTCAGAAACATGGAGATGATAATGGTCAACACCAGGATCAACCAGTTGGGCAGGGCAATTGCACCCAATGAGGCCAACGCGGTAATTCCGGTTGCTACACCAAAACCGATGTATGCTCCAACCATGAAAATATCGCCGTGAGCAAAGTTAAAAAGCATCAGGATACCGTACACCATGGAGTACCCCAGTGCTATCAATGCGTAAAAACTGCCCCATTGCAGTGCGTTTACCAGGTTTTGGAAGAAAAATACCATCAAGCTTTCTCCTTGTTCGCTCAAAAAAGGCGGGTCCAGAGCTCAACGCCCTGGCCCGCCTTTTTTTTGAGAAATCTGTGATAGCTCCATTTAGCTAAAACAGTATAGCGGAACGCAGGTTCCCAGAATAAATCATAATCTTTGTTGATTACCCTTACGGACAAACGGATTTGTAAAACTCGTATTCGCCTTTCTGGCTGATCCTGACGATTACGGCACATTTGATCGGATCGCCGTCCTCGGTAAAATTCATCTTGCCTGTGATGCCATTGAATTCCTTAATCTTGGCCAATGCATCGCGGATACCTTTGCGGTCTTTCTCTACATTTCCCGTAATCTTACCGTAAGACTGAATGGCTTTTTGAACAATGCCCAGAGCATCCCAGGTCAGGGCACCTACATCGTCAGGCACGTAACCGTGCTTTTTATTGTACCGATCTATGAAGGCTTTGGTCGCGCCTTTTGCAGCTGCGGCAGCATAGTGGGTGCTGAAGAAGAGCCCGTAACAATCTTTACCGCAAAGCTCTACTGTCTCTGTCGAACCCCAACTGTCGCTGCCCACAATAGGTTTGTTCCATCCCAATTCATGGGCCTGCTGCACGATTAAGGCCACCTCGTTATAGTACTGCGGTGTGAACAAGACCTCGGCGCCGGATTTGTTGATCTTGGTCAACTGAGAGCTAAAGTCGGCGTCCTTGGTTGTGAAGCTTTCGAAGGCTACCACAGAACCTGCCCCATTCAGTTTTTCCCATGCTTCTTTGAAAAACTCGGCAAGCCCCTTGGGGTAGTCACTGGCCACATCGTACAAAACCGCGGCTTTTGTGAACCCGAATTCCTCTTTAATAAAATTGGTCAGTACCGGTCCCTGGAAGGGATCTAGGAAACAGCCTCGGAAAACATAGGGGCGGTCTTTGGTGGTGTCAGGATTTGTTGACCAGGGACTAATCATAGGGGTTTTGTAATTGTTGGCAACGCCGCCCGCAGGTATTGCCTGGCTTGAAGCCTGAGGCCCCACAATGACCAGCACTTCGTCCTCGGTAATCATCTTGGTGCTGACCTTTACAGCCGATTCCGCTTTAGACTCATTGTCTTCAATTACAATCTCTACCGGATACTTTTTCCCCCCGACCTCAAGACCGCCGGCGGCTTTAATATCTTCAAGCCACATCTGGGCTGCAAACTTTGTACCCTCGCCCACCTTAGGGATATCTCCGGTCATAGGAGCATTGATGCCAATTTTAATTGTTTTTGCCTTACTCCATGCACAGGGAGTAAAAATTAAACCAATCACCAAACACGACACAACAAACAACAAACTTTTTCGCATTACTACCTCCTTTTTCTAAGTAAAATAACATGTTGAATTAAATGGCAATAACATCATCAATCCGCTGAATTTGCCTGGCTCAATAGCACAGTAATGATTTTTTTTCAACAAATTGTTTTGTAACAGTTTAGATTTGATAAAAAATGATTTCAAACGAACTTCAGGTATGATTAAATTTTTATATTGGAAACTGTCTGAGTGGATTAGACGTCGTTATGCAAGAACCATAAGCGATTTGATTTAAAGATGAATCATCCTCTTGAAACAAATTTTTACCTTTTTTTAATATCAGCAACCATTTCCTTTATAATCGACATTACATTACGTCCCCTTTCACGGGCTATTCGGTGGGCATCGTCAACGATGCCGGCTGCATGTCGTTCAAGTTCATCCTTGGACGGCAGGGGCATATTCATCTTCTGATACCGCCATTCTAATAAACGGACCGCCAAGCGTTCTTCCTGACGTCTTACAAAACCTTTCACCAAATTTCCTTTATTTTATCGCTAATTTACGAACTTTGGTTTTCACCTCACATTCTTGATGGGGTAAATTTGAACTAACTTTTACAGCCTCATACGCTGGAAAACTATTGAAATCAAGATGATATAGATAATAGCATGGCAATAAACTCAACACCAGAAAAAAATATTATTACTTGATCCCGCCATTTCCAAGAACAACAAAATGACCTGGCTTCTATTAAATCATTAAAACCATCTTTCATTAGATCTCATCTTCCCAAATCCTAAAACTTATAACCATACGATTTCTTGACACTTCTTTATCATTAATGTATTTTATTAAAATAATTCAAACTTCGGAGGCTGTATATGAACAAAGTGGATCTTATCGAGGCGATCAAAACGGAAGCAGGATTAACGAAAAACGAGGCTACGGCGATTGTAAACCTATTTTTTGATGAAATGTCAAATGCTTTGGCAAATGGTGATAGGGTGGATTGTTAACTCTATTTGATAAGTTTTGATTTACAAAACAAATCTTCAATTATATTTGTCTGATGCTGATGCAAGCTTTGGCACTAAGTCTTTACCGGAAAACCGGAATTAGGGAAAAGTGACAAACACAAGATGTGGGGCTGGGAGCGAATCCTTATTAGGCAACAATTATTAAAAAGAGCGATCGATATCTAAATTGTATCACAAGCTATCGACATTACAAAATATTTCATATATTGGTAAGGTCTCTCATAACCCCAAAAAAAAGTGAGCGGGAATTTACATAACGTAGAGGAGGGCTTAATGAATAAAACCAAATTATTTCTCTTTGCAATGGCAATTATAGTGATAGCATCAACATCTTTTATGGGCATTGCTATGGCAGCGCAAGTTACTGGCATTAATAAAAGTAAAGGGCGTGTTCATATTAATGGAGGTGTGAATGATGGATTTATACCGGGAGCTACCGTGTGCTTTATTGTATCTTCAGCATCTTATGGTGACGAGTTTGTTTGTGGGTCGGTTGTGAGTGCTGAAGCTTCTAAAGCAGTCGTGAAAGTGCAAAAAAGCAGGGCAAGAAAGATGAAAATGGGAACAGAAGCGATGCTCCATGTTGAAAAAGAAGCTAAAGAAGAAGTGGAAGACGTTGATATGGTCAAAGAAAAGGCTAAGGAAGAAACGAAAGAAAAAGAAGATCCGTTTCGATAACCGAAAATTGATCCATTTAAGCAGACTTTGCTATCTGCTCATCCTGAAAATATCAAGACCTAAATATTTTTTGATATATGTAATCATCAAGAATTAATTTCAGGTTGTGTTACTGACCAATATAGCAAACAACTTAAACTTGTTTTCCACTTTGATAATATGTTAAATTGTTTATGAGAATGCTATCTCCTAAATTTACATGGATTCCGATAGGTGTTGGAGGCGGTTTGCTGGAGAGCAATCTGTCCGCCCATCTGATTGCCCCCATTGGCGCTCAAAACTTTATCTGCTTGGATGCAGGCACCCTGTTATCAGGTATAAAAGCTGCCCATGAAGCAGGTTGCTTTCATGACATTCTCATTCCTGAAGATTCGGATCTTTCCCCTGAAGGGCATATTCTGCACCATCATATCCGAGCCTACCTGATTTCACACCCATACTTAGATCATACACAGGGTTTAGTGGTCATTTCTCCAAATGACTCTCCAAAACCAATTCTGAGTTTGGAGGGGGTTATCAGCGATTTCCGATCTCATCTTTTCAACTGGCGAACCTGGCCAAATTTTGGAGATGCCGGAGAACCACCGTGTCTTGGATTATATCGATATTTGGCGCTTTCACCAGGAGTACGCACTCACATAGAAAATACAGAGATGCACGTTCAAGCCTTTCCTCTCTCTCATGGTAGTCATACTGATTCAACGGCTTTTTTGATCGAATCGAATGGGTTTTATGTATTGTACATGGGAGATACTGGACCCGATGAGGTTGAAAAACGCACTACCACCAAGGATCTGTGGGAGCAAATAATTCCTCTAATTCAGGCAGAATACCTACAAGCCATCTTTATTGAAAGTTCTTATGTTGATGAACACCCTGATAATGAACTCTATTCACATCTGACTCCTGCATGGGTTGTAAGTGCTTTCCGTCAGTTGGCTTCAATGGTTGATTCTAAACGCCCGAAAGAGGCACTGAAAGGGTTAACCGTGATCATTACTCATATCAAACCCAATCTGTCGTCAGGACTTCAACCACGGCAGGTTGTGGAAGAGCAATTGAAGGCTCATAATGATCTCCAACTACGGCTTATTTTTGCCGAACAGGGTAAGCGGCTTGATATATAAAGACAAATTAGGAGTCCCGATAGAAATGCTTTTTTACCCTCTATTCAGCGAGTAACTTCCGGCGAGCCCCAATAACGCAACAGTATCCTACCTTGGGTGATAACATCAAACAGGGTTAACCAATTCAGCTTGAGGTATTTTGAAGCTTACTCCAGCAGGCCAACTCCGAGGAGCCATATCCTCATCTCATGTGCAGTTACGCACACTCTATATTTATAGTGCACTCGTAGCGCACTATCTACTATTTTTCCGTAAATATCAGGCCTTAAAAAATACTGTGATATCGTTTTTCAATAAGGACAAATCCTTTTCGCATGGTTTGCCCTTATCAATTTTATGGTATATGTAATCAGCATAAATTAATTAAAGGATGTGCTATGGTAAGGTATCTCAAGTTTGATTTTGGTTAGAAACCTTCAATGAATTTGATTTAAGACCGATTGAAGATAGAGGCACGCAATCTACTTCGAGCGTGATGATACGTCCGGGTTAAAACCGGCGAAAAAAAAGAAGAAAACTTTATGAAAACAGTTTATGTAGACGATTCCAATCAAGCAACGATAATCTGTCCCGAATGCGGTTTTACGAAAAATATCGACGCAACGAATTTCAAGAATACTCACAAGAAAAGGAAGGTTAAATGCAAATGTGGCGAAATTTTTCAGATTACCATCGAATTTCGAAAGCATTTCCGCAAGAACATCAGACTACCCGGTGAATATATTATCCAGAGAAAAGGAGAAAAAGGAGAGATAATCATTAGAGAACTTTCACTGGGTGGAATCCGGTTTGAAAGTCTGAGGCCACACCAAATTTCGACAGATGATACGTTGGAAGTGGAATTTAAGCTAGACAACT
>Ga0070722_10000321_pt1 | contig 12682 bp, 10 predicted proteins | sample tdAd001_FD_67276 | JGI IMG/M metagenome (GOLD analysis project Ga0070722, IMG submission 67276) | Marine sediment microbial communities from the Atlantic coast under amendment with organic carbon and nitrate - tdAd00.1 | ecosystem: Environmental > Aquatic > Marine > Coastal > Sediment | place...
TATTACGACATTTTCTTTGTCGACGACAATCAGCGGATGCTAAGCTCTTGTCCAAAACCAGATCCGAAAACCGACGACCAATGCGTATTTCCCGAGTGAGTATCGCTATTCTATTGCTGGCGCTAATCCCGATTCAGGCCGGCTCGCGCGACGCGCAAGCCATGTGGGACAGTCGCTGTGAAGAATGCCATGGAGATCCGGCCAGGTTTGCCAGCAAGTACCTCTGGAATATAGAGGGGCAGTTGCAGGGACAGCACCATATTGATAACTTGAGCCTGTTCATGCGCAATCACTATATTCCCGACCACGAGATCGAAGCCATACACAACATGCTGCTAGGCCAGGCCAATTCTCCACTACGGTTCGAAGCCGAGTGCGGTGGTTGCCACGGTGACGCCAAAGAATTTGTCGAGAAATCGATCTGGGTCAGAGGGAGCGGAATCACGGGCCTGGAGTCCGGCATGGATGTCAGCGAGTTTTTACCGACCCACCAGGAATTACGATCCGAAGATGTAGCCTTTTACCAGAAGCTGTTTGCCCGTATTGCAGGCAAACCCATTCCCTGAGCACCAGCGCGAATTTACTGGAATCGATTGCAGCTCGAAGCGTACCATCGGCCGCAGATAGCGGGTTAGCCCGAGTTTTTAGTGTCCGTTATGGGGATTTACCCGCTGAGGAAGCGATACTCCGCCAACAAACATATATAGGTCTGCATAATAATCTGCATTGGATTTATCGCCGGGTATTCAAAACCCGCTGAGTCATGGTAATCTGGCCGCGCCTGGTGGAGCAAACCACCCATAACTAGAGGTTATATTATGAACGAGGAAGCCAGCGGCCTTCCCGAGCGTCCGCGTGTTCGACCCGCGGACCCCCGTTTTTCTTCAGGACCGTGCAAGAAATATCCCGGCTGGGATATCACCCATTTGAACACCGATTTCCTGGGGCGCAGTCATCGCGCCAAACTACCCAAACAACGTCTACGCGACGCGATCGATATCTCCCACCGTATGCTGGGCCTGCCTGCTGACTGGAAGCTCGGTATTGTTCCCGGTTCCGACACCGGTGCATTCGAGATGGCGATGTGGTCGTTGCTCGGATCGAGACCGGTCGATGTGCTGGTCTGGGAGAGTTTTTCCAATGACTGGGCGAAAGATTTACAGGCGCTCGGAATTAGTCAATTGAACCTGTACCGGGCCGAATATGGTGAGCTTCCAGATCTGGACCAGGTAAACCCGGCGCATGACCTGGTGATGGTTTACAACGGCACCACCAGCGGCGTCTGTCTACCCGACCTGGAATGGCTGGATGCAGGGCGTGATGGACTGGTACTGTGCGATGCGACTTCTGCAGCCTTCGCCATGCCGATTGATTTCGACAAGCTCGATGTGGTCACCTGGTCCTGGCAAAAAGTGCTCGGTAGTGAGGGTGCGCATGGCATGCTCGCGCTTAGCCCGAGGGCTGTAGCCAGGCTTGAATCGTCCCTGCCACGCTATCCGCTACCGAAACTGTTTCAACTGACTAAAGGTGAAAAGTTAGTTGAAAGTATTTTCAGCGGGGCCACGATTAATACACCCAGCATGCTGGCGCTGGAAGATTTACACGCGGCGCTAGCCTGGGCCGAAAGCGAGGGTGGCATCGAGGCGTTATGGCGACGTACCCGTAGCAACTTCGATTGCATCGACGCCTGGGTAGGCCAATCGACCTGGATCGACTGGTTACCCAGTGATCCGGCGACCCGTTCTCCGACTTCGATGTGTTTACAGGTAATCGACAGTGATTTTGTCGCGCTATCGCTGCAGGATCAGCAACAGGCTATTAACTCGATGCTGGCCAGGCTCGAACAGGAAAACGTTGCGCTCGACATTGGTAATTATCGCAACGCGCCACCCGGGTTTCGTATCTGGGGTGGCGCCACGGTTGAAACCAGCGATCTGCGGGCACTAACCCCGTGGCTGGACTGGGCATTTGCGGATTTCAAGCAATCAATACAGGAGAAGCAGCATGACTAAGCCGAAAGTTTTGATTTCCGACTCGATGTCGAGTCAGGCCGTGGCCGTGTTCGAAGAACGGGGTGTCGAGGTGGTGCAGTCGAGCAAACTCAGCGAAGCCGAGTTATTCGAAACAATCGGTGAGTTTGACGGTCTCGCGATTCGTTCTTCCACCAGAGTGACCGCGGAGTTGCTCGAGCACGCAAAAAATCTGAAGGTGGTCGGGCGGGCCGGTATCGGTGTCGATAACGTCGAAGTCCCGGCCTGCACCAGGCGCGGCATAGTGGTCATGAACACCCCACTGGGTAACGCGATCACCACCGCCGAGCACGCGATGGCGATGATGTTGGCGCTGGCGCGGCATATACCGCAGGCGAATAGCTCCACCCACGCTGGCAAATGGGAAAAGTCCCGTTTTATGGGGGTTGAACTGACCGGCAAATTACTGGGGCTTATCGGAGCCGGCAATATAGGTTCCATCGTCGCCAGCAAAGCGATCGGTTACGGCTTGCACGTGCAGGCTTACGATCCCTATCTGACCGAGGATCGTGCCACCAGGTTGGGCGTTAAAAAGGTCGATCTGGATACCTTGCTCAGCAGCTCCGACATCGTCTCGTTGCATGTGCCCAAAACGCCTGAGACCGCCAACATCATTAGCGCCAGTGCGATCAACAAAATGAAAAAGGGTAGCATGCTGATCAATTGCGCACGTGGCGGCCTGGTCGATGAACTGGCCTTGCTGGCCGCACTCAAAAGCGAACATTTGAAAGGTGCCGCGCTCGATGTCTACGAGGTTGAGCCGGCGCGTGATAATCCGCTGTTCGAGCTCGACAATGTGATCTGTACGCCGCATCTCGGCGCTTCCACGATTGAGGCACAGGAGAAGGTCGCGATCCAGGTTGCCGAGCAAATCAGTGATTTTCTGTTAACCGGGGCGATCAATAACGCGATTAACGCGCCCAGCATCAGTGCCGAGGAAGCGCAGTTATTGCATCCCTACCTGCAGCTGGCGCAGTGCCTGGGCTCTTTTGTCGGACAGCTGACCCATGATCCGATCAAAACGCTGACGGTTACCTATGGAGGCGAAGCGAATGACTTGAACGTGTCCCCGTTAACGGTGCAGGTGGTGCAGTCGATCCTCGAGCACCACAGCAGTTACGTTAATTCGGTTAATGCCCGGGAAGTCGCGCGCGACCGCAATATCAACGTGATCGAGGCGCACAACGAAGGCCGTGATGAATATCCCTGCAGAATTACCGTTGGCGTTGAGACCGAAACAAAATCGCGCAGTATTTGCGGCACGCTGATTCAACACCGGCCGCGCGTGATCGACGTCAAGGGAATTCCGCTGGAGTCGAAACTCGGCGAACACATGCTGTACATCACTAATGATGACAAGCCTGGTGTTATCGGTGACATTGGTACCTCTACCGCGGAGCGTGGCATCAATATCGCGAATATGCACCTCGGTCGTGATACTCGAAACGGCAATGCGATAGTGTTGCTTGAAATCGACGAGGAACTGGGTAATGACGATCTTGCGCATCTGCGTTCGCTGCCCAACATCAACGATGTCCAATATCTGTATTTCCCGTCCCTGCAATGATAGAAGACACCCCTGTTCAGGCGCCACGATGGTTGGGGCGCAGCGATTCCCGGCAGTCATTCGTGGTTACGATTTGCACGATTGGTGAATTTAACGATGCCTTGACGCTGTTTGACGCCGAGCTGGGTGATTTGGAAATCCGTGAACATCGACCGCTGGCGACCAATGCCTGCGATGTGACCGTCGACTGTGACCCCGATACGGCATGGTCTTTGTTGCAGTCGCTGCGCGCAAAACTGGTCGATGCGGATGTCTATATGCAGCCACAGGATGCGCGTGGCAAGCGCCTGTTGATCTGCGATATGGACATGACCATCGTGGCCGCGGAAACGCTCGATGAAGTTGCTGCGATGCTTGGCATGGGTGAGCGAATTGCCGCAATTACGACGCGCGCGATGCACGGTGAAATCGATTTCAGCGCCGCCTTGCGCGAACGCATTGCGATGTTGGCAGGGCAGCCTGAGCAGGTGTTTCACGATGTAGTTGGACAGCTGCGCCTGAACCCGGGGGCAGAACAGTTGCTCAGCGCGGCGAAGGCTGCGGGAGTGCATACCATTTTGGTCAGTGGCGGTTTTGCACAGGTTGCCGAACCCGTCGCCCGGCGACTCGGGTTTGACGAGGTACATTGCAACCACCTGGAGGTTGATACGGGAAAATTGACTGGAAAGGTACAACAGCCGATTGTCAATGCTGATTTGAAATGTAGTCTGCTACAGCAACGCGCGCAGGCACTCGGGCTGGCGCTTAGCGACTGTTGCGCGATTGGCGATGGTGCCAATGATCTGCCGATGCTCAGGGCGGCTGGTCTTGGCATCGCTTACCATGCCAAGCCTGTCTTGCGCGCAGCGACCAGTTGCCATATTGACGTCACCGATCTCGAGAGCGCGATTTACTTCATGGGCCTGGATCGCGCCAGCGATCTTTAGCGCTGCGGCGATTACAATTCAAACAGGATATCGGAACGGATGATGTACTTCGTGCCCGATACGATTTCCTGTGAACTGTGCATGCAATGCAGCGGATGCATGCCATGGGGGAAGCACAGGGCGCCACCGAGCGGCGTGCGCACATCGATAATGTCGGCTTCGTCGGACTGCCGGGCGGGGCGGGCAGGGTTCGCCTTACTAACGTAGAACTGGGTCGCACCGCCCGCGTAGTCCTCGGTCAGAAATAGCAGGAAACTCAATTGACTCCAGCGATCGTTATAGGCGTTGTCGATCAGTTCACCGTCGATGACGCGCGATCCGGGCCACGAACCATCGGTGTGCGGAGCGAAGTAATCTCCCGGGCCGTAGCGATAGAAACGGAAACGGGAATTGATTCCAAGCGCCGCTTTGCCGGTATTGAATTCATGATCATCCTGCACCAGCGCCTGGCAGCGTTGCCAGATGATAGCGTTGGTTTCGTCATCGATGACCCAGGTCAGGCTGTCATTGTGGCGGATTGATCGAGGCAACGAGACCGCGGCGTCTTCCAGGTAGCCGAAGGTTTCAGTAAGGCTGACCAGTCGCTGGCATTCCTCTAGCGATAAAATATTCAGCAACTGGAATGCCCCCGGGACTGCGTCAATGTCGACGCGACGCACGGGGCTGCTGTAATCGTGCTCGAGATTCGCCGGATTATCGTTCCGACAGGCCCAGGTAGGGATCGCGGGATTTTCGGCGCCCGCCTCGCGTTCGACAATGTAAAAATCAGCTGCAGGCATAACCGGTGAAATAACCAGTCTGGAATCGATTGGCAGATTAAACCAGAAGCAGCACCTGGCCGCCATGGCCATGTAAAAAATATTGAACATGATCGTGATTTATGACACTTTCGAGTTTCCGGAACATGGATAACAAGTTCCCTAAGCTAAAATAGTAAAGCGGGCAACGCGGGCTGTCATGCTGCAATGATCTGGACCATAACCGAAGGAACCTGAAACCCGATGAAAGCGATACAGCAACCCTGGTTTCAGACACAACGTATTCGTGATGATCTGTATTGTATTACCGAACCGTATTACAGCTGGAAAAATCGCGCCAACCTCTGGCTAATCAAAGGGCGTGACGCAGATCTGTTAATCGATACGGGCCTGGGTGTTTCCAGTCTTAAGCTGTACCTGGCCGACCTGCTGGACAAGCCACTCAAAGTGGTCGCTAGTCATGTACATTTTGATCACAGTGGCGGATGCCATGAGTTCGACGATGTTTACATCCATCAACATGAACACCACGCCCTGTGCAGTGGCGACCAACAGCTAATATTAAGTGCGCCTGAAATTGGTTTTGTGCCCGACAGCGATTTTGACCGCATCCCCTACCAGGGTTTCAGTGCCAGCAACTATGAAGTCAAGGCCTGCCCTCATGCCCGGGCGATTCGACATGGTGACGTTATCGATTTGGGTGACAAGGCGTTCGAAGTTATGCATTTACCCGGCCACTCATCCGGTTCCGTCGGATTGTACAATCTGCAAAAGCAGTATTTTTTCTCGGGAGATGTGGTTTACGATGGTGAACTACTGGATGATTTGAACGATTCGGTGGTGGATGAATACCTCAGCTCAATGGAGAAGTTGCTGCAATTAAAAACCGATGAAGTAAGGCCGGGACATTATCGTAGTTTTGATCGGCGCCGGTTACGGCAACTTGTCAGGCAGTATATTGAAGTGAAAAAAGCGCCTGTATGTCCTGCCGAAAAGTAATTTCATGTTTTTTTATATCCCCAGCATGCCGGCTACCCCCGAGTTTTGTTGTCGAAGCGAATGTTTTGTGCCCGTAGCCCGTACATAGAATAATTGGAGAAATACGTGAAGAAATTACTGTTCCTGTCTCTGCTGCTGACTCAACTGATCGCTTGCTCGGCGGAAGTAGGTAGTGATGAGTGGTGTGCAAATCTCGAGCAAAAGCCAAAAGGTGACTGGACTGCTAATGAAGCGACGGATTACGCAAAACACTGTATTTTCAAATAAGGCCATGCAATTGGATTTCTACCGATTACGCTTGTCGCCTGGTAATCAATATCAAACAAACTGACATTTTAATTATCGGGGGTGGGCTTAGCGGACTCGTCGCAACCTGGCAGTTGCGATCCGCGGCGGTAAACGCAAGCGTGATGGAAGCTCGAAGTCGGTTCGGAGGCCGAATTCTAACAGTCGGGAGCGATGAGGGTGCCGATTGTGATCTTGGCCCTTCCTGGTTCTGGCCCGGGCAACCACTGGTAGCTGGCTTGTTGGAACATTTCAAAATTCCACACTACGCACAGTTTACCGACGGCGATCTATTGTTGCAGCGGCCGGGCAGTCATATCGAGAGATGTAGAGGCCCGTCGCCAATGCAAGGGTCACGGCGCGTCCAGGGCGGTATTAATCGCCTGGTTGACGAAATAGCCGATCAAATCGATACCGCCCATCGTTTTGTGGCCCATACGGTTACGGGGCTTACGATCAATGGAGACATAATTACCGTCGATGCAGAGGGATCATCCGCGCAAACCCGGGTGCGTGCGAAGCATGTCGCGCTGGCGATACCACCTCGCCTCGCGGCAGGGTTGAAATTTTCTCCTGAACTGCCGGAGGAAGTTATGCAAACTCTGGCCGCGACGCCTACCTGGATGGCGGGGCACGCAAAATTTTTCGCGGTCTATGATGAACCCTTTTGGCGGCAGCAGGGTCTCTGTGGAACTGCTCTCTGCCAGGGTGGACCATTGGCAGAAATTCACGACGCGTCACCCGCCGCTGCACACGGCTTCAGCCTGTTTGGATTTTCCGGTCTGGACCCGCAGAGCCGGGCGAGTCTGGGACGAACTGAATTTATAAAACAGGCAACGGCGCAACTCGCGACCTTGTTCGGGGATCAGGCGAATAGCCCGAGAGCGGTTTATTTTCAGGATTGGAGTAGCGAAAAATTTACTGCCAGTGTTGCTGATCACAGGCCGCAAATCCATCACCCCCGGTATGGACTCAATCTTCGAATGGGTAGCGATTGGGATGGGAAGCTCGAATTTATTTCCTCGGAAACATCTTTCAGCAATGGTGGACTGATTGAGGGCGCATTGGAATCCGGTCTGGGGTTTTGCAGGCGAATTACAGGCCTGGATACACCGTTCATCGATGACAGCTAGACGGTCTGGAGCAGGGTCGGTTTGAAGCGGGATCACTGGCACTGATATTCGCTTAAGTCCCGGATAGCTGCTGGTTTTCAGGTTAATGTGTTCTTTTACAGGTCGATGCCGTTACTGGGAACTGAGGCCAGGGTTACCTGCTGGAAGGGAAGCTCAGCAGCTTCCAGTTTGAAGGTTTAGCACCCTTTTTCCGTGAATGTAGGCCGCAAAATGCCTTGATTAAGTATTTTCGAGATTTTCTGTCAATAGCCATTATTTCACCAGATCTATTTATACATATAGCTATACTTAGACTCTTTGTTTTTTTTCATGATTACAGCAAAAAAGAAAATCCTCGTGAAAAAGCAATTTCAAACGAAGAGTAGTTACAGGTTGTTTTTAGCGATATTAAGTTTGGCAAGTAATACTATCGGGGCCACCAGTCATGTCAGAATACAACAGAATCTGCTTACCATAGCTTTCGTTATATGAAAACTTCCCCTATTTTGAGCCTGCTGTTAATTGCTCTGGGTTACTTCAGCCCAGGCGTTCAGGCGCATGAAAGTTTTCGCGTCCTGGCAATTCATGCCTACAGTCAGGAATACCCCTGGACGAAATCACAACACCGGGGGTTTGTCGAAGAGCTTACCAAAAATTCCCTGATACCCGTCAATATCAGTACCGAGTACCTTGATACAAAACGACGTGCCTTTAACGATGACTATGCGCGCCAGTTCAGGCGTTATCTACAGGTAAAGTACACCGGATATAAACCAAATATAATATACGTGACCGATGACTACGCTTACCTTTTTGCCAGGAACTATTTGCTGAAACTGTACCCGGACGCTCCCGTTATTTTTTCCGGTGTTAATGACTACAGTATTATCGACGATATCGAAGCCTTGCCCATTCACGGTGTGTTTGAAAAAAAGGATATTTCGAAAAACCTCGATTTGATCCATGACCTCGGTAAAAAAGAGGCAGAAATTATTATTCTAGGCGACGGATCCAGCACTTATCAGGTCATTGAAACCGAAATCAGGCAACAGCTGGCGAATTATCCCGATATCAGTGCTGAATTCATCGTGCAGAATAACATGGAGGAACTGATAGAGGTTTTAACTGATCGCAGCCAAAAGTATCTTTTCCTCACTAGCATAGGTGAAATCAAGGGGCATACCGGTTTGTTGCTCAATCCGGAAACGGTCGTTTCCGAAATTGTCGAGCTCGGTAAATTTGCAATTTTTACCATGGAGGACTCCTATTTTTTCGATGGCGTCATCGGCGGTTATGTAACCAGTGGCGAACTGCAGGGAGTAAAAGCTGCCGGACTCACTCTGGGTCTGCAAAAAGATAGTGGCGTTCATCAAATCGATAATATTCTCGATAGCCCTAACACCTATATTTTTGATAAATCTGAATTAATTAAGCTGCGCATATCGTTGCCGGAAGAAGTTAGCAATAAAGCCATTTTGCACAATATTCCACCCACTTTTTATGACAAAAATCGGACCCTGATACTGGTTATCTCCACTTTGTTGATAGTCATATCGATATCAATTGTCAGCCTGGTGTTCTTCTTGCGAATCAAGAGAAGAAAAGATAAAAGGCGGCGAGAGGTGAGGCGTTCGGCTCAGCTCGAGCGTTACCAGAATGCAATGATAGCCTGGTCTGAAGCCAGTCATGAGAGTATCGAACACGCGTTCAAAATGGCGACGGAGATTTCAGCCAACACTTTGGATGTCAAACGTGTCGGTATCTGGCTGTATAACGAGGCCAGGACGAGTATTGAGTGTCGGATCGAGTATGTTAGTGGCGAGGGGCATTCAAGTGGTGGTGAGCTTTCAAAGGCTGATTTCCCACGCTACTTCGCCACCCTGGAAACCGGGCGGCGTATTGTGATCAATGACGCAAGAAATGATCCCTCGACCAGCGAGCTGACGGAGGCCTATCTGCTGGGTAAGGATATATATTCCATGCTTGGTGCCCCGATATTCTATGACGGCAATATCATTGGCGTGATTTGTCATGAACATATCGGCGATGCGCGGAAATGGACCGTAAACGAACAGGAATTTTCCGCGTTAATTGCCAGCGACATCTCCCTGTCACTGGAGGTCGACAAACGTAAAGTGATCGAAAAAAACCTCGAACATCAGGCATATCACGACTCACTAACCGGTCTTCCAAACCGGGCATTGCTATTAGATCGTATCGACCAGGCAATAAGGCATGCGAAACGCAATAAATCACTACTCGCGGTACTTTTCCTGGATCTGGATAATTTCAAGCAGATTAATGATTCTTTTGGTCACTCGGTTGGTGACATGGTGCTGGTTTCAGTATCTGGAATGCTGAAAGACGCCCTGCGGGATATGGATACGATCGCGCGTTTGGGTGGGGATGAGTTCACGATTCTGTTGAGTGAATTTGAGAAGGAAGAAGAAATCAACGAGATCACTACAAAACTATTTGATATTTTACGGCGACCACTGGTGATCAAGGGGAGTGAGCTTTTTGTCACCACCAGTATTGGCATAAGTGTTTTTCCAGACGATGGCGAAAGCCCTGAAATCCTGTTGCGCAATGCGGATGCGGCAATGTATCGAGCAAAAGAGAAAGGCCGCAACGGGTTTGAATTTTACACCCATGACATGACGGAAAGAGCGCTGGAAAAGGTACACATGATTGCGAATCTGAATCGCGCGCTTGATAAGGATGAGTTCGAAGTGTATTACCAGCCACAGTATGATCTTCGGCAAAAACAGCTGACCGGGATGGAGGCATTGATTCGGTGGCACCATCCTGATTTTGGTTTGCTTGGTCCCGACCAATTTCTACCCGCCGCGGAAGAATCCGGATTGATTGTTGCCCTGGATCGATGGACGATGGGTCAAGGTATGCAACAAATGAAACTTTGGGAAGATGAGGGCATTGCGGTAGGTCGTCTTTCTCTGAATTTGACTATGCAGCAAATTGATCAGCCCGATTTCCTGGAATTCCTGATGGAGCTGATGCAACAAAATGATTGTGATGGCGCATCGTTAGGGTTTGAAATAACGGAAGGCCAACTCATGAAGAACCCCGAAAGAACGATTGAAATACTCAACCGGGTCAGCGACTTAGGCATAAAAATTTCGGTAGATGATTTTGGTACAGGATACTCGTCTTTGGCTTATCTGAAGAAACTCCCGGTAGACACGCTTAAAATCGATAAGGAGTTTATTCGGGATATCCCCGGAGATGAAGATGACGTGTCGATCGTGAAATCGATCATCGCGTTGGCAAAAAGCATGAGAATAGATGTTCTAGCCGAGGGTGTAGAAACCGAAGCTCAAATTGATTTCCTGAACAGGGAGGGCTGTACTCTTATACAGGGATTTCTATTCTCGCATCCAAAATCCGCCTTTGAAATTCCAGATTTAGCCAGTTACTGGGTGAAGTCGGCAAACTGGCGATAAGCTTGTGCTCAATGCCATCGCGCGACTGACAATCCAGTTTTTATTCATGGTAAAGTATGCGCAGTAGCAATCCCGAGTAAAGTGAATTATGAGCCAGGCAGTCAGCAAAGTAATCGAAGATACTCTCCTGATAGAGAATTTACCCTATGATGTTGACGCTGGTATTGCGCGTCGGGCCTCGATCGGACTGATCGTGCTGGCCACAGACTACACCATCGAACATGAGTGGCGCCAGGTTTTTGCCGGCCTCGACGGCATTGCGCTGTATGCGAGCCGGATTCATAACGAAAACAAGATAACACCCGAGACCCTGCGCGCGATGGAACCACGAATTATCGAATGCGCACGGGTGATAACCCCCGATACCCCGGTGGACGTGATTGCCTATGGATGTACCTCGGCATCGATGGCGATCGGCGAGGAACAGGTTTTCGCCAACATCAGGCAGGCCAAACCCGATGCCAAATGCACCACTCCAATTACCGCGGCGTTTGCAGCATTTGATGCCTTCAAGGCAAAACGCATCGGCGTATTGACTCCGTATCCGGCTGACGTCAACAGGATCGTTGCCGAGTACATCGCCGCGCGCGGATACCAGGTGCCGGTGTTTGGCTCCTTCAATACCGACCACGACACCGTGGTCGCGCGCATCACGCCGCAATCGATTGAGCGAGGCGTGCGGGAAATCATCGGGCATGCTGAAGTTGACGCAATTTTTGTTTCCTGTACCTCGGTGCGGTTGATGCAGGCCTGCGCCGAACTGGAAAAGAATCTCGGGATTCCGCTGACCTCGTCAAATCATGCCATGGCCTGGCACGCGTTGCGGCTTGCGGGTATCGACGACAAGCTGGACCAGTTCGGCAGCCTGTTTGAATTGGCGCTAGATTCTTAGGTTTTCATACCGGTTAAATCCGGTTAGCCGATGTTACCGCTTGTAACGCCACCCGATAGTATCTGTATCGTCCGGCTTTCAGCTCTGGGCGATGTCACGCACGCGGTTCCGGTGCTGCGCGCTATTCAGCAATACTGGCCGCAAACCCGGGTAACCTGGATTTGTGCGACGCTCGAACATAAGTTATTAGCCGGACTGGATGGTGTACGCTTCATCGTAATCGACAAGAATGCAGGCTGGATGGGTTACCTGAATCTGCGGCGACAGCTCGCGGACGAGAACTTCGACGTCATGCTGCAGATGCAGACTTCTGCGCGCGCGAATTTTACCGGGGCCTGTGTCAAGGCCCGTATCAAACTGGGTTGGGACAGATATCGGGCACGGGATTTTCATCGCTTTTTCATGACGCACACGATCCCGGAGACCAGGCAGGAGCACCAGGTTCAGGGGCATTTATCTTTTGCGCGAACCATTGGCCTGAATGTAAAGGAGCCGGTATGGAATTTCCCGGTTGATGACGAGTCCATGGCTTTCGCGAATTTAGCGCTGCCCCCAGGTAAACGAATTCTGCTGATCTCTCCCTGTTCCAGTCATCCGCGACGCAACTGGAGCGCGCAGCGCTATGCCGCGGTGGCTGATTATGCGGTGA
>Ga0070722_10000322_pt1 | contig 12669 bp, 10 predicted proteins | sample tdAd001_FD_67276 | JGI IMG/M metagenome (GOLD analysis project Ga0070722, IMG submission 67276) | Marine sediment microbial communities from the Atlantic coast under amendment with organic carbon and nitrate - tdAd00.1 | ecosystem: Environmental > Aquatic > Marine > Coastal > Sediment | place...
TGTACTCTTTAATATCGGTATCGGAAAAAATTCCGCTTTCAACGAATTCATCGAGAATCTGGTGAACCAGACGAATTGGAATCTCTAATGCATATGATATTTTAGAGGCTGTTAAGGGCTTTTCTCCCTTTGAAAAGGTCATTACTACTAAATGGGCAATTTGCAGGGAAAGTATTTTTTTATAGATCGGGCTTATCTGTCTGCAATCAGGTTCAAATTCATAGGTATCAACGTATTGATATGCAAATGAGATTTCTGCCCCAAAAAGGACAATCAACCAGCTCAGCTGTAACCATACCAAAAACAAAGGTAGTGCAGCAAGGCTTCCATATATCGCATTATATTTTGCTACCCCGACTTGAAAGTTGATATAGGCCAACTGGGCAACCTGGAAAACCGTTCCAGCAATCACACCGGCAATAAATCCAGAGCTGAAATTGACTTTGGTGTTGGGCATTAAAATGTAAATAAATGTGAAAAGTATCCAAACCAGGCAATACGGTAATAATTTCAGTATAAAAAAAATGAGGGGACTAACAATACCTAATAACGCCACTTTTTCGGTTATTTGTGTAACCTGAGTAGTTATGAATACCGTGACACTGCTGGAAAGGATCACTAGCACTGGAGAGACAAGTATAATGGAAAGATAGTCGCTGAATTTTCTCCCAATAGTTCGGGGCTTTTTTATTTCCCAAATATCATCAAATGAGCGTTCGATATTACCTAATAACTTTATAACTGACCATAAAAGAACAGCAACACCAATACCTGCTATCATCCCTCCTTTTGTATTTTCTAAAAGAGATTGGGCAAAACTAACAATTTGCATCATTACCTTTTCCTGTCCGGGTACTTTTTCCAAAAGTTGTTTTTCAAGTAGTTTTTGAAATCCGAAACCTTTGGCTATCCCGAAGGCCATGGCGACCACAGGAACAATGGAGAGGAGTGAATAAAAAGTAAGTGATGATGCCCGTAATGTACATTTATCACTAACATATCCGCGAACTGTTAAAAGAAGAATTCTGAGTTGTCTTATGAAAAAAGATTTTCTACGGGGAAGGTTTTTGACTCTAATTCTCCAGATGTCTGTTTTGATGAAATTGATAATTTTCGATTTCAAGGCCATAATATCCAGCATTTTGTATTTCCCCCTGTTTATTTAACTCATAGAAAAACTTTGCCAATTTGCTGTTCTTTCTTAACGCTCACTAATACACCCATACAGTGACCCGCCTAAAAACCGGATCACTTGAATGCTTTTTGGCCTCGTTGTTTCATGAAGCTAAAATGATATACAATCATAAAAGCCGAATAGCATGCTCTTCGGGAAGGTCGGCTGCTATAATTTTGTTTATAACCGAAGGAATATCGTAGGGGACGAATTTTATCTCAATGCTGTACTTTGATGTATCCCAGACAATGTATTTTGCGTTATTATTGCCGTCCCTCGGCTGTCCCACGCTGCCGATATTAATAATATACTGACTTTCCCTGTTGAGGTTGATTAAGTTTTTAGCACGCGGCGCACGGGTAATGATTTGATTTTTACATTCTATAATTTCAAGGTGATGTGTATGTCCTATAAAGCAGATTCTTTCCTGCATTTGCTCAAAGGCAACTTGCAGTTCATCATCTGAAACCTGATGCAGATAGGTTGTTGCCGAATCGGGTGGAAAGCCGTGAACAAAGCGACAGTCATAACAAATCAAGAATGGTTTGAATCGGGAAATAAAATTAACCGTTTCTTCAGAAAGCAATTCGATTGTCCTTAGCAAAGACCTGCGGGCAAGTGGAGTAAAACAGGCCAGATAGTTTCGATCTATCACAGCAAGTTCATGATTGCCCATGATAGACATGATATTATGATCTCGAATCAGCGCGACAACCTTGTTGGGTTCGGGACCATAGCCGATGTTGTCACCTAGGCAGACTACGGTATCGATGTTGGAGTTTTCTATATCCGTTAAAACCTGTGTGAACGCTTCCAGGTTAGAATGGATATCAGATATAACCGCAATTCTCATGAGTTTGTTACAAGGTGGTACGGTTTAGGAATGGGGACCGTCTAACTGACACAAACACGCCGTATTTCGTCTATATCGGTAAAACCATCAAACGCTTTAGCAATACCATCCTGCACCATTGTGGTCATGCCCTCATTGGATGCCTGGATAAAGAGTTCCTCGGGAGATGCCTCTTTTTTAATCATTCTTTTTATTTCCTTTGTACCTTCCATTAGTTCATGTATCCCGAGTCTTCCCCTATATCCGGTTCCATAGCATTCATCACAACCCTCGGCTTTGTAAATGACTGTTTTCGGAGTGAGTTCAAGCCCTGAAGAATCAAAATCTTCTTTACCGTAAATCATTTTAATTTCATCAATTTCTTCTTCCGAAGGATGATATTCTGTTCGACATTTTTCACACAATACTCTTGCCAACCTCTGGGCCAGTACAGCTTGAAAGGCATCAGAAAAATTAAGAGGATTGATTCCCATGTCCAGGAGCCGGGTAACGGTTTCAGGTGCATTGTTGGTATGCAAGGTTGAAAAAACCAGATGGCCGGTGAGTGATGCCTCAACTCCGATGGAAGCGGTCTCTTTATCTCGCATTTCTCCGATCATAATTACATCAGGATCGGACCTTAAAAATGCCCGCATAACTCTTGCAAAATCAAGTCCGATCTTGAACTGGCATTGGACCTGCCGCAGGCCAAGCTGGGTAATTTCCACCGGGTCTTCCGCCGTCCATATCTTGATTCCCGGTTTGTTGATATATCCCAGAGCTGAATGAAGGGTGGTGGTTTTTCCGGATCCGGTGGGACCGACAGCCAAAAACATTCCGAAAGGCTGGGAAATGACTTTCTTGACGATTCTAAGATTTCTCTCATTCAAGCCTAAATCATCAAGCTTCATGGCACCGGCTTCTGCCAGAATCCTCAATACAGCATCTTCATACCCCCCCACAGTTGGGATTGTAGCAACTCGGAGCTCAAACGGTTTGATCCCCCTGCGTTTGAATTTAATCTTGCCGTCCTGTGGAAGGCGCCTTTCCGCGATGTCAAGCCCACTCATAATCTTGATTCTTGACAGAATGGCTCTGGCTTGTGTAATCGGAACCTGCAAAAAATCCTGGCATACTCCGTCAATTCTAAAGCGGATACCGGATTTTTTAGACAGGGGTGACGGTTCAATATGGATATCTGAGGCATCTTTCCTATAAGCCGCAATTAAAATCTGATCAACCATTCGCACTACCTGACTTGAGGATTCATCAAATTCTTCAAGCACTTCCTCATCATCTTCTTCTTCAAAGTCAATATCCGGAATGAGGTCAAAACCGTCAGCACCTTCTTCCTCGGTGTCGATGTCGGTTCCCGAATCACGCTTCTTATCGAAGAAGTATTTGATAATTTTCTCGATATCCTCTTTTATTCCGACAGAATAGTTAATATTGTTTGTTTTTATCAAGGCTGCAATATGATCGGTTTTAGTTAGGTTCGCAGGATCGTCAATCAAAATATCGACAGCCCCGCTCGACATTTCCCAGCTCAGCGGAACCCAGCTATACTGGACAAGAAAAGACTTTTTTAGCTTAGTTAACAGTTCGTAAGGGACTGGCATATCAGAGTCAAAAGTTACGAAAGGGCACTTGTAAAACAGGGATAGCGATTTGCCGACAGCTTTTTTTTCTATCCTGTTTTGATCCATCAGGATAAAATCTACACTCTTATTTGATTTTTTGGATAGAGCAAGGGCATTTTGCAGCTGGCTGGTAGTAGCTATTTTGGATTCGAGGAGGTAACCATATTTAGAATCGTAAGCGCGGCTTTTTTGAAGTGATTCAGTTTCAGTTTGTAACCCTTCATATTCCGGATCGATTTTCTTGACGGACTCGTACAATTCAAGGGCCAGATCTATATGCCCTTTCTTCGCCATCTCCATGCCGAGCTTGAATTTGATATCGGATTTATCCTGATCGCTTAAATCTTTTTCTTTAATAAGCTTTTCAATCTGATTGATTACTTTTGACGGCGAATGGACTGCAAAAAGACATTCTGATAGGCCGCCAATGATTTCGACAATGGGATAATTCTGATCAAAAAGCTTTGTATATTCCTCTGCAGCATCTTTAAAGAGACCTAATTCCATTAAAGACGAAACACTGTTGAGAATTGCAGGAGCCGTTTCATCGGAATCCCACGTCTTCTTGAGGTTGGAAATATCTTGGGCGGATAGAGAGACGTCCTCTTTTTCTATCCGTTCGATTCCTTCTTTTAACAAGCTGATTTTTTCTGTAACGGTTTTTCGGATTTCAAGATCGAGTTCAGGGGAAACAGAGAGTATCTCTTCATATATTTCGAGTGATTCTACAAACAGTTCTTGAGATCTATATGCCTCGGCTTCTCTTATTTTTAAGTCAATATCTATCTTTTCGTTCTCATGGACATCGCTCATTTTTGTAAAACCTCCGCCATGGTTAATTAGATTTTATACCGGCAAAAGACTCTCTTTCATGCATAACCTTTATTTCAACTTAAAACATAATACCTGCATAAACCATTTTGCGCTAAATGGTCTGGCTATTCTTTTTTCCACATTTTCAACTCTTCTTTCAGGACCGTGAATTCCGCTTTAATAATCTTCTTAATTTCTTCGAGAACAAAAGCTATCATCTCATTTGGGTGTATCATGGGGCCCATTTCGGGCAGCGGCGACTTTTTTAATGCATGGCCAGGCAGTTCAAAATCCTTTTTGATGGCGTTATCTTCAGCGGCCGATTTTTGCACAGGAATCGCTGAAGAAATTTTCCGGTCTTCTCGGGCAACCGTTTTTTCGGGGATTTCTGCTGCTTCAGGACTCGGGGTTCTGATTTCTTCAGTTGGCGTTACCGGCCTTGTTTTCTCGCTTGACTTAATGTTCATTCTTTCGGACATACCTTTTTTAGCAAGGATGATCTGCCCTTTTAATGCCTTAAACTTATTGACCTCGGCTGAAAGTATACTTTTCTTTTCAGCATCGCTCATTTTAGGCGATTGCGCCACTTTCTCAAGTCCGCCATAGACAGAATGTAACAATTTTATGGAATCAGGGAGCGCAGTGGCTTTTTTGGAGCTGATATACTTGCCGATCGAACCTTGGAGTTTAAGGAATGAATAGAGGATCTTGTCATTCCGGTATATCTCTTTTAACTTGTTATTTTCGGCAATGAGTCCGGACATGATTTGATCGGTGATCTCCCATTCGATTGAGTGAATAATAGTTTTTAAATGTGTAAAAGAATAAGTTTGTAAGAGAGGCTTGTTTAGATCCATGGAGATCCCTGGTTGATTCTTTCCATTCAAAAGTTTACCCAAACGTCTGCTTGACTTAGAGACAGAATTTACGTCGTAATTGTTAGTCAAATCTTCATCCTTTTAATTAAAGTCTATTCTGCAATGAGGCTACTGTTAAAGTTATTATTTTCTTCATTGTTTCAACAACATTTTCACCGGTCAAGGCACTTGCTTCAAAGAAAGGCACCTTCAATTGTCTGTTCAGGTCCCTTTCAAGTGTTTCAATAGGCGAAAGCGGAATGCCCTGTTTTGCCAAATCTCTTTTATTATATTGAAGGACAAGGGGAATTTTAAAAATGTTTTTATCCAAGGTGTCTAGATTTTCTTGGAGGTCCTTGAGGGAAACAATATTTAATTTTTGTCTTAGGACCATAGAGTCTGCTACAAAGACTACACCATCCACCCCTCTTAATACCAACATTCTGGTATTCTTATATTTAATCTGTCCCGGTACAGTATAAAACTGCAATTTTATTTTATATCCCTTTAATGTGCCGATATCTAAGGGCAAAAAATCAAAAAATAGGGTGCGATCGCCATGTGTTTTAACCGAAGTCAACTTGCCTTTAATGCGCTTTTGGAATTTATTGTAAATATACTCAAGATTACTCGTTTTCCCACCACGACCAGGACCATAATATACTATTTTTGCCTGAACCTCCTTTTTTTTTGTATTTATTAATGCCAAAACACTGACCCCATAAAATTATAAGTTTAGAATATCCGGCATGGGATATCTCGTTAGATCAAACCTTGTATTTTTTCGATGGCCTCGGCTACCTTTAGACGTAAAAATCCTAGTGTTACATCCTTGCCAAATACAGTGATTAGCAGTTGGCCTTCACCGACTTTGCTAAAGTGAATACTCTCCTTTTCACCTTTATGGAAGAGTAATGAGAACTCCTTTTCTCCAATGATTTTAGCCATTTCACTTACTGCTCCAAAATTACCGGCTGCGAGGGCTGCCAAGGCATAAACATCATACTTAGTCTTGCCGTCATCAAGATTTATAATGACATTCCCGGCCATATCGATTAGAAGGACGCTTCCTACTCCTAAATTGATCAACTCTTCTACCAGAATACGTTCTATTAAATCTAATATGCTGCCGTCAAAAACAACCATGTTATCCGCCGCTTTTCAATCATCAAACTCGAGTGTTTAATATAAATTTTCAAAAGATATAATCACCCAATCTTTTCATATCAAGACTATAAATCTTACCAATACCACTTAAATATTTGATTGTCCATAATTCTGAACATCATTTCATCAGGTATGGAAATTTTGCTTGCTCTCATTTTGGGTTTATGCGTTTAAAAGCATCTGATTGGGTTATGTTCAATCGATTAGCTTAAAAAAAATTGCTTATCGATGCTCCTGCCAGAAAACACCCTCATCAAGAAGATCGAGTCCCTCTATGATTGCACCGGCCAGTTCGTTTAAATCAGCCGGTTTTTCGAGGTATAAGAGGATGTTTCCCCGGCCCCCCTTTTTCTTGGTTTCAGAGCTTTTAGGCTCAATCATCACGATACATGGAATTTGGGGATGATTTTTGGTCATATAGGGCAAGAGTTCCAGTCCCCCGACTTTTGGCATGGCAAGATCCATCACCAACACGGATATAGGTACTCTTTTTAGCACTTCGAGGACTCCTTTCCCCTTCAAGGCAGTCACTACTTCAAATTGACTTTCATACCTTTTCAAGCCCTCCTTGAGGATATTTAAATATTCCAGATTGTCGTCAACAATGAGCACCTTATCCATTTGATTCGTCCTTTCGCCTCATGGCCTCCATAATTAAACTCGTAAGCTCTGTGTTTATCCGCTTGGCAGGTTTTTTCCGAGGAAGATTCTTGAGGCGGATTTCTGCTTTATCCATGGCAATTATCTTAAAAGCCGCCTTTTCCCCTTTAAGGTCACCGTAAACAGCATCATATGGAATACCTTCTTGAAAATAAAAAAGCCCCTTTCTTTTACTTGGTGAGCAAACCTCAATGAGGCATGTTTTATCTTCCAGTTGAATCATCTGCAGAAAATTGGCAACTGATATTCCCTTCAAGGCACCGTCCGGGATATCTGGTTCCAGAGCTTGAAGTATCGCCTGCGTAAATTCCTTTAACTGAAATGGTTTTTGAAAGAAACAGAAAACGTTAATATCTGAGAAAATTTCCTTTATTTCTGGTATTGCGTGTGCCGTTATAACGATGCAGGGAATATGAGGGTGTTTTTTTCTAATGTGGTTCAAAAGATTCATACAATCGATCTTAGGTATTACAATATCTGCTACCAATAAGGAAATGTGATTTATCTGCAAGACTCTAATAGCCTCTTCACCGTTACTGACAAGTATGACCTCAAAGTTCTTTTTGTATTTTTGCAAGCGAGTCCAAAGAAACTTTTGAAGCTTTAAATCGTCTTCAACTAATAAAACTTTATCCATTTTTCATCCATCACCTAGTTCGGACCCGACTTACAGAACGAACATTTTAAGGTTTTGTTATAAAAATATAAACCTGCAGAAGCGCTTTCCAATCAAGTCGTATTAGGAAAAGTCAAAATGTTACTTTATATAATAGTTCGGCTGAGCAAAAAATATTGGAAATTGGTGTCCAACGACAGACTATGGCTTTTTATCCAAATCCGAATTGTGAATAGGACGGTATAATACACGGTCATCGCGCCTTATTTTATCCCAGATACCAAGTTCGACGAGAGATTCAAGAGCTGGCAATACCGCCTCTAAAGGCATCCTGATCCACCATTTGGCAATCCCTTCTGCTGTATCAGAGGCCATCGGATTTTCATTTCCGTAAGAAATAAGCTTATTAGCAGCCAAAGATTTAATTGCAGTAGTCTTTTTCATTCCCATTCAGAGCCTGCTCAAAAAGTTTTTTCAATGGTTCCGTCATATTTAAAACAGGATAATTCGCCTACGGCGATATATAATAATTCTAAATACGGTTAGTGATCGAGCAAGAAGGATGCCAACCTTACTATTTTATCGGGAATTTAAAGAGCGGTGAAATATCTCTTTGATATGTCAACTGATTTTAGAATTAGAGGATATTTGGATCAGTTAGTGAATATTGTAAAAAAATAATAAAAAACAACAATATTGTAGGGGGGCTTACATTTTTGTTGGCTTACGTTATTTTTCAGCAATGCCGTATTTCTTCATTTTGTATGATAGAATCCTTTCGCTTATGCCCAATACCTTTGCAGCATGAGCCTTGACCCAATTATTTTGATCAAGCGCTTTTCGAATCATCCGCTTTTCAACCGCGGCCACAATCTCGGGTAAAGATCCTTGATATTCATTTGAGTCAGAGGTCTTTTCAGAGGGAGGATCGTTCAATTCCATTGGAAGATCTTCAACTTTGATCATATTCCCTTCGCACATAGCTACTGCACTCTCAATCGCATTTTCAAGCTGCCTCACGTTACCCGGCCAAGAATAGTTTTGCATCATTTTGATGGCCTCTAAAGAAAGGGTCTTAACATCCTTTTTGTTAATTTGGGAATAATGTTTCAGGAAATGTTTTATTAAAGAGGGAATATCTTCAAGATGCTCCCTAAGAGGCGGCATTGTAATATTGATAACGCTTAACCGATAAAAAAGATCTTCACGAAACAGACCTTTTCTCAACAAACCCTTCAAATCCTTGTTGGTAGCGGTAATCAGTCTGAAATCCGAGCAAATAGTCTCTTGACCGCCAACATGTTCGAATTGTTTTTCCTGGAGCACTCTGAGCAGTTTTACTTGAATGCTCAAGGGAATATCGCCCACTTCATCTAGGAAAAGAGTCCCCTGATCGGCCAGTTCAAATCTTCCCTTATGGTCTTTGAGGGCATTTGTAAATGCCCCTTTAACATGACCGAACAGCTCACTTTCCAGTGTTCCTTTTGAAAATGCAGAACAATTCACGGAAATAAATGGTCCTTGTTTGTAAAGTCCGTTATAGTGGATTGCCCTTGCAGCCAATTCTTTTCCTGTCCCTGTCTCGCCCAAGATTAAAACATTGGGAGAACTTTCAGAAGCCTTGTGGATATTTCGATATACTTCCTGCATGGAAGAACTCTGTCCTATTAGGTTTTCAAAACTATATTTAGTCAGAATTTCCTTTTGAAGCCGGAACAACTCCCTTTTAACCTGCCCCATATTCAAGGCCTTTTGAGTTACTAAAGCAATTTCCTTCGGATCAAAAGGTTTGGTCAGATATTCAACCGTTCCTAACTTGATGGCCTCCATGGCGCTGTCAATGCTGCCATAACCAGTTATCAAGATAAAAGGAATGTCTCTTCCTTCTTCCCTTAGAACTTTTAGCAGTTGTAACCCATCCATATTAGGCATTTTATAATCGGAAATGATAAGGTCCATATGGTTGTGGTCTATTGCCTCTTTGGCCTCCATGCCGTCGTTGCAGACCATCACCTCAAACTCGTATTTTTCTAAAATGGATTGCATCACTTCTCGACTCATTGGGTCGTCATCGGCAAACAAAATTTTTAGTTTTTTTGACATCTTCTAAATCATTATTTTATAGATTCTATAATATAAAATATCTTTAACTTAAAATCAGAATTAATTATTTTTTAAAAAGGCTGTATATAATTGAGCAAAGAAAATATTACGATAATCAGTTTTCCAATGGATCATACTGGATTCATATTTGGATGTTATCAATAGATAAGAAATTTCTTTTATGCAAAAATAGAATAAGATAATTATCCATTGTTTGTCAAGGGAGTTAGCCCCTCCCTCTAGAATGCGTTTTTTACCTAAATTCTGCAATTGTCGAGTCTGACGGAGACACAAGGCATCAGGTGTGAAGCTGTATTGTAATGCCGCGAGTACCTGATAACGCAGTAGATCCGGCAGAATCGGCAATCCCGAAAAGTCAATTGTTCTCGAATAAAAATGGTAGAATTCCTTACATGTTTTGCCTGCATATTGGTAAGGTCAATTTATACAAACAAAGCTTCTATCCAATTAAAAGTGAAGCTCCCTACCTCAAGGGGCTGGGAGCTTCACTTTGTTTGATGTTTTTGATTGCTTCCCTCATTGCCAATATGGCCGGATCAGGATCTTTTCTTATGAGGTGAATCATACCCATAGCAACATGGGCCGGAGCATAATCTGGTTGTGAAAATAGTAGCTCTTTTATTTCGGACTCTTTTTTCAAAAGTGTCTGTGGATTTTTTTCAGATTCTACTATTAAGCTAAAATAATATCGGTCCATTTCTTCAGATAAAGGTTGAGGTATCCTTTTTGGAGATGTTAGTTTAATTACTTAATAATATTCTAATAGAAACCACTTTCGGTAATAATGATGGATTATAAAATCTTTATATATTATTATGATCTCTGCGCCTATCTCTGATTAACCGGAATCAAACAAGATTTTATTAAAATCAAAGATACGAAAGCATAAGTTGCAACGAGACAAAGTTGAGCCGGATGGTCTGTATGTCCGTTGAGTCCGTTATAAAACGAACCAATATCTAAAAACGAACAAACCCGGAAACGGGCTAACGGGTTAGTTATTAATATATTTACCGACTACCGCGGCTCTCGAGTTGAGAATCCAAAAACAGTCAGTTGATGACGAAATTTCTGATTTTGCTACTCTCCATGTCTTTCAAAAGAATGAAACCTTTCTGGGTTACCTTTTCTGTATTAGCACTTATTTTTGCGGTTTTATTTTCTATGCGCCTGGATTTGTTTAATAAAATTCTTCCTGAACAATCAAATATATCTTTTTCATACATAGACTCCACTCCTGAAAGAGAATCATGGATGAATATTTTACAAAATGGCCGCAAAATTGGAGTATCACATACAACTTTTTTAAAAAGAAAAAAAGGGTATCTTCTGAAAGAAACTCTGTATATGCGCATCAACACCATGGGATTGGTGCAGGATATAAATCTTAAAACTAGCGGTCAGCTAAATCCAGATTTTACACTATCTTCATTCGATTTTGAGATCAGTTCGGGACGTTTCATTTTTTCAGCTCAAGGGACGGTTTCTGGTGATATACTTTCAATTAAAACCCATAACCTAGAATCCACAGGTAATTTCGATATCAAGCTCAAGGAAAAGTTATACATAGCTGCAGGTATAATGAAAGCTGTCAATGCCTCCGGAATAGAACCAGGAGATGAGTATACCTTCCAGGTCTTTGACCCTGTGACCATGGCCAGCGAACCTGTCAGGATCAGTGTTATTGGAAATGAAGAAGTTATGAACCTGGGAATCAAAAAAAAGACAAAAAAGGTGGCCATGATGTTTAAAGGGGTGACCCAACTGGCCTGGATTGGGGAAAATGGCGAAGTGGTCAAAGAAAAAGGGCTGCTCGGGATAAGTCTCGAAAAAACGACACGTGACCATGCTCTTTTTGGTCTTCCTGTGAAATCGAGTCAAGATATTACAATGGTTGTTTCCATCCCATCCAACGAGCTTATCGAAGATCCAAGTCGACTTAAAGGATTAGAAGTTGAAATTAGCGGCATAAAATACAACCATGTCCATCTAAATGGTGGAAGACAAATTTTAACAGGCGATCTCCTTGTCATAAATAAGGAGTCCCTGCCGGAAATTTTAGTTGATTATGACATGAACAAATTAAAGGATATGGAGAGAAAATATTTAGAACCGTCTCCATTTATAGAGTCTGATCATCCCAAGATTCGAAATCTTATAAAGAATATTGTAACAAACCATGACAAGCCCTTAGAAAAAGCGATAAAGATAGTTGCCTGGATCCATAAAAATATTGAAAAACGGCCTGTTCTTTCTCTACCTGATGCGCTTTCCACCATTGAAAACGGCTCAGGCGACTGTAATGAACATGCAGTACTTCTGGCTGCTCTTGCAAGAGCGGCAGGTATACCGGTTAAGGTTGAGGCTGGACTTGTCTATTTAAACGGAAGGTTTTATTATCATGCATGGAATCTTCTTTACATTGGGAATTGGATTACGGCAGACTCACTTTTCGGACAGATTCCTGCGGACGTGACACACATAAGATTTGCAAGTGGAGCAATGAAGCAACAGCTTGATTTAATAAGTATTATAGGAAAGATAAAATTAAAGATTATTAAACAGACAAAATGATAGAACTTAAAGATCTGAACAAAAAATATGGTAATTTGCTGGCAGTAAACAATGTGAACCTTATTGTTCCAAAAGGTGAAATATTCGGATTTATCGGTCCAAACGGCGCAGGGAAAACAACCACAATAAATATGATTGGTGGGATACTTGCACCGACTTCAGGTGACGTGACGATCTGCGGTATAAATATGGAAGCACACCCGGAAAAAGCT
>Ga0070722_10000330_pt1 | contig 12518 bp, 14 predicted proteins | sample tdAd001_FD_67276 | JGI IMG/M metagenome (GOLD analysis project Ga0070722, IMG submission 67276) | Marine sediment microbial communities from the Atlantic coast under amendment with organic carbon and nitrate - tdAd00.1 | ecosystem: Environmental > Aquatic > Marine > Coastal > Sediment | place...
TATTTAGACCTTCTTTCTGCAAATCCTTGTTTTGTATCAGTTTTACTCGCTCCTTTCTCTAAGGATTCGATTGCTTCTCTTTCTGCTTCTATTCTACTTAATATTTCAAATGCATCAAATATTGCTAACTTCTTTGTAGCTGCAGCATTCTTTAGTTTGTCTGCTGACAAATCATCTTCCGGGTCGTGCTTTATGATTGCTTCTTTCGCTACTTTTATCAATTGCTCCACTGCTCTGTGCCCTGCTTCTATTATTTTTAATTTTATTTCTTTTGATTTCATTTTTAATTTTTTTGCTAAATTTATTATTAATAAATTCTTCTTCATCCATCCAATCCCATTCTCTTCCGTTATTCATAATAACTTCTTAGGTCCGTATGGTGTCTGTAATTAACAACAATCTCCTCATCTAACTCTATATCATTTTCAGCAATTAAAATCATATTATTGTTTTCCTTAAAATAATAAAATTTTGCGTTATTATTTTTAGCGTGATTAGTATACCTTCCTGCTAAGGTTCTGCATCCATCAACCATTCCATACCCAATAACATCACCTTTAGCAAAATCTTGCGTAGCTATAATTCCATATCCCTCTATTTCAGAATCTCTAACCTCATATTTATAATCTCCAAAATCAATAACAGGTCCTGCTAATTTTTCAAACTCTTCAGAGTCTATATAATTATTTATAGTCTCTAAATCAACATTTTGTTCTTTTATAAATTTTTCAAAATCAGTCATTATATTTCTTTTAAAAAACAAACTTGTATTAATCTAGCTTCATCTGCAAATCCAAAGTTGTCAAAAATATTTCTTGAATGATACAAGTGAGATGGAAAAACTATTAATCTATTATATCTTGAACGTAGTATACAACTTTTAAATCCTTTATAATATAATGTAGTGCCATCTTCTTCAGGATGGTTTTTACTTAAATAAAGTATTGCAGTTAAATCACCCATCATATCATCTGTATGAATCCAATTTGGCTCTACTTGATTTTTAGGTGACCTTCTTACAAAATTTAAAACTGCTTTATGTATAGGATAGTAACCTTTTAAAATTTCTACTAAATCATCTTCAGGTCTAACTTGAATGTTTTTAAATAAACCTTCTTCAAGCTGAACATCTTCAAATCCATAGTTATGTATATCCTCTACATAACTATCAACATTTGTTATTACATCTTCGTATATACCTATATTCATAGCTTTATAGTTATTTGATGGTCATACATTCTATATAATTTTTCTCCATCAAAATCAAACTCGTACTCACTATGAGGTTGAAATGAAACTCTATCTCCTGAAACTAATCCTTGTTTTTTTAGATAAGAATTCAAATGAACCATTTCACCTATCAAAGGCTCTTCGCTTAATGGTTTATATATATAACTTTCTTCTACAGGAACAGGCTTTACAAAACAAAATCTTCCTACACTATTCCATTCTCCTTTACTTTTATAAGCAAAGTATTGGTCAGGTTCTATAAAAAATAAGTTGTCTTTAAAATAACTTTTACCACTTTGTTGTCTTCCCTTAATATCATTATAATATTTAAAAACATTATGATGTACTAACAAAATATCTCCCACCTGTATTGGACCTTTATATCCTAGGGGGAGTTCTATGACCTCAGCGTGTCTGTTGGAAAAGTTTGAATCTTCTTGAGAGGTACTAACTATAAAGTCAATACCTCCTATGTCTTTTGTATTACTGTACCTTTTACCTGTAACCGGTTTGGCAATAAACGCAAATGGTGATTTCATAATTTAATTTACGAGCCACAACCAATACAATCTATATGTGAATCTGTAGGTTTAACTCCATTTAATTTCATTTCAATTCTGTGTATCTCATCAGCATACATCAATTCTTCTTCAAAAGTTTTTGCTAACTCTTTCTTCATTTTTACAATCTCCAACCATTGAAGATTATCTTTTATATTATGGTCTTCCATAAAACTATTTTTTTACTTTACTATATACGCTATTAGCAATTTGCTTATTAGATGGCAATCCTAGTTTTTCAGGTTTTCCATTCATTTTATTACTAGCTGCAGTAAAATAAGGTTTTAGTGTCTTGCTCATAATTAAAAGTTTATATTATACTCTATTGATATCGGCATAGTTTCACTAAACTCTTTCCACATTCTAATTCCTACTTCATCCTCAATATAAATAACTATTGAATCTCTGTCTGCATCAAACTTAATTAAATGAATTGTAAAGCTGCCGTTTAATACTTGTTGACCAACAATGTAATGCATTGCTCCTGATTTGTAGTCAGGTCCTACTGATATTTTTCTTATATCCATTATACAGGGTATATTCTAAGTTCAAAGTTTCCACTCAATATATCTCCTTGTACATTTTGAAAAGTTCCATCAAGCTTGTTAAGCGTAACAATATTAGTTCCATTATAACCTGCAAAAAAAGCTTCTAGTTTTTGTTCTTTAGTTCCACCATTTCCATTTACGAAAACTAAAACACCACCACCCATTCCTGCAGAACTAGTAATAGAAATTGTTCCATTTGAATTGTTAGTCCATAAAAAAGTAAAGCCTGTAGTATTATTTAATTCCGTTAAGGTAAATGAGTTGCCACTAAGACTCCATTGTGCTTCATAGCTAGTGTAAGGTAATGCACCTCCACTTGCTTTCCATTCAGTCTGTACCTCTGTGCCTGTAATAGACTTAACTCCTAATACTTGAGTAGTTGCAGTTGCAACTGTTTGAGGTAAATGAATCTCTTGTTTTACACCACTGCTTGGTCCACATATTGAAATTATTTCAGGTGTACCTTTAGATGTACCCGTTTCTAATTCAACTTTACCACCATAAGTACTTCCGTTTCCTTCAACTCTTAGAATACCTCCAAGACTAGTAGGAGCAGTAGACTGACCTAACGTGAGCATACAAGTTGCTTTATCAAATGTAAAGCCTGTATAAGCAGAAAAATTAGTTCCATCATTAAACTGAACGCTACCTGCTACACCTGCAGGAGCAGTTGCACTACCACCACCTGCAAAATCAATTACATTGGGAACTCCGGCAGTCATTGTAACCCCTGAGCCTGTAAACTCAAATGTTCCTATAGCAGTAGAACTACCTACTTTAATACTATTTACAATTGAAGGAAGACTTTGATTTAGTTGTACTTTTTTAAATCCTTGGTCATCTGTAGAGAAGGTTTGAGTTAAACCCGACCCCATTTCTACTTTATCTCTCCAATAACCTGCAGCACCATCTGTTGCCTCTATTTTAAATTTAACATCTTCACCACTACCACCACTTTGATTAGTCCAAACTAATTCCCAAGGAGATGAGGTTGCACCATTTTTTACTGCTAGTATTTGATTAGCTGAAGGTTCATTTCCCGGTAAAGCTATATCATAGCTTACGGCTTTTTCCATAGAACCCGGACCTACAATTCCAACATAGTTATTGCTTGATACAAAGTCATACCAACGAACAGAACCAAATTGATTTTGGTCTCCTGCACCATTAAATAGATTAACTATACCTGCTATACTTCCACCTTTCCCTATACTTCCATTACCTAAATCCAAAGTATTAGATGTTGGATTAGAAATTAGATAATCGTAAGCAGCGAAAGAACCTGCTACATTTACTTGTATACCGTTTAGAGGTGCACCGGGTGTTCCTCCACTAATGCCTGAACCGTCTATATTGATTAAGTTTCCTACTGCAGAAATAGTAATTCCACCTTTACCTGCTAAATCAATAGCCGGTCCTGTTGCACCTTCAATAGACGTAATGCCTCCTGCTGATGCAGTGGAAGAAATAACTATTTCATTTTTTGTAGTATCTACTGCTAAACCAATATTGGTTCCTGCAGATAAATTAACTGCACCTGTTAAAGTATTTAATGACTGAACACTACTTGAACCACCCGGAACCATTGCAATGATATCACCTATTTTGTAATTTTTAGTGATTAACTCATTTTCTACATCAGTTCCTATTACTTTATCTTCTAAAGTAGGTGTTGCATCTATTGCGTAAGTAGCTATTCTTGCCATTGTTATTCTTTTATTTTTTCTTTAGAACTAACAATTCCTGTTTCTAAATCAATCTTATTGTCCTTACCATACTTTTCTGTAAGAGTTCCCTCTACCTCTGCATAGTTTTTCTTTAAGTCTTCTATCTGTAGAAACACTTGTTGCTTCGTTAACTCGGCATCTCCAAGTTTAATTTTTAATTGGTTGAAGGTGCTCAACATTGATTGAACCTGCATCAACTCGTCTTTGGTAATTTTTGTTTCTTTTTTACTCATTTTATTTGATTTTATTTATTATTAATTACAAAGATACTCTTTTTTGATTTATTCTATCTACACAACTGAAGTCTAAAAGTTTGTCCGTTATCAAGGGTGACTTCAGCACATCCACTTTTATTATCAACTGAAATCTCTTTTATTGTTGACTGTTCTCCACCGTCTACTTTTACAGGGAAGTTTGGTCCGGCAGGACCCTGACTTCCGGTGTTACCCTGAATACCCTGAGCACCTTGACTTCCGGTTGCTCCTGTTGCTCCACGAGCACCATCACTTCCGTTAGTTCCGTTAGTTCCGTTTGAACCTGCTGCTCCCGTATCGCCCTTTGAACCTTGTGGTCCTTGTGAACCTGTACCTCCTTTTTCTCCGGCAGGACCCTGTGGTCCGGTTGCTCCGGTATCTCCTTTTGGTCCTTGACTTCCGGTTCCACCCGTATCCCCTTGGTCTCCTTTTGGTCCTTGAGCACCTGTACTTCCGGTTGCTCCTTTAGCACCATCACTTCCATTTTTTCCATCATTCCCGGGTTCTCCTTGAGGACCCTGACTTCCTGTTGCTCCTCTTGCTCCGGTATCACCCTGAATACCTTGTATCCCTTGTGAGCCTGTATCTCCTGTATCTCCTTTAGCACCGGCTGCTCCATTACTTCCGTCTTTACCGGGTTCTCCGGGTTCTCCGTCTTTTCCATCATTCCCGGCTGCTCCTGTACTACCTTGTGGACCTTGTGAGCCTGTGTTACCTTTAGCACCTTGTGAGCCTGTATCACCTGTGTCTCCTTTAACACCTTGTATTCCTTGTGAACCCGTACTTCCTTTTTCTCCGGGTTCTCCTTGAATACCTTGGTCACCTTGTGGTCCTCTTGAACCTGTGTCACCTGTATCTCCTTGGTCTCCCTTTGGACCTTGTGAACCTGTATCTCCTTGGTCTCCCTTTGGACCTTGTGGTCCTGTAGAGGTAGGAAGTGTTACAGAGTTTCCACCATTTAAACTTAGTGTAGTTCCTGACAAAGAAAGTTTTACTCCAAAACCTACTAACTGTGATTTTGCGTCAGTTGTTATAGTTATTCCTTCAGTTGCTTCAAATGTTAATCTTTCAGAATTTGAAGCAGCAGATAATGAGGTCTGTCCTGCTACTGCTATACTTTTATATATAGCTTGAGATGAACCTCTGTCAGAGTTTGTTATTGTTACTGCTCCTGATGTTCCACCACCACTAATACCTGTTCCTGCTCCTACTGAAGTTATATCACCTGTGTTTGTGGTGTAACCTGCTCCGTTAGTTATTTGGTTGTTATTAGTTACATTAGTTGCTCCATCAGCTACATTAAGGCTTGCCCTTACTTGTGCCATTGTAGAAGGTCTAATATAGTTGTTACTTGCAGTATCTACTTGAGTCATTATAAACCCTATAGATGCATTAGTAGTGTCATATTCACTTCTAAATAATCTAGTGTTAATGTCTCCTGAAGAATCTCTTTTTACTATACTGTTTCCTGCTGATGTAGTGTTTGACGTTACATTTAAAGTAACATCTCCTGCAACACCACCACCTGTAAGGTCTGTTCCTGCAGTTACTTTTGTAATATCACCAACTGATGAATTGTCTACTTTCTGCCAAGCATCTGTAGCTAAGTCTGAAAATACTGCCCAATCACCAAGTTGCCAATCTTTTTCTCCATCTAAGTCAGTAGTACCTGCAGTAGCAACTATATAATATTCTCCTGTAGTTCCTTTACCACTTTGTAAGCTTGGTGAATTTGTACTTGCGTTCCAAGTTCCTATATACTTTAATACTCCTGTTGTCGCAGTATTAATTGCAGTTTGAATTTGTGCTCCTGTTGCTAAATTAGATGAACTAGAAGTTACTGTTCCTGTATTAGGTGTAAATGTTACTGAAGTTGTACCTGACTTAGTTAATGTGTTTGTATTACCTGAAGATACACTTGTAACACCTGAACTTGTAACATAGCCTGAATTATTAGTCCATTGGCTTATATTACCACCTTTATTTGTAAATGTTTGTGAGTTACTAGCAGTAGTTGTTCCGGTATTGGTTGTGTAACCTGCTCCGTTTGTAATATTTCTATTGTCTAACGAAATGTTAGCAGTACCATTAAAAGATACTCCTGCTATGTTTCTAGCAGTTTGAAGTTTTGTTGCACTTCCTGCATTACCTGTAATTGTAGTTTGAACAACATTAGGTGCAGTATTAGCAAAAACAGTTCCTGTTAATGAAAGACCTGAACCTGCAGTGTATTGTGTGTTATTATCTGTGGTCTTATAACCTGAGTCATTAGTCCACTGACTAATATTTCCCGACTTGTTTGTTAAGGCTTGTGTTCCTGTTTTTGTTACAACAGTTGAATCAATAGTAATATTATTTGCGTTAGCAGTAATACCTGTTCCACCAATAACATTTAATGTAACTGAACCTGATGAACCACCACCTGTCATTCCCGTTCCTGCTCCTACATTTGTAATATCTCCTTGAGGTATAGATGGGAAAGTTTGTAAATCACCTGCTCCATCAATATATTCTTTAGAATCTCCTGCCATTGTAATGGCTAAAGTTCCTGAAGTATTTACAGGTGAACCACCTACAGTAAATGCATTACCTCCGTGAGTTTGACTTACTGCCGTTACTGTTCCGGTGTTATTTGTAAATCCTGATGGATTTGAATCGCTATAAGGAGTAAATCCTAGTCCTGTTGTAATCTGTGCACTTGTAAGTGACAATGAACCACCAAGAGTTATGTTTCCACTTGTGGTAACTGTTCCTGATAGTGTTATTCCACTTACAGAGCCTGTTGTTCCAACAGATGTTACTGTACCTGTATTAGAAGTCTTAGCATTAAAAGTTGACCAATCTGTTGAGGTCAATGCTCCTGTTGCAGTTTTTGATGCAGTTGCAATTCCTATTGTAACATTACCTGATGTCCCACCTCCTGTTATAGGTGATGTAACACCAACTCCTGTAATATCTCCTTGTGTAGAACTATTAACTGTAACTGAACCTGTTTTAGAGTCAGTAGTTAATGTAACATTTGTACCTCCTATTAAATTTAATGTATCATTATTTGAAGCAGCCGTCAATGTGCTTTGCCCTGATACTGTAATGTTTTTATATATAGCCTGAGATGAACCCTTGTCTGCATTAGTAAGAGTTATTGTTTCGGCTGATGATTGATTAGTTGTAAACGCTGCACCACCCGACATACCTGAACCTGCACTAATTGTTATAGTAGCATTATTGGCTGCTGATGGTATTGTTGTACTGTTAAATGCATTGCTGCCAAAAGTAAAAGTTTGGTCAGTTGTTCCTGAAACACTATAGGTTAATACATTACCTGACTTTGTAATTCCATTCAAGAAGTAGTTAGGTGCTGAGGTTAGATATCTACCGTCTAAATCAACTGTAATATCTGTTAAACCTGAACGACCTAAAGTTAGTACTCCATCTGATGTATCAAATGCTGCACTGTCTAGAAAATTATTAGAACCTGCATCTGTAATATATCCGGAATCATTAGTCCATTGACTTATGTTTCCTCCTTTATTTGTAAAAGTCTGAGAATTAGAAGCAGTTGTAGTACCCGTATTAGTGGTATATCCTTTATCGTTTGCCCACTGATTGTTTGAGCCACTCTTGTTAGTAAATGTTTGAGTATTACTAGCAGTTGTGGTTCCTGTATTAGTGGTATATCCTGCACCATTAGTTAACTGCTTATTGTCAGTTATATCATTGGTTAACGTAATAGTTTTAGATGCAGCTTGGTTTAACGTAAAGGTTGAACCTCCCGATAATCCTGTTCCTGCAGCTATTGTTATAGTAGCGTTGCTAACAGTTGGTAGGGAGCCGGAAGTTATGTATCCGGCTCCATTTAGCAACTGATTATTATTTGTAGGTATTGTTTGATTAGAAAAAGCAGCAGTACCTAAGCTAACACCGTCTATAGACATTGAACCCTCTACGTTAATAGGCTCTAAAAATTGAATTGTATTCGCCATTCTATAGTTTGTATGTTAAAATTTTATGCTCCTATTTTCTGAATCATATAAGTGTAAGGTTCTGTTTCGCCACCAACTGCTTTACCAATATTAAGAGTTACAGTATTTACATCTGTTCTAACAACTCCTACGTTAATAGTTTCGCCTGAAGATTTTTCAAAACACTGAACCATAACATTTAATGTTTTAAAGTTATGTGTAATCGCAGTAGATTTTAGTTTCCCAAAGTCTCCCACAAGTTCTCTATCGTTATCTGCAACACAAGCCTTAACCTCTGCACAGAAACTAGTAACTTGACTAGCTGCTATTGCAATGTCTTGGTCTGACAATGAAGTTACGATACCTTTAGCATCAACTGTTATTGAAGCTGATTTACTTGCAGTACCTTTTGAAGCTGCAGTTACTCCTGAATCTGCTAAACTAACTGCTCCTCCTGTGACTGATAGTCCACCTGCCGTTGGGAAGTTTGCAATACCTAATACTGTGGCAGTTGCTACTCCAACATTATTCTGAACTACTGTCCAACTAGCTAATGCTGCTGCATTGTCTACCTCAGCAATAAGTAAATCTCCATCTTCTACTGCTTCTCCGTAGAATGTACCTGCTGCAGTTACTGCATAAGTCCATCCTTTTAAAACTGCGATTGGAGTTGCACCTGCTCTATCATCTAATACAGGACTGTTTGTAGATGCATTATATCCACCTTGGAATATTAATGCTCCTGAACCTGAAGCTACTAAATCAACATAAGCCTTAGAAGCTGCATCATCTGCTGCTGCCGGTGTTGTAGCTATTTTAGTAACTTGATTACCTCCCATAGCAATATCTCCTGTCGCTGCTGCGAAATGTGATAGTGGTATAGTGTTAATTGCAACTAATTCTTGAGTTGGTTTTTCTGAACCAAACACACCTGCTAGTTTGTCTCCTTTAGCCGGTGATGCAATTGTAGTTAATTCACCTAATGCAAGTGTGATAGTGTTTTGTGCAACCTTTGATGCTAAACCTGCTTCAGTAGTAATACCTGTTCCACCTACTATGTCTACAATAATTCCGTCAGTAATTACTTGATTAGTTCCTGAATCTCCTTTTAGAGTCCAAGATGTCATTTCACCTGCTTTATTACTTGATGTTGCAGTTACAGTTTTACCACTTCTTGAGAAAGTAATTCCTCCTGCTCCTACAAAGTCAACTTCATTTCCTGATGCAACATTTACTGCCGTACCACCTTCTACATTCAAATCCCATCCTGCATATCCTGCCGGTACTGCTGCCCAAGTTCCATCCCCTTTAAGGTACTTAACATTGTCTGCTGCTGCCGGTGCAGGTACAGAACCTTTAGTTCCTGCACTTGTTCCATCAGAACCTGTAAAGTCATTAATACTAATAACCGGTGCATTACCTCCACTTGAAACTATTGGAGCAGTTCCTGTAACTCCTGTAACTGTTCCACCTCCTGCTGCTGCAGAAATCTGTGAAATGGTTACTTTCTTTATATCATTACCTTCATTAATACTTACCATTAATGAATCGGCTCCTACTAACACATCAGACTTTCCATCTACTTGTGCTTCAATAAGGTTGTCTGTTCCTGATACTATAGGTGATACTGTTGCTACACCTGCCTTAGTGCTAGCAGTCAAACCTGTTGAACCTGCTACACTGTCAATGTTTCCTGTTCCATCCAACGTAATCCAAGCTGAACCATCATTATAATTGAAGGTTTTTGTGCCTGTATTGAAAATAAACTGACCTGCATAGGAATTACCCTGTGTAGGATTTGTTGCTAATGATTGTGCAGCGACATTCTGAATTTCTAATCCGGTTAAGTCAATTGCATCTAAAAATTTTATTGCCATAATTTCTTTTTTTTTATTAATTAATTTAAAAATGCTTGACCTGAAAAGGCATTCGCAAATGTTACTGTTATATTACTCTTACTTATATAATCTACGCTTCCGTAAACTGTTTGTCCTGCTGAATCAACAACCGAAACTGATGCGAATTTATCTAAGCTATGAGTTATATCCCATACTTTCGCTGCCGTTCCTTGATTAAATATTTCTGTTTTATCTCCTCCTGCTGCATTTACATCGTACTGTAGCAAAGATATGAAATAATCTTTAGTGTTTTCTAGACTACCATTTCCTGTAACATAGGTTAAGCCTATACTATAAAAAGGAGTTGTAGTTTTCTGTGAAGACGAATCCCATTTAAAAATTCCAAAAGTACTTACATCAGTTACATCACTAATTAATACATAAGAACCTATTAAAGGGTTTGTATAAAAGTTAGAAATATCATTAGTTTTTCCATAAGATGCATATCTTAAAGAGAATGCACTAAAGACTAATGCATTTATTGCAGAGAAATCTAAATCTCCTGCAGTGTCTGCTTCTAAACTTATTGAGCCTTTTTTTCTAGAAATGTCTGTGGCACTTGCTTGGTACTTAAATCTTAATGTTTGCGAATCTATTGCTGCATTAAAATTTAACCACTCTACAACACTCTCCAAAGAGAAATTTTTGGTTGCCATATTATTATTTGCATCCGAACCAATCCACTTGTCTTGTGGATTTAAGTTATTATCTATTGGATATGTGCTTATTCTTGCCATTTACTTAAGTTATTTTATATCCTACAAAGGTAAAGAAAATATTTGACGATTATTTTTTCGTATCAGAGTACGACTTCATCATTTTTTCTCCTGTACGTCCTATGACATATCCACCTATACCTATTTGTAAAAGGTTCCAAAACTCATTTTCTAGTTCAGGAATAGTTAATCCAAATACAGGTGCTAAGAATTTCACATAAATAACTATAAAACCAAAAGCTAACATTAAAATTGGTCTCCAACTTCTTTGAAGCCAATTACCTTTTGCTTCAGTAACTATGATTTCAGTTTGCATTCTTTGTAGTTCTAATTGTTTTTGAACTAAAATCTGCTTTATGACATTTTCTGCTTTTATTTTTTCCTCTTTAGATGTAAAGAGTTTATCGAGACCTCCTAGTAAATCTTTTACTACACTGCCTCCGAACCAATCAAGTATTTTTTTCATATTCCATTTCGCTTATATAGCAATACTCTTCAGTGGCATCAAAGCTAGGACAAGCTTTGTTGGCAAAATCTCTATGACCGTGCACGATACTTTCTGTATGTATGGCTTTTAGTGTTAAAAGTAAAGCATCTAAACTATCTATTTGCTCCTGAGTCCTTGTGTCTTTTGGGGTTTTACCGTCTTCTTCGACCCCCCCTATATAACAAATTCCCAAACTGCTTTTATTGTATTGTTTACAATGAGCACCGGGAACATTATCTTCTCTTCCTTTTTTTATACTACCATCTAGATAGATGATATAATGGTATCCAACATCTCTCCATCCACGACCATTAACGTGCCAATCTCTTATAGTATCTATTGTAATGTGCTGACCTTCTCTAGTAGCAGAACAATGAACTATAAGTTTTTCAATCTTCATTTTTTTTAGAATTTTTATTTAGTAACCACCATCGTTGGGCAGTGTAACCAATACTGAAAACAAGAAGTGTGATTTTTAAAATCATATCAATATGCGACATTGATATCGCAAGGGCACTTACGTTTAGTAAGTACATTTTAACGTCTCCCATAAAGCTATCTTGTCCCATCTGTATAATTATACACTATATTAACTTTATCTCCTAATGTAGAAGTTGTTGTCCAATATTCTTTCATATCCTAATTGTTATTCCGATTGTTAATGTTTTACCTCTCATATTACCAAATTGCTACAAACGAATCTGCATCAGTAGCAGTTTTGTTTATTTTAATTACTTGCATTGGAAAAAATCCTATTGGAACTGCCTTAAAAATTACAGGCGATACTCCTCCAACTACATTTACTGATAAGTCTCCTGACTTACCTATATATAATACACACCCATTATTGGCATCTTCACCTTCACCCGGACTAGCTGCAAAAATTGTATAAGAAACATTTGGTGCAGTAAATATGTTTGCATTTAAAGTTAAGTCTGTTGCACTAGTAATATCAGTTACTGTAGCTGCAGCACCGGATGCATTGTTGTAAACAATATCTCCAATCTGAACTCCACTTGTGATTAAGCTTCCACTTGAAATAACCAATTTGTTTGCTCCCACAATTGCACTTGTGCCACTAATTCTTACTCTTGTGTAAGGTATATTAGCATCATCGCTTGCAATTACGTTATGTG
>Ga0070722_10000332_pt1 | contig 12479 bp, 13 predicted proteins | sample tdAd001_FD_67276 | JGI IMG/M metagenome (GOLD analysis project Ga0070722, IMG submission 67276) | Marine sediment microbial communities from the Atlantic coast under amendment with organic carbon and nitrate - tdAd00.1 | ecosystem: Environmental > Aquatic > Marine > Coastal > Sediment | place...
GATACCTGCTGAGACTGTCGAAAAACCCTAAATCAGCGATGTTGGTGTTTGTAAGTTATTGATTTCATTATATGCGAAATTGCCAAAATCATCCTTTTTGGACTTTTTCGACAGTTTCGCTATATATATGGAATCTGAAAATGGCCTTCGTGGGTTGTGATATCGAATTATTAAAATATTGAAAAAAGCGTACCTAAAGACTCAAAACTCGGTTTTCATCTCTCGAAAGTCGGGTTTTTCTTTGCCATGAAATACCGCTTTTTACCCTGATTTTTATCGCCGAGGTTGGGAATAGGGTTGGAAATTGGTTTTTTGACAAAAAAAATAGGCGTTATGAAAACTCATAACTCCTTAATATTATTATGGTACGCCCGGCTGGGTTCGAACCAGCGGCTTTCAGCTCCGGAGGCTGACGCTCTATCCACTGAGCTACGGGCGCACTATCGGTTCAATCCGGACAAATAGTTCATCATTGCGAATATGTCAAGTTCGGTAAACTCGATGCTTGCAGAAGTTATGTTATTGATAATCGGGCTATTGATTTTTGCTTAAAAGAGCGGTGTTTTTCTCAAACAATTCTTTTGCTTCTCCAACCACGTAAAGAGAGCCTGCAATGCATATTGCATCTTTATGCGATGCAGTTTCAATGGCATATATTACGGCTTTATCGACATCAGGAATAATATGTATGTCAGATGTCATCTCTTTTGCTATGGCGTAAAGCTTTTCCGGAGCCAACGCCCGATCGATATTTGGGCTTGTTAATATTATCCTGCTACAGAGAGGAATCAGGCTTTTAAGCATGGCGGCATACGGCTTGTCATCCAGTATGCCGACAACCAACGTTATATTTCGATCAGAAAGATTCTTAGACAGATATCCTGCAAGGTTGCGGGCGGCGATGAAATTATGAGCGCCGTCAAGAAGTATAAGGGGAGACGAAGAGACGATCTCCAGCCTTCCAGGCCATTTGTTTTGTACGAGTCCGTCCTTGATGTTTCGCAGTGTAAGACCAAGATTGTTTTTGTTCAGCACCTCACATGCAGCAAGAACCAATGCCGCGTTATTGATCTGGTGGTTGCCAATCAACCCGGCATGTATATTTCGCCATACATTCTCTAGTCCAAAATAGTTAAATCTTTCATTGTTCCTTCGAACACGGAATTCGTTTCCAAAACGGTAAAGTTGAGCAGATTTTGAATCGGCTATGGTTTTTAGTACTGAGATCGCATCTTTTTGTTTTGCGCCGGTTACAACAGGAACGTTGTTTTTTATAATGCCCCCTTTTTCACGGGCTATTTCGGCGATGGTATTCCCCAGATAGGTTTTATGTTCAAGTGATATATTGGTTATTATCGCAAGTGTCGGTTCTATGATGTTGGTTGCGTCAAGCCGACCCCCCATACCGGTTTCGATGACGGCCCAATCGACGTTTTGACTGCCGAATTCATAAAGGGCCATTGCAGTTGCAAACTCAAAAAAAGTTGGCTCGCGTGATCCGTAGTGTATGCTTTTCACGGCTTCATAAGATGCAACAACATTCTCATCAGAAACATGCCGGTTGTTTATACAGATCCTTTCATTGAACCTAACGAGATGCGGGGATGTGTAAAGCCCGACATTGTAACCGGACATATGGAGAATTGTGGCAAGCGCGGAGGCGATTGATCCTTTTCCGTTGGTCCCGGCCACATGAATCGAATTGAATGTATCCTGAGGATTATCCAAGCCTTGAAGAATCTTTCTGATCGTAGATAGGCCAAGTATAATGCCGTATCTTCTAAGACTATATATAGTATCCAGACAATTGTTGTAGGAATCTTTTATTGTCATTTTCACAGAAAAAACCCGGCAGAATTAATATATTTGCCGGGTTTAAAAAAACGAATTAGTGTTTGATCTTATCTCCTGCGGTATCTATTTCTGGAAGCTGCAATTCTTTGCCTTCTCAAGGCTTCACGCTGTTTGCGGCGCCTGTGTTCACTCGGCTTTTCATAAGCTTTTTTCATTTTTAATCGTTTAAAAAGCCCGTCATTTTGAACCTTTTTTTTCAAAATGCGCATCGCTTTTTCGAGGTCATTGTCAAAAACCTTGACCTGAATATCCTTCAAATTGTTCCCCCCCTTTTTTTCCATCAGCGATAAATTAAGACCTTTAAAAAACGCTCTCTTTTCCTTCCGCCAAAGAACTCTGGCGGATTAGTCTCAAATTATTAATATTTTCGATGGTTATTTATCCTTAGTAATGAACCCATCTGTATATAAAAAAATCTATTCATTAGCAAGGAAAAACATCTATTTTATTTTTAAAAAAATAATTGGTCAGAAATATTACAGTTTTGAAACAAGTTCTGCCGTAACCTCTTTTACGCCAGGTTTGCCGTCCAGTCTAATGTATTTAATTGACCCTTCTTTGGCGGCAAGGTCTTTGAAATAGTAGGCTGATGCACGAGTTCCGGTGTCTGTATCATAGTATATGGCGTGGCGTTTGCTGATTGCATCTTCATCCTGGTCATCGTCTCTGGTCTTTAAATCACCGCCGCAAATGCGGCAATTGTCGCCGTCGGGTTTGATGACATCAATATAGACGTTATTCGGATGGTTATTATCATTTACACAGAGTCTTCGCCCCATGATCCTGTTTTTTGCAATTTCTCGGTCCAGAATTATTTCTACGACAATATCGAGCGCCATGTTAGCCTCTTTAAGCGATTCGTCAAGTTTGATAGCCTGGTTCTTGTTTCTCGGAAACCCGTCAAGAAGCCAGCCTTTTTTACAATCATCCTGTTTAAGGCGGTCGAGTATCATCGGGATTGTAATATTATCCGGCACCAGGTCTCCCTTGTCGATATATTCCTTGGCTTTTGTGCCCAGTTCGGTTCCTTTTGAGATATTATCACGAAAAATAGCTCCGGATTCAATGTGAGGGGTATCATATTTATCTTTTAAAATGGCCCCCTGGGTTCCTTTGCCGCTGCCGTTAGGTCCAAAAAACAAAATGTTCATGTGTGATTCTCCTTTTATAATTTGTTTTAAAATCTATTATCTACAAATTTTTCTAAATATCATTATTTTTGGCTTTACTATATAAATGGGAGTATATTGTCAAGGGCTGTAATAAAAATTTAACTGGCTAAATGCTGGCCTTTAAGTAATCTCTCACCAGTTCCAGGACTTGGGACCTATTGTTAATTTTATTTGTTAATTTTGCTTCTTTTACAAGATTTAGAATTTTTTTGAATAATGGTGAAGGAGTAAGCCCGAATTCATGAATAAGATCATGGCCGGTAATAAGCGGCGGTTCCTTGATTTTTGGCTTAAAACCATAAAAAAAATCATGCATCATTTCTTTTGCAAATGCTATGAAGGCATTATTAATTTGATTTGCCTTGTCTGTTTTTGCCATGGTATCCGCAATGGTATGCAGTAGCAGGGCAGGGGTGTTGTCCCCGCATTTTATAAAGAAACGAGTTAATCCTTTTCGGGTTAAAGTTTTTTTTTGCATGGCCGAAAAAAGAAAAAGCGGTTTTAAATGGTTGCGGATAATAAAATCGATGAAATGCTTTTCACGGTTGGAAAATCTCAGATTTTGGCTGATATTTTTCGCCAGGTCGGCACTTTTCTTAGCATGACCGAAAAAATGGTTTTTTCCTTGGTTATCGATAGTTTTTGTCCAAGGCTTTCCAATGTCATGCAGCAAAATTGCATATTTTAAAAGCGCCATCTTGTTTTCATCGATATATTGCCGGATCTGGATGGAAGTGTTCGGCAGAAGCTTGCCCGGATCGTTTATTACTGTTTCAAGATTGTGATATGCTTTCATTGTATGTTCAAACACGTCATAAAGATGATGACTGTTTTGAAGGCATCCTTTTAACCGGTCAAGATCGGGGAAGACGGTGGTTAAAAGACCGGTGTTAGCCATTTGGGAAAGATAATAATATGATTTCGACGTGCCGAACATTTTGAAAATTTCGACACGTATACGTTCACCGGCTGAATTTTGTATAAGTTTTGCATAAGTCTTTATAAGGTCAGTCGTCTGTGATTCGATCTCGAAATCCAAGTATGCGCCGATTCTATATGCCCTTATCAAGCGGATAGGATCTTTTCTGAAAGCATTTGTGGAAACCATACGAACTTTTTTATCGGCAAGATCCCGAAGACCACCCAGGCAGTCGATAATTTTTCCTGAAGAAAGGTCGTATGCCAAGGCATTTATCGTAAAATCCCTTTTATGGAGATCGTCTTCTATGGTGGAGCCGTTTAAGGATGTTATGTCAAAAATATTATCATCCGATATCACGCGGATGATCATCTGCCCAGGTTTGCCTATCTTGACAAGACGGCCTGATATATTTGCGGTTATTTTTTTTGCAAATTTTTCTGGATTTCCGGTTACTGCAATGTCATAGTCGGTTGGAGTTCGACCAAGAAGAAGATCCCTGATCGAACCGCCAATGATATATGCGCCTTTTTTTTGAGGGAAAATATTTGAATCGAAATGAATCATTGAGTTTCTGACTTTTCTTGACGTTGCACCAAGAATTTAGGTTATATTTTTTTATGTTTAATATCACTATTTTCAGATTGTGTCTATCCGGATACTGATATGGCCGAAACTATATTAAAAGTTGCAGTGACAGGGGGGGCTGGATCCGGGAAAACCTTTGTTTGCAACTGCTTGAAAGAGTTGGGTATAAAGGTTATAAGTTCAGATTCACTGGCAAGGGAAGCTGTTGCTCCCGGCTCGACGGCTCATGAAAAAATCTTCAATTATTTTGGTGGAAGGATATTGTTAAATAATGGTATGCTGAATCGTCAAATGCTGCGGCGCATTATTATAAACGATGATGCTGCCAGGATTTCCCTGGAGCGGTTTATACACCCGGAGATATCGAAGCTTATGCAGCAAAAGATGGCTCAAGCAGAATTGGGAGGTGATCGTGTCGTTGTGATAGAGGTACCCCTTTTTTTTGAACTCGGCATGGAAGCACAGTTCGATCTGGTTGTCGTAGTCAGTGCCGATCGCAAATTGCGGATTAAAAGGCTGGTGGATCGTGATAACGTCTCCCGTGATGAGGCCGAAAAACTTATAAATGTTCAGATACCGGAAGAAAAAAAGGTTGAACGTGCTGAGTTTGTACTGTCAAATGACGGTTCAAAGGAGCAACTGATAAGATCCGTTGATCGGTTATATGAAAAACTTTTTAAAAAACACACAAAAAAGGCAAAAAAGATTGAAAGTCCTTGACAGGAAGGGAATTATGTTTTAGAATTTCCAGAAAATTAATAAGAACACACCTGTTTGGATCTCGCCTTTTAGAAAGGATGTCTAATTCTTCAATCGTAATTCACTGAATACATATTTTCTTCCATAAAAGCCAACATGGATCCAGATTAACAATATATTAAATTAATTCGCTATATTATACAACTCGGCCAGGCCGAAAAAAAAGGAATTTCCATATTATGAATTTAGTTGAGCTTAAAAGTAAAAAAATCAGCGAACTGGCCCTTTTGGCCAAAGATTTCAAAATTAACGGGGCTGCTGGAATGAGAAAGCAGGATCTTATTTTTGCCCTGTTACAGGCGGAGATTGAGAGGACCGGTTTAATATTCGGAGAAGGTACACTAGAAATACTGCCGGACGGATTCGGATTTTTACGGGCGCCTAGCTACAATTACTTGCCGGGGCCTGATGATATTTATGTGTCTCCTTCACAGATACGCCGTTTCAATCTAAGAACAGGAGATACTGTATCCGGGCAGATTCGGCAGCCTAAGGAGACGGAACGATATTTTGCCCTGTTAAAGGTTGAGGCGGTAAATTATGAAGATCCGGAGTTGGCCAGAGAAAAAATTCTTTTTGACAATCTAACGCCGCTTTATCCGGAAAGTAAGATAATGCTTGAGTCCGATCATGATAATTATTCAGTGAGAATAATGGACCTTTTGACCCCTATCGGTTTTGGTCAAAGAGGGTTGATTGTTTCACCTCCAAGATCCGGAAAGACAATGCTGCTGCAGTCGATTGCCAATAGTATCAGTACTAATCATAAAGATATTGTTCTGTTTGTGCTTCTTATTGACGAGCGCCCCGAAGAGGTCACAGACATGGATCGATCCGTTGATGGGGAAGTGATAAGCTCGACCTTTGACGAGCCCGCTGAAAGGCATGTTCAGGTGGCTGAAATGGTTATCGAGAAGTCTAAACGCCTGGTGGAGCATAAAAAGGACGTTGTTATCCTTCTAGATAGTATAACCAGGCTTGCACGGGCATATAATTCTGTTATTCCTCCAAGTGGGAAGATCCTTTCCGGGGGCGTTGATTCAAATGCGCTTCAGCGTCCGAAACGTTTTTTCGGGGCGGCCAGAAATATTGAAGAGGGAGGAAGCCTCACCATTATAGCAACCGCCCTGGTTGATACCGGAAGTCGTATGGATGAAGTCATTTTTGAAGAGTTCAAAGGTACCGGCAATTTGGAAATCCAGTTAGATCGCAGGCTTGCCGATAAACGTGTGTTCCCTGCTATTGACATAAAAAAATCAGGTACGCGTAAGGAAGAGCTTCTTTTGGATCAGGAGGCACTGACGCGTGTCTGGATTTTAAGAAAGCTGCTTTCTTCACTGAATCCTGTTGACAGTTTGGAGTTTTTACTTGATAAAATGAATGGAACAAAGAATAATCAAGATTTCTTAGATTCAATGAATGCATAAAAGAAAAGCAGGAGGTTGAAAATATATGAAAGCGGACATTCATCCCGAGTATGCAGAGACAACCATAACTTGCGCATGCGGCAACGTATTGGAGGTCGGTTCGACAAAATCGGATATACGTGTTGAAATCTGTTCAAAATGCCATCCTTTTTTTACAGGCAAACAGAAACTTGTGGATACTGCTGGTCGAATTGAGCGTTTCCGTAAGAAATATGAGAAATTCCAGAACCAATAGATAGCCCGCGAAATCATTTCCGCCCAGCCTCTTCTACAGAATGAAGAGGTGCCGGACAGCTCATGAAAAAATCTTAAGATCCTAATTTTTCTATAAAACAGATAATAACGAAAGTTGGAAACGGGCTGAATAAAACTCATGCTTGATAAATTAACAGGTGTTGAAGATCGATATTTAGAAGTTGAAAAGCTTATGAGTGATCCTATCATCGTCCAGGATCGTGAGGCATACCAGAAGTATAGCCGGGAGCATGCAGATCTAAGCAAGATTGTATCGGTTTTCAAAAAATACAAGCAGACCGTAAACGAGCTTAATGAGAGTAAGGATCTGTTAAAAGACAAAGACCCGGCCATAATAGATATGGCACGCGAGGAGGTTGCTCTACTCACCATCCGGAAAGAAAAACTAAAAACTGATCTCAAGAATCTCCTTTTACCCAAAGATCCCAATGATGATAAGAATGTTATTATTGAAATAAGGGCGGGAACAGGCGGAGAAGAGGCCGGGCTGTTTGCAAGTGACCTTTTCAGAATGTATACCAGATATGCTGAAAGCAAGAACTGGAAAATTGAAGTCATGACCCATCATCCGACCGGTGTTGGCGGTTTAAAAGAGATTATCGCCATGATTCACGGCAAGGGGGCATACAGCAGTTTTAAATATGAAAGCGGCATACATCGTGTTCAGCGTGTTCCGGAAACCGAGGCTCAGGGAAGGATACATACATCTGCGGTTACCGTTGCGGTTCTGCCGGAAGCCGAAGATGTCGAACTTCATATCGATCCGAGTGAGATTAAAGTCGATGTGTTCCGAGCAACCGGTCCGGGTGGTCAAAGTGTAAATACAACCGATTCAGCGGTACGTATCACCCATCTACCTACGGGTATAGTAGTAACTTGCCAGGATGAAAAATCGCAGTTAAAAAATAAGAACAAGGGTTTGAAGGTGCTGCGTGCTCGTATTCTCGATAGTATGATCAGAGAGCAGGATGAAAAAAGATCCAAAGAGCGGAAAAACCAGATAGGAGACGGGGACAGAAGCGGAAGAATCAGGACTTATAATTTTCCCCAGGGAAGAGTCACCGACCACCGAATCGGACTCACCCTTTACAAGCTGGAAAATATTATGCAGGGAGAAATAGACGAAATCATAGGAGAGCTTGCAACTTTTTATCAGACCCAGGCATTACAGAATGCAAAATCAACCGAAGTCCAGGGATCCTGAATGGACCATAATAAAACTTCTTAAATGGACCACTTCTTATTTTAAATCCCACGATATAGACAGCCCAAGATCCACAGCCGAAATACTTCTCGCACACGTCTTAAAATTGAAAAGAATAGATTTGTACTTACGATACGACCAGCCGCTTTCCATAAATGAACTGTCACAATTTAAAGTTTTAATGAAAAGGAGAATTAAAAGGGAACCGGTTGCATATATTGTAGGTGTCAAGGAATTTTGGTCCATGGATTTTACTGTTTCAAAAGATGTCTTGATCCCACGACCTGAGACCGAGTGCCTGGTTGAGGCTGCCTTAAGTCTTTTGCCTGAGGATTCAAGCTCTAATATTAATCAGGTACAAAAGCGAATATTAGAGCTTGGCACAGGATCAGGGGCTGTGATTCTGGCCATTGCATCCATGCGACCGAATCATATTTTTTTTGCATCTGACCGTTCAATCAAAGCCGTTAAGCTGGCCAGACAGAATGTAAAGCGTCATAACCTAGATACTGTTGTCAATTTCTTTTGTGCGGACTGGCTTACGCCTTTAAACAGTGAGAGGCAACAATTCAATATGATCATATCAAATCCGCCTTACATTCCAACCCGAGTTATCGGGCTGCTCCAGCCCGAAATTTACAAGTATGAACCGATTCGGGCCCTTGACGGTGACAAAGATGGACTTTGCTGTTTAAGACATATTATTGACGATGCTCATCTCAATCTTAGCCGGAAAGGGAGCCTCCTGCTGGAGATTGGCCATGATCAGAAAAATAAGATCTTAAAGATAATCCATAAGTGTGGAAATTATCAAGATATTGTATTTACAAAAGATTACAGTGGATATGACCGTGTTGTCCGGATGACAAAGAAAGATACTTGATCCCCGATGCAAGATACATGCATTCTGTATCGAGTAATAAAAAACTGTTGCGAATCAATATTTAATTTGTTAAACGATTCAGTTTAACTGAGACCTTTGCAAAATGTTCAATTTTGTTCAAGTCCAAGAAAGGCGAAAATTTTAACCACAGGAATACATTGAGTATTTTGAGGATTAAAATTTGAGCCTGACCCCAGAGGGATAGGCTTCGCATTCCACGGGGCAGGCGCAGGAATTGGGCAAAAGGGGGCGTTTTGCAAAGGTCTCTAATTATAATTCGCACGCCTTTGGACCTGTTTCCTGGTGCCCCACATGACGGGGTCGGAATCGGGGTTGATATGGGCGGTGGAAAAACCGTTTAGGAAGGGAGAAAAGAATGGCTTATATTACAATGAAAGAACTTCTAGAGGCAGGAGTGCATTTTGGTCATCAGACAAAGCGCTGGAACCCCAAGATGAAGCCTTATATCTTCGGGGCCAGGAACGGTATCTATATTATTGACCTTCAGAAAACTGTTCGAATGTTCAGGACGGTATATGATGTTGTAGTAGATACAGTTGCAAACGGCAAGATGCTTCTTTTTGTAGGCACAAAAAAGCAGGCCCGGGATTCCATTTATGAAGAAGCGAATCGATGCGAAATGTTTTACGTTCATAACCGATGGCTGGGCGGGATGCTGACAAATTTTCAGACCATAAGAAAAAGTATAGACCGTCTTAACTATCTCAATACCATCGCAAATGACGGATCAATCAATCTTTTTCCCAAAAAAGAGGGGCTGAAGCTTGGGAAGGAACGCATAAAGCTCGACAACAATCTTGGTGGGATACGCACCATGAATGATCTTCCCGGTGCTATTTTTATTGTTGATCCAAAAAATGAAGCAATTGCGGTTCGTGAGGGAAGGCGGCTGGGGATTCCAATTATTGCAATTGTTGATACCAATTGCAATCCTGATGAGATCGATTATATCATACCCGGTAATGATGATGCCATCCGTGCAATACGGCTGATTACATCCAGAATCGCTGATGCTTGCATTGAAGGTAAACAGCGCCTGGTTGAGAAGCAGCAGGCTGAAGCTGACAAAGAGGTAGAAGAAATATCCGAGATTTCGACTGTGAGTGCGGAATTAAAACCGGGTGAAAGGAAGATTGTTGAAGATGGTTCGGAAGGCCCTGTTGTAGAAATAATAAAAAGAACTACATCTGCAGCCGAACAGGATACTGAAAATGCTGAAACTCCTGAAGATTCTGAAAGTCAGGAACATAAAGAAACAACTGAAACAGGAGAATAATGATGGCAACAATCAGTGCCGCGATGGTTAAACAGCTCCGTGAAAAGACCGGGGCAGGAATCATGGACTGTAAAGGAGCACTTTCCGAGTGTGACGGTGATATAAGTAAGGCAGTCGATTTCTTAAGAAAAAAAGGTCTGGCCACAGCCGCTAAACGAGCCGGCAGGGCTATGACAGAAGGGGTGGTCGAGTCTTATATTCATATGGACAGTAAGCTTGGTGTTTTGGTCGAGATCAATTGTGAAACCGATTTTGTTGCAAAAAACGATGATTTTAAAGAATTTGCAAAAAATATTGCAATGCATATTGCAGCTACCAACCCTGTCGGTATCCGGCCGGAAGACGTTTCGGAAGAGACGATCGATAAGGAAAAGGAAATTTACCGTGGGCAGGTCCTGGAAATGGGTAAACCTGAAAAGATAGTAGACAAAATAGTAGAAGGTAAGCTGAAAAAATATTTTAAAGAAAACTGTCTGCTAGACCAGGCCTATGTGCGTGATCCCAATATAACCATTGCAGATCTTTTAAATGAAATGATTGCGACGATCGGTGAGAACATAAAAATCACACGTTTCGCAAGGTTCAAGATAGGGGAGTCCTAAACATTGACAATGCCGCGATTTAAAAGAATTCTGTTGAAACTTAGCGGTGAAGCTCTGATGGGCGATCAGAGCTTTGGAATAAGCCCTGATGTAATAAAATATGTGGCTGGAGAGATCCGTTTGTCATTTGATCTCGGAGTTCAAATCGCCATAGTTGTGGGCGGCGGTAATATTTTCAGGGGAGTCGCCGCCGCTTCATATGGTATGGACAGGGTTTCTGCCGACCGAATGGGCATGTTGGCTACGGTGATTAACAGTTTGGCTTTACAGGATGCTCTTGAAGAAAAGAAGATTATGACTCGTGTTCAGACTGCCATTTCGATGCATGAGGTGGCCGAACCTTTCATAGTTCGGAGGGCTATACGCCATCTTGAAAAAGGACGGGTGGTGATATTTGCGGCAGGCACAGGCAACCCTTACTTTACCACCGATACGGCTGCGGTGCTCAGAGCACAGGAAATACGTGCAGAGATTCTTTTAAAGGCAACCAAGGTTGACGGCCTCTACGATTCAGATCCGGCTGCCAACAAGGATGCTAAATTTATAAAAAGAATCAGCTATATGGAGGTCATTGAAAAGCAGCTCCATGTTATGGATATGACTGCCATTTCCCTGGCCATGGATAATAAGCTTCCCCTTGTTGTTTTTAATTTGACAAACAAGGGAAATATAAAAAAGGTAATATGCGGAGAACCGATCGGAACCCAGATAAGCACTTAGGGTTCGCCCCAATCAGAATAATGGAATAATGGAGTAATGGCATAAACAGGTTGCCACTAAAAGACTTGTAATATTGACAGGTTATAGATTTTCCGAAACGTTTTAATAAGGAGAAATCCATGATTGAATCGATATATCAGGAAACAAGGGAGAGTATGGAAAAGACGATAAACTCTCTTCAAAATGAATTTAAGAGGGTCAGGACCGGACGTGCTTCCCTGTCCATTCTTGATGGTATCCGGGTTGAATATTACGGTACGCTGACCCCACTTAACCAGATGGCATCTCTCTCTACCCCTGAAAGCCGTTTGATTACCATACAGCCTTGGGATGTTTCCGTGATCAAGGATATAGAAAAGGCGATATTGAAATCTGATCTGGATTTAACGCCTTCCAATGACGGCAAGCTGATACGGATTTCCATTCCGCCGCTCACCGAAGAGAGAAGGAAACAGCTTGTCAAGGTTATTTACAAAAAAAGCGAAGATCATAAAGTCGCGGTACGCAATATCAGACGTGATTCCAACGATCTGTTAAAAGGCTTGAAAAAGGATAGTGAGATTTCGGAAGATGATGCTTTCATTGCCCAGGACCAGGTTCAGAAGATAACAGATGAGCATATCAAGCTTATCGATGATATATGTAAAGAAAAAGAGAAAGAGATCCTTGAATTCTAATACATCTTCCTCTATTTACAAAGATCTTGATCCTGCAAAACTACCCTCACATGTTGCCATTATTATGGATGGTAATGGCCGGTGGGCCAAAAAGCGCCTTTTAAATCGGATTAAAGGACATG
>Ga0070722_10000335_pt1 | contig 12422 bp, 8 predicted proteins | sample tdAd001_FD_67276 | JGI IMG/M metagenome (GOLD analysis project Ga0070722, IMG submission 67276) | Marine sediment microbial communities from the Atlantic coast under amendment with organic carbon and nitrate - tdAd00.1 | ecosystem: Environmental > Aquatic > Marine > Coastal > Sediment | place...
ATCTTGATGCCTATCCTGGAAAAGATGTTTGCGAAAGCCAGCGGCAATAATTTTTGATCTCGACGGCACGCTGGTCGATTCGGCGCCTGATATTCGCTGTGCCTTGCACGCCGTGCTCGAGCGGAACAAGCTGCCGTGCCCCGAACTCGAGGAAGTGAAGCTGATGATCGGCGGAGGTCCCGCGGTCCTGGTCGAGCGTGCACTGGACAGTTTGGGCATCGTCGCAGCGAGCAGTGAGATCGAGCATTTGTCCGTCAAATTCCAGGAAACTTATCTGGAACAGGGAAATACGCTGACCACTCTTTTCCCGGGCGCCGTCGACTGCCTTGAACAACTGGCCGATCAAGATATTGCGATCGGGCTCTGCAGCAACAAACCGGAACGAATTTGTCATCAGCTGCTGTCCGACCTCGGAATTCGGCACTATTTCCAGGTGATTCAAGGGTCGGGTTCCGGCCTGCCGACGAAGCCGGACCCCGCTGTCCTGATCGAGACACTACGTCGTCTGGAAGCCGGCCCCGAACGAGCCTTGTATGTTGGAGACAGCATGACCGACGTCGAGACTGCCAGAGCCGCTGGTGTCACTGTCGTTCTGGTCATTGGCGGCTACACCGCGATTCCCGCGGAGTCACTAGGTGCAGACCGGGTTGTCGCAGGGCTTGCCGACGTCATGTCTACCTGGCAGTAAGCTTACCCTGCCCCACCCGAAAGTATTTCGTCAGCTTCGTCCACGAGCAATGACCTGAACGCATCAGCTGCCGCTGACAAGCGCTTGCCTTGATGCAATACCACATGCCAGTGCCGTTTGATCGGCATGCCCTTGATGTTCAGGACCACAAGCTTCTTGAGTTGCAGTTCGATCTCAATAGCGCCCTTCGGCACCAGGCCCAGGCCCAGGCCGGCCTGAACGCTTTGTTTGATGCCCTCGAGACTGCCCATTTCCATACCGGTTGCCAGTTTTACTTTGTGTTGCTTAAAGAAACGGTGCATCGCACCACGTGTTCCGGATCCTGGCTCTCGAGTCAGGAAAGTTTCCTTTTCCATCTGCCTGAGCGCAACACTTTTCATCTTCGCGAGCCGATGATCCGGAGGTGCGATAATCACGAGCGGATTGTCCATGAATGGTATAGCGTCGACCTTCATTTCCTCCGGCGGCTGACCCATTATCGCCATATCCACTTCGTTGTCGGCGACCTGGTTAAGCACGGACTGTTGCCTCGTAACATCCATGCTGACGCCGACGTCCGGGAAGCGCTGATGAAAAACACCGAGCAGTTTCGGCGCAAAATAGTTGGCTGAAGAAATCGCCGCGATGCGAAGTTGACCACCGGCAAGGCCTTTCATCTTGTTGAGGACATCGTCCATCTCGTCGACTTGTTGCAAAATCGACCTGGCATAGCGAAATACTTCCTCGCCTGCATCGGTCAGGTAGATCTTCTTGCCGATTTGCTCCGTCAGCGAGATACCCGTCTGATGTTCGAGCTGTCGAATTTGCATGGAGACGGCAGGCTGCGTGAGATGCAGCGCCTCTGCCGCACGAGTAAAGCTCAGGTTCCGTGCTACTGCAGAAAAACACTGGAGTTGCCGAAGTGTCAAATGCATAAGTTATCCTTATGAATATTATTAAAAATCATGAATATCCTTATGTTACCTCATCGGCTAGGGTGTGCGTCAATTCAATTAACAGGAACAAGCAGATGGCGCTGGATCAAACCAATCGGTATGTGAATCTGAATCTGAAAGAAGATGAGCTCGTGCAAGACGGCAATCACGTGCTCGTTGCATATCACATGAAGCCCAAGGAAGGCTTCGGCACATTTGTCGAAACAGCCGCGCATTTCGCAGCGGAATCGTCGACCGGCACCAACGTCGAGGTCTCTACTACCGATGACTTCACTCGCGGAGTGGACGCAATCGTCTACGAAGTCGACGAAAGCAGCGAACTCATGAAGCTGGCATATCCGGTTGAGCTATTCGATCGCAACATCACGGACGGCCGCGCCATGATCGCGTCCTTCCTGACGCTGGCCATCGGCAATAACCAGGGCATGGGAGATGTCGAGTACGGAAAAATTCACGATTTCTATGTGCCCCCGAAATACCTGCGCCTTTTTGACGGGCCCTCCACCACGATCTCGGACCTGTGGCGGGTCCTTGGGCGACCGCATCGCGATGGTGGCTTCATTGTTGGCACTATCGTAAAACCGAAGCTCGGTCTGCGCCCTCGCCCATTCGCAAATGCATGTTATGACTTCTGGCTTGGCGGCGATTTCATCAAAAACGATGAACCACAGGGAAACCAGACCTTCGCACCGCTGCGCGAGACCATTCCGCTGGTCGCCGATGCAATGCGCCGGGCGCAGGATGAGACTGGTGAAGCGAAGTTATTTTCAGCCAACATCACGGCCGATGACCACTACGAGATGGTCGCGCGTGGCGAGTTCATTCTCGAGACATTCGGCGAGTTTGCAGATCATGTTGCGTTTCTTGTCGACGGCTACGTCGCCGGCGCAGCAGCGGTGACGACTGCGAGACGTTGCTTCCCGAAGCAATACCTTCATTATCATCGCGCGGGCCACGGTGCGGTCACATCGCCACAGTCAAAGCGCGGTTATACAGCCTTTGTTCACTGCAAGATGGCGCGACTGCAAGGGGCCTCAGGGATACATACCGGAACAATGAGCTTCGGCAAAATGGAAGGCGAGGCGGCAGACAGGGCTATCGCCTACATGCTCGAACAGGATTCGGCGGACGGCCCCTACTACCACCAGGAGTGGTACGGAATGAACCCGACCACGCCCATTATTTCCGGCGGAATGAACGCGTTGAGAATTCCCGGATTCTTCGCAAATCTGGGCCACTCGAACGTCGTAATGACCGCCGGCGGCGGAAGTTATGGCCATATTGACGGGGCCGCGGCCGGAGCAAAATCGATGCGCCAGGCGGAGCGGTGCTGGAAGGAAGGTGCGGATATTTATGAATTCGCCCGGGAAAACCGGGAATTCGCACGGGCCTTTGAAAGCTTCACGCATGACGCGGATGAGCTATATCCGGAATGGCGGCAAAAGCTCAAACCAATTGCCTCTGCCGCCAGTTAGGGAGTACTGGTCGTGCTGTCAGTAGCTCGCTGTCAGCATGACCCAGAACTTGTTTGTGTCGACCTTATCAAGCGGTGACGACGAGTCTGCGCTAAAGAATGCTCCCTTGAGCAACAAACCGTAACGATCCGAGATCTTGAAGGCTCCAGAGACATCGAACTCGCCACCGTAGTCGAAGCTGCCCGTATCTGACGAGAAGTCATGATAAACAAATGTCAGGTTCCACTTGCCAGCCTTCATTTTGAACGTTGCGTACAAGTCCTCGAGACCGTCTCCCGGTGTCGACAAGAACTGGTCGGCCCAGCCATTGAACGCATGCAGCGTTGCCAATGGTGTGCGGAACGCCGTGCCTGCGCTTGAGTCAGCGCCAAGGATCTCGTAACCGAGGCCGATCGACATGCCATTGCCGGCCGCGTATGTGCCAGTCAAATGCATGTAATTGGCGTCGTAACTCGTTGGGTTATCGCCTGCATCCGACTGGCGCGCGAATTCCCCGAGCAGATTTAACTTGCCACTGCCGAAGCCGAGGCTGCCCGCCAATCGAACACCGAGAGATGCCGTTGAATTCGCAACTGCATCCTTGTAGTCGAGGTAGTACAAATACGGCGTTATCGAAAAGCTGTCGGTGACGCTGATCTTTCCGTTGAGCAAGTGACCATCGAGCCTCTCCTTGCCAGCCGGCACCGTCTCACCGAAGATACGGCGCACATAATTGAGGTACGAGTACGAGAACACTGTTTTCGCGATAGCCTTGGTGTCGAGCGTGAAGGCGTCAAACGTTTGCTCGTTCTGGCGCCAGCCGACCCCACCGACGAAACGCTGGTTGTCGAGCAGGATGCGTTGCCGGCCAAAACGGTATTTCCAGTTGTCGTTCGGATCGAGATCGAAGTACAACTGGTTGAGATCCGCACCCTTCGGGTCGGCAACTACCGAGTAATCATCCTTGTTCGGACTTGTTCCCCCACCAGAATTGAAATCGTCGATCAATACGTGGAAGACATAGTCGAACTCGGCAAACCCGGACCAGCCCTGCCACTGGCCGGTCCGGTAGTTCAGCCGCAACCGCAATGTGGACGCGTTGGCGTTGTTCAGATCATTGTCCTGATCGACGAACTCGTAACGATATCGCCCGCCAATAGTGGCCTTGCCCGACGTTATCGCAGACACGAAGTCCGTAGCGCCCTCCTCCTCGGCCGCAGTGACCGAGAACGGCAATATCAAGCCGAGCAACGTGCCAAGGAGGATATTGTGATTGCGTTTCATGGTTCTTTCCTTTTAGTAAACGTCATTCCATGTGTTGTACACATTGAACTTGCCAGTCGGTGTGATGAGCGCAGGATCTTTGATCACGGTTTTCAAAGTGCGCGTCTTGTCATCCACGACGACGATCGCCGACTCTTGTTCCTTGCCACTCCAGACAGAGAACCAGACTTCGTCGCCAGCCATGTTGTATTCCGGCTGTACGATACGTTTTGGTCCTTCACCCAGGTCCGCCCACTCGCCGATTGGCAAAGTGACGAAGCCGGCATCAAGATTATTGATGTCGTATACCGCGATGCTCTGGCTGATCGACTCATCCGGATTCAACGGTGCGTCGACCCACAGGTTCGATGAACTTGGGTGTGACTTCACGAACAGCGAACCGCCGCCCATGCCGTCAATCACACGAACCGTCTTCCAGGCATTATCCGGGTGCCCCTCAGGGTCCGTTCCCAGGAATGAGACGTTGGCATTGCCGAGTGCGCTCGTGATCCAGACAGGCCCGTACTCGGGGTCCTCGATGTTCGCACCGCGACCCGGGTGAGGCGTCTTCGTGACATCCGTCAACGCGACCAGCTTGCGCTCTTTCGAGTCAACGACAGCAATCTTGTCGGACTGGTTTGCTGCTGTCAGGAAGTAACGTTTGCTGCGGTCCCAACCGCCATCATGGAGGAATCGGGCGGCGCCAATGTCGGTCACTGCCAAATCATCGATGTTGCTGTAGTCAACGAGCAGGATGTGGCCCGTCTCTTTGACGTTGATGATGAAGTCAGGATGTTCGTGCGATGCAACGATCGCAGCAACACGTGGCTCCGGATGGTATTCCTGAGTATCGACGGTCATGCCGCGCGTCGAGACGATCTTCAACGGCTCGAGCGTATCGCCATCCATGATGACGTACTGCGGCGGCCAGTAAGCACCGGCAACGGCGTATTTGTCTTCATAGCCCTTGTACTTCGACGTCTCAACCGAGCGTGCTTCGAGGCCAACCTTGATCTCGGCAACGCGTGCCGGAGGATCCATCCAGAGGTCGATCATGTCGACTTTGGCGTCGCGACCAATCGTGAAGATGTAGCGGCCGGATGCAGATACACGCGAGATGTGCACGGCGTAACCAGTCTTCAGACGCGCAACGATTTCCTTTGTGTCGCCGTCAATGATGGCCACTTCACCGCTGTCACGAAGCGTAACTGCGAAGAAGTTGTCGATATTGCGGCCATGCTGCGGTGCGCTGGGACGATCTTCAGGTGCAACGATAACGTTCCAGCTTGCCTGCATATCAGGCATGCCCCATTCAGGCGGCGCCGGTGGTTCCTGTTGCAGGAAACGAGCCATGATATCGATCTCGCCTTCGCTCATTTCGCCCGACGTTCCCCAGTTCGGCATGCCGGCTGGTGAACCATAAGTGATCAGGGCTTTGAGGTACTCGGTACCCTTCTCGAGCGTAATATCAGGTGTCAACGGTTTGCCCGTTGCGCCTTTACGCAACACACCGTGGCAACCTGCGCAACGTTCAAAGTACAACTGCGTCGCGGTTGCGAATTCGGCTTCCGACAATACCGGACCACCGGCTGTCATGACCTGGCGCGTATCGGCACCGGTCATGGCGGTCGGTGCACCTTCATAGGTCAATTCACCCTCGGTAGTACCTGTGTGGCGTGAGCCAGCAGCGCGGTCAGTCTGGCCGAGTTCGGCACGGAGGGCCGCAACTTCCTCAACACTCACAGCGGCCAGGCCGTTGCCCCATGAACCGAAGACATAGCTGATTGCGGCGGCCAGGTCCTCGTCCGTCAAATGGCCGAGACTCGGCATGACGCCGTTATACTCAACGCCGTTCACGGTAATAGGGCCCTGCAGCCCGAAAAGTGCCGCCGCCATTACTTCCTGGCGATTGCCCTGCAAGAAATCCGAACCTGCGAGCGGTGGAAATGCGCCTGCAAGACCAACGCCCGTAGGCTGATGGCAGGCAGCACAGTTCGCGAGGTAAACGCCTTCGCCTTTAGCCATGAGCTCACCAGCACCTGCCGCAGCAACCTCGGCCGTGTGCACGGCTGTGTCGTCTGCCGCCGGGCTTGCGGACTCGTCAGCTTGTTGCGAGCAGGCCCCAATTGACAGCCCGATGATAGGAACTATCAACATTGCTCTTACTTTCTTAAATAGCATGACTTTTTCTCCTGTCATTGCAGTGTTTACCAGCTCACGTTCAGGCTGACGGACGCACTGCGTCCGGCCTGAGCGAGATATGGAAGAATGGGATCGCCGGGAGACAGACCGCCAACGTCGGACCAGTTCCAGTGCGTGCGGTCAGTCAAGTTGTGCAGCCCGCCTCGCATTGTCGTATGCGGGCCAAGCTTTTGGGTCAGAAACAGGTCGAACACAGCGGACCCGGGTGGCTTGAATAGCTCGCCGGATGTTTCATCGCGGTTAGTCCAACCGTCGGTAAACGTTGATTTCAACCTGACTTCACTACGTTTACTCTGGGAAACCCAGGAGAAACCGAGCACAGCCTGGCTTGGTCCCACGGAATTCAGGTACTCACCAGTTTCCTCGTTGGTGCCACGCGCGTAGTATGCCGAGCCGTCAAAACCAAACGCATTCCAGCGAACGGACCAGCCCGCCTCAATACCCTCGATACGAGTTTCGTCGAGGTTTTGCGACTGGAACAGAATGCGGCCGCTCACCGGATCGGCTCCAAGACGCACCTTGGACTCAATAAAATCTTCATACCGCGTATGAAAAACAGAGATCCGAGCTGAGGAATCAAGGCCCTGCCAACGCAGGCCGAGGTCGAAGCCATCAGATGATTCGGAGTTCAGATCCGGATTTGGAATAGCTCGAGAGTTGAAAAGAGGAAGATCAAGGCCAATGTTCGCATCGGCGTAAGGTGGCGCACGAAAGCCATGTGAGTATTGCAGGTAGACATCCATGCCCGGTGTCATTTTGTAGATCACGCCCAGCTTCGGAGAAACATCAGACTCCGTAAGAGAGACGACTTCGGCGAAAGGATAGTCCTCGAGGTACATAGGGTCCTGACTGGGAGAGAGTTCAAATCGATCGGCCCGTAGCGCCGCGATAACTGTCCAGTCGCCGAAAGACATTGTGTCTTCGACAAACGCACCGATTTCACGGGTCGTACTAATGGGAAAATCTCGTAGCGGAAACACTTCACCAAGCAGGACATTCGTCTGCTCGCCGGTTTCCATATTGGTCGAGAGCCCGTCGCGGAACTCCTCGGTACGACGCTCGCGGTAATCGAATCCAAATCCGAGCCGGTGGGCAACGCGATCTGACGCGAGATCCTTCCAAAGATTGAGCTCCAGCCCCTGAATCTCCTGATCGAATGAGAAGAAACGGTCGATGGAGACTGGTGTGCGCGCATTGCCACGCTCATCGAGCGTCTCCTGCTCGATATCGGCGACTTCGTAGTAAGCGCGAACGACGCCGCGATCGACCCAGCCCTCAGGCGAGCCGAATTCGTAGGCAACGTTCAACAGATCCATCTCGTACTGATCGTCGCCTTCGAGCACGGTCGTCGAGCGATACCGCCCTGTGCCTAGCATCGAGTTCAGATCGGACAGTATCTGTGAGTCCTGGTGAATGTAGCCAATACGCCAGGTGTTGCCGAGGCGATCATCGGCAACCAGTTTGAGCAGTGCCGTGCGGCGGTCCATATCGCGCGTATCCAGACTGTCCGGAGCGGCCGCAGAATCAAGCTCATGGCCATTACGCCAGCTGATACCGGCTGTCAGACCCAGAGCACGGTCGCCCAGACCGAACATTGCCTGACCTTGCATGCTGTCGTCGGCACCGCGCCAGGTCGCCAGGAGGTCACCACCGTTACTGCCCGCCCCCATCAGATCGACCGGATCCGGTGTTCTGACCGCAACGACGCCGCCAATCGCCGAACTACCGTACAGCGCTGAAGCCGGCCCGTGCAGGACTTCGATGTTCTCGATTAATCCAGCGTCGATGAAATCGCGCGTTGCATTCGAAAAGCTGCCCACAGCAAAGTGATCGGAAAGCGGCACGCCATCAACGACTATCGCAACGCGATTTCCACCAATGCCCCGAATGTTGATACCTTCTGTTCCGAAGCGATTGCCAGCTGCCTCGTAGTCGATGCCGGGCACATAACGAAATACATCATTTATAGAGGTCGCGAGATCGTCGTTGAGTTCCGCGCGTGACAAGACTGTTACATTGGCTGCAATATCGCGTATGGAGCGTCCGTCTTTGTGAGCAACGACCACGATTTGCTCGATCGGTTCTGCAGGAGCATCGCTTCCGCCGGCGGCCTCCGCGACAGCCGGTTGCCACGAAAAAACGCCCGCTGCGAAAAACAAGGCGGGCGCGGATGAGAATCCGGATATTCTTGGCATATTGTGGCGTTTCGGTCGTTGCAGATTTACGTAGTGAACAGCATGCCAAACGCCGTAGATAAAACCATAGGTAGGAACCCGTACCACCGACCGGACTCTGCCTAAATCACTGAAAATCATAACTATGTATTTGATTTTAAAAAACTTTCACATGAGTTTCGCAGCGCTGGCAATCATCGGTTTCCTGTTGCGAGGCTATTGGATGATGACCGGTTCGGCTCTTCGAGAAAACCGCGCAACAAAGATCGTGCCGCATATCATTGATGCGCTTTTTCTGGGCACAGGAGTCTGGCTGATCGTCACGCTAAACCTTGCCTGGCTGCAGCACCCCTGGCTGCTCGCAAAGTTCGCCGGCCTGCTGGGCTACATTGGCTTCGGTATGGTGGCATTTCGCTTTGGCAAGAAGCCCGAGATCAGACTGGTAGCGTTCGTCGCCGCGGTCGCCTCGTTCGCGTACATCGTTGGCGCCGCCCTGACAAAATCACCACTCAGCTGGCTCGCACTGTAGGAGCCCGCCCCAGCGGGCGATCACTACACAGGAACGGCGCACGACTCTGCGCTCGGGATGCTTCTCTCACTCATGGCTCCCTGCGGTCCGCTTTACTTCGTTCGATAAGCATCCCTCTCGCAGGTCCTCCATAGTCCGGGAGGGCCGAGGGTGGGATCTTTTTTTCCGGAACTAAAGCGCAGCGTAGCGAGCCATTCCGGAAAAAAATGATGCCAGCTTCGAGCCCGTGCGTATTCGCCCGCCGGGGCGGGCTCCTACAGGCGGGCTCGTACGGACGTGGCCGTGCAGTGATCTGAAATGTCAGTCGGCAGGAACTTCGCCGGTTCGGGTGGCGATCCTGGCGGCGGCCAGCAGGCGCCCGGTATTCACGGGCTTACTCATCAAGGTACTGTTTTCGACCGGGCGCGCATCTTTCACAACTTTTGACGTGTCACCACTGACGATGAATGCCGGAATAACCAATCCATAATGCTTGCGAATGTCAGTGACTGCCTCGACGCCGGTTGAGCCGTCCAGCAAGTGGAAGTCCGAGACAATCAGCGACGGTGCTTCGTCCAGGTGATTAATGAGTGCTCGAGCCTCCGTGGCTGAGGCGGCGGCCGCGACGCGATAACCCTCTGCCTCGAGTAACAGACCCCAGGCGTTGGCCACATGGACGTCATCCTCGATCAACACAACAAGACCACTTGCGGCATCTTCCTCGACGACATTGCCTTCTTCGGCATCATCCGTCTCCGCGCCAACTGGTCCAATCAATGGGAGACTCAAGGTAAAGCAAGAGCCTTTTCCAGGATTGGATTCGACGTGAATGCCATGTTCGAGCAGGTCCGCAAGTCGGCGCACTATCGCCAGTCCAAGCCCGAATCCTTCTTTGCTGCCGCCCGGTGACTTGATCTGGTGAAATTCCTGAAAAATCGCTTCCTGCTGATCCTTGCTTATGCCGATACCGGTATCTTTGACATCAATGCAACATTGGCCATCGCGTTCGATGCACTTCAGCTCGACTTTTCCCTTGTCGGTATAGCGAATTGCGTTACCGACGAGATTCTGGAGGATCTCGCTCAGCAAATTCGGGTCTGAGCGAACCATTGATTCACAAGCAAGCGACGTGAATTCCAGGCCTTTGTGCCGCGCCTGTCGCGCGAATTCTGCAGACAAGCGGTCAACCAGGCGCTGCATTGGAAACTCCTCGAATTCCGGCGAAACTACGCCAGCGTCGAGGCGACTGATGTCGAGCAGCGAATTCAGTAGATTGGTCATCGCCGTTATCGAATGATCCTGGCTTTTGATCATTTCAAGCGCACGCTCGTCCTTGACGGTGCGCCGTAAAGCGCCGTTCAGGAGGCTCAAAGCCTGCACCGGCTGTCGCAGGTCGTGGCTCGCGGCGGCCAAGAATGCAACATTAGCCTTGTTGGCGCGCTCGGCCTCCTGGCGGGCTTCGATGAGTTCCTGTTCCATACGTTTACGCACGGTTACGTCGCGGATGACGCTCGATACGAACGATGCTTTCGGCGTAGACACCGGGCTCAGGCTGATTTCGACGGGGAATTCGTTACCATCTTTACGCAGACCAACCAGTTCCAGCCCCACACCCATCGGTCGCAATGTCGGATTAGCGACGTAATTCTCGCGATGTCCGTTATGCGACTCGCGAATGCGGTCGGGCAGCAATACCTCGATCTTCTCGCCGATCAACTCCTCACGATCATAGCCAAACATGCGTTCTGTCTGTTCATTGACGATCGCAATCTCACCATCGTCATCCACGATTATCATCGCGTCAGGAGCCGATTCCAGAAGAATTCGAAAATACGCTTCCGATTCCTCGACCTGCAGTTTGTCTGAGCCCATTAATCCGGCCATAAGCTTTACTGGATATTGAGAGTATACCGTGGTGAGATACCGGCATTGTCGGTCCTTGGGGGGCGGCTCGCGCATACGTATCGTTACCTATACGACCTGAATGTGCCGGCTGCTAGCCTGCCGGCAGTTCGCCCAAAGTTCAGCAACAACAGGGGTCCGTCCATTGGACACAACAGCTTCTTATAATGACAAGGTGGTTCGCCAGTTCACGATAATGACCGTGGTCTGGGGTATCGTCGGCATGCTTGTTGGTGTGCTAATCGCTGCTCAACTCATGTGGCCGGCACTCAATTTCGATCTGCCGTTCCTGACTTACAGCCGATTGCGGCCATTACATACAAACGCGGTGATTTTCGCGTTTGGCGGTTCGGCGCTGTTTGCGACTTCATATTACGTCGTGCAACGCACCTGCCATGTGCGATTGGCGTTCACCAAGCTCGCTGCGTTCACATTCTGGGGCTGGCAGGCAGTCATCCTGCTCGCTGCTATTACGCTGCCGCTGGGCATCACACAAAGTAAGGAATACGCGGAGCTCGAATGGCCGATTGACCTCCTCATCGCTGTCGTTTGGGTTGCCTATGCAATCGTTTTCTTCAGAACGGTCGGAATACGGCGCATCAAACATATCTACGTTGCGAACTGGTTCTACGGTGCCTTCATAATTACGGTCGCCGTCCTGCACATCTTCAATAATCTCGCTGTACCCGTAACGCTCACCAAGTCGTACGTCATTTACACCGGTGTCGTCGACGCAATGATGCAGTGGTGGTATGGCCACAATGCAGTCGGCTTCTTCCTGACCGCCGGCTTCCTTGGCATGATGTATTACTTCGTGCCCAAGCAGGCGGGCCGTCCTGTCTACTCGTACCGCCTGTCTGTTGTGCATTTCTGGTCACTGATCGCGGTGTACATGTGGGCCGGCCCACATCACCTGCACTACACCTCTTTGCCAGACTGGGCACAAACCCTCGGCATGGTGTTCTCGGTGATTTTGCTGGCGCCCTCCTGGGGCGGCATGATCAACGGCATCATGACCTTGTCGGGAGCCTGGCATAAGCTCAGAAGCGACCCGGTTCTGAAGTTCATGATCGTCGCGTTATCGTTCTACGGCATGTCGACGTTTGAAGGCCCAATGATGTCGATCAAAACCGTGAACGCCTTGTCACATTACACGGAGTGGACCATTGGGCACGTGCATTCGGGCGCGCTTGGCTGGGTTGCGATGATGACAATGGGTTCCCTGTATTCGCTGATACCGCGCCTTTACAACCGCGACAGCATGTACAGCATCAAGCTTATTGACGTGCATTTCTG
>Ga0070722_10000338_pt1 | contig 12346 bp, 10 predicted proteins | sample tdAd001_FD_67276 | JGI IMG/M metagenome (GOLD analysis project Ga0070722, IMG submission 67276) | Marine sediment microbial communities from the Atlantic coast under amendment with organic carbon and nitrate - tdAd00.1 | ecosystem: Environmental > Aquatic > Marine > Coastal > Sediment | place...
TCTAGTCCGCATTTCATGAAGACTTTATGTCATTTCTTGAAATATTTGCAAAATACTCGGCAAAGCTTTACTGCTCGGTTGCTTTATGAAAACCCCACGTTGGCTTTTTAAAGCCAGGTCCGAAAAGGGGTTTTTCTCAATATTGATGTCAATAATGATGCCGCCGTTATTTTCTACTGCCCATACTATCTGATTCGGCAGATTGGTTGCACCGGAAGTCCCAACAACAATCAGCAGTTCGGTCTCCCCGGCAACTTTCAATGAGCTGTGATATCGATAGTAGTGCTCATTATAGATTTCATCAAACCACAGCACATGGGGGCGGGTACGTCTTCCGCAATCCGGGCACTTGAGTAATCTGTGATCTTTTTCTGTAATGATCTGGTCTTTTGTTCTGCGGGTCAAATCTTCCGGGATAGGATAAATTTCCAACGTACATTCATTGGAACAGCGCATAAAAAATACGTTGCCATGGATTTGCAATGTGTTTTCCAGACCGCTTCCAGCCCTAATGTGCAGATTGTCAACATTTTGAGTTATTAGGGTAAAGCGATTTTTAAAAAGTTTTTCCATTTTAACCAGTGAATGATGTCCCTGATTCGGTTCGACCTTTCCGCAAACTCCGATACGGTATAAATACCATCTCCAAACCTCATCAGGTTTTTGCATAAACATCCTGTAAGTAGCCATCTCCTGAGGGTGATATTCCTTTGAGCCAATTGTCCAATACCCTTCCGGGCCACGGAATGTGGGAATGCCGCTTTCAGCAGAGATGCCGGCACCTGTTAGTATTGTGATGTGGCCGGAACTTTGTGCAAAGTCTTGCAGAATGTTTTTGAGATTTTGATCCATTGAATACATCCTTCAGGATTTATGATAGTTTAGAATTTGGAATGTATGGCTGAAAATGACTGACTTCGCATTTTATGTTACACATACAAATTATTTGATTTTATAGCAAATTTCGAAAGGTAAAAATAATTTCATATTAATTTAGTTTTTTGAAACAAATCGATTTCAAACGAGTTTCAGGTATGATTAAATTTTATACTGGAAACTGAAGATCTTTGCAAAACGTTCATTTTTGCCCGCCCAGATGAATTACCCCGCAGCAAGCTACGGGGTATCTAACTAAAGGAATCACCCGTTTTAGCGCTGCAAGCAGCGGGGAACTAAACCCTAAAAGAGATTAAATCTGTCTTTATTATTTAACCAGGGTTCCAGGCCAAGAAAGGTGAAAATTTTAACCACCTGAATACATTGAGTATTTCGAGGATTAAAATTTGAGCCTGACGTAGAAATTGGGCAAAAAGGGGTGTTTTGCAAAGGTTTCTTAGAATAGGACTCCTATAGTTTGACATAGGACCAATATTTTTGGTAATGCTGCGATTACTTATTACATGCTTAAACGAAGGGCAATCCAATCTAACTATACATGAAATCAAAAGATTCTGCTAATAATCATAGGAGGGGTTATCTTTATGTCGTTTTGGCCGCTTTCATGTGGGGTTTGTCCGGGTCATCGGCCAAGTTTTTGTTTAACAGCGGCATTACTCCCTTTCAGCTAGTCCAGTTGCGGCTGACCATTTCAACGGTCCTTTTATTTCTATGCCTTTTGATCCGCTTTCCCTCGCTGCTTAAAATATCTCGGAGCGATATTTTTTATTTCATTCTGTTCGGCACCGTGGGGATGGCCGGTGTCCAGTTCACTTATCTGTTTACCATCAGCAAAATAAAAGTGGCGGCCGCCATCTTGCTCCAGTATCTGGCCCCAAGCTTTATCGCTTTGCATTCCGTAGTGTTTATGCGTGAAAAACTGAGCTGTTCAACTCTGATAGCCCTTATCGGTACAACATTAGGCTGCTATCTGGTTGTCGGAGCCTACAATTTAGAAATTCTTTCAATGAATATCGTTGGAATCATCAGCGGCATTTTGTCGGCCGTAACCTTCGCCTGGTATGCAATTCATGGTGAATACGGCATGCGCCGCTATAACCCATGGACGGTTCTTTTTTATGCTTTATTTTTCGGTGCAGTAGTCTGGAACATCTTGCACCCGCCGCTGGAAGCCTTCATGCACGCTTACTCACCGGTGCAGTGGATCTTGATTCTGTATATCGGAGTGATGGGAACCCTCATTCCTTTCGGCCTCTATTTAGAGGGCATCAACCTGATTCGTTCCACCCGAGCCAGCATCACAGCAACCATTGAACCCATTACCGCCGGCATAATATCTTACATCTTTCTAAATGAAATAATGGAAATTCCGCAGATCACAGGTGGAGTTATCGTCATCGCATCGATCATATTGCTTCAACTGAAACAGGAACAAGACGATAAAGCACCGAACGTTATACGTGCTCAAAGCTACAAGGACTAATATAGACTTTCAGATAAATAATTTCGTTAAATTTTTCTGATATCTGCATCATCAGTGATGTAACGATTTTTACCTAAATTCTGCTTAAAAATTCGGAAAATTCTTATTAGCTATCTCCCTCCAAATATTAACGGCAACGCCTCATCATGGATCTGCTGCCAGCGTTCTTCTCCTCCAAAGCTTTCGATATAAAGCTTCATTTTTGGTTCTGTCCCTGACGGCCTTATGGCAAACCAGGAGCCATCATCTATCACTACCTTGACCCCGCCGATTGAGGCTTTGTTTCCCGGGGCAGTTGTCATAACGGCCGTAATAGGCAAATCCGCCAGTGTGGAAGTTTTAATGGAGTCTGGAGTCAAGTCTTGTAGAACCTCTTTCTGTTCATCAGAAATCGGACCGTCTACTCTTTTGTAATATGGTTCTCCATATCCGGAGATCAATGTGTCGCAATATATTTCATCTGGTGTTTTTCCTGTCTTTGCCAATATTTCTGCAGCCAAAAGCGTCATGCAAAATCCGTCTTTGTCAGTTGTCCACACGGTGCCGTCTTTTCGCAAGAATGATGCCCCTGCACTTTCTTCGCCTCCAAAAGCAACCGTTCCATTCAGCATCCCGTCAACAAACCACTTGAACCCGACCGGAACTTCGTAAAGCTCTCTTTTTAACCCGGCAACAACCTTGTCTATCATACTGCTGCTGACCACTGTCTTGCCAATTGCGAGATCTTTCCCCCATCCTGGTCTGTTCTTCAACAAGTACCAGATTGCTACTGACAAGTAATGATTCGGGTTCATGAGGCCGCTTGGGCATACAATACCATGTCTGTCAAAATCGGAATCATTCCCCCAGGCGATATCAAATTTGTCTGCCATGGCAATCAAGTTTGCCATGGCATAAGGAGAAGAGCAGTCCATCCTGATTTCGCCATCCGAGTCAACGGGCATGAATCCGAATGTTGGATCAGCATCTGTGTTAATAATATCCATATTTATGTTGTACTTTTCGGCAATGGGCCCCCAATAATTGATGCCGGAACCACCCATTGGATCCACTCCAATCATGAGTCCTTGCTTTTGAATGATCTCCATATCGATTACTTGCCAAAGTGAGTCAACAAACGGAGTAATGAAATCCTGTTCATGGGTTTTGCCGGCCCGACGAGCTTTCTCATAGGACATCCTCTTGATATCCGAACCATTGGAATTCATCAGCTTATTTGCCCTATCCTGGACCCAGCCGGTCACATCCACGTCAGCCGGACCGCCCTGAGGAGGGTTGTATTTGAAGCCTCCATCCCGGGGCGGATTATGAGAGGGTGTGACAACCACACCGTCTGCAAATCCCTTTGTTTTTGCCTTATTGTATTCCAGTATTAAAAAGGAAATAACAGGCGTTGGGGTGTATTCGTCTTTTGCATGGATAACCACTTCCACTTCGTTGGCAGAAAAAACTTCCAGAGATGTTCTGAATGCGGCTTCTGAAAGAGCATGGGTGTCAAAACCCAGATACAGCGGACCGGTTATTCCCTTTAATGCCCGATATTCGCTAATGGCCTGGGCGGTTGAAGCGATATGCATCTCATTAAAAGTGCCGTTAGAGGAGCAACCCCTGTGTCCGGAAGTCCCAAATGATACCGGACCGGACGGTTCCAGGGTATAGTAGGAAGCAACCAACCTGGGGATGTTTACCAACATAGACTTGGGAGCGGGTTTTCCTGCCAGTTGATGTAGTTCCATTGGATTTTTTTCAGAAAAAATTTGATTATACCTGAAGCGGTAATATTTTCAAAACGCTAAAGTGTTACCTACAATATTATTTCAGAAGTTTTAGTGCTTTTCTCACCGGTATTCTTTTTCCATTTTGTAAAGCAACCACAAAAGCACCGCTGAAGCCTTTCTCGTTCAGTTCTGACTGCAATGCAGATGCTGATTGAAAATCTCTTTTGTTCCCTATGGTATATTTATACAAACCGCCGTCTTTATATTCCCATACATTTTTTAGACCCTTAAATTGTGGGAAATTTGATGAAAGAGGAGTGCGTGAGGAAAGAATCTGAACCTTAAAAACAATTTCCTGATTTATTGTATCTGAATCGGTGATATCCACATCTGCATTTTTCTTTTTTTCGCCAGAGACAGCTTTTTTTGATTTTGCCTGTACTAATATATATTCTTTTGTTTTGGGTTTTTCTTCTAACCTGGCTCGCAAAGATAAGATAATTTTATCTTTAGATTCCATTTTTATGGTTGTTTCGCTCGATTGTTTTACCAATGTTTCATTTTTCTTGCGCTCAGAATCCAATTTTGCTTCCAGTTCATTCCTTTTTTTAACCTCGGCGTCAACTATTAATTTGGCTTTGCTGATTTGCTGTAAAGCTTTCTCTTTTAAAATATAATCTGTAGCTAATTTTGTCTCCAGTTCCTTCCCTTTTTGAGCTTCTGATTCCACCATTGCCGTTTCCTGTTCATTTTTCTTAAGTTCAGTTATTTGTGTGACCCTGTCGTCTATAGTTTCAAACTCAACAGTCCTGTCTTCAAGTATTTCTATCCGGCCTTTTAAGCCTACAATTGTTCCCATTGTCACTCCCAAAACCAGGATCAAAAGGATTGTCAGAAACAAAACCACTCTGGGCCACGGCGGCGTTTTGTGCATTGGTTTTTCCTCCTCAATATTTTTCCATCCCATCAGGTGCAACCTCCATTCCAAATCGCAGACGCAAATCCACTACTGGAATTAATAGCCTCTTATACAAACTGGTATAGATGCTTTCCTTTGCGATGTGTGTGCCAGCTGGGAACAATCTGGTGTAATATCTGAATTGTTTTTTGATAACAAAAGGTTGTTCAATCTTTAATAGAAAAAGGCAGCAAGAAAAAAGTCCGATGCCGCGTCAATATGACACAGTGTATAGGACAGGATAAAATGGTTTTTTTTAATATTTCAGAGGGTTAATTGCCTGTGACAATAATATGGACGGCGCGTCATTTTTTTGTCGTGCTTGATTGAGGTTTTACTCACCAAGGTAAGCCTTCATGAAATATTCGGGCTATATCAGCCCACCTTCACTCAACGGTCTATTCTCAAATATCCGCTCAGTCCGAAAAATCGACAGATCCAGTATTGGCGACAAAGCTAAGATCATCTCGGACATATAACGGCCCACGGCAGGGGCCTGCATGAGTCCGTGACCCGAGAATCCATTGGCAAGATAAAAGCCTTTAAGCTCTGGCCACTCACCGAGAATAGCATTCCCGTCGAGGGTGTTAACTGCGTACAGACCGGCCCAGCCTCGAACTAGCTTCAGTGTATCAAAGGCAGGGACGAACTCTGCCAGTTCCGGCCAGAGAGTCTCCATAAACCGCTTGTCATCCCATGAAAAGTCAAAACCCACCGGATCTTCGGCCATTGATTTGCCCAACAGGATCATGCCACCGGTCTCGGTGCGAAAATAGAGGCCTGACGGCAAAATAGTGAGAGGCAGAGGTCCTTCGGGTTTGACCGCCGTGTCCAACACAAATATCTGTCGCTTGACAGGCTCCACAGGAAGATTAATACCGGCAGTCCGGGCCACATTGGCTGCCCATGCCCCGGCACAATTAACAACAATTTCTGCCGATAGGCTCTCGCCGGAAGCCAATCTTACTCCAGTGGCTCTCGAGCCGTCTGTCCTAATCTCGACCACTTGGTTTTTGATATATTTTACACCCAGTGACCGGGCCTTGGCCCTATAACCCATGAGAACAGCATATGGGTCAAAATGGCCGTCCAGAGGTCCAAACGATCCACCGGCCATACCCTTTGGCTCGAAAAGGGGATAGCGTTCCTTAATCTTTTGCGCCGACCACCACTCCACTTGGCAACCCAATCTTTTCTGCAAGGCAAGTGCCTTTTTGGCTAAACCCTTACCAGCATCGTCTACCAAAAAGAGATTCCCTTCACGGCGATATGAAATATTTGGCTTTTTGTCGTCAACCGCCATCGAGTCCTCAAATTGCTCCAGCACATTAAAAGCATACTGGGAAATCAGGATGTTCTCCCTGAGACTAAACTGGATACGTGTATTACCCACGGATAGGGTTGTAGAAGCCTGGGCGTATGTTGGATCAGGCTCTACTACGGTCACTTTGAGGCTTTGGTCATGACTCATTAAGTAATATGCGGTGGAGCTACCCATAATACCACCGCCAACAATGATTACATCGCAAGAACTATGATTCATAATTAAATACTCCGTATCAATTTAACTTTTTGAAAATACTACAAGACTCCCTACAGAGGTAACCAAGTGCCGAGTCCTTTTTTCACTGCCTTTCGAAAGATCATGGGAGCCACAGCCATGTCATCAAGTGCCAGACCTAGGTTGGCGGTCATAGTCCGCTCAAAGGGCGTTTCGCGGCCCGGTTTTTGCCCGGCAACCAGTTCACCTAGGTCGGCATAAAGCGGCGGTATTTCTTGAAAATAGCCGGCTTGTTGATAATGGTAAAGTTGTTGGTTGTCGTCAGTGCAAAACTTGGTGGTTTCCCGTATGGCATCTGCATGCCAGTAGGAATCAAAATCAACCAGTGAGGCAAAAGCTCCTTGGTCAAGCCAGCCGGCCTCAATAGTTGCATGTGGTTTTTTAAGGATCGGTCCGGCGGTAACAACAATGTCACAACCGGTCACTGCTTGGCGTGGTGTGGCAACCGGAACCACCTCCAAGTTAAAGCGGGAACCGATTTCGTCAACATACCGGCCAACTGCCTCGGAGTCCACATCATAAGCCATTACCTGCTTTAGCGGGAAAAGGGCATTCAGCGCCTCCACGTTTGTGCGCCCCTGAACACCGCAACCCAGCACGCCGACCACTGACGATTCTGGACGGGCCAGGTATTGAGCTGACAGGGATGTTGCCGCACCGGTTCGCATGGCTGTAATCCAGACGCAGTCCATCACCGAGACAGGGAGCCCAGTTTCGGAGTCATTGAGGATGAGCAAACCGTTAATATAAGGCAGTCCCTGTTTGTAGTTTTCCGGAAAACCGCTTACCCATTTAACGCCGGCCGATTTTAAGGCTGGAATATAAGCCGGCATGGCGTGAATAAAGTTCTCACCACCCCCTGGGTGAATGCCGGGTTTCGGGGGCATCTCCGTGCGCCCCTCGCCTTTTTCACGAAAAGCGACTTTAAGGGCTTCGATGATTTCGATCATTGTAATCCCCACGGCAGTAACATCATCCTGAGAAAGATAAAGCAGCTGATTTGGTTTCATGTCGCCTCCTATTTAACCCGAATATTTCATGAAGAATATCAAACATATCTACAGCTTGTTAAAAGAAAAGCTATCGCCATTTAATACAATCAAGAGTTGCTTTACGCAACCTTTTTTAAGGTTATATAAATCTAACACATCCTTGACAGATGGAAACGGAATTGGTTATTGGGGAACTAACTTAAAAAAGAAGAGCATTCAATGAATCTTACGGGAGTTAATGTAAAATGGTTGCAATTTATAAAATTCTTGCTGATCATCAGATTAAATACGAGCGCCATGATCATCCCCCGGTTTTCACAGTTGAGGATGTCAATCGTCTTGTTCCCCCCCTTCCGGCAGCAAAGACAAAAAATCTTTTCCTTCGCGACAACAAAGGCAAAAGACACTTTCTGGTTGTTGTCAGAGGTGAAAAACGAGTCAACTTAAAGGCTCTGCCGGGTCTTTTTGGAAGCAGCAAATTACGTTTTGGCTCTCCGGATCGCTTGAAGAAATATCTCGGTGTGGACCCAGGCTCCGTCTCCCTTTTTGCGGTTGTTAATGATATAGACCGCGCCGTAGAGATCATCATAGACGGCGATTTATGGGAGTCAGAAGCTTTTCAATTCCATCCCCTTGTAAACACCAGCACTTTGGTTATATCTCGGGACAACCTTCAACGTTTTTTAGATAAGACGGGACACGAGATTCAAATACTTGATGTTCCCGGCCTGGAATAATCAGCTCGAATATTTCATTCAGACTCGTAAAATATAAAGCTACTGAAATGACAATAAAAAGCCATGGCATGCTCGAAATTCATATCGCTGTCCTTCTTTTTGGACTTGCCGGTCTTTTCGGAAAGTTGTTAGCGCTGCCACCTTTAGTAATAGTATTCGGAAGAACCTTTTTTGCCTCACTTATGCTTTGTGCCATACTCGTTTTCTCAAAAACACAACTTCGGGCGAAATCAAGGCAAGATCTGATGGTACTGGTTTTGCTCGGGGCTATATTGGCCATACATTGGATTACTTTCTTTCACTCGATTCAGATTTCAACCGTTGCTGTGGGATTGCTCACATTTTCCACATTTCCTGTATTCGTCACTTTTATGGAACCTTATTTTTTCAAAGAAAAATTGCACCTTTTTGATATCTTAATGGCAAGTTCTGTTTTTTTGGGCTTAGTCTTGGTTATTCCGTCATTTAATCTTCAAAACAATGTCACCCAAGGTGCGTTTTGGGGGATAATTTCGGGATTTACATTTGCAGTCCTATCCATATTAAACCGAAAGTACGTTAGTTCCTATGCTCCAATTGTCATTGCTTGCTATCAAAATTGCATTGCAACCATCCTATTGTTCCCCTTTTTAATTTTTCAAGATTTAACCCTCAAACTGTCCGACTATGTTTTGTTGATAATCCTCGGCGTTTTTTGCACAGCTTTAGCCCATGTGCTGTTTATTAAGAGTCTTGTTCAGGTTAAGGTACAGTTAGCCAGCATCATCACAAGCCTGGAACCGGTTTATGGAATCATTTTTGCTTTTGTGTTGCTTGGAGAGGTTCCGGCATTTAGAACTATTCTGGGCGGTAGTATAATACTCGGAACAATTACACTATCAACAATTAAGCGGCAGAGTGTTGACTTATAAGGGATCAAGATGGACTTGAGCAAAAACAAAATTTCCGAAAATGTTAAAAGCATACACCTGATCGCCATCTGCGGGACCGGAATGGGAGCGCTTGGCAGCATGCTAAAGGATTTAGGCTATAAAGTAACAGGCTCGGATCAGAAAGTTTATCCTCCCATGAGCGAATTTCTCTCGAGCAAGGGTATTGCGATTTCCGAGGGTTTTAACGAAAAGAATGTTTTATACGGCCCTGACTTGGTTATTGTCGGGAATGCCGTATCAAAAGACAACCCAGAGGTTGTTAGAATGAATCAAATGGGGTTTGAATTTTGTTCAATGCCCCAGGCTGTTAATAGATTTATTGCAGCCGGTAAAAAACCGCTTATTGTAACCGGCACTCACGGCAAGACCACCACATCTTCAATTCTGGCCTGGATTCTTTATCAAGCCAACCTCGATCCAAGCTTTATGGTCGGCGGTATTTTAAACAATTTTGGCAGCAATTATCGTATTGGAAAAGGCGAATATTTTGTCATCGAAGGCGATGAGTACGATACTGCTTTTTTTGATAAGGGGCCCAAGTTTCTGCATTATGATCCTTTAATGGCAATACTAACCGGCGTTGAATTTGATCACGCTGATATATTTAAGGATGTCGAGCATGTAAGGCGAACCTTTGATGCCTTTATAGCCGGCATTTCTCCTCGGAGCACTTTGCTTGCATTCGACAATGATAAAAACGTTGCCGATTTGATCTGCGCAAGACAATGCCGGATTGTAAAATACGGCGGCAATGTAAATGCCTTGTGGCGTCTTGGAGCTGTTTCCATTGACCCGCCATGGACTTTTTTTGAGGTTTTAAAGCATGATGCGGTTTTTGGTAACTTTAAAACCAGACTTGTGGGAGAACACAACCTTTTGAATGCACTGTCGACAATCGCCCTGGCACATGATCTGTTGATTCCCAAAGATATCATTGCCAAAGCTCTTGAAACATTTGATGGTATCAAGAGACGACAGGAGATACGCGGTGAAAAAAGGGGGATTACGGTCATTGATGATTTTGCCCACCATCCCACTGCCGTTCGGGAGACCATTCGTGCGGTCAAACCGTTTTACCCTCAAGGACGGATTGTTGCAGTATTCGAACCCAGAACCAATTCCAGCATGCGCAAAGTGTTTCAGGACATTTACCCGCTTTCATTCGACGATGCAGATCTCATATGCATCCGTAATCCTTCGCGCCTTGACAAGATACCTCCTGCCGAAAGGTTTTCATCCCAAAAACTGGTGGCTGACCTCAAACATCGCGGCAAGGATGCTCACTACTTTCCAGACACAGATTCGATAATCGACTTTATAGTATCAGAATCCAGATCTGGCGATCTGGTCCTGGTTATGTCTAATGGTAGTTTTGATAATATACACGAAAGACTGTTGGAATTATTATAGATTTTGTGGCACCGTTGTCCGTGGATGCGTATGGGGTGCATTTGGGTGTATGGTATCAAGCTCATCCACTTCAGATTTAAACTGTCCGGGGATCCAATGAGCATAAACATCATAAGTGATTTTAATACTGCTATGTCCTAACTGATAGCTCACGTCTCCAACATTATGGCCCCTCATCAGTCTGATAGTAGCGTATGAATGGCTTAAGCTATGTATTCGGATTCGACACAACCCTGCGTTTTTCGTACAGCGATTCAGGGCATTTTTAAAGGTTATCCTGTTCAGTAATGCATCCCTGGTACCGGCAAACACAAATTCGGATACAGGGCATCCTTTTTTCAGGGAATCCCTTTTCTGTGATGTCCGAAGTGCCTTCAATGTTTCGGTAAGGTGCAGGGTCATATCAACACGGCGCCGCTTATGATTTTTAGTGTCTGTCATTCGGCCTTTGCGATAACTCCGCATAACCTCAATTTGACGGTTATCAAAATCAACATCACTCCATTTCAGCGCTTGCATTTCGCCAATCCTCATCCCCGTTCGTATAGCACACAAAACTGCAGGATAATAATTGCCATCCATGAAGATCTTTGCCTGTTCAAGTAAAAGTTTTAATTCTGATTCTGTTAGAGGATCTATTTCAAACGGTTTCTTTTTGTACTTCAGCACCAATTCACGCATAGGTTTGACTCGATCTGTTTAAGCTCAACAGCATAAGACAGAACACCATTGATCGGTACACGTATTAATTTTATAGTGCTTAATGCCAATCCTTCTGTGTATTTCTTGTCACAAAAAACTTTCAGCTTTTTTCTTGTGATTTGGTTTATCCGGTGCTTTCCGAAAACAGGCAGGGTTGCATAAAAATTGCAAAGAAATCTAATAAATAATCTCTAAACTAGAGGTTGCCATGAACTGAATATCAAAACCCCATTTCTTACAGAGGTGGGTTTTTGTGTATATGATATCTGTAATTAGATCGAATTTTGGTAAGATATCACAGGTTTTAACAAGCTCGTTTTTTATGGGATACTCTCAATATATCTGAAATTGACGTTAAACTGAAATAAGGCAATTGTTCAAATTCAAATGCTCAGAATCGAAAGTATCCACTTTTTTATCATAATGTCTAAATAGATGGATAAATTGCCATCTAATATTAATGTTAGCCGCTACCAAAATGTTTATTAAAAAATGTCAGAATTACACGAAATAGTAAAAAGACAATTTGACAAACAAGCACAAAATTTCAGTAATTGGTCAGTTACCAAGAATATTGAATACCAAAAAGCTTATTTTGATTTTTGTGAATTATCCTCTCAAGATACATTATTAGATTTTGCCTGTGGTAACGGGCGAACCGTTGAACGAAACCATCGCCTGGCGGGGTCCTATCGTCATGAATACCCAGGCTGAATTGGAGACAGCTTTTCGCGAATACCAGGAAGGAAACTTTGTCAAACATGGGTAATCTAATATTTCACAATATAAATCCAAACAGGGAATTGGCCCTGCCCGTTTATTCTCTTATCTTTGAAGTCGAGTAGGCCGAGGGAACTTCCCCCTCAGCCCCTCACAGAATCGGACATGAACCTCTCGGTTCATCCGGCTCCTATCGTCTAGCCCACGCATAAGCAAAACGCCAATGAACAAACAAA
>Ga0070722_10000342_pt1 | contig 12286 bp, 12 predicted proteins | sample tdAd001_FD_67276 | JGI IMG/M metagenome (GOLD analysis project Ga0070722, IMG submission 67276) | Marine sediment microbial communities from the Atlantic coast under amendment with organic carbon and nitrate - tdAd00.1 | ecosystem: Environmental > Aquatic > Marine > Coastal > Sediment | place...
CCAAGCAAACCCAGTTTTACCGGTTTCAATCCAAGTCTCCAGAAGTCGTCGCAGAGGATTTTCGAACGCGCAACCTTAAGAAATGTATACCCGACTGTCAACCGCGCCTGACGATTTGAGCGCGTTGATTGGTGGCACAAATTACTTTATTCTGCGCGGCATGCCTCTCGCCGAAGATATTGTCACCAGTCGTCACCGAATCACTGCCTACAGCGCAAGCACAATTACGGTAAACGACGATATTTACGATCAAAGCCTGGTAATGACTGCCAGCACCATACATTGCCCATGGCCAGTCACCTCGCTGCAACAGCTGAGCCCCGAAAACCTGGCGCCGATCCTCGAATCGAAGCCGGTGGTAGTACTGCTCGGCACCGGCGAACAACAACTATTTCCGGAACCACAAATATTCGCCCTCTTCGGCCAACAGGGAATCGGTCTCGAAGTCATGGACAACGGTGCCTTGTGCCGCACTTTCAACATCCTCGTCGCCGAAGATCGCGACGTCACCGCCGCCATCATCCTCACACTCTGATCTTAAGGGAAGTATCCCTTGTTTCTTCGAGGGGGTCAGAGCACGGTTTTCGGTGCTTTTCGAGCGAAGGTTGAAAGGTTTGGCGAAAACGTGGTCTGACCCCGAGGGTTCAGGTCTGGGAAGGTCGCGACCTTCCAGCGTTGCGATTCTCGGGGTCAGACCAGAAATTTCGCCAACCATTTTCCTGTTATCTCGTTAGTTCCGAAATTTTTGCTCTGACCCCCTCGGAGCTGTCAGCACGAGGTCCTTAACCGGGGATCACCCTCGAAGCCGTCAGCACGAGGTTATTAAGCGGGGGTTATTCTTCGTTGATGATGTTGTCGCGAGAGTAGCCGCTGTGCTCCAGGATTCGACGCAGCTTGCGTAGCGCATCCATCTGGATCTGGCGCACCCGCTCGCGGGTCACACCCAGCTCAAGCCCTACCTCTTCGAGTGTGCCGCGCGGATGATTACGCAAGCCAAAACGACGCACAACGACATCGCGCTGCTTTTCATCGAGTTCATCCAGCCAACTATCGAGGTGCTGGATGACAGATTCATCCTGCAGAATACTGGCAGGATCGGCGCTGCTATCGTCGGGAATTACATCGAGCAACGGGCGCTCGCCTTCACCGCCCATGGGAATATCGAAGGAAGAAACGCGATCGGCCAGCTTGAACATTTTCTCGACATCCTTAGCCGGTTTCTTTAATAACTTGGCGACGTCTTCGGAAGTCGCTTCGCGGTTTAGTTCCTGGGTGAGTTTTCGTGCCGCCCTGAGGTAGGTGTTCAATTCCTTGATGACATGAATCGGCAATCTGATAGTACGCGTTTGATTCATCAAACCACGTTCGATGGTTTGCCGAATCCACCAGGTCGCATAGGTGGAGAAACGGAAGCCGCGCTCGGGATCAAATTTTTCTACCGCACGAATCAACCCGAGATTACCCTCTTCGATCAAATCGAGTAATGCCAGTCCACGATTCATGTAACGTCGTGCTATTTTCACCACCAGGCGCAGATTGCACTCGATCATTTTGTCGCGCGCCGCGTTATCACCCTTTAGCGAGAGACGCGAATAGTATACTTCCTCTTCCGCGGTCAACAACGGCGAGACTTCTATTTCCTTGAGATAGAGTCGAGTTGGATCGGAGTCTGATGAGCGCCGGGTGCTTGTCTTGCGCCGGTCTGTTTCCGGCTTGCGACGCTCGACAAATTTCTCACTCTCGGTGGCATCGTTATCATCGTTTTCATCGTCATCCTCGGCTGCCGCGTCATCGTCGTCATTCGAGTCTGCGTCTTCCTGGTCTTCCGCCAGATCCTTTACCAGCTCTTCGGGCGGTATTTCGGTATCTTCGATAAGTGACTTATCGGTCGATTTTGTCATCCAGAGGTTCCCTTATTGATTAGGCAAATACTTCATCGGATCTACCGGTTTGCCATTTCGTCTAATTTCAAAATGCAGCTTTGCTACGTTATCTCTACGGCCCATTTTTGCTATAACCTGCCCTGATTTTACAAACTTGCCTTCTTCCACCAGACGTTCCCGACAATAGGCATAGGCACTTAAATAGGTATCGCTGTGTTTTATTATGACGAGGTTACCATAACCGGCCAAACCATTACCACTATATACCACCTTGCCGGCGGCAGTCGCACGCACCGGCTGCCCAGCTTTGCCCGCGATGTCGATTCCGCGACGATCGAGTTTGGAGACGAGGAAAGTATTTAGTGGTTTACCTTTGGTCGGCCATATCCATTTAGCCGGACCACTGGTGCCAAACTGATCATTCTTACTGGTCGTGGTAGCTTTGGATTTAGTTTTGGTTTTGGTTTTGGTTTTGGTTTTAGTTTTGGTTTTACTACTCGGCTTCTGCGCGCTGCCAGCGGCTACAGTTTGATCGCCGGGTTTTAACAATCGCAGGCGCTGACCCGGATGGATCGGCGAATTGACAGCAATCTTGTTCCAGCTCGCCAGTTGTTTGTGATCGAGTCCGTAACGCCAGGCAATCGAATACAGGGTATCGCTACGTTTTACCGTATACCAACCGGGACCGCGGGAAACATAGGTCGGTGGCTTTACCGTGACACAGGAAACCAGAAAGATTACGGCAATAGCGGTAGCCATAGCTGATTTCATGAATTAATCAGAGGCCCCTGAGAAAATATATGCCTATCGCCAGAACCAGGACAGCGACGATCGCCCACCCTATATACTCGATGTACCTGACCAGCCTGGATTCGATAGCCGGGCCAAATTTTGCCAGGCACCAGGCGAGCAGAAAAAAACGCGCACCCCGCCCGATAATCGAAGCTAACACGAATGGGATGATCGCCAGGTTCAATACTCCGGCCGCAATGGTGAAGATTTTATACGGAACTGGTGAAAATCCTGCAACCAGCACCGCCCAGAATCCCCAGGTGTCAAACCAGGCAATAACCGTTTCAAAGCGGGCCTGATAACCCCATTCGATGATCAAAGGTTCTGCCTGATCGAATAAAAAAGCTCCGATCGAATAGCCAACCAGGCCACCGAGTACGGAAAAAAACAGGGTCAGACTCGCAAACCGCATCGCCCGGTGCGGTTTGGCGAGGGCCATCGGCGCCAGCATCACATCGGGTGGCGGGAATGGCAGAATGAATGATTCGACAAAACTGAGTAGCGACAAATAATAGGGTGCGGACTTGCGCCGGGAGAACTGCATCACACGGGTGTAGATATTTTCAAATAGCTTCACTAGTTCAATCCTGGCAACAGGGGCACAAAGGCAACTTTTTCCAATGCCTCGCTAACCAGACCGTCCTTGCCCCGGGTTATTTTGGTCATGGTCTGGTCGATACCGTTGTCGAATGGCAGCACCATGATGCCACCATCGTTCAATTGGGCTACCAGTGCTTCGGGTATCTCGGTACAGGCCGCGGTCATGATGATTCGATCAAATCGATAGCTGGGATTAGGCCAACCACCAGCGCCATCGGTATAACGTAGCTGAACATTATGCATTTCAAGCTCGGCCAGGCGTTGCTTCGCCTGTAGATGCAAAGCCTCAATGCGTTCGACGCTATACACCTGGGGGAAAATACTCGCCAGCACCGCGGTCTGGTAGCCACAACCGGTGCCAATTTCAAGTACCGAGTTAGGCATGCCATCTTCCAGCAACAACTGGGTCATATGCGCCACGATGAAAGGTTGCGATATGGTCTGCCCATAGCCGATCGGTAGTGCCGTGTCCTCGTAGGCACGGTGCGCAAGCGCTTCATCGACAAACAAATGTCGCGGTACCCGGCGCATCACGTCGAGCACCTGTACATTATCGATACCCTGTTCGCGCAAGCGCTTAATCAGGCGATCACGGGTTCGCTGCGAGGTCATGCCGATACCCTGGTGATTACGATCTGACGGGCTCACAGGGCTTCAAGCCAGCCTTGCAGCGGTTCAATCCCCTGGTGGCGAGTCAAATCGATCTGCATCGGCGTAACCGACGCCGTAGCGTGTTCGACCGCATAGAAATCAGTCCCCGGGCCGGCGTCCTGTGCCTCGCCGGGGGGACCCACCCAGTAGATCGGACGACCATGGGGATCATGCTGCTTGACCATCGACTCGGCCTTGTGTCGGAAACCAAGCCGGGTAGCCTGAATTGCCACGATATCATCGCTCGGCAAATCAGGTACATTCAGGTTTAACAAGGTATCGTCCGGCAACGGGCTGTGGGTGAGTCTCTCGACCACGCGCCTGGTGATTTGCGCTGCAGTTTGAAAATTGGTGGCCGGTTTGCCGACCAGCGAAACCGCGATTGCGGGCAAACCCAGGTAACGTCCTTCCATCGCCGCGGCCACGGTACCCGAATACAATACGTCATCACCTAGATTGGGGCCTGCATTAATCCCTGAAACTACCATGTCCGGCTGATTATCGAGTAACCCTGAAAGAGCCAGGTGAACACAGTCGGTAGGCGTTCCATCGAGGTAGTAGCTACCGTCCGTGGATTGCTCCACCCGCAACGGGCGCATCAGGGTCAGCGAATTGCTGGCGCCGCTTCTATTGCGCTCGGGCGCGACCACGGATATGTCGGCTACCCGTGACAGTTCCTGCGCCAGGGCCTTGATTCCCGGCGCGAGATAGCCGTCATCGTTGGTAATGAGTATATGCATCGGGAAAGGATTCTATATGATTTGAATGGTGGTCTGAGAGCATTTTCGGATAATATTAGCGAAATTTGTAATTTGACCGGTGTTAACTCGATGACCGACGATGACGAATCCGAATTTGCCCGACTATTACCTGGAGTCAAGCGCCTGCGTAACGATCGGATCAACCTGTACCGGCAACGCGTATCTAAAAAATCGCCTTCCCGGAAAAGCCCCCAGGAAATCGACCGGCACACGGATTTTCCGCCTGAGTCCCTGCCCGCACGCGATACCCGATTCAACTCCGGCCTGCAAAACAAACTGCAACGCAAAATCAGGCAAGGCTTGATCCGCCCGGAAACCAGCATCGACCTGCATGGTTACCGTCAATCCGAAGCCGTACAAGCACTCGAATCATTCATCGCCGAGGCCTTGCACCGGCGCCTGCGCATGGTGTTAGTGATTCATGGCCAGGGCTATCGTTCACAAAGCGATGCAATCCTCAAACCGCTGGTACAGCGTTGGCTCGCAAACCAGTCGCAGGTACTCGCCTGGTGCCCTGCCCAGGCGCGCGATGGCGCCGCGGGTGCGACTTACGTTTACCTGCGATCAGGTTAATAATCGACCGGCCAGTTAATTTCGGCGGCGGTATATGCCCCGACAACTACCTCGGCCAGGGATTCCGGCATCTTCGCCTGCTGCGCAGAGAGCGGAATTCTACCACCCATGATCTCTGCCTTACGCTGCGGGTAAAGCGGTTGTTGGTAGGGTTCGGCATATCCCTGCGGATGTAATGGAACGCTATTACTGCCGTATTTGTCCGCCGCACCCAGCGTGTGCATGAGTTCATGGGCGATTACTACCTGGTTTGAACCGCGATAGGAGTTATCGGCAAACGCATTGATGATGCCAATTAATCCGCCTTGCAGGCCGACCGAATGGCGCAGAGACTGGGTGGTTTCAATATCATAATAGGTCACAAACAATTCAACGTCACCATCGTCGAGATCGCTGTTCCAGTCGCGATGGGCGGCCCAGACCCTGAACTTCAGACTCCACCAGACATTCTCCAGCACAGATTGTCCCGAGGGTGGCTGCGGTGGTCCTGATTGCAGTCGGCCATTATATTCGACTTCGATGGCATCGATCCGAATGCCGTGCCTCCTGGCCTCGCGGTTAACGAATTTTTCAACTGCCGCAAAGCTTTGTTTGGTCAATGAATTTATGTACTTGTCGGTAGCAGCTCGATGATCACCACTGACCGCGTAAATCCGCACCCAAAGCGGGTTGTCCCAATCAGTAGAACGAAACCTGGTCAAGGTTTCGTTGATCACCACAAATAACAGGATCGATAGCAGAATCAGGTAGCGCAGGTTTTTTGACATCGACGATGGCTAGCCTGCATATTGCATGAAGGGAACGAATACCAGGGGAAATCCGGCAAACAAGGCTGAACGATCGCCCGCCGATGCATAGCCGTAGCTACGCATCAAGGGCGATCGTTCAGGATTGGCAGCCAGATTTTTCCTGGTTTCGTTCAGGCGCATACTGTAATAAACATAGCTCATGTTAAATCGTTACTAGTTCTCTTTAATTCAATACCTTAGACCACCCAGGGCGCCGCCTTCGTGCAATATGCAGGCTAGCTTACCAGCTGCTCCGCCTGGTACAGGGTTTCCATGCCGGCGGACTTCCTGTAGGCGTTTTCACTGATATATCGACGCCAGCGCCGTGCGTTCGGCTGTCCATGAAACAAGCCTGTTAAATGTCGCACCATACGCGTCAACGGCATTCCCTGGCTGAGCTGTTGCTCGATGTAGGGATACATCCGGTGCAGCAGCGCAATTCGGTCAGGACGGGTAGCAGGTTGCTGCTTAAAAATCTCCTGGTCAACATTGTGCAACAGGTAAGGATTCTGATATGGCTCCCGCCCGAGCATGACCCCGTCAACAAATTGTAAATGCTCAGTACAGGCCTGCAGGGTTTTAATGCCGCCATTGATGATGATTTCCTGCGCGGGAAAATCCTGTTTCAAACGGTAAACCCAGTCGTACTTGAGAGGTGGAATCTCACGGTTCTGTTTGGGATTGAGCCCCTGTAACCAGGCATTGCGCGCATGCACGATAAGTGCCTCGGCACCGGCGTCGATCTGCACCGCGGCAAAACCGGCAAAGGTTTCGTACTCATCCTGCTGGTCGATGCCGGTACGATGTTTGACGGTCACCGCTATATCTGTGGCCGATTTTAACGCCGCCACGCAGTCGGCGACCAGGGCTGGATCTTTCATCAGGCAGGCACCGAAACTGCCGGACTGAACCCGGTCGCTGGGGCAGCCGCAATTCAGATTGATCTCATCGTAGCCGTACTCGTCGCATATCTGCGCCGCACGGTAAAGCTGCTCCGGGTCCGATCCACCTAACTGAACTGCCAGCGGATGCTCTTCCTGGTTGAATCCGAGCAGGTAGTCACGATCGCCATGCAAAATTGCAGCCGCGGTTATCATCTCGGTATACAACAGGATGTTTGCCGAAAACAGGCGTAGAAAATATCGCGAATGCCGATCGGAGCAATCCATCATCGGCGCAATACAAAACCGCCGTCTGACTACAGGCTTGCAGTCACCTGGTGGCAATATCTGCTCCCCCGTCTGCATCTCAGGCAATTCTCCTGACGTCCTGCACATTAGGCAAACGCGACAACTTGTCAATGATAACGATCAGTTCATCAACGCTGCGAATTTCCATGGTCATACGGGTATACACCATCTGCTCGGCTTTATTAGTGTTGGAATTGATATTTAGCAGATTTATCTTCAGGTTGGCCAGAATTGTACTGATATCCTGCATCAGCCCGGTACGCTGGTAAGCAGTCATGCTTAGCTCGACCGGGTAGACCGAATCATTTTGCTGCCCCCATTCAACTTCTATTAAACGTTGTTGCTTTGCTTCCGGTAACGACAGGATATTCGAACAGCTGCGCTTGTGAATCGTAATGCCGCTGTTTATCGTAATAAAGCCGATAATCGCATCGCCCGGTACAGGTTTGCAGCAACGCGCAAACTGGGTCATCAGGTTACCGACGCCCTGCACACTGACATCATCTTTTGGGGTGGATGGGCGGCTTACCTTTTTTATTTTTTTGAACGGATCCTTCTCCGGCTCGGTTTGCAGAAATCCCAGAATTTGCGCCGAGGTGATCAGACCACGACCTATATCAGCAAAGAACTGCTCGCTCTCCTTGCGTTTAAAATGCGCCACCAGCTGTTTCAGATTCGCATTATGAATCGAATATTTGCCCAATATCCGGTCGTACATGGATTTGCCATCGAGCAGGTTTTGTTCGAAATCCTGGTGGTTAAACCAGTTGCGTACCTTGGAGCGGGTTCCGGCGGACTTGATAAAACCCAGATTCTTGTTCATCCAGTCACGACTGGGGCGACTTTCTTTAGTGGTCAGAATTTCAACTTCGTCGCCGGTCTGCAGTACCGTAGTCAGGTTGACAATACGGCCATTGAGCTTGGCGCCGCGGCAACGATGGCCAACCTCCGAGTGAATACTGTAGGCAAAATCAAGTGGTGTGCCGCCCTGCGGGATATCAACTATCTGCCCGCCTGGGGTGAATACGTAAACCCGATCATTGGACAGTTCAGTCGAAATTTCCGATATCGCATCCGAAACTTCCTCCGCGGAACCCTGCAGCAGATCCCGCATCTGGGCAATACTGGATTCCATACGCCGATCCAGTTTCGCACCTTCCTTGTAGCGCCAGTGCGAAGCAACCCCGAGTTCAGAATTTTCATGCATCTCGAAACTCCTGATCTGCACCTCGACAATCTTGCCGTCTTCCGCGACAACCGCTGTGTGCAGCGACTGGTAGCCATTGTCCTTGGGGTTGGCAATGTAGTCATCAAACTCGCTCGGAATGTGCTGCCAGGTAGTATGCACCACGCCAAGCACCGCGTAACAGTCAGCAACTGAATCAACCAGAATGCGTACTGCGCGAACGTCGAAAAGTTCATGGAATTCAAGGTTCTTACGCTGCATCTTGCGCCAGATACTGACGATATGCTTGACTCGACCCTGCACCCTCGCAGTCAGTTCCTGATCCGCCAGTAGCTGTTGCAGGCGGGAGGTAAATTGTTCGATGAAAGCTTCACGTTCGCTACGTTTTTCTTCCAGTAACTTTGCGATCCGTTTGTAACCCTGGGGTTCCAGAACACGAAAAGCCAGGTCTTCGAGCTCCCATTTAATCAAGCCCATGCCGAGTCGATTGGCCAGTGGCGCGTATATATCCAGGGTTTCCTGTGCTATCCAGCGCCGCTGCTCATACTCACCATGTTTCAACAGGCGCAGACGTTCAAGGCGATAACACAGCCTGATCAGCATAACGCGCACATCGCTGATAATGGCCATCAACAGGCGACGCAGTTTTTCGGCCTGTTCGGGGCTGTCGATTCGTGTCTGCGTGCCTTCCTTGAGCGCGTTTAGCTTGTTTACGCCCTCGGTCAACTGGGCAATCTTGCTGCCGAATTCGGTTTCGATACGCTTGTTATCAAGCACATCACGCAACTCCGGATCGCTTAAAAGGGTTGCAATAACCGTATCCCGGTCACTGCCCATCTCCAGCACCCGTCGGGCAACATCGATACTGCGCGGCCGGCTCTTGTCGGACTGCGCGGAGCTGGAAGCATAGTCGAGCGCGCTGGTAAATTGATCGTCCCAGCCAAACTGCCGGGTGGCCGCGGTAACAAATGGTTTGTCGGTAGTGGAATTCATGCCCAGGCGAATCAGGAACGCAGTATCTTCATCGGTGACACATTATAGACTCTGCGACTCACCAGGGTGCCTGCCAGGGTCAGCACCAGGCAGGCTGACAGCAGGCTATAAGCCCACAGCGACAACGAGAAATGATAGTCGATGTTGAAAAAGTAAACGCTCACGGCCCAACCCGAAATACTGGCGATAGTGGCCGCAAAAAAACCAATCAGCAGGCCCATCAGAGTGAACTCCAGCACGTGTACACGATACAACTGGCTGGTATGGGCGCCCAGTGCTCGCAGCAGCGAAGATTCGACCTCTCGTTCCTGTCTGCCGGTCTGGATTGCGGCCAACAGAACAATCGTCGCCGCGGCGAGCGCAAACAGGAAAAAGAACTGTAACGCCACGGTGGCCTTTTCCACGATAGCTTTCACCCGCGCCATCAACTCGCTAATATCGAGCAGGGTTACCGATGGGTAGCGCTGCAGCAATTGTTTTAAATCAGCTTTATGTTGATCCTTGATGAGCGCGCTCAACAGCCAGGTTTGCGGCAATTCCGCGATCAATTCCTGATTCGCGATCAGGTAAAAATTAGGTTTGAAATTTTCCCATAGCACCGAGCGAATGCTGGTCACCGAAGCCTGCAGGGTTTTACTACCCACGGACATGGTGAGTTGATCTCCCAGCTTCAGCCCCAATTTTTCAGCCATGCCCGCTTCAACCGAAAATTGCGCCGGGTCCCGGTTTTCGTCGAGCCAGCGGCCGGCAATAATTTCATTTTGCACGGGTAACGCGTCGGCGTAAGTAATATTGAAGGTATGGGTCACACTATGCGAAGCGCGCGGATGCGAAAATTCGATCTTGTCAACATCAACCGCATTGATCTGGGACATACGAGCGCGAACCAGTGCATAGGGAGTCGAAGCTTCGATCTGGTGCTGGCGCAAAAACTCCTCGATGCCGGCAACATCGTCGCTGCGGATATTGATCAGGAAATAATTGGGTATGTCATCGGGTAGCTGCGCCTCCCATTCACCCATCAATTCATCCTTGACCACTGCGATTAACAATATTGCAATTAGTACCAGGCTGAATCCCGACATTACGTACAGTGCGCCGCGCGAGGTTGCCTGTAACCGACTCAGCAAATATTGACGCAGCCAGAAACGTCGCCGCGACGAAACCAGCAGTAGTTTCACCAGCCATCCCAGCAGCAACGGCAGGATGAAGGCGCAAACCAGTACCATCCCCAGAACCGCGACCGCCAACAGCGAGCTTTGCATTAATATCACGAGCACACAAAATACGGCTACGATGGCACTGCCAGTCATCAGTAAACCGCGCGACCAGGAACGACGACTGACGACTGTGCGTAGAACCTGCATCGGCGGGGTCGCGGTTGCATTCAACAGATAGGGCAGTGAAAAACCGGCCAGCGCGAGCAAACCCACCAGGGCAGCAGTCAAATAGGGGCGCAAACTGTAAACCTGCGGCAGCGTCTTGCCAAACCAGCCGTCCAGGGCCCATTGCAGCGGGTATTGGGTCGCCCAGCCGAGCAGCACACCAACCAGCGTGGCGGCGACCCAGAGTGTGCCTAGATGTCCCAGGTAATACCTGAACAGACTCCGTTGCGAGATACCGAAGGCGCGTAACATCGCGATCTTGGGTGCTTCCTGGTTTGCAGTGTAGCGCGCAGTAATAGCGATTGCCGCCATTGCAATAACCAGGGTCAAGATGATTGCCATCGCGAAAAACTTGCGTGTACGTTCGAGCGCACGACGCATTTCCGGACGCGCATTTTCCAGGTCCTGGATTTCTTCACCGGGTTGCAGATTCATCGTCAACCAGATTCTGAAACTGGCAATATCGATCGGGTCGCCGGCAAGCATCAAACGATATCGAAGCCTGCTGCCTGGTACTACCAGGCCAGTTTTCCCGAGATCGTCAAGATTCATCAATACTCGGGGCGCCAGGTTAAAAATGGCACCGCCGCGGTCCGGTTCATAGGTCAACAACCAACTGGCGGCAAACGCCTGTTCGCCGAGGGTCAGGTTCTGGTCGACGATTGTCGCCAGCTTGGAATCCAGCCAGACTTCCCCGCCAGACGGCCCCTGCTCGGCGTAGTTTCGAGGCGAGGTCAGGTCACGCGCCCGCTCCAGTTTACCGCGCAGGGGGTAAGCCGCATCGACCGCCTTTAGCTCGACCAGCTGCGGCTCGTCGTCAATGAAAACCGCGGTGCGCAGGCCCACGCTTTGACTGACTTTAAGACCATGCTCGCGAGCAACAGCCTTGTATTTGGGATCCAGTTGCTTGCCTGACAGGACCACCAGATCGGCAGCCAGTAATTCGCTTGCCTGGCGATCAAGCAACAGGCCGATGCGACTGGTAACGAGTTGACTCGAGGTGACAATACCAACCGTAATCACGGTGGCAACAAACATTAGCCAGTAGGAGTGGATGGTCGCTGCTTTTACTTTCATCGATATTTAGCCTGCCAACAGGCGGCCCGATTCCATCAGAATCTGACGATCGCCACGCTCCAGTAACTCCTCTTCATGCGTCACCAGCACCAGCGTGGTACCCGACTGGTCGCGTAAATGAAACATCAGGTCGGCGATCTGCCGTCCGGTAATCGCATCAAGATTGCCGGTAGGTTCGTCGGCGAACAATACTACTGGCCTGATGGCAAAAGCTCGCGCTATCGCCACCCGTTGCTGTTCACCCCCGGATAGATGGTCGACCAGGGTATCGGTTTTTGCTTCCAGCCCAACTTGCTGCAGGCTGGTTACAGCCAGCTGGCTGGCGTTCTCGATAGCGGACAGTTCCAGCGGCAACATGACGTTTTGCAACGCGCTGGCCCCCTGCACCAGGTGGAACGACTGGAACA
>Ga0070722_10000344_pt1 | contig 12101 bp, 11 predicted proteins | sample tdAd001_FD_67276 | JGI IMG/M metagenome (GOLD analysis project Ga0070722, IMG submission 67276) | Marine sediment microbial communities from the Atlantic coast under amendment with organic carbon and nitrate - tdAd00.1 | ecosystem: Environmental > Aquatic > Marine > Coastal > Sediment | place...
CGTTTCTTCGATGGTACGAAGCTGGAAATACAAAGTTCGGTCTGAGAAAACCTACAGAGTCTTTTGCGTCATGCGTTCGGCGATGTGGTCGGCCTGGCGAATGGCGAGTGCGACAATCGTCAAGGTCGGGTTCGCCGCCGCACTGGTGCTGAAGGTGCTGCCGTCACTGACAAACAAATTGTCAATGTCATGCGCCTGTCCCCAACGATTGGTTACACCGTCTTTGGGGTCCTCGCTCATTCTTGCGACGCCCATGTTGTGGGCGCCTGCCGGTAAGTCACCGCCGGCAAAGTCCGTCGCACCTAGCGATTCATAGATTGCGCGACTCATCTTCATTGAGTGATCGCGCATCGCGAGAGTGTTGGCGTGATCCCGGTATTCAATGACAGGCACCGGTAAGCCGTTCTCGTCACGCTCTGTATCATGCAGCGAGATTCGGTTTGTTGCTTCGGGCGGATCCTCTCCTGTGACAAAGATGCCGGCGAGGTTCGTGTAGTTCTCGGTGAACACGGTGTTTTCGGGTCCCCAGCCACCAATCCAGTGCGATACGTTCCATGGATCAAGACCCAGCGTTTCGATTATGTAGCCACCAGCGAAGCCTCTTTCTGGTTTGTGATACTGCTCGTCGAGAATGATGCCGGACTGGCGCGTGTTGCGATGGAAGTTAACCGGTTGCGGCATCAGACCCAGCGCATAGCCAAACATATGTCGCATGTAGTGTTTGCCGACATTGCCCGTCGAATTGGCAAGCCCGTCATTGAACATTGTCGACTCGGAATTAAGCAGGATGCGCGTCGTTTCGACAACATTGCCCGCGACACACACGGCACGTGCTTTTTGCTCCTGCAAGTTACCGTCTTTGTCCTTGTAAACCACGCCGCTGGCACGACCTTTCGCATCGTGATTGATACGCATCGCCATCGACTCAGAACGCAGCTCGAAATGCCCGGTTAATTCGGCGGCCGGCACCTCGGTGTACAGCGTTGACCATTTTGCACCGATTGCACACCCGGAATTACAGAACGCAAGTTGCTGGCAACCCGGACGACCATTGCGTGCGACCGGGTTGATAGCCACACGGGAACTGGTAATTTCCTTGTAGCCAACGCGTTTGCCACCTGCCGCCATAACCTTGTAATTATTGGTTTCGGGAAAGTCAGGAATGTCACCGGACCCGGCGACGCCCATCTTGTCTTCGGCCTTGTCGTAATAAGGCCGCAACTCTTCAAGTGTCAACGGCCAGTCAATGAATGTCGTGCCGCTGTCGAACTGCCCGTACGTCGACAGCGCCTTGAATTCGTGTTCCTGGAATAGCGGGGTAATGCCAGACCAGCGCATCGTCGTGCCGCCAACCGTCTTGCATATCCACACGAGAGGCCCTTCACGTTTGTCGTGCCATCCCATTTTCTGGTCCATGGTCGGCCCGTCGTTTACGACATCAGCGAGTGTCAGGCGCGGGCCAGCCTCGAGGCAAACGACATCAATGCCCTTTTGCGCCAACTCATTGGAGAGCGTAGCTCCGCCAGCACCTGAGCCAATGATGACCACCACCGACGAATCATTCATTTCGTATTGCTTAGCCATCAGCCTTCCTCCGGTAGCCAGTCAATATCATCGAAACCGCGGTTGATGTAGCCCCCGTGTTCCTTTGACGAACCCGGGTAGTTGATGTGTTGCCAGAGTCCGGCATTGTTATAGAGACGAAAACGCACCATTTCGCGAATGCCGACGATGAACGCTTCGTCTTGAAGTGCTGTCACCGCGGACAGTTGCTCGGCCTCGGTGGCGGTGGCCCAAATCTCGCCAAGCGAAGTGTTCAACGCTTCCTCGGCGATGTTGAGCAACCCTTCGGTAGACGGATCTGAGGCAGTCCAGGTCAGGACTTCACCTATAACTTCGCCGTAGACGCTGTCGGCCAGGCCTTCGTGGGGGAACAGCAGCTGTGCCACGCGTCCCATGGTGGCAAGATTCTCCGCGTCTTCCTCAGACGCCGCCCAGGCGGCACTGGATCTGAGAAATGAAATGCCCAGTGATCCTGCGGCCACACCGGAAAAGCTCAGTGCCGCTACGAGAAATTTGCGCCGGGTCGTCTGCTTATCGTTCATCGGAGGTGCCTCCGTTATTATGGCGACGATTGGCACAACTATAGCAGGTAGAAAACGGCAATGAATCTTGACGGCTACCCACAAAGTTACTATGCGGCGACGGCAACTGCCGTGGATGACCATCCGCAACTTCGTGGTGCCGAGCGTGCCGATGTGTGTGTAATCGGCGGTGGTTTCACCGGTTTGTCAGCCGCGTTGAATCTCGCGGAGCAGGGCTTCGAAGTTGTCTTGCTCGAGGCCGAGCGCGTCGGCTTCGGTGCGTCGGGAAGAAACGGCGGCCTGATCGGGAGCGGACAACGCAAGGACGCGCTCGAGACCGAGCATCAATTCGGATTGGAGCAATCCCGGGTGCTGTGGGATTTTGCTGAGGCGGCAAAAACCGAGATCCGTGAACGTGTCGCGAAGCACGATATCCCATGCGATTTGCAGTACGGTCAGATAGAAGGTGTGCACAAGCAACGCTATGTTGGTCACGCTGCCGAGTATGCAGCTGCATTGGCCGATCGCTATGACTATCCCCACACAAGGGTCCTGAATCGTGAAGAAGTTCGCGGCCTTGTTGCGACGGACACGTTCCTCGAGGGCTTGTACGATACGCAGGCGATGTCCCTGCATCCCCTTAACTATGCCCTGGGACTTGCACGGGCTGCGCGGGCGGCGGGAGTACGTATCTTTGAGAATTCGCGAGTCGCTGCATATACAAGGAGTGATCCTGCGACGGTGTCGACGCAAGACGGTAGCGTCGAGGCGTCATTTATCGTGCTGGGCTGTAACGGCTATCTCCGCAAGCTCGAACCGCGCGCAGCCAGAAAGATCATGCCGATCAACAACTTCATGATAGCGACGGAGACTTTCGGTGAGGAGAGAGCAAACGAACTGATCTCAGACAGAATCTGCGTGCATGACACTCGTTTTGTGGTCAATTACTTCCGCAAGTCCGAAGACGGCCGTCTGTTATTTGGTGGTGGTGAGAATTACCGCAGCGGATTTCCAAGAGATATTGCGGCGTTCGTTCGACCGTACATGCTGGAGGTATTTCCACAGCTCGATGATGTGTGCATTGACTATGCATGGGGCGGAACATTGTCGGTCACGGTCAATCGCCTGCCACATTTCGGCCGGCTCGAACCAAACCTGTTCTTCGCGCAGGGGTACTCGGGGCACGGAGTCGCGTTGTCGAACTTCGCAGGCAAGCTCATTGCAGAAGCAATTGCCGGCACGGCAGAAAGATTCGATGTAATGGCGAGTTTGCCGACCTACACGTTCCCTGGTGGTACGATGCTGCGCTACCCGGGCATGGTGCTGGGCATGCTTTACTACTCGTTCAAAGACAAATTCTAGTCCCGGTGGGTCTCCGGGTAGGTCAGATTCAACATGTATTCAGCAGCTTTGGTGACGGTCGCTTCATCCAGCGCCGCGTCACCGCCTTTCGCAGGCATTTCACGGTAGCCTTCTCTGGCGTGCTCAAAAAGCACAGCCTCCCATAACCACGATCTGCTTTCCCAGTCCTCGCGAACCCCGGTTCTGGGGGCGTCGTCGATTCCCTCATCATGACAGCCCGCACAAATTTCGACGTAAGCCTGCTGACCAGCTTGCCAGGCGCTCTCTGTAACCTCCGTCTGGGGGTTGTTCTGGTCAGATTGGCCACAGGCGGCCAGCGTCATGGCAAGCATGAGCGATAAAACACAACGTAGCATTGGACCACCTCCTCAGGCTCCAGTATGTTACTTGCGCGTGGCTTTTTGCAATATCGGAAGCTGCCTACAAGCGGACCCAAAGGAGTATTCGCGGTGACACAAGCAGTCAACAGGCAAGTTCGCCTCGCCAGCCGGCCATCTGGTTGGGTAGATGAAAAGAACTTCGAGGTAACCGATGCAGAAATCGTCAAACCGGGCGAGGGCGAAGTGCTGGTGCGCAACATATTCATGTCGGTCGATCCGTACATGCGCGGCCGCATGAATGATGTGAAGTCCTATATTCCACCATTCCAGGTCGGTGAGGTGTTGCAGGCAGGTGTAGTAGGCCAGGTCGTCGAGAGCCACTTCGACGGGATCGCCGAGGGCGAATACGTCATGGGAATGCTCGGCTGGGAAAACTACTCAGTCAGCGATGGCAGGCTGTTGCGCAAGATCCCGGCTGGTGCAGTACCGCTTTCCTACCACCTTGGCATTCTTGGTATGCCGGGTATGACGGCGTATGTCGGTTTGATGAAAATCGCCGCAGCGCAACCCGGCGACAATGTATTCGTAACAGCGGCGTCAGGCGCGGTTGGTAGCGTAGTTGGGCAACTTGCCAAGATTCACGGCTGCCGCGTGGCGGGCAGCGCCGGGTCAGATGACAAAGTTGCGTTATTGGAGGATGAGTTCGGCTATGACGCGGCATTCAATTACAAGACGAGTGAGTCACTTCCGGCAAGTGTGCAAGCCGCTTGTCCTAAAGGTGTCGATGTGTTGTTTGAAAATGTCGGCGGGGATATCTTCGAGGCAGTGCTCTGGCACATGCGCGACTACGGCCGAATCGCGCTTTGCGGCATGATCGCTGACTATAACCTCGAAGAACCACAGCCCGGACCGCGCGGCATGATGCTGATGATCGGACGGCGGTTGACGATGCGCGGCTTCATTGTCACCGACCATCCCGAGGACTGCGAAGAGTACGTCAGAAAAGCGATCGGCTGGTTGCAGGAAGGCAAGTTGACGTATCGCGAATCCAAAGCCGAGGGCGTTGAGAATGCGCCGCAGGCATTCATCGACCTTTTGCAAGGGCGCAATATCGGTAAACAAATTGTCCAGCTGGCAGACGCGGAATAGGAGCAGTAAGTGATTGCCGACGCAAAGGTCGCGGTTGTAACCGGTGGTGGTCACGGCATCGGGCGTGCTCTTTGCCGGCGCCTCGCACAAGACAACATTAAAGTCGTAGTTGCAGATCTGGACGTCGAGGCGGCGCAAGCTGTTGCGTTCAAGATAGGCGGCATCGCAATGAGTGTCGATGTCGGCGACGAACAAAGTATGACGGCAATGATTGATGCCGTTGAGGACACGGTAGGCCCGATCGATGTGTTTTTCTCGAATGCCGGCGTCGTGTTCGGCGATGGCAAGACGGGCTCGGCGTCGCCAGACGGCGTGCTGGCGCCTGTCGACGACCGCTGGGAAACTTCCTGGCGCGTTAATGTCATGGCGCATGTGTATGCGGCGCGCGTGCTTGTTCCGCGCATGGTCAAGCGCGGCGGAGGCTACATTGTCAGCACCGTTTCTGCGGCAGGCTTATTGTCGTCAATCGGCGATGCCGCTTACTCAGTGACCAAGCACGCTGCTGTCGGCTTCGCTGAGGCCCTCGCTATCAGACACGGCGATGAAGGCATCAAGGTGTCTATGGTGTGCCCGCAGGCCGTCGCAACCCGGATGCTTGAGCTGGCGGTCGGCCCTGGTGCCGAAGAAAACGTGTTCGGTGGCGCCGATGCCGACGGCATCATGACGCCGGAGCAGGTTGCTGATTGCGTCGTCGCCGGTGTGGCCAACGGTCAGTTCCTGATCGTGCCGCACCCTGAAGTTCTGGGCTATTTCCAGCGTAAGGCCGGCGACTACGATCGTTGGATCAGCGGCATGCGGCGTTTTCGACGCAAACTCTCAGGCAACCTCGAATAACGAGGCCGCGCCCTGGCCGCCACCGATACACATCGTACAAACGACGTATTTGGCGCCGCGGCGTTTGCCCTCGATCAGGGCGTGACCAACCATGCGCGCACCGGACATGCCATACGGGTGGCCGATCGAGATCGCGCCGCCGTTGACGTTCAGTTTGTCATTCGGGATGCCCAGTTTGTCGCGGCAGTAGATGACTTGCACCGCGAATGCTTCATTGAGCTCCCACAAGTCGATGTCATCCATCGACAAGCCGTTACGGTCGAGCAATTTAGGCACTGCAAAGATCGGGCCGATACCCATCTCGTCTGGCTCACAACCCGTAACAGCCGTGCCACGATAAATTCCCAAGGGCTCCAGGCCGCGTTTCTCGGCAACACTTGTTTCCATGACAACCGCAGCCGATGCGCCGTCGGATAGCTGGCTTGCATTGCCGGCAGTAATGAAGCCGTTCTCGCGTACCGGCTTGAGGCCGGCAAGGCCCTCCAACGTCGTAGACGGTCGGTTACCTTCGTCTTTTTCGAGCACGACGTCATGAAAGGAGATCTCCTTGGTTTCCTTGTCCATGACGCCCATGTTGGAGGGCAGCGGCACGATCTCATCATCAAGCTTGCCAGCTTCTTGTGCCGCGGCTGTGCGTTGCTGGCTCTGCAGAGCAAATTCGTCTTGTGCCTCGCGACTGACGGAATATCGTTTCGCGACCACCTCGGCCGTGTCGAGCATCGGCATGTAGGTGTGCTCATGTAATTCAAGAAGCCGTGGGTCCTTCATGCGAAACGTATTCATATTCTCATTTTGCACAAGGCTGACCGACTCGAGTCCGCCACCGACCATGATGTCGACGCCATCGGAGATAACCGTTTTAGCCGCAACGGCGATGGCCATCATTCCGGAAGAGCACTGCCGATCGACCGTCATTGCAGCCGTCGTTACGGGCAGACCACTAGCCAGGGCCGAGGTCCTGGCAATATTGACACCCTGACTGCCTTGCGGGATTGCGCAGCCCATGAGGACGTCTTCAACTTCGGCCGGATCCAGTCCCGCGCGTTCCACGGCATGTTTGATCGCATGTCCGCCCAGTGTCGGCGCCTCGGTGTTATTGAATGCACCACGATAGGCTTTGCCGATCGGCGTGCGCGCCGTCGACACGATTACTGCTTCTCTCATCACTTCTCCTTGAGATAGGGTCGCAGCGCATCACGCGCGACAACCATACGGTGTACTTCATCGGGGCCATCAGCAAGCCGCAGCGTACGGGCATGCGTGTACATGGCTGCCAGCGGAAAGTCCTGCGACAGTCCCGCTGCGCCGTGCATTTGTATTGCATCGTCAATGACGTCGATAGCGATGTTCGGTACAACGGCCTTGATCTTCGAAATCCAGACCTGCGCTTCCCGCACGCCAGCCGTGTCGATAATGTGTGCGGTTTGCAGCGTCAGCAGGCGCGCCATGTCGATGTCCATCCTGGCATTGGCGATTCTGTCGTAATTGCCGCCCAGTTTTGCAAGCGGCCTGCCGAACGCCGTTCTCGAAACGGAACGACGGCACATCAGATCGAGTGCTCGCTCGGCCATGCCGATCGCTCGCATGCAATGATGGATACGGCCCGGCCCAAGTCGTCCCTGGGCAATCTCGAAGCCTCGGCCGGGGCCGAGGATGATGTTTGACTCCGGCACACGCACATCCGTAAATTTCATGTGCATGTGGCCATGCGGCGCGCTGTCGGTAGCGAACACCTGCATGCCGCGAATGACCTCGACACCGGGCGTGTCCATCGGAATAAGGATTTGTGAATGTTGTGTATGGCGAGCGTTCTCGGGGTTCGTCTTCGCCATGCATATGAGGATTTTGCAGCGCTCGTCGCCGGCGCCGGAGATATAGGTTTTGTCGCCGTTGATCAGCCACTCGCCATTTTCGAGAACAGCCGATGTTGATATATTCGTCGCATCCGATGAAGCAACATCCGGTTCGGTCATCGCGTAAGCGGAACGAACCTCACCGTTGAGTAGTGGTTCGAGCCAGATCCGTTTCTGTTCGGGTGTCCCGTAACGTTCGAGCACCTCCATGTTGCCCGTATCCGGAGCACTGCAATTGAACGCCTCGGCAGCCAGGTGTGCACGGCCCGTTGCCTCAGCGAGGTATGCATACTCGACTGTTGTCAGGCCGGAACCGCTCGTGCTGTCAGTGAGCCAAAAATTCCATAGCCCCTGTTCACGCGCCCCTGTTTTGAGATCGTCGAGGATCTCTCTCTGTCTTGTGGTTAAGGTCCAGCGGTCGCCGGTTTCCACTTCGGCGAGGAATTCCTCGTCGACCGGAATGACGCGCTCCGTGATAAACGCCTGTACGGCCTCAAGCAGTGGCCGCAGGCGATCTGTGACTCCGAGATTCATGGCGAGAGTATAGTCAGATATGACCCCCGGGGTTACCAATTCGACTAGCCAGCACCTTCCGATAACAGCGATTCGCGTATCTGATCGATCTGCGGTTTGAGTTTCGGCATTGCCTTACCCAGACAATGATTGTCGCGCGGACAACTCGAACTGCGCGGGCAAATAATTGTCGCGTCTTTTTCCGCACCTGCAGAGATCCAGCCGATATTGAGGATCTTACCTATGCTCTCGAGCTGACCACGCGCTTCGTTCGGGATCGGGCCCGAGCCGCCATTGTCATTGCAGCTCTTTTCAATGGCCTCGATGGTGTCCATAGGCTCTATGTTCTGCGCCCGCAGCGCTGGCGCAAGATCCACGCCGGCACACAACACGTGAGGATTCCCAGCGGCATCTTTGCTGCGAATGGACTCACAACAGTAGAGGTGCTTGTCGTCGCCGGCGCGCAGGACTGATATCTGTGCCGATGGTTTGGTCGAGTGCGTATTGAGCATGCGAAACACGGCCCAGTGCTGACAGGGATCCGAGATCAACGACATATTGCCCCATGGCAGCGGGATGCCGTTGCCCCGGTAAACGGCGCGCAGGTTACCCGGCGGATACGCATCGAAGTAATGCCAGAACGGATACGGGCTGACGCTCGGCATGCGCCGCATTACCAGCGTCTTCGTCAGTTCGACCTTATCGCCGGCATCGATCGCGTACGCGTGTTTGGCGAGAAATTGTCGAAACGGCGTTTTTGGCGCGAGCAGCGCAGCGGCAAAGTAACTGCATTCGAAATCACGCCAGGCGAGCAAGATGTTCTTCGCATCGACGTTGACCGACTCTGTTTCATCTCTGCGCCCGGCAACCCGGCCACCAGATATTTGCGGTGCGCGTGCGCCGTCACCATCGTGAAGAATCATATGGGCGATATGATTCGCGACGTCGAATTTCAATCGCTCCGGGGTCTCTTTGAGCATACTGTTTATATAGACCTTGTTCGGCGCATCGAAAAACGAGCGGACGACGGTGTTCAACGGAAAATCCGTGTCGCGACGGTCCTTGAATGGTGACCTGTCGAACCAGTTGATCGACAGGCCGACTTCAGATGCGATATCCAGCACATCGTCTACGCGCAATGGAAACCGCTTCTTGCCAATACTCTCGGCTGCGCGCTCGAGGTCGGGAAATCGATTTTGACTCGATTCCTGATGAGCACGAATGAGGAGGTGTGCAAATTGCCGGCCCGTCGTACCGGTTTGCGCGAGGAGTTCGGGTATCGCGAGTTGCAGCAAATTCTCGGAAAAGAGAAAACCTGGCTCGAGGGGCAGGCCGCTGACGGCGGACCCAGCCGGCGCCGGATCGATCGCCTCGTCCTCGAGCGATTCGTCATAAAACCAGCGGAGATCCTTCTGAAAGATATCGGCGATGATCTTAAGCAGGCGTTCGGACGGTACCCGCTTGCCGTTTTCGATCATTGACAGGTAGGACACGGATGGCCCTGCCTCAGCGTCGATTTGCACGCAACGCACCGATAAGTCCTCTAGTGTCAGATGGTTACGCTTCCTGAGCGATTTGATCTTGGTGCCGGCGAAATGGGCTTTTCGTCGCAGCCCTTGGGTAGGATTCATGACCGGCTCATCTGTGAAATTGACATTGTGAATTTTTCTCTGTGAAATTTCATATCGTGTAACCGTACTATACGCCTCGAAGACCCAATATTCACGCGCCGCTACACCAAGTAAGCAGCAAGGCTGGAGACAAACATGAACCGACGCGAACAGATTGAGAGACTCGAATCCGACTGGGCCAATAGCCCGCGCTGGAAAGGCATTGAGCGCACGTACAGCGCTGAGGATGTCGTAAAACTACGGGGCACAGTCGTAATCGAACATACGCTTGCACGCCTGGGCGCGGAGAAGTTCTGGCGGCTCATCAACCAGGAAGACCCGGTATGCGGTTTGGGCGCTTTGACTGGCAACCAGGCGATCCAGGAAGTGCAAGCCGGTCTTAAAGCAATTTATTGCTCAGGCTGGCAGGTTGCAGGCGACGGCAACAGCGCCGGCGAAATGTATCCCGACCAGAGTTTGTATCCGGTGGACTCGGTACCGAAGATGGTTGAGCGTATTAACAACGCTTTGCAACGCACCGATGAGATTCATGCGCTGAACGATGATTCGAGCATTGACTGGTTCCCACCGATCATCGCTGACGCCGAGGCTGGTTTCGGCGGCAATCTCAACGCCTTTGAACTCATGAAGAGCATGATTCGTGCAGGCGCTGCCGGCGTTCACTTCGAAGACCAACTGTCCTCGGCGAAAAAATGCGGCCATATGGGTGGCAAGGTGCTTGTTCCTACGAGCGAAGCGATCGCGAAGTTAACGGCAGCGCGTCTTGCTGCGGACGTGTGCGGCGTCCCAACGGTGTTGATTGCACGCACAGACGCCGATGCGGCCAATCTGATCACATCCGATTCTGATGAGCGTGACCACGAATTTGTTACAGGCGAACGCACGCCGGAGGGATTCTATCGCACCAATGCCGGCCAGGATCAGGCCATCGCTCGCGGACTGGCCTACGCGCCGTATTGCGACATGCTCTGGTGCGAGACATCAAAGCCCGACCTTGATCAGGCACGGCGTTTCGCCGAGGCCATTCACGCCGAGTTCCCGGATCAACTACTGGCTTATAACTGCTCGCCATCGTTCAACTGGAAAGCGAATCTCGATGACGCCACGATGAAGACCTTCCGTGAGGAGCTGGGCAAGATGGGTTACAAGTTCCAGTTCATCACCCTGGCCGGATGGCATGCATTGAATTTGAGCATGTTCGATCTTAGCCGTGCCTATAAAGCGGAAGGTATGTACGCCTACTCGCAGATGCAGGAACGTGAGTTTGCTGATGAGCAATTTGGCTTCCGTGCTGCCAGACACCAGTCGTTCGTTGGCGCCGGCTATTTCGACGCGGTGCAGAACACAATCATGCATGGACTGTCATCGACAAGCGCGCTTGAAGGTAGCACCGAGGAAGAGCAATTTTTCGATCACAGTGAATCGGCTGCATAGTCAAACCGGGGGATAAGTAATGGTACTTTCGATCTTTAAACGTTCAGCAAGTAAGAATGGAAGAGCAGATTACCTGGATCGTGTTATCCCTCTGGATGGTGCGAGCCACGCGGACGTTGTCGAGTATTCTGTAGACGTGCCGATGCGCTACGCACAGTGCTTTGCCAGGCTGGCTGATGGGCAAACAGTGCGACTAAGAGACACGAGTCAGTTCCTGGGCTGGTCGGGCTGGGACAGCAAGCGCAGCTTGCTGTTTCGTAACGGTCGTCGGTGCATCGAGCTCCAGACAAACACCGGTCGTCCCATCTCGGGTGTAACCAGTTGGCTGAGTGTGACGATCGGCAGGAAAGACTCCCCGGTTCGCCGTCACGAAGCGCGCAAGTTCATTGCCCGGGACGGAAGCCAAATGGTGCTTGCCTAGCTGAGGGCATGTATGCTCACGCGGATCAGACCGCGTGGGAAAATGATGAAACCAAACACAAGTAACGACCTTGTGCCTGCAGGCCGCGAGGCGGTGGGTGCGATGCTCGTCGACACGACTTTCCAGACTTTCATTGGAGACGAACTGCTGCCGGCAATCGGCGTCGATTCGAGTGACTTCTGGACGGGTCTCGAATCCCTGATAGACGATCTCACACCAACCAACCGTGAACTGCTGCGAGTTCGTGACGAGTTGCAGGAAAAAATTGACGACTGGCACAGGTCGAAAGGTGGCCCGTCCTGGGACCATGCCGAGTACGTCGGGTTTCTCAAGGAGATTGGCTATCTGCGAGAGCCGGGCGAGACTTTCCAGATCGGAACCGAAGGTGTTGACGCCGAAATAGCAGCGATTGCGGGTCCGCAACTCGTGGTCCCTGTTAGCAACGCCCGGTTTGCCCTGAATGCAGCCAATGCACGTTGGGGCAGTCTGTATGACGCACT
>Ga0070722_10000348_pt1 | contig 11984 bp, 14 predicted proteins | sample tdAd001_FD_67276 | JGI IMG/M metagenome (GOLD analysis project Ga0070722, IMG submission 67276) | Marine sediment microbial communities from the Atlantic coast under amendment with organic carbon and nitrate - tdAd00.1 | ecosystem: Environmental > Aquatic > Marine > Coastal > Sediment | place...
TGAAGGGTGTCAGGCCGTTTTCGCGCAGCGCTTCAGTGACCAGGATGTTGGGTGGTGTGCCGATCATGGTGGTCAGTCCCCCAAGCAATGACCCATAAGCAAGCGGCATCAACAAGGTTGAAGGTGAACGTTTTGTTTTGCGTGCAATATCCATTACAACCGGCAACATGAGGGCAGCCACAGCAACATTGTTCATAAACGCTGAAAGTGCGCCAGCAACGACCATGATGATCACCACCAAAAGCGATTCTTTACGTCCAGCAACCTTCATCAATTGGCGACCGAGGATATTGGCTATACCGGTGCGAGTCAGGCCGCCGCTGAGAATAAAAACCGCCCAGATGGTCACCACAGCAGGATTGCTAAATCCGGCCAAGGCTTCGGTGGGACTGACAATTCCGCTGACCGCCAAAACACCCAAAACAAGCAGTGCTAAAACCTCCAAAGGCATCCATTCTGTTACAAGCAACACAATAACAGCTGCTAAAATTACCAATACTATGATAATTTCCGCTGACATTAGCTTCTCAGCCTCCGATTTACTATGTTCATAGATGAACCCTTTCAGCCGTTGTTTTCAGTCGATATGTTAATGATTTTAGCTTGAAGTATTGCATTTTTCGAAAAACAACACAAAGAAAAATAGTCATCAGTTTGCAAATGTCCAGCCTGTTAGGCGGATTGTCGTTGCGAACGAAGGATGTGACTAAAATCGTTGGGACAACCAATCAATTCACTTGATTTTCATATGGCAAACTTTTGGGGGGATCTGCCTTTTTTGCAATTTTGCAAGAAATAGGATATATGTTCTGGAAATTGAGGTGCTTGAACCTGTGGTTTTGGCAAGACCGTTTTTTGTAAGATACTCTCAATGTATCAAAAGTTTGAAGACTGAAAGGCAGACCACAATATATGCATCCGCCTTATTATATTCGATTGAGGAATATTGATCGAATCCCACATTGTTTTTTATATGAACCACTGAGCACTGTTTAAAGAGTGTGCATTCCTTCATAATTCAATAATGTATTTAGTCTTGATTTCGCTGATTTTTCAGTATAATACATATATTCTACTGTTAAATGTGGCTTATCTAAACTGAAGAAAGGAGGCAAATATGAGCAATCTGGTAGTGATTGGTTTTGATGATGAGCATACGGCATTTGAAATGCGTGCCGCTCTGGCAAAAATGCAGAAAGAATACCTCATTGAAATGGAAGATGTGGTGATAGTAACCAAAGACGAGAAAGAAAAGGTTAAATTGCATCACGCTGTCAACTTGACTGCTGCAGGTGCTGCCGGGGGAGGCTTTTGGGGGATGCTGATCGGCATGATTTTCCTTAATCCGCTGTTGGGTGCGGCGGTGGGCGCTGGCGCAGGAGCTATTTCTGGTGCGCTTTCAGACATTGGGATTAGCAATGAATTTATGAAAGATCTTGGTGAGACATTTAAGCCCGGAACATCTGCGCTTTTTATTCTGGTAAAAAAGGCAACTCCAGACAAAGTCCTTGAACGGCTGAAGCATTTTAAAGGCAAGGTTATTCAGACATCTTTAACAGCTGATGAAGAGTCCGAATTGCGTGCAGCGCTTGAAAAGACATAAGCGAGCACAAAATCATCCAGTCTACTATTAAGGAGGATATTATGTCTAAAGAAGGAGTTAAACACATAACTGGCGTTCTTGCATCTGTTTTTTCTCACTCAGGTCATATCACAAAAGAAGAGGCAAAAGAAATCAGCGGGTTGGACGATCTCAAATTTGAACATGCCTACTCAAAAGCTTCAGATATTGCCGAGAAAATAATGAAATGCGAAGGTAATAAAATGGATAAGTTTTTAGATCATTTCGGTGAGGAGATCGATGAAGTCATTAAAGAATCTGGCGGGGTGTTTTTCTGAAATTACTTATAGTTCCCCACATAAATAATTCCAATTTCTCAAGAACCTCCCCCTTTTGAAAAGGGGGGGTCGAGGGTATGCCCGGATGGCTTAGCTATCGAAACGACAGGAAAATTGGGGACGGGTATTGATATATTGATTGACATGATTTTATGAGGAGGGATGGTGCCAAACCTCGAATTGTGAATAAAGGGGGATAACGCTTCTAAATAATTAACATTCGTGCCAGATAAAAGAAAAGAGACCTTCTGTTTTAACAGCCTTCCGTAAGACCCGTCATTTTTGCCACCTGTTTTGCACAGAAAATTGTGCGTGCTGCACAAAAAAATGTGCACCAAAGTCGTCTTATTTTTTCAACCCATAATATTTCAGCATGTTGCGTTTTGGTATGCTTGTTGCTATATTAAGTAGAATCTCATCAAATACTGACCTGATTTCCTCTACCTGCGAAGATTCTCGACTAGCGTATTGAGCCCTACTCTGCGGTGCTGCAGAAAGCTTCAATTTCAATGGACTCACTTTGTACCCGTTTATCAAAATATTTAGGTCCCATATTCTAGTTAGTCGTAAAGGAGACGCATATGGAAGCGAAATCAATTCCCGTAATGGTCGACGATCGCAAGGATCTAGGCGAGTTCATGATGACAAGGGCGGCCTATTTCTATGTCGAAGCGATCGAACCGTCGCCCGACATTCCCATCGATCACCGTAACCTCGGCATACCGATGTTACCGCTTGAGTTTTCCGGTGTGCTTCACAAGCCGACCGACATGGAAGAACATTTTGAAACGCCGGACCAGGTTGAAGAACTCTTTCGGACTGTAGAACGTCATAAATCGCTCTACGTTGACTCGGATAACCTCTGGATCCCGAACAAACTCTTCAACAAAACGCCTGAAAGGGGCGATATCTATCGAGTTCCCTTTGGTTTATTCATCAAGCTGTACTCGCTCTGCCGGGACGACGCTACTCTGGACGCAGGCATTTCTCGATTTAACGAAAAGCATAACCTCATAACATTTTCCGAAATCGAGACGATTGCCTTTGCGAAATGGACCGACGGAATCGTGGAAAATGCCATAGCAGCTTATCCGAAAAATGAGAGTCTCAAACTCGAGTGGAGGGAATAGCAATGGGAATCCTGAGCATAACTCTGATCGACGTGGGCTGGGGCGATTCGATCTTCATAGAGCACGTGGACGCGGCAGACAATCATCATTACGGTCTCATCGATTCCAATGACTCGAAAGAAATTAAATCTACCCGTATTTTCATTGAGCGATTTTTCAGACTTAAGCGGGAAGATATACCTGAGCCGCTGTTCGATTTTGTGCTGCTAACCCACGGGCATGACGATCACGGCAAAGGTTTGGAAGGGATTATACGCAAGTATGGCACTACGCACTTCTGGCATCCCAAGTCGAACCGGCTAGGGCCTAATGCCCCACTGATTCGGTATTGCGGACGTGCGAATTCGAAGGCCGCACAATGTGAAGCCGTGAATAGCACCAAGATCCTGCCGTCATTAGGGGATGTCAGCATGGCGGTGCTGTGGCCGCATTACAATCAGATCTCGAACGATGAAAACAACAACTCAGTCGTTCTGACCCTTAAGTTCGGCAACACATCCGTGGTCCTGACAGGTGATGCAGAGGAAGAGGTGTGGGATGACATTGCTGCTAATATACCACAGGATACCGTTTTTTTTAAGGTGCCTCACCATGGTTCGAGAAACGGCAGTCTAGACGGTCAGGACCAGCCGACGTGGTTACCGAACTGCCCTGCCACGGCCGGTCTCGGCATTAGTTGTATGTACAGAAAGGACTACAAGCATCCACACGACGAGGTGCTGACTGCCTTCACGAACGCAGGCCGAAAATATTATCGGACCGACGAGCACTATCATCTAACTGTTTCGCTGGACAATACAAACCCTCCCCAGGTGAAGTACTCGCATGTCTAACCTCCTTTATGGATCAATGAAATAGGGTGCATAAATTTCATGACGCGAAAAGTTCGAATAGATGCTCCCGAGGAATATGGAGGACATACTTAAGTTATAAAGTTTTACAATAGGAAGATGATAAACGAAAGTCCCTTAAATATTTGCTATAAGGCAACAATCTTCTTTAAACTTTATTGCACTCACTTTTTACCTGTTTACCAAAATATTTAGGTCCAATAATACTAGTTAGTGTCTATAAAAAGAGGTCGCAATTTGCGACCGGCTAAACTCTTAAAATAATGGACTTAATATTCACGCCTGAGAAAAAGGCGATCGTTCCTGTTGGAAAAATAGAGCAGCGTATCTTGCTTATCCGGGGTGAAAAAATTATTGTCGATGCGGATTTGGCAGAATTTTACGGCGTGCCGACAAAACGGCTGAATGAGCAGGTTAAACGGAACAAAGATCGATTTCCAGATGATTTCATGCTTCAACTTTCGGCAGAAGAAAAAACCGAGGTGGTCGCAAATTGCGACCACCTCTCAAAAAAACCGTATCGGTTTTCACGCTGACAAACACTGACATTTCACTTTCAGCCGGACTCGGCAACGCCTCGCCGTTGAAGCGTAGCAGTCCACGAAAATTAAGACTTGACTTTCGGTCTATATTTAGTACCATATGAGGACTGGAGGCAATAAAAATGAATATTACAAATGACATAAAGTCTATTACATATCTTAAGTCAAAGGCAGCCGATTTGCTTAATCAAATCAACGAAACCCATCGCCCTGTCATAATAACACAGAATGGAGAACCAAGAGCTGTGCTTCAAGATCCTAAAAGTTATGAAAATATGCGTAATGCAATCGGCATATTGAAGCTGGTTTCACAGGGTGAATCCGACATTAAAAATGGTAAGGCTAAATCACAGGAGGATGTATTCAAAGATATTGAAAACTCACTGAAAGAAAAGCTTAAATGAGCGACAACTTCAAAGTTGAATGGGCTGGTGTTGCAGAAAATGATTTAAAGGGAATTATCGAATATATTGCAGATGACAGCCCAGGCAATGCATTTAAAATACTAAAAAAGATCAAAAAAAAAGCATCCACCCTCTACACCTTTCCTGAACGAGGCCGCATAGTACCAGAGCTTCAAGATCAAGGCATCTTGATATATCGCGAATTAATTATACCTCCCTGGAGAATTATATACAGAATATCAGAAATGAAAGTTTATGTTTTGTCTGTTTTGGATGGGAGGCAGAACGTTGAAGATATCCTATTGAAAAGATTGATTTATCCTAAATAAGATCACGGGACTTGGGGGACGCTCCTAAATTTATAACATTCGCGCCAGATAAAAGAAGAAACTTTCTATTTTAGAAGCATCCCGGAAGCCACGCCATTTTTCCCGCCCTGCCCCTAGGGTCGGACCGAGATAATATTCTTAAAATACACATAAAATTATAATTTTGAGGGGGCATTACGGGCTTAGGGTGACGATTTTTATACTAAAAAGACGGTTTTAAGTTCAATCGCATAAATTTTGAATGAACGGAGATCGTGCCACGATAACACCTTGATGTATTCGATAAACCGTTCAATTTTATTCCAAACAAGGATATCATAAACAATACCGTTAAGGACCTGTCGTCATTTCCCCAAGCCGGGGTGCAGCTCATTTCGCGCCCGTTCGCTATCTACAAAACCATTGACACTTAAACGTTATAACGCTATAATGTTTTAACTACAATAGAAGGTGACATTATGGCAACACAGACTAAACGCGCCACCATCTACTTTGATCCTGACCTACATAAGGCACTGCGCCTTAAAGCCGTTGAAACATCTCGATCCGTATCTGAACTTGTCAACGAGGCCGTCAAAGAGGCTCTTGCCGAAGATGCTGAAGATCTTTTGGCCTTTGATGAAAGGGCTGATGAACCCCTGATCAGTTATGATGAAATGGTCAAGAGGCTGAAAAAAGATGGCCGCATATAAGCTTTTTTTCAAAAAGTCGGTGCAGAAAGACTTTGATGTCATTCCGAAAAAGGATCTGAAAAGAATCTTAAATCGTATAAAGGCACTCGCCGAAAACCCGCGACCGGTTGGTTGTGAAAAATTGACCGGACAAGAAAGATATCGTCTGCGTCAGGGGCGGTACCGTATTGTCTATTCGATTCAAGACGATGAACTTACGGTTTGGCTTGTTAAAGTTGGGCACCGAAAGCATATTTATCGCTGAAGAATGAAAAGGAGCAATTCATGAGGAACTCCATTCTGAAGATAATCAACCCCATCCTCGGGGTTCTCCTGATCAATCAGGTCCTGATGGGACTCTTGCACGATATGCTGCCCCACAAGGCATTCGAAGTGATGCACGAGGGGGGTGGCATTGTCTTTGCCATCGTGGCCTTACTGCACGTGATCTTGAACTGGAACTGGATCAAGGCGAACTTCTTCCGGAAAGCGCCGACCATCAAGACATAACCGCCTTCCAGGCGAAATAGACGGCTTCATTCTATAAGTCAATAATGTTTTTTGATTTTTATTGGACTCACTTTGTTTCTGTTTATCAAAATATTCAGGTTTAATAATTATAGTTATGAAGCGGAATACCCCAGATGACTAAGCGCGACAGAAAACAAAAGAACGAACTCAAGGTGTTTATCTCGAGCCGCGAGTCGAGATGTGATGAATGCGGTGAGAATCTCGGCCACGGTGCCTGGATATTACTCCAAGGGAATGACAAGGGCGCTGCATGTCTGAGCTGTGCAGACCTTGATCATTTAGTCTTCCTGCCTTCCGGCGACGCTGCCCTCACCCGCCGTTCTCGAAAATACTCGAAGCTCGCGGCCATCGTCCTTAAATGGAGCAGAGCACGCAAACGTTACGAGAGGCAGGGTTTGCTGGTAGAGAATGCAGCAGTTGAGTTGGCAGAACATGAATGCAAGGCGGATGCAGGCGATGCCCTATAGGCCGCGCCTTTGACGCACCGCGTTATGTGCCCTATAAATAAATCATGGCAATACTCCGTTGCACAAAAAAATTGCTAACTGAATTAAAAACCAAACCATCGGAAGAGACGATTCCTTCTGATGAGGTAGGCAGTCCGGCCTCTGGGGTCGGACCGAACTAAATTGCTTAAAATACCCATAAAATTATATTCTTTACGGGAGATCAAGGGCTTAGGGTGACGATTTCCATACCAAAAAGACGGTTTTAAGGTCAATCGGATATCAATAAAAGAATTGACAGCATCTTGGATTAATTGATTGAGAAATTAAGCGGTTACAAAGCAAAACTAAACCAGTGTTTGACTTTTAAAAAAATTTCTAAAGATTTACAAAGAGATTTTTAATGTGAAAATAGAAAATAAAATATTGGTTGTTAAAGAATTGCCTGATGGATCTCCAGTCAGAATACCTTATTTTATAGTAGATTCAAAAAAGAATGGACCTACTACAGGAATCGTCGCAACCCAGCATGGAAATGAGTTCTTTTCAATTGTTGTTCTCAAAGAATTCTTGAAAATAAAATACCCTCTCAAAGGAAAAATAATCATCTTCCCGCTAGCAAATCCTTTAGCATATAATGTAAAAGAAAGAACCAGCAGGATAGATAGAAAAGATATGAATCGTTGCTGGCCGGGAAAGGACGATGGCGTAATTACAGAAAAAATGTGTTACAGCATATTCAAAATCCTTAATAGATGTGGTTGTGTTTTAGATCTTCACAACGGCAATGATAACATTCTAGACACGCCTCAAGCAAGATTATATGAACCGAGATGCTCTGATGTCCAGGACTTGCTTGACCATCTTGATGTTCCATTTATTTTACTAAGAAAAGAACCTCTTGAGAACACACTGGTAGGTTGTCTTCTAGACAGAAACATAAAAGCAATAACGGTTGAATTAGGTGAAGGAAGAAGAATCACTTATAACTATATAAACAAAGGGATAAAAATAATAGAAAGCTTTCTAAGACATACAGGAAATCTTTCAAAACCCCAGACATTCAAATCAATTCCTATAGATTATGATAAAATGAGAATAGTTAAAGCAGAGAATAGTGGATTATTTATTCCTAATATCCAACAGCTTGGGGAAAAAACAGATTATTTAGGAAATTTAATCAGTTTTCCTGATTTCTCTGAAAAAAAGATCCGTACTCCCACGAAAGGGCATATATTAAGCCTATGGGTAGGCGGTGTGATTGCAAGGGGAGAACTACTAGCAAGAATAACAAAAGATTAAATCGCATTTGAGAAAGATACAACAAAAATACAAAAACCCAAGAAATTTCCAGGAAAACCGTAATCTCCCCTGGGGACTTCCGGGTCGCTCATAAATTTATAAGTTTCTATTTTTTCCCGATACATGACATGTTCCTATCACGACACGAAAAGTCCACATAGATGCTCCCGGTGAATATAGAAAACATCATTAAGCTATAAGGTCTTACAATCGGAAGATGATAAGCGGAAGGTCCGTTAAATATATGCTATAGGAGAATAGTCTTCTTTGGACTTTATTGAACCCACTTTGTACCCGTTTATCAAAATACTCAGGTCCGATAATTGTAGTTGGGCAGGATCGAGATTGACCCAGAAACGTGTGACTCAGGAGGTGTCTTATGGATCGCCGGACTTTCATAAAAATGGCCGTGATTTCTTCAGCTGGCACGCTGTATAAATCAAATATTGCTTCCGCCAGAGGCATTCCTTCCAAAGTTTTTGACAGCACGGCTGGGGGTAGATGTTATGTGCCCCCAGCCAAAGGCGTGATCGAGACTTCCCTGACCGACATGTTCAAGATCGGGCCAGGGCCGTCAAGTTCGCATACCGTCGCGCCCTTGCGGATTTCGAGTAATTTTCTGAAAGCTTTAGAGGACTTGACGAAGGACTTGATGGAGAATGCTCAATCCATTCAAGTCGAGCTTTTCGGCAGCCTGAGCGCCACAGGCAAGGGGCACCGTACCGATCGAGCCATTTTGGCCGGGTTGATGGGGCAGAAACCGGAGACTTGCGACCCGAAGCTGATGAATGAACTCGGAGACACGACGCGAAGGTATACGACGACCATCAGCGGCAAAACTTTCGAGGTGAGCAAGGACATAATCGTTTGGGGCAAAATTGAACATGACTACCCCTTCGCCAATACCATGATCATGCGGCTCGTTGGAAAGGATGGGGCGACGCTTTTCGAGAGGGAGTATTACTCCACGGGCGGAGGCTTCTTCCACTGGAAAGGGCAACCAGCACCGGCTCGAGGCAAGCCGTTGCGTCCCTTCGGCAGCATGGCGGAATTCAAGAGGTTAGCCCAAGAAAGCAATAAGACCCTACACGAGATAATTCTCGAGAACGAGAAGGCCATCATGAACGTCAGGGAAGATGAAGTCCTCGCGCATCTCGACTTGGTGCTCAAAACCATGGAGGATGGCGTGACGCAGGGCCTCGCCGAAGAGGGTCTTCTCCCTGCGCCGTTCGAGTTCTATCGGAAAGCAAAAAGGATCCACGAGTGCTCCAAAAACGCAAACGTCGCTGACGGATTCATGCAACAAATGAGCAGCTACGCTTTGGCCGGTTCAGAAGGCAACGCTGCCGGGCGCTTGGGGATCACCGCCCCCACCTTGGGTTCCGCAGGAACCATGCCGGCGCTTGTATATGTGATGAAACATCATCTGAAGCTTTCCCAGGACGCCATGCGTAAGGGGCTTTTGGCGGCGGGGCTGGTTGGGTTCTTATGCAAGAACAATGCGAGCGTCGCCGGCGCGGAAGTGGGCTGCCAAGGGGAGATCGGCGTGGCCTCGTCTATGGCCGCCGCGATGATTTCCTATGCGACGGGGTCATCGCTCGAAGTAACCGAGCTTGCAGCGACCATCGCGCTCGAGCATCACCTGGGCATGTCCTGCGATCCCGTGGGCGGCCTCGTGCTAATCCCATGCATCGAAAGGAACGCCTTTGGAGCGATCAAGGCCTATAACGCCTATCTCCTCGCCACAAACGAGATCGCGTCACAGCATTGGGAGGACCTGGATCGGGTCATCATGGCCATGCATGAAACAGGCATCGCCATGCCGACCATGTTCAAGGAGATGGGAACAGGTGGCTTGGGCGTTACCATGGTCGATTGCTGATCCAAGACTTGCGGGACAAGGCGATAATAAATTTCTTCTATGCCATGCTGGAGGGTATAACGGCGGGATTTTTCACCATACACTAATTCAAAACCTTCCACTCGTTGGCTTGAGCCAAAACCCCCACTACGAGCGATTCGGGTCGACGCCGGTTTCATGCTGGGAATAAATCCACAACGGTACATACAGCGCCATGACCAGCAATCCGACCCAGGTGGAGCACCATCCGATCTCAAGGCTGTTGAGGTAAACCACGCCGATAAAATACAAGGGAAGGTTCAGCAGACCGAAGGCCAGGGCCACGCTCTTCCAGCCCGCAGGGGCTCTAAAGGAGCGGTCCAGCGACGCGAAATACGGATCGCGCTTTACTTTCACGTACGCGAACAGGCAGATGCCGCCGCAGATAAACAAGGCTTTGGGAATGTCCGACCCGGGATTTCTGTACTCCGGACCGTAGATGACGGCCGCCTCCCAGCCGCACGCGTTCCAGTTCGTCACACTCGCGAACCTCTCTTGTCCAGCACTCAGAACTGTTGCCCATTTATCTCCCTGCTGCTCGCGCTTATCGGTTATCCCGAATAGTTCATCAAAATTTTTCATACACTATTCGGTTCCGACGGTTGTCTTTCGGGACAGATGTACCAGAGAACCGGACAGATGCCAAAACAATTTTTCAGGGCCGGCGGTGCGGCCTATCGGCCGGAAGGGAGGGCGGGACGGACCTTTATCACCGACTCTTTGCGGATGTGAACCGTTCCCGGTTTTGTGCCTTTGGGCTTGGTGACAAATCTGGCCCGGGTGCAGGAAACGGCGATAACGCCGCCGTTTCTGGCCTTGCTGTGGTATGCAGAGACCGCCGCGGCCATTTCCAGTGTCTTCCGGTCCGGATCCTGGCCGGGTTTTGACCGTAAAATGACGTGACTGCCGGACATGCCGCGCACGTGAAACCACCAGTCGTCGGGGCCGGCGGCCTTGAGACTCAGCCGGTCGTTGTCCGCGTCGGTCTTGCCGGCCATCACCGTCCAGTCTCCGGGCAACGTATAGGTCCACACACTGATCGGTTTGGGCGCGTATCTGTTTTCGTCCTTTTTCATCGATAGAAATGCTCCTCGAACGCAAGGGCCGTTTTTCCACTCCATTAGCGTTAAGCCTATCTCAAAAATGCACCTAACGCCCCATGGCTGCGTTCCAGGCCTCCTTAAAATGCTCACACACGACAGGTATGCTGCGCTTTTTCGTCGGCCTGCGCTTTACCCTTGAGTGTAATCTACTTTTTTTGAGATAGCTTCGTATAACATTTATCGGATAAAAGAAGAAACTTTTTATTTTAGCGACGTCCCGGGAGTCAGGAGTCCGGGACCGGGGCCCGGCCGGCCAATTTTTTTATGTAGACGCCCCGTTGAAAAAATTGTAAGCTGACTGGATAATATTTTTAATTTCAAGCGGTTTAAAGGAAATACGTTATGCCCAAGCGATTGTGGACACCTTCGGAAGAAAGAATCCAAAACACGAACCTGTATCGATTCATGAATATCGTCAATGAAACCTTCAACCAGAATTTCAGCGAATATGAGCCCCTATATCAATGGTCGATTGAAAACATTCCCGATTTCTGGGCGTGTTTGTGGGAATTCGCAAAAATAAAATCTTCAACCCCGTATGATCAGGTGGTTGACGATGTCGGCAAAATGCCGGGCGCCAAGTGGTTTTCAGGTGCCAGGCTCAATTTTGCCGAAAATCTTCTGCGATACAAGGACGATCACACGGCGCTGATCTTCAAGGGAGAAGATCGGGTCGACCGGCGGATGACCTATGCAGAGCTTTACGACGAAGTGGCCTCCGTTGCACGGTCTTTAAGGCAAGCAGGGGTTCGGACCGATGATCGGGTGGTGGGCTTTATGCCGAACATGCCTGAAACCGTAATTGCCATGCTGGCGGCCACCAGCATGGGTGCCACATGGTCTTCCTGCTCCCCTGATTTCGGTATCAAAGGGGTG
>Ga0070722_10000350_pt1 | contig 11950 bp, 17 predicted proteins | sample tdAd001_FD_67276 | JGI IMG/M metagenome (GOLD analysis project Ga0070722, IMG submission 67276) | Marine sediment microbial communities from the Atlantic coast under amendment with organic carbon and nitrate - tdAd00.1 | ecosystem: Environmental > Aquatic > Marine > Coastal > Sediment | place...
GGCTTCAAACAATACGAGGAAAAACTGATGGCTATGACACCGGAAGCAAAAGTAAAAAAGAAAGTTACGCAACACCTCAAGGCGATGCGTGCGTATTACTTCTACCCAGTAACAGGTGGGTATGGTAAGAGCGGCGTGCCAGATATTATTGGCTGCCACAATGGTAACTTCTTTGGCATTGAGTGTAAGGCTGGCAAGAACAAGCCCACCCCACTGCAAGAGAAGAACCTGCAAGAGATTCGCGATGCTGGTGGTATCGCGTTAGTTGTCAACGAAGACAACATAGATGACGTGCTCGAGTACATCGGAGGGCATGCGCACAACCCCAACCAACTAAAGATGAGCATCTAGGAGATAGACATGAGCAAGATAACGAGAAAACGCTGGACAGACGTAGAAGATTCGCTGCTGCTTGAGCTGCACGCGGAAGGTTCAACTCATCGCGAAATGGCTAAGACACTGCGGCGCACCAAACCTGCGGTCGCTGCACGGCTACACAAGCTACATCGTGTGCCCATTGACCCCATTGATCTTGGTACGTTTAACCCCCCCAAAGTTAAACAAGGTGTAGACAAAACTGTTATAGCTTCTATAACAATAGTGGCGACTACGGCGATTATAGTAGCGGGCGTACTCGCTATCACTATCTGGGGGTAAGTATGGACACGCACAAACAAGTTGGCGGTACGCACTATGCTGTCATGGCAGTGCAGCCTATAACTTATATACTGGCTAACAAGCTGGACTATTGCCAAGGCAACATAGTCAAGTACGTTACACGCCACAAAGGTAAGAACGGGCGCGAGGATTTAGAGAAGGCCGAGCAGTATGTCACCTTCTTGATCGACTACTACAAGGTGCATCGCTTCGAGCGTTGTGTACGCTGGGTAGCAGCACACCCGTGGATTATGCGACTGCGTTTGCATACCCTGCCGAGCGAGTACACCAAGGCCAATGACATGGCTGGCCTGTGGGCTGAGCTTATATCGGCGGCTACCGAGTGGCGCACGATGGGCGACCTGTATTTATTGCGTAGTGCGTTGGCCATATATAAAGAGCAGGAGTATCGAACATGATTTGCCCAGAATGTGAAGGCCGAGCCAAGTGTAAAGACACTAGGCAAGGTGATGGCTACAGATGGCGGCGATACCACTGCCCATTCTGTACTCATAGATTTACTACGTCCGAGATGATCGACAACGCGCCAGACCCACGGCTAAAACCAAGGGAGAAACGGGATGAATGAACTAGACGCATGGGCGAGCAGCAAGATTGACTCGCTGGAATACGAGATAGAGCACTTAGAGATGCGAATCAAAGAACTTGAGCAGCAAATAAAGGAGCAAGACCAATGAAAACATTACTACTTACAGTATTGTTACTAGCAGGTGCATCTCACGCGGATGATGCAAACAAATATAGTTGGGTTAATAACAACAATAACCTAGCTGTCGTCTTGGCGAGAACCCATGAAGCTGATAGAGCGATAATGGCGGAGAAGTGCGAAGACCGGGTTGTGTTAACCCTGTATGACTTTACCAACTACACCGAGGCTATGCTTGGCAAGGCAGTCTCTATACGTTGGCGGGTGGATAAGATGGACACGCATGACGCAACGCTACCAATAACTAAGGCAGATAGTGGCTATTTTGTACTGCCTCTTGTGCTAACTGAAGCGCAACAACGGGAGCTAAAGCGAGGCGACACTCTGCGCATTGTCTACAAGCTAAATGCTGGGGGCTACAACAACCTTGAGGAATATACCCTCAAAGGGTATACGCGCGCTCTGAACAACGCACCGGATAGCTGCGAAGATACAGCTGGCGAGTACTTTGACATGGACGACGGCGGGTATTTCTGAGCAGTGTTCCATAAGCGGCGCATAAGACACTTTTATGCGCCATAAAGTGTGCATTTTGTACATTTATTGGTACATATAAATGTGTACACACAACAGCAACATATATGAAGGAGATTTATATGTGCCCTGTAGACAATAACTCACCCAGTATGTCTAAAGAAGACATACTTTTTTGCGGTGAGCTTACAAGCGCGCGCAAGCTGAGCGATAAGTACGGCGTAGCTGCTCACACTATCCGAGAAAGACTGCGTAGAGATGGAAAAGTAATGTATGAATCTGGTAGGGTGTACGTCTGCGATGAGCGTATAGTCCGACCGCCCAAGCGAACCAGCACACCGAGGCCACCAAGAAAGGGTTTCGATGTGTCTCGCTATGCGCCAAACGTAGATGGCGATGACGATGCCATGTGCATCGCTGGCGAAAGTCAGAAGTGGCTTGGCACCAGCATAGGTACAACGGCTTGGCAACCACACTCACAGATAGGGACTGTATATGAAAACTTACATCCACGTGAATCAACATAAGATCAAGGCCAACTTGAAGAATGGCACCGATGAACCTGTCATTACCGTCAAGCGCGGCAAGACCAATACCTACTGTAAGGAAGTACGCGTATCTGGCGAAGTAACAGTAAGGCAATCAGCTACAGACAAGCCCATATTATCCTGCGGTGCTAGGGTAGTAATGGAGACCGAAGGCGACGTAACAATAGTGAGGTAAACATGGCAGGTAAAGGAGACAAGGCGCGGCCAATACCCGACCGCGCTACATTCGAGTCCAACTGGGAACGTATTTTCAAAGAGAAGCAGAAAGATACCGCACCCATACAATTCAACACCAACAAAGGAAAGCCCGATGAACAAAAGTAAACACCGCCAGTGCGACGTATGCTCTGCCGACACCTTCTTTGTAGGCACCATGCCGCACGCTGCAACTAGCGCGGACACTGGGTTGGAGATTAAACACCCTAGCAACTACCAGATGAAGAACCTAGGCAAGTGGGCTGTACTGTGCAAGACCTGTGCCGAGACACACAAGATCACGATAACAAGTAAATAGGAGGCCGACATGGCTGACGTAATAGACTTCCGTCCCAAGATACGCAAGGGCAGTCCCCAAGATGTATTGGAGTCATCTAAAGACGCGTTTCAGTCCGTGATCATTGCTGGCTGGAGCAGTGATGGGGTATTTGAAGCTCGCATCAGCGACGACTTGAGTTTGAGTGAGGCGCACTGGCTGGCCTCACTGTTGGCTGATCGCATACTACGCGTTAGTGGCATGCCTTTAGAGGAGATGTAATGAAAGGTCTAAGTAAGCGCGAGGCCGACATCTTGGCGGGTATGGAGCCCGAGGTGTGGTACTCAGTGACACAATTAAAAACATCTATCAACGCGGCAAGTAGGCTACGTAGGCGCGGGTTAATACAGCGCAACATTCGTATGAACGAGTCAGGCAAATACACTCGCAACCCTAGCGACTACGTAGAGTACCGCATAACTACAAAGGGGCTTGAAGCCCTACAGGAGAACAGCTCATGCAGATAATAACGGTAGACTTTGAAACCTACTATGCTCAAGACTTCTCACTCACCAAGCAAACTACTGAGGAGTATATCCGCAGCCCACAATTCCAAGTGATCGGTGTGGGTGTAAAGGTTGGAGGCGGCGACACATGGTGGGCAAGCGGCACGCATGAACAACTCAAGGAATACTTGCAGCAGTTCGATTGGGAAAACTCCATACTGCTGGCACACAATACTAAGTTTGACGGCGCCATACTTAACTGGATATTCGACATTCGCCCCAAGGTATACGCTGACACCCTGTGCATGGCACGCGCACTGCACGGCGTAGAGGTAGGCGCTAGCTTGAAAGCCCTGACCGACCGCTACGGCATCGGCGCCAAAGGTACTGAGGTAGTGAACGCCAAGGGACTGCGCCGCGAAGACTTCTCGGAAGAGCAGCTGGATCGCTACGGCGATTACTGTGTCAACGACGTAGAGCTGACGTACCAACTGTGTAACATATTCATGCAAGCTGGGTTCCCCAAGCAAGAGATGAAGATTATCGACCTGACGCTACGTATGTTCGTGGAGCCTATGCTCGACCTAGACTTGGGTGCGCTCGAGAGCCACCTGATTGGTGTGAAGCAAGCCAAAGAGGATCTGCTAGAAGCTAGCGGCGTAGACAAGAAAGACCTGATGAGTAACCCCAAGTTCGCCGAGCTACTGCGCGAGCTGGGTGTCGTGCCGCCGATGAAGATCAGCGCAACTACTGGCAAAGAAGCCTACGCGTTTGCTAAGTCTGACGAGGCATTCAAGGCGCTTGAAGAACACCCCGATGCGCGAGTGCAAGGCCTAGTAGCTGCACGGCTAGGTAACAAGAGCACGCTCGAAGAGACACGCACGCAACGATTCATAGACATCTGCAACCGTGGCCTACTGCCTGTACCCGTGAAGTATTATGCTGCGCACACTGGGCGCTGGGGTGGAGACGACAAGATCAATATGCAGAACCTGCCGAGCCGTGGGCCGAACGCCAAGCAGCTCAAGAGCAGCATCATCGCACCGGAGGGCTACACGATCATTGACTGTGACTCATCGCAGATTGAAGCTCGAGTACTCGCATGGTTCGCTGGGCAGCACGACTTGGTTCAAGCCTTCACCAACAAAGAAGATGTTTACAAGAAGATGGCGGCCACTATCTATGGTGTGGCTGAGTCAGACGTAGACAAGCATCAGCGTGCGGTAGGTAAGGCCGTTATCCTTGGTGCTGGCTACGGCATGGGCAGCGTGCGATTCCAAGATCAACTACGTACGTTTGGTGTAGAGATTGAGCTGGACGAGGCGCGCCGCATCATCGACGTGTATCGCCATGCCAACGCAGCTATCAAGAATCTGTGGAAAGGCGCGGGTGATATGCTCCGCTATCTAGCCAACGGAGATAAACTCAACTTTGGCCTCGAGGGCGTATTAGATGTCAAGCCGGAAGAAAGTGGTATACTGCTACCTTCTGGTCTCATGCTACGCTATGACGGATTAGCTGGCGAGCAAGGCGAAAAAGGCATCGAGTACACGTACAAGACACGCCGTGGTCGCAACCGTATTTACGGCGGAAAGGTCGTGGAGAACGTATGTCAGGCCTTGGCACGTTGTATCATCGGTGAACAAATGCTGGCTATTAGTGAGCGGTATCGTGTCGTACTTACTGTACACGACTCCGTGGTATGCTGTGTACCAGATGAAGAAGTATCCGAAGCGCGTGCCTACATCGAAGAGTGTATGCGCCGCACACCTGATTGGGCTAAAGGCTTACCGCTGGACTGCGAATCAGGTATTGGCAAATCGTATGGAGAGTGTGAATAGTGAGCATCGCCCCTTGGTCATTCAGCAAGATTAAAGCATTCAAGCAGTGCCCCAAACAGTTCTATCACGAGAAGGTGCTGAAGGAGTATCCTGTTGTAGAGACCGAGGCCATGCGGTACGGCACTGAGTTTCACTTAGCCTGCGAAGAATACATTCGCGATGGTAAGCCACTGGACGAACGCTTTGCATACGCTAAGTCTATGCTAGATTCGTTGAACGCCAAGGAAGGCGAGAAGTTATGTGAGTTGAAGATGGGCTTGACGGAGAACCTCGAGCCCTGCGACTTCTTTGCTGACGACGTGTGGTGGCGAGGCATTGCTGACTTGGTAATACTGAACGGCGACACCGCATGGGTCATAGACTATAAGACAGGCAAGTCTGATAGATATGCAGATAAAGGCCAGCTAGAACTGATGGCACTGGCTATGTTCAAGTACTACCCCGACCTCAAGAAGGTACGTGCTGGCTTGTTGTTCGTAGTGCCGAAGAGTCTGATCAAAGATAACTACAGCATAGACCAAGCACCGCCTATGTGGGAGCATTGGATGCGCGAGTACAACCGCATGGACACCGCATTCAAGAAAGATGTGTGGAACCCCAATCCTAGTGGGCTGTGCAAACGTCACTGCCCTGTTACCCAGTGTGTGCATAACGGGAGGAACTAATGCCATACGTAAACAAGAAACGCCCCTACAAGAAAGAGTACGAGCAGCAGAAAGCTCGCGGAGAACACGAATCTCGCATGGAGCGCCAGCGCGCCCGCCGTGCGATGGACAAGACAGGTAAAGACGCCAACAAGAATGGCAAGGCTGACAAGCGTGAGGGCAAAGACGTAGCCCACAAGAAAGCACTCAGCAAGGGCGGCTCCAACAAAGACGGCGTTACAGTACAAAGCAGGCGCACTAACCGTGCAGCTGGCGGTGCTATGAGCAGCCCCAAGAGACGCCGCTCTACAAAAAAATAATGTAGTACCTCGAGCCTACGGGCTCTGCGACGGAGAATGGAATGAAGATCTGCAATGACAAGGCGCTATTGTTGCGCCTAAAAAACCCTCAGCGGGTTACAACTATAATACCCAAGAGCAAAGAACTAGAAGACAACAAGGTGCTAGTTAACTGGGGTATAGAAGAGACGCACGTACTAAAGAACCTGAACATTAACGTGCCCTCACCTATCGAGCGTCGCTACAAATGGACAGGCAAGTATCAGCCCTTCGAGCACCAGAAAGCTACCGCCTCATTCCTGACTAAGCACAAGCGCGCCTTCTGCTTCAACGAGCAAGGTACAGGCAAGACGGCGAGTGCCATCTGGGCATCTGACTATCTACTCAATGAGGGTATCGTCAACCGCGTGTTGGTTATCTGCCCCCTATCTATCATGGACTCGGCATGGCGCAACGACCTGTTCAGCTTTGCCATGCACCGTAGGGTAGACGTAGCCCACGGTTCAGCAGCCAAGCGCCGCAAGGTTATCAACAGCGATGCTGATTATGTGGTGATTAACTATGACGGCGTGGAGATTGTTGTAGACGACATAGCCAACGGCGGCTTTGACCTGATCATTGTGGACGAGGCTACGCACTACAAGAACCCGCAGACTAAACGCTGGAAGACGCTGCACAAGCTACTCGGCCCAGAGACGTGGCTGTGGATGATGACGGGTACACCTGCCGCCCAGTCACCGCTTGACGCGTATGGCATTGCCAAGCTAGTAAACCCCAACGGCGTGCCTAGATTCTTTGGCTCATTCCGCGACCAAGTGATGGCCAAGATTACGCAGTTTAAGTGGGTGCCTAAAGAGTCTGCCACCGACACGGTATATAACGCACTGCAACCTGCTATCCGCTTCACAAAAGAAGAGTGTCTCGACCTACCGGACATGGTATACGTCAAGCGTGAGGTACCGCTGACCCGCCAGCAGACTAAGTATTACAACGAATTGAAGACCAAGATGGTGATGCAGGCAGCGGGTGAAGAGATCACTGCGGCCAACGCAGCTATCATTATGAACAAGCTCCTACAGATCTCATCGGGTGCCATATATACCGATACTAAAGAGACACTGGAGTTTGATATAGCGCATCGGTATAAGGTGCTCCGCGAAGTCATAGACGAGTCCAGCAAAAAAGTGCTAGTGTTTGTGCCCTTCAAGCACGCCATCGACATATTGACCGATAAGCTGCGCTCGGAAGGGATACCGACAGACATAATACGCGGCGATGTACCCGCACCAAAACGCACGGAGATATTCAACGACTTCCAAACTACGGACAACATACGCGTCCTAGTTATTCAGCCCCAGTCAGCAGCGCATGGGGTTACCCTGACCGCAGCCAACACGGTTGTTTGGTGGGGGCCAACTAGCTCGCTCGAGACTTACGCCCAAGCCAATGCTAGGGTGCATCGCTCCGGCCAAGACCACAAATGTACCGTGGTTCAGCTAGCCGGATCGGCCGTAGAGAAACGTGTTTACTCACTGCTTGATAACAGAATAGACGTACACACAAAGATGATTGATCTTTACAAAGAATTACTTGACTAGAACACGAATAACAATTAAAGTGTACGTCCCAACACAAGTTGGAGCGACCAGAGGAGACTAAACTATGGAAGAGCAAATCGCTTTACCAGAAAAACTTACCCGCGTATACCTCAAGATACGCAACAAGAAAGCCGAGCTTGCCGCGGCATACAAAGAGCAAGACAGAGAACTTACCGAGCAACTCGATAAGATCAAGAGCGCACTGCTTACCTACTGCAAAGAGCAGGGTGTAGACAGTGTAAAAACTTCATCCGGTATGTTTTACCGTTCCGTTCGATCACGTTACTGGACTAGCGATTGGGAATCCATGCACAAGTTTGTCATGGAGAACAACGTCCCTGAGCTACTCGAAAAGCGTTTGAGTCAAGCAGCGGTCAAGCAATACCTCGAAGAGAACCCAGATAGTCTGCCCGCAGGATTGAACGTAGACTCTGAATATATTGTTTCAGTGAGGAAAAGCAAATGACTGGCCCGTATGTAAACATCGACCAATTGGCAAAGCACTTTGCCGTATCAGTATCAACCGTGCGTACATGGGTACGCCGAGGCGACATCCCAACAACTTGTTATATCAAGGTAGGCAGCACCTACCGGTTTAACTTAGGTGATGTTGAATCCCACTTGAAGGGCGAAGCTGAGCAGACAGCGGCTCAACCTGAGAGCACTGTAGTAGAAGTAACTCAAGTATCGGCTTTGGCAGAGCTAGAAGAAGACTGGGCAGAAGACTCAGACGAAGACTTAGATCTGTCACTAGACCTAGACGAAGACTATTAAGGAGAACACCATGAGTGAAGTATCATTATTCCACGGCAACGTCCTTGCAACTAGCGACCTTTTCAAGTCACTGCAAGACACCAACACTGCCCTGACGGGTGGGAGTGCAGGCAAAACCCGTCGTCGCATTAGCGTCAATGGCGGCAAGTTCCGCGAGATGGTTAACGGAGAACAGGTTAACGTAAACAAGAACGACAGCATGAACATCGTTATTGTTGACGCTGCACCCATTGGGCGCACCTATTACGCGGGCACCTACAGCCCCGACAATATCTCTGCCCCTGCCTGTTGGTCGGCGGACTCTAAGACACCTGCACCCGAAGTACCAGAAGATACGCGTCAGGCTTCACGCTGCGTAGATTGCCCGCAGAATGTTAAAGGTTCTGGCCAAGGTGAGACACGCGCTTGCCGTTACTCGCAGCGCCTAGCTGTTGCATTGGAAGGCCAGTACGATAAGGTCTACCAAATGCAGCTAGCAGCAACGTCAGTATTCGGTGATGCCAAAGAGGGCAAGATGCCCATGCAGGCCTACGCTCGATTCCTGTCGGCGCACAATACTCCGGCGGTAGCTGTTGTTACTGAGATGTATTTCGATGAAGCATCAAGCACGCCCAAGTTATTCTTCAAAGCAGTTCGCCCACTGGAAGAGCAAGAGCTCATCAAGGTCGTAGAGTTACGCGACACTGAAGAGACCAAAGATGCGATCACTATGACCGTATCGCAGACCGATGGTGTATCCGCTAAGACTGAGTCTAAGCCCGCACTGTTCGCTGACAAGCCCGCAGAGAAGAAGCCTGAGCCGAAAGCTGCGGAGCCAACTCCTTCTGAGCCCGTCAAAGACGAAGCTGTAGAAGAACCCAAGAAAGTCGCCACCAAGAAAACAGCCGCCCCCACTGTAGACGATGACGACTTGAGTTCAATTATCGACAACTGGGACGACTAATACTCTCCCTACGATAATCCTCCACTACGGCTAGGTTTCGACCGAATAGGGTGCGCCGGCACCCCTGCCGTAGTGTCTTCCGGCATTGGGTGGCATAAATGGAAACAAAAAAATTCTTAGACTCGGTCTTGGGTGAGGGTGGCAGCTACTGCATCTTTGCATCCAAACCGAAAGACGATCGGAGAATCCAGAAGTTCTTCGGCGACATAGACATGGTAGTAGACGCAGCCCGTAACTTTGATGGAGAGGGGTTTGATGTTTACTTTGCACTGGCTACATTTAAGGAAGCTGGCACACGGAAAGTTGTTAATGCTAAAGAGTTACGTTCGTTTTTCTTAGACTTGGACTGTGGCCCAACAAAAGACTTCCCCACGCAGGCTGATGCTATACAGGCACTACGTAAGTTCTGTTCGGCCCTTACTCTACCTAAGCCCACGCTGGTTAACTCAGGCCGCGGGGTACACGTATACTGGAGTTTGTCTGAGCCAGTTGCCGTAGAGGATTGGCTGCCTGTTGCAGAGCGGTTGAAGAAGCTGTGTGCTACACACAAGTTTGACGCTGACCCTGCGGTTACAGCTGACGCTGCGCGAGTGCTTAGGGTACCGACTACACACAACTACAAGTCCGACCCACCGGCGCCTGTAGGACTGATTGGCCCTCAACAAGCGCCAGTAGACTTCGACATCTTCAGCGAGCTGCTGGGTGGCGACATGATACCAGTACCTCAGAAGCTACTAGAGCTAGCTGGCGGCAGTGCTGTTATGGATGCGCTCACTGGCAACAAAGAAAACTACTTTGTAGAGATACTGCGTAGGACTAAGCAGAGCAAGGGCTGCATACAGCTACTCAACATAGCTACGGATCAAGAGAATACGTCCGAGCCGTTGTGGCGTGCTGGCCTATCTATCGCTAAGTTCTGTTCGGATGCGGATAAGGCTGCGGCGTTTATCTCCAACAAGCACCCTGACTATACCGCAGCCAACACGCGCGATAAGCTAGCGCAGATCAAAGGGCCGTACACCTGTACACGTTTTGATGAACTAAACCCCGGACTGTGTGGCGACTGCCCCAACAAGGGTAAAGTAAAGTCTCCGATTGTGTTGGGCTCTAAGTTAGCCGAGGCACCGCCGGAAGACGTAGTGGTAGCAGAGTCTGCTGACCTGCCTAACAACCCACTGAAAACGTACACGATACCGCAGTACCCCAAGCCGTATGTGCGTGGGGTCAATGGTGGCGTCTATATGCGTACGGCCGACGATGACGGTGTGGTTGACGAGAAGCTGATTTACCACAACGATATGTATGTTGTGCGCCGCTTGAAGGACGCAGAGCTAGGCGAGGCTATCGTTATGCGACTGCATCTACCTATGGACGGCGTGCGTGAGTTTACAGTGCCCCTCACGGTAGCCACTTCGCGCGAAGAGATGCGCAAGGCGTTGGCTATGCAGGGCGTGGCTATGCCTAAGATGGATGAGATTATGACGTATACCACAACATGGGTTAACGAGTTGCAGTTTACTACGCTAGCTGATGAGGCACATCGCCAGTTCGGTTGGTCTTCCGATGAGTGCAAGTCGTTTATATTGGGCAACCAAGAGATCTTCGCGGATCGCATAGACTTCAACCCACCCTCTACTGCTACAGCAGGTTTGTTCCCCGCGTTTGAACCCAAGGGTACATTGGAAGGCTGGAAGGAAGCGATAAACTTCTACAACAAACCTAAGTTTGAGATGCACCAATTCGTAGTCGGTGCAGGGTTTGGCACTGCCCTGATGGCTTTCGCTCAGGTTCACTGTGCAGCTATCCACTTAAACGGCGGGTCAGGTGTAGGCAAGACTGCGGTACTCCAAGCAGCGCTGGGTATATGGGGCGATCCAGAACAACTTATGCTGCATGAAAAAGATACCTATAACTCTAAGATGAACCGAGGCGAGGTACTCAATAGCATCCTGTGGGGCATCGACGAGCTGACAAATACCCCGCCGAAAGAAGTATCGAATATGCTGTATCAGTTTACTGGCGGTAAGCAGCGTGGCCGTATGTCATCTAGCTCTAACGTAGAGCGGCATCGTGGTGAGCCGTGGCGCTTGCTGGCTGTCACAACAGCTAACCGCAGTCTTGTGGAGCTGGTAGGTACAGCTAAGTCTTCGCCGAAAGCAGAAGCCCTACGGGTGCTCGAGTGCCGTGTACCGCGCCTGTTCCCTAAAGGCGACTCTACGCACAAGCCGATGACTGATAAGTTTACAAAAGACATCAAGAACAACTACGGCCATGCTGGCCCTGTGTTTGTTCAGTACATAATGAACCACGTCGATGAGGTACGTGAACTCCTTGAGACCGTGCAGATGCGCGTGGATCGCATAGCTAAGTTGTCTGCCGATAACAGGTTCTGGTCGGTAGGTATCGCATGGCCTATAGCTGGACTGATGATAGCTAAGCGCATAGGGCTCGTAGAGTTTGATGTCAA
>Ga0070722_10000352_pt1 | contig 11905 bp, 12 predicted proteins | sample tdAd001_FD_67276 | JGI IMG/M metagenome (GOLD analysis project Ga0070722, IMG submission 67276) | Marine sediment microbial communities from the Atlantic coast under amendment with organic carbon and nitrate - tdAd00.1 | ecosystem: Environmental > Aquatic > Marine > Coastal > Sediment | place...
CGCTTCACGACCACATTTTTCGGCAAGCAGGTAGTCGCCATTCTCCTCCAGTCCGAAGGAGCGGATTGACAGGTAGGCGGAATACCCTGGTACATCGGCTGACCACCGAGGGGCCGCTCGTTCGGAGATATCCCGCATCCATGCTACTTCGCCGATCCAGAACAGCTCAGACTGGGCAATGCGCAGCGCAAACAGGTCGAGTGGGTGGTCACGGGCAATCTGTTCGTAATGGGTTACTGCTGTAGTGACGTGGTCGAGCAGGGTTGCTTCGAGGGCAGCCATGTAGTGGTTTTCACGCGCCGAAGCTGGTTTACGTGCGTTCTTTGCTGCCTCCAGTTCGTCGCCTGCCATCGGGTATAGTTCCGGTTTCTTCAACCCCGCGATCAGGAGACCCTTGATAACATGTGGCAGCGCAAACTGCGGATCGACGGTTATCGCGGCATCCAGATGCACCATGGAATCGGTGCGAAATCCGGTATAGGCGTTAAAGGCGTGATCAAGTGCCTCGACCGCGATCGGGTCATCGGTTGTAACAGAGTAGCCCCTTTGATCCTTCTGCATTCTGATTGGCCTCGTTCTTCTAGATCGGCATATCATCCGCCTAAATCGCGAACTCGTCCAATTTCCCGGCGTTGTTTAGTGGCGGATGAAGCGAGCTGTCAGTGAATACTTGTAAAGCACCATCAGAAAAGTCTTTAAGGCAACAAGCTGGTATATATCGATGCTGTAACGCAACCACGGCGTTCGATTTTCAGGTTGCGTCCACAGGAAAGATGACACGAATCTACCTGGCTCACTGGTGGTAATGGCTGCTATCTCGCTGCAGTATTGGCTGCTGGCATCGGAGTGTGATTCGAGGCCAGCGGTGATATACCCGAGGTACTCGGGCGTAGGATTCAGATTCGGCGTGGAACGATTAGTCTGATAGAAATACAGTGTCTCCCCGTCTTGTTCGACAACCGTGCGTCGGTATCTGTTGATGATCGGCACTACTTCGTAAAAATCCATGCGCGCGGCATCCCTGCCGGAGAGGGTGTACAAAAAGCCATACACGGATTCACCAGGTGCGTATTCAGCCGATGCGTACCCGCAGCCAACCCATGGCGCTGGATGGTCGAAGCGCAGACCATGGTCCTTGAGGGTGAAGTGCTTTACCGCGAGCGGAGTGATCCGGCGTTGCTTCATTACGGCGTCGCTGAGGTTGGCGCCGAAGGCCAGATACTGAACCTGTTCGGACCCGTGCCCAAACAGGCGTTTTATGTTACAGGCTTCAAACAGAAGCCTCCAGACAAGGTAACGAATCATGCTGCACCTGGGCTATTGCTAATCGTGGCACAATACTCAGTCACGTTATCGGGGTCAAATGTTGAGATTACGGCGTCGTCCCTGGAGGTGTCTTAACCTCCTCGAATCTATATTTCTTAAAACTGGCAACCAGCCAGTCGCGGAAATCCAAAAGAGTGTTACTCGGGCGGGTATCTTCAGGCGATACAAAATAATAACTGAAGCGGCCAGCAACAGGCTCGGGATTGGCATACTCGATTTTTCCTGTTTCGAGTTCTTCTTCCATCAGGTAATTAGCTACCAGGGCAATTCCCCTTCCCTGTAAAGCGGCGTTAAATGACTGGTGTTCGTCTGGAAGGACGATGTGCGGGATTGAGGGGTGGTCGATTCGATCAGCGGATACGAGGTCATCCCAGTGGATATGCTGGGCACTAATTCCTTTCGCATTATAGTGATGATCGATCAGACAGTTGTTGCCTGGTTCTGCAAGTGATTCGAGCTTGCCGTGCTCGGCCAAATATCCAGGGCTTGCCACTGCGTATACACGCGGATGAAACAGCAGCACGCTATCAAGACCTTCGAACTCGCCGTCACAGTATCGAATGGCAGCGTCAACCCCATCATTTTTAAAAGTTACCAGTTCGATGCTTTCGTCGATAGCAACCGTGATTTCTGGAAATGAATCATAAAATTTACCTAAATTAGGCAGCACCCACTTCACCGAAAATCCTGGCGACATTGAAATCGTAATCTTAGGTTGGGTCTCGGTTCCTGAAAATTTCCCTGCCGCGTTGGCAATGTTCATTAAAGCTTCCTGTACCACGGCAGCGAAAATTTCGCCATCTGCGGAGAGCTCGAAGGAGTTGGGGGTGCGCACGAATAGTTCGCGTCCGAGAGAATCTTCAAGGTTACGCAATTGCTGACTTACCGCACCCTGGCTGACACAAAGTTCCGCGGCAGCTTTACTCACGCTACCGTGCCTGGATACGACTTCAAATGCCCTCAGGGCGTTCATTGGCGGTAGTTTCATCGAGCGTCCCTATTAAATCTAATACGCCTATCTGAAATTCTGCATGTACAAATCCGGGTACGAGGACGATTATACGCACAACTGATTCAACAAGCCCAGCAGGGCCCGTTCACGAACAGGGGGAGATTTCATCATGCAGCGCTCAGATTTAAGCAAACTGATAAAGGATAATTCATTCCGCATAGCTCGTTTTTTTGGTAGCGTGCCATTCATGTCAAAAAGTTCAAGTCAGGATTCTGCTGTGGACCCCTGGGTCGATTCCCACACCGAACAACCCTTTAGTGGTGGCTATAACGAGGCTTTCGTTGTCCAGTTCTGGGCCAGCTACACGTTGAGATAACGAGGTTTCTTTTGCATCAATCCGGGAGCCTGGCAGGCAAGGCAATCGTCGTCGGCGCCAATGGCGGGATGGGCAAGGCGGTAGCGCTGGCGCTGGCGCAACAAGGGATTGAACTGGCACTGATCGGCAGAAATGAACAGGCCATTACGACGCTGGCACAAGCCTGCACCGAAGCGGGCGGCAGAGCGTTTCCACTGGTTTGCGATATTGCCAGAACCGCGACCATCAAAAGCGTGGTTGCCGACGCAATCGAAGGGTTGGGCGGGTTGAATTACCTGATTAACTGTGCCGGGATATCGAAGGAGGGAAAGTTGCATGAAACGGATCTCGACGACTGTGATGCGATTCTTGACACAAATCTGCGCGCTCACCTTTATCTTGCTCGTTATGCTACCCCGGAGATAAACAAGAACCCCGGTGGTGCGGTGATAAAGATCGGCGCCGTTCATCACCCCTATTCAGGCGCAAGTACCTATCTCGCGGCAAACCTGGGTGGCGAGGGGCTTGCCGAGGCCCTGTTTGAAGACGTGCGTGAGTTTGGCACCAGGGTTTGCAATATCAAACCGGGATGGGTCAATACTCCGTTAGTGACATCGGAAGGCATCGATAAAGCCTTGATGATCCAACCGGAAGACATTGCCCAAACCGTCCTCTTCGTGCTGTCGATGCCGGGGACGGCATGCCCGACAGAGATTGTTATCCTGCCGCAGCGATCGCCCTATATCTAAACCGCAAAATGTGGGTCAGAGAGCAATTGTTTCTAATATTAGAAACAATTGCTCTCTGACCCGGATTGATGGATTGGATTGATTCCGAAAAAGCCTCAAGTTGCATTGTGATAACATGGCCGCATGAAACGACAGCTTGCAGCAATTCTCTATGCGGACGTGGCTGGTTACAGCCGTCTTACCGGGCAAAATGAGGATCAAACCCACCAGCTGCTCAATGCGGCGCTGACCATACTCACCGATTCTATTACCGCATCCGGTGGCTCTAAAGTGCATGAGGCCGGGGACGCCATACTGGCTGAATTCTCCAGTGTGACGGCGGCCGTCGATACTGCGTTCGAGTTTCAAAAATCGATGATTAGCTGGAAGTCGGATCTTCCAGAAGATGAACGTGTCAGGTTCAGGATAGGTATTCATATCGGTGAGGTAATGCGTGATCGAGACGACATCTATGGAGATGGCGTTAACATTGCCGCAAGAATCGAGGAAATTGCATCACCGGGCAGTTTATGCGTGTCGAGTGCCGTGGTTGACCAACTGGCAACCGGGAGCAAGTATCATTTTGACGATCTCGGATATCGCCATTTCAAAAACATCGACCGGCCAGTGCATGTTTACCAGTTACGGTCCTCTGATTTACTCGGCGGCAACCCTTTGCAGGATATCGAGCGACGCGTCGAGCACCAGCCGCTGTTTGATGATGCCTTTGAAAAACCACCCGTTACCACGGGGCGATGCGTGTGTGGCACGACCAGGTACGAGGTCACCCAGGAGGCTGTGGGTACTGGTTTTTGTCATTGCCGAATATGCCAGCGCAGCACGGGGGCCCCCGTGTTTGCATGGACGGCCTTTCCTGTTGATGCGGTAAAGTTTATCCAGGAAACACTCAAGTATCACAGGGTGTCGCTAATAGCCGAGCAGGGGTTCTGTGAAAATTGTGGATCACCAGTGGTGTGGAGAAGTTTGAAACCTGAACCAGCGAATTACCTGATAATTACTACCACCTCTCTCGAAAATCCCGAAGACTATGCACCGACCTGGCATCAGGGGATAGAAAGCCAATTACCCTGGCTGGAAATTCACGACGATCTCCCCAGGACAAGATGTGAGGAGTCTCCGATGCTGCACAGAGCGTGGGGCTCGATGGGCGCTTCTGCACCTGATGACTGGACGGCGCTAAATTACGAGGAAAGCCTGACGCTGGATGATGATTCGAAACCAGCTAAATAGAATGAAAAATGTGGGTCAGAGAGCAATTGTTTCTAATATTAGAAACAATTGCTCTCTGACCCGGTTTGTTCGGTTTGTTCGGTTTGTTGGTTAGTTTTCTACAGCGGCTTCGGCAAAGTGGCAGGCCACCAGACGCTCGAACTTTGTTTCCAGCGGGGGTGCGGAGCTGCCACAGAGTTCCTGCACAAAGCGGCAGCGGGTATGGAACGGACATCCCGATGGTGGGTTGAGCGGGGAGGGCAATTCACCGGTTAGCTTGACGCGTTCGCGACGCAGTTTTGGGTCCACCGCAGGTGTTGCCCCGAGCAGTGCCTGCGTATAGGGATGGGACGGATTGGCGAAAATGATTTTCGCGTCGCCCTGTTCGACCACCTTGCCGAGGTACATGACCATGATCTGGTCGGCGATACGGCGCACCACGCTGAGATCATGTGAAATGAACACCAGCGCCAGGTTCATCTCTTCCTGTAAATCCATCAGTATATTCAGCACCTGCGCCTGAATCGATATATCCAGCGCCGATACCGGTTCATCCGCGATCAGAATCTTCGGCTTCAACATCAGCGCACGCGCGATGGCGATACGTTGGCGTTGGCCGCCGGAAAACATGTGCGGGTAGCGATCATAGTGTTCGGGGCGTAAACCAACTTTGTCGAGCATGGTTTCGGCCAGTTGGCGGCGCTCTGCGGCAGGAATATTTTGATTGATAACCACCGGTTCTTCGAGAATCACGCCGACTTTCTTGCGTGGGTTGAGCGAGCCATACGGATTCTGAAAGATAATCTGTATATCCTGGCGCAAGCGCGGAATTTCAGCCCCGCCATGCGCATGCGGGTCTGTGCCACCAATCAGGATATTACCTTCGGTTGGTTTTTCGATCATCGTAGCGAGCCGCGCCAGCGTGGATTTGCCGCAACCTGACTCGCCGACAATCGCCAGGGTTTTACCGGACTCCAGTGAAAAGCTGGCGCCGTCCACTGCCTTGAGTGTGGATTGCGGGGCAAACATTCCTTCGCCCTTGACCTTGTAGTAACGTTTCAGATCCTGCCCTTCGATTGCCGCACTCATGTCGCCTGGCCCTCGAGATCAACCGGATGAAAACAACGCAAGGCAATACCGGCAGTACGTTCCAGTGATGGAACATTCGCCTTGCAGTCATCCTGCGCATACTCGCAGCGCGGTGAAAACAGGCAGCCATCCGGTCGGTCGCCGGCACCGGGTACGATACCTTCGATCGTCGGTAGTCGATGCAGATCCAGGGATCGTTCCGGCAGTGCATTCAGCAGGGCATGGGTATACGGGTGATGCGGTGTCGCAAACAGGCCGGTGACTTCCTGTTGTTCTACCTGTTGACCGGCATACATAACGACGACCTGTTTGGCGGTTTCTGCGACCACACCCATATCGTGCGTGATCAGCACTAACGCCATACCTTTCTCGTCTTGCAGGCTAACTAAAAGGTCGATGATTTGCGCCTGGATGGTGACATCGAGTGCCGTGGTGGGTTCATCCGCAATCAGTAACTTCGGGTTACAGGCAATCGCCATGGCGATCATGACACGCTGGCTCATGCCGCCGGATAACTGGTGCGGGAAAGCTTTCAAACGTTCCTCGGGTGCCGGAATCCCGACCAGGTCTAGCAGTTCGATACTGCGTTTTTTACGTGCCGCGCGATCGAGTCCCATATGCTCTTTCAGGGTTTCCCCGATCTGGAAGCCAACCGTGAAACATGGATTCAGGCTGCTCATGGGCTCCTGGAAAATCATCGATATGTCCTGGCCAATGATTTTCCGGCGTTCCTTGCTGGAAATGGTGAGCAGGTTGCGCCCCGCGAATTCCATTTTGTCGGCGGTTACGTTCGCGGTCCAGGGTAACAAACCCATTACCGCTAACATCGAGACTGATTTGCCCGAACCGGATTCGCCGACGATGGAAAGTATGTCGGTTTCGTCGATACTCAGATCGACTCCATCGACCGCGCGGAAGGTGCCCTTGACGGTTTCGAACTCGACCGAGAGATTACGAATTTCGAGCAGGCTCATGATCTTTTCATCTTCGGGTCGAGGGCGTCGCGCAAGCCGTCGCCCATCAGGTTGATAGCCAGCACGGCTAACAGGATAGCAAGCCCCGGGAAGGTGACTGTCCACGGTGCCGACAACATCAGATCACGATTTTCGGCGATGAGCGTACCCCATTCCGGTGCCGGCGGTTGCGCGCCCATGCCGAGGAAGCCGAGTGCCGCGGTATCCAGAATAGCAGTGGAGAAACTCAAGGTTCCCTGCACGATCAGCGGCGCCATGCAGTTGGGCAGTATGGTGATAAACATGATGCGAAACTTCCCCGCGCCTGCAACCTTGCTGGCGATCACATATTCCTTGGAGCTTTCGATGATGTATGACGAACGGGTCAGGCGCACGAAATGGGGCAGGTAGGTAATCGATATCGCGATCATCGCGTTGAGCAGGCCGGGCCCCAGAATCGCCACCAGCACCAGCGCCATGAGCAGTCCCGGTACCGACATGATGGTGTCCATGATGCGCATGATGGTGGTATCGACCCAGCCGCGGAAAAATCCCGCCACCAGTCCGAACACGATGCCGATGCTCAAACATAAGATTACCACGATGCCGCCAGCGACCAGTGATAACCGGGTACCATAAATAATGCGCGATAACATGTCGCGTCCGGCGTAGTCGGTGCCGAAGAAAAAGTTGCACTTGTCTTCACCCCAGGCCGGTGCATGTTCCAGGCATTCGCGGTATTGAACCGCGGGGTCGTGGGGGGCAATAAAATCCGCGAAAATGGCCATTAAAATAATGCCGACGAGAAAGGCAAGGCCGACTACGGCGGTTTTGCTTTCGGAAAAATAGTACCAGAATTCGAGCAGATTCTGCCGCAGCATGCTTTTGCGCGGAGTGTCGGCTACCGGGTTCATCGTAGCGTTACTCATGAGTTGGTGTGCATGATTCGTGGATTAATCAATCCATACATTAAATCGACCACCAGGTTAACCGACATGATAATCATCGCGATCAATACCAGGCCGCCCTGCACGGCATAATAATCACGGCTGAACACCGAAAATATGATCCACTTGCCGATGCCGGGCCAGCTGAATATGGTTTCGGTCAATATGGCGCCCGCCATCAACGTGCCAACCTGCAACCCGATGACCGTAATAACGGTGATCATTGCGTTCCTTAACGCGTGTAGACCATAGACACGTAAGGGTGACAATCCCTTGGCACGCGCGGTGCGCACATAATCTTCGCTCAATACTTCGAGCATCGCCGAACGTGTTTGCCGGGCAATGATAGCCAGTGGAATGGTGCCGAGCACCACGGTGGGCAATATCATGTGATGCATCGCCGACGCAAAGGCGCCTTCTTCACCGCTTAATAGCGTATCGATGAGCAGGAACCCGGTTACCGTTTCGACATCAAATAAGAACGAAATCCTGCCGGAAACAGGGGTCAAACCCCAGATGCCGCCAAATAATATAATTAGTAACAGGCCCCACCAGAATATCGGCATGGAGTAACCGACCAGCGACAGGCCCATGATGCCCTGATCGTAAAACGTACCACGTTTTACCGCGGCGAAAATACCAATCGGCACACCAATGATGACCGCGAGAAACATAGCGGAGACACCAAGTTCCAGCGTGGCCGGGAACAATTCCATGAATTCATCGAGGATCGGGCGATTGGTCAGCACCGAGGTGCCGAAGTCGCCATGCAGTAAATTCCATACGTAGTCGAAATATTGCTGCCAGACGGGTTTGTCCAGACCCAGTTTCTCCATCATTTCCGCATGTCTTTCCGGGGTCATATCACGCTCGCCGGCAAGTGCTGCCACCGGGTCGCCCGGTAGCAATCTGATAAAACCAAAGGAAACCAGGGTTACCCCGAAAAATATCGGCACCAGCAGTGAGATACGATTGAGTACAAAAGAAAACATGTTTGTTGTCGCTTATAAAATAAAGGCGTGAGATTTTACTCTCACGCCTTTATCACTGATTATTACAATTAAAACTTAAACTTACTGCAGATCCACATATTTGAAAATGTGGCTGCCCAGCGGGTGAATTTTGAAATTCTTCACTTCCTTACGCACCGGACGGAACTGCACTGAGTGGGCTACGGTATACCAGGGTGCTTCCTGCTTGAAAATCACCTGGGCCTTTTTGTACAGCTTGGTACGTTCAGCCTGGTCAGAGGTCAGCTTGGCGTCACGCAGCAAGCCGTCAAATTCCTCGTTACACCAGCGCGCAACGTTTGACTTGGCAGCGGCGCAACCCAGCAGTACGAACATGAAGTTATCCGGGTCACCATTATCACCAGTCCAGCCTAGCAGGGCGGTTGAATGCTCACCGGCGCGAATACGCTCACGATACTCACCCCACTCGAATGACTTGATTTCAGCGGTGACCCCGATTTTCGCCCAGTCAGCCTGAATCAGCTCAGCCATGCGGCGAGCATTCGGGTTGTATGGACGTTGTACCGGCATAGCCCAGATATCGGTTTTCAGTTCCTTGATACCGGCAATTTCGAGCAACTTCTTGGCGGTGTCAGGATCATACTTGTAATCCACGATATCGTCGTTGTAAGACCACATGGTCGGTGGGATCGGGTTTTTCGCGGCAGAACCGGAACCCTTGAAGACCACGTCCAGGATAGCCTGCTTGTCGATAGCCATGCTCAATGCCTGACGTACGGACTTATTGTTAAAAGGCACTTTAGATGTATTAAAGCCCAGATAGCCGACATTCAGACCTTCCTGGCTTAGCAGGTTGATGTTCGGGTCTTTTTCCATCGCATCCAGATCAGCCGCGTTCGGGTAAGGCATGATGTGACACTCGCCTGCCTTCAGCTTCTGATAACGCACGGTGGCGTCGGTGGTGATCGCGTAAATCAACTTGTCGATCTTGGGTGCACCTTCCCAGTAGTCCTTGAACCCGTTGTAACGGATAACAGAGTCTTTCTTGTAGGAAACGAACTCGAAAGGACCGGTTCCAATGGGTGCGTTATCGACGGTTTCCTGGGTGCCGGCAGCCTGCATTTTGTCCGCGTACTCAGCGGAAAGAATGGAAGCGAAGTCCATTGCCAGGTTCGAGATAAACGGAGCATCCGGTTGGTTCAGCGTGAATTTGACCGTGTATTTATCGATTTTGTCGATGGATTTAAGCGCCGGGCCCATGTCCATCCAGCCGAAGTACAGGTACTTGCCGCCGGAAACACTATGGTAGGGGTGGTCTGTTTTCCACTGCCGATTGAAGCTGAAGAGTATATCGTCGGCATTGAAATCGCGGGTCGGGGTGAAGTGCTCGTTGGAGTGCCACTTTACGCCTTTACGCAGCTTGAAGGTATATTCCGTGCCATCGGCGGATACGCTCCACGACTCGGCTAAACCGGGAACTACCTTGGTGGTGCCTGGTTCGAACTCCGTCAGGCGGTTGTAGATTGGTTGTGCGGATGCATCAAAGTCGGTTCCAGCAGAATGCAGGCTCGGGTTAAATCCTCCGGGGCTGCCTTCGGAACAGAACACGAGGGTTTTATCGGCCGCAATAGAGGCCGATGCTGCCACCGTCAGTGATATCGCGAGGGTTGTGCGAATTAAACTTTTTATCATTTTCAGTCCTCCCTACCTGTCTTTTTACAAAGAATTGTAGGTATTTGAATGGATTATTTTTGGGTAATTCAACGTCCCATACGTTGGATTGGATTTGAAGCTACTCGCCGCTCGGTTAATTGTCAAGGATGGCACGAAATGGGTACAGGTTTCAAGCAACCGTCAACTGAGGATAACTCGCATTCTCAGGCTATAAACGACTACAACCGGCACCCTGGTTTGCGGACTAGATCGCCGCTGATGACGCGCTCTCCTGCGGGATCGGCACCACCACATTCCAGTCGTGACGATCAGGCAATTTGCCGTACTGGATGCCCGTCAGTTCGTCATAGAGGCGCAGGGTCAGTTCGCCGGGAGGTGGATTGGCCACCTGGAATACTTCCTCCTTGAAGCCGATACTGGCCACGGGGCAGATTACCGCCGCCGTGCCCGCGCCGAATACTTCCTCCAGTTCACCGTTACGGAAGGCCTCTATCACTTCATCGATGGTGATGCGTCGTTCTTCCACAGGAATTCCCCAGTCCCCGAGCAGGGTAAGTACACTGTTGCGCACCACACCTGGCAGGATTGAGCCGCCCAGAGGCGGAGTCACGACCTTGCCGCCGATCTTGAAAAAGATGTTCATCGCACCAACCTCTTCCACGTAGCGATGTTCATTGCCATCCAGCCACAACACCTGGTCGAATCCTTGCTGTCGGCTTTGAAAACCCGGTAGCAGACTGGCGGCGTAGTTAGCGGCAGTCTTCGCTGCCCCCAACCCACCTACGCTGGCGGCACGGGTAAAACGGTCTTCGACATACAGCGACACGCCTTTTTGCAGATTGGTAAAGTAGCCGCCTACCGGGGAGGTCATGATGATGAAGCGATAACTGTTGGCCGCACGTACTTCCAGCGTGGCCTCGGTACCGATCACCAGGGGTCGCACGTAGAGTGAATGCCCCCACCTTGAAGGCATCCATTCGTGGTCGAGGGCGATCAGTTCACGCGTGGCTGCGATCATGATTTCGCTCAATTCTTCGACCGCCATGACAGGAATGCACAAGCGTTGACAGGAATCATGCAGCCGCCGGGCGTTCATCTCGGGACGGAAGATACGCGCCTCGCCATCAACTCCGCGAAAGGCTTTATAGCCGTCGAATACGGTCTGTCCATAATGCAGCATGGCAACTCCGGGCTCCATCGCCAGCGCCTGGTAGGGTTGAATCTGTGGATTCTTCCACTCGCCATCCGTGTATTACATGCTGAACATGTGTTCAGAAAAAATATTGCCGAAGCCGAGATTGTCAAAATCTACCTGTGACAGGCGGCTTTTTTCGATGGGGGAAACGGGAAATTTTGATATCTGCATGGATCCGGGCCTTTTACTGATGACTGGCGGCATGATACGACAGGACCTACTGGAATTGCGAGATCCCGGCACAATAGATCCTGGACCTCAATCAGTTTCCCGTCCTTCAGTCTCCTGTATCAAGGCGTCGGTGCAGTGCGCGTAAGCGACTGAAAAACTCATCGCGATCGACGTGACATTGCCTGATGTGCCGGTTTCCATTAAACGCTGTGCGGGCGTGCAACACCCGGTGATTGTCTAAAACGGCTGCCTGCCCAGCTTCCAGCCGGTATTTGACACAGGCCTGTGATGCATACACCAGTGCCAGCATTTCC
>Ga0070722_10000355_pt1 | contig 11796 bp, 11 predicted proteins | sample tdAd001_FD_67276 | JGI IMG/M metagenome (GOLD analysis project Ga0070722, IMG submission 67276) | Marine sediment microbial communities from the Atlantic coast under amendment with organic carbon and nitrate - tdAd00.1 | ecosystem: Environmental > Aquatic > Marine > Coastal > Sediment | place...
TGAAGCCAGTTCTTGTTTCTCGGGTGCCTCCACCCAGTAAACCCATTCGCTTATGCGCCTGCCCACCCCAGCAATATCCTCAGTGGGTGGCTCGAATGATTCCATAGCCAGCACAGCTAGGCGCTCCCGTATCCAGTTGGGCAAGTGATCTACACTAAAGTAAATCTGATCCCTGCCCTCCCAACCAAAGCCGAGCCAGTACACCTTTATCTCAGGATACTTTGCCGGATACATCTCGACGCGGGCATACTCGCGCAGCTCAGGTGGCACGTGACTATCGTACATAGAACATGCCTTCACCTAAGTTCATACCTAGTTCGGGCAGTAACTCGCAGGGGTGTAGCATCTGTAGCGTGGCAAGTTTCTTGTGTAGTTCACTGGGCATATCTTTGAGCGGTATGCGTCTAACAGCATCTGCGTCAGAGCTATAGCGCCGCCTAGCATCGATAGTATTTCGTTCACATATATACTCATCACCTTCTATACTCACCAGACACGCCGACTCGTCAGCAAACAAACTGTCCGCGTACTCTCCAGCCTCTATCAATTTCAAGTACTCGTACAGGCCGTCGCGTACATCTTCTGGCAGCGCGTGAGGGTTATCCTTGAGATTTTTCAGCACCGCCTGTATGAGTGGGGACTTTACTATGGCGTCCCAGTTACTGTAAGAGCCATTGTTTAGTAGCCATGTCTCTTTACCACGAATAGAGGTTCCGGCTTCTTTTCTGTAGTGTGTCAAAGTACACGCGGTTTGCTGCCCAATTAGACGCACAATACAATTGTCCGGCATTGTCGGCAGCTTGGCTATCAGCTGCACAACCTTATCCTCTTTGCGCGTCCACTTAGTGTCCCCGCTATAGTCCTCCACATAAATTCTCTCTACTTCGTGGCGGTAGTTAAGCTGTAGCTGTACTCTCCCCACTATCCACTTACTGCCCTCGGCAACAAGATATCCCCGTGAAGGCGTAGCTTGCAGGTAAGTTAGCTCGGGCATACCCTTGGCCTTGCGCTTCACGTTGGCTCGCTCCACTAGCTTTGGCGGTATTTCATCAAGATCCCGACCAGTAGAGAGAAACTGTTTGGCCTCATCTCGGGCATACGCTGCCAGATGGACTTTTAGTTCAGTTGCATAATAGTTCATGGTGTCACCTCTTTTTAAGTTATAGGTTCCTATAACATTTCTGTTACAGGTTACTGCTCTTGATGTTTACATACTTACCGACAGTCGGGCGCGCACTGTTGTTGTCCAGCAGGCACCACAATACTGGCGCTGTCCACTGCCCCCAGCTACCGCCGAGATAGCCGTCAGTCAGCACGATGCACGCTTGTGGGCTGATGCCGTGCTCTGCCATGTAACGGGGCACGCACTCTACATCAGTGCCGCCACCACCCGCAGGCTTAGTAGACTGGGCGAGCGTGGCCATGTCGTCAGTCTCGTATGTCTCGTCACGGCACACGGCGGTATCCCAGTACAGTAGCCGAACGCGCGCAGGGTTGACTGTGTCACACACAGACTTGACCTCAGATAGAAACGCTGTCAGTTCGCGCTTGCCGATAGAGCCTGATGTGTCGATAGCGACTACAAGCTCGTCTACTGCCTCACTGATGCCACTGGGCATGTATATACCTGACGAAATATACCGGCGGTTGGGACGCTGCCATGTAGAGTAATCGTTGCCAGCACACGTGGTGGATACAAACTCACGCAGTACCTCACGCCAGTCTACTTGCGGTTGCAGTAAATCCTCGAGCGACCTGTCACCACCGCTGCCCATCTTGCCAGCGACCATAGCCCCTTGTCGGATAGCCTCGTCAATGTCACGCGCCAGATCTTGCTGCTCAGCATCGGTCAGCTCTTGCGCACCTTCCCAGTCGTGTGAGTCTAGCCCAGCACCATCGCCGCCACTGCCATCGCCTTGCGAGTCTTGCTCTTCCTGCTCTTGCTTGAGTAGGTTGAACACAGCGGCGCTGTCCATGCCTGTAAACTTATCATCACAACAGCCACCCTCGGGCAGCTTCGCCCAGCCATCGCGATTGTCGCCAGCGATCTTGAGATTGATCACGTGATCACACGCCATGTTAGCCAGCTGCGCATCTTGCTTGTACAGGTGCTGCCATGTTGTCAGGTGGCGATAGAGCTTGTGGTATGACTCGTGCAGTACAAGGAAGCGCAACTCAGCATCGGTCAGCTTCTCGACAAACGCACGGCCATACATCTCATCACGTCCGTTGGTGCACGCCGTAGGCACATCGTCCTCTATGGTGCGGTCGCCTATCATCAGGATACCTGCGAGTGCCACATACTTGGGGTTGGCCATGATATCTACCACGGCCTTGCCCAGTCGTTGCTCTGCTGTCAGAGTAGTGTTAAACATAGTCTTACACCTTGTCCGCTGCGAACATATAGTTGTTATCCATAGCCCACTGGGTGAACTTCTTGTTAGTCATCACCATAGACTTCTTGGCATACTTGGGAGCACGCACGCCGTTGGCGAACATACCCTGCGCTTCCTTGTCGAGGCGCACCATGTAGTCGAGCCACTGATCTACCCATGTATCATCTAAACTTGCCAGTGTGCGATACACCACCATGCACACGGCGCTTGCGCTGTCAGGGATACGCGCTGTATTGGGCGCATCTTTGATTGACTGTAGCGTGGGTAGCTGATCGGCCAGCCGAACAAACGCCATCAAGTCCATAGCTGCGCGGTCGCCGATAGTACCTATCAACACGCCAGTGAGAGTCTGATCGTCAATCAGGTGGCGTTGCTTGAGCCAGTCGCTTGCCGCTTCCAGTGAACGGGGCGTACAAAACGCCGCACGTTGTTGCTGCGGGTGATAGATATACGGGTTGTCGCTGGGGTCTTTCACATCTTCGAACCCGTGGAATACTTGCGGGTTATCTTTACACCAGCCCAGTAGTGTGTGATCCACGCCGTTGTTTATGCCCCACTCGATCCACTCCATGTTGTCAGGCTTACGCGCAGTGACGACAGTGATGCGGTTGCGGGCATGGGGTGGTAACAAGTCACCCACACCCTCAGCGCCGAGGTTAGTTGTCGCGAACACAATACTGTCAGGGTGCAGTGCGTGGCTGCCTATCTTGCGCTCGAGCATCAGGCGCAGCAGTGCATTCTTCACAGCGGGGTTGGCCTTGCCGTACTCGTCCACCATGAGAATGATTGGCGCGTCAATGTGTACACCTAGCTCTTCGTTGGTCGCGTAGGTGACAAAGTCAGCGTTGTCGATGTTAGCCATCTTGGGTATAGATATGTCGCCCAAGTCTTTTGTGGTGCAGTCAAAGTAGCAGGGTGTGTGGCTTGGTAACTCGTCTGCCAGTATCTTGAGCAGTGAGCTCTTGCCCGTACCCATGTGGCCTTGTACCAGTGTGGTACGTAGGTGGCCGGTGGCTTTGATAGCTGCTGCTACTTGGTCGAGGTTGAGCGCGTACATAGCGTGTGCGTTGTTCATAATGTTACTCCAGTTTTTAGTTATGTAATGTTATAGTATTCTATAACAAGTTTAAGTACTGCTGGTTATCGCTGGGCACAACTTGCCTTGCGAGTGTCTATTATACTACTTTCTACAACATATTGCAAGTATTGTACTCGCGGGGCGCGCTCGGTTCTATCGCGCCCTTTGAGATACTTACCCAGCTTTGTGCGTTTGAAGTTACGCTGTCGGTAGTTCACGTGTCCTCCTTATATGTCCAGTGATGGCAGGTTAGCGATGGCCTTGTCTACCGCAGCTTTAGTGCGGATACGTGCAGACTCGTTAGTGCGTAGTCCCTCGGGCGTTACGCCGCGCAGTGCCGTGTCTAGCTGATCGGCCATTGCCGTCATCTGGGTGTCACCTGTCACGTTACAGGCTCGCAGCATCTCCACCATGTCGGTGAGGTTCTCCACCAGTGAGTCGCGGAAAATCTTTTTGCCATCGTTCCAGTCGAGGCGCTCACTCATGCGGCTCAGTGCTTCGTACGTCCTGTGCCACACGTCAGTCAGGGCAGACTCTAACTGATTGCGGTAAAACGTGTCATACTCTAAGCGCAACTTCTCGGTGGCCTCAGTGCCTACGTCAATCCGAAAATCACCTGCATCGGGCAGCGGGATATATGACAGGCGGAACCCGAACTTACTGATCAACTTGTCACGTGTCGGGTACTCGTCACGATTAAACAGCGCACCCAGTGTGGCCTGTGCTTGGCTGATCTCCCAGTCGTATGCGTCAAGGAAGTCAGTCACCATGCGGTTGAACTCAGCCTGCATCTCGGTCATCGCTTGGTGATACTTGAAATACTGGGTTGTCGGGAGCAGGCGCAGGCCGGTATCAGACCACGGCATTGTCATGGCGTAGTGCATATTACGCACGTTACCTGTCAGCTTCTTGATCGCATCGAGTTCAGCACAGCCACCAAGCAGGGACTTGTTTACACGTGCCGCGCCTTTCTGTGCGTAGTTCTGTGAAGTCACGTCACTACTGGCGCGCTTGTCCAGCTTCATCGCTGTCCAGCGGCTGATGCTCAGCTCTACCAACATGGCGCTGCTGGCAATTGATGGGGTCGCTACTTGTGGCGATGGGGTCGATACTTGTGGTGCAGTTAAGTTAGTCATGGGTGTTACCTCGTGGTTAGTGGTGTGGTTTGTTATAGAATTCGATAACATATTCATTACTTTATCTCCTCGACAATTATGTCAGTGGTGTTGTGGCTGTAGCACAGCATGCACTCGCGGCACGCCTTGTAACAGTTGACGGGCACTGGGCTCTCGGTATCCGGCGCGATCACGTTAAACACTTTGTCGAAGTGCTTGGGCACGCGCTGTAGTACCCGATTGGTTAGCGGGTTACTGTAAATAAGTTGTAGGTTGGCAGGCCTACTCATGCGGTATACCCCATGCACGCGGTTGATAATGTCGCGGCGTTTTGTCCACAGCACCACTAGGGTATACGGGTTGGCCTCGGCGATAGCGCAGATGTTGCGGTAGTGAATGTCGTTTATCAGCTCGCCATGCCCGTTGATGCGCAGCACATCGCTGAACACGCGGCCGATCTCGTGCGGTTCTAGCAGTCGGTCGGACAGCACTTGGCTGTGCTCTTCAAAGCGCGGCACGCAACTCTTGCGGAATGTCGATAGCATCTTGACCGAGTAGCAATCGGTGCAGACTGACTTGGCGCTGCTGTTACTTTTTTCTCTGCTGTATTGTCGCTGGCAGAACTCGTTTGACAAAGTGTTAGTGTTGATAGCAGGGATACCTTGCAGCTTGCCTGACATGGTGCTGAGTCGTACAGCGCCGCGATCGGTTGCTATAACTGTCTGGGTGTTAGCCATGTTATTACCTCGTTTGTAGTTGTGGTGTGTTATAGGTTTCTATAACATTTCGTGCAGCCGGTGAATTGTGCTGCACACTTGGCGCTCGGGGTTATCCCTGAACACGCTGACTATTATACGGGGTTTACTATGTGTTGTCAAGTTTTGGTATGGTTTGATAGAGTTTGATTTTGTTCGGTTTTGTTCTGTTAATGTTCGGTAAAGTTCGCTTGTAAGTGCTTGATTTATAAGGAAAGTTCGTAATGTTCGAAAAGTACGGTTCTTTTTAGATACCCCCCCACTTTTATGCAAAATAAACACACCAAAACCAACTCGTTTTTTTAATTTATTTCGCAGAATATCTCTTGCCTATATTTTCAAAAACGAACATTACCATATATATATATATATATATTATAAATTATATTAGTTTACTAAGTTTTACAAGAAGTCACTCGAAAAGTCCTGCTGAGTTCCGCCACGTTCAACCACGTTTCACCATATTTTGATAATGTTCGTTTTTTATCTAGAAAAACCGTACAAATACCGAACATTACAAGGCCAAAACCGAACTTTCCTTATTTATCAACGACTTAAAACCGAACATTACCAAATTGTTATCGGATTCTATAACACGCGCGGCGCGTAAACGTGTCACTGCGTAAGGCTCGGCGCAGCTTGCATAACTGGTTTCTCGGTGTTATAGGAACCTATAACAAGTTCACGTGGCGGTCGAGGCTCGGCGCAGCAGCTATAACTGGTTTCTGAGCGTTTTGTGGTACGGGGCTCGGCGCGGCTTGTAGAACTGGTTTCAAGGCGCTTGGTGCTGTTGATGCGCTTAGTGCTGCTAGGGGGGACAAATTCAAGGCGAAAAAAAACCCCGCCGAAGCGGGGTTCATTAAGTGGGGCGGGATTACTTCTTTTTGTTGAGGCCGGTGCAGTGGGCGATCAGTTCTTTCAGTAAGTTCGATGCCACCACCGGGTTGAATGTAGGCGATTCCATATCGCCAATTCGTTTTTGGACTACTACCAGCGACTCGAGTAGTTTTTGCTGCTCGGTTTTAGGTGGGCGGGGCTTGCTAGTATCGCCGCCCGTGGCTTCAATTTCCTCGCGGCGTTTTAGCGCCTTTTTAATGTCGATCGTGCGAGCGCCTAATTTTTGCTGTAAAAGCCGGCGGTTGATTTTTTGGTGATCCTTCAACGATTTGATAGGCGAATCTAGCAAGTGGCGCTCGGTAGCGGTGAAACCCAATACAAGCGCCGCGGCGATAGTATCGCGGACTTCTTTGCTGCCGCCGTTTTTGGGTGTATCTAGCAGCGCCGAGCGGACGCCGTCCGCCCAGAGCGAATCAATCACCGCACCGCGCTTATTGTCGGCGCTATTAGCGGCGCTAACATATTTAGCCAAGAGACCTTGGGTTGCGAGTGATACTACTACGTTTGAGTTTGACATAACGAATACCTTTTTAGTTGGAACCGAACCGAGCCAATCCCGATTCAGTGATGCCATTAGACAACATATAGCGTAAAAAGTAAACAAAACTCCGTAGAATTTGTTATAGGATACCAGAACATTGTAAACGCCCAGCACTTCAAGGCTCGGCGCAGACTGTATAACTGGTTTCCGTGAGCTTGGCGAAACGCAGCGGAGACAACGCGAAGAGGCTCGGCGCAGCTTCTATAACTGGTTTCATCTGAAAACCCCGCCGGAGCGGGGTAGGTCAGGTTAGTGGTGATGCCATCGGCGTTCGTGATCCCGGTCTGCATCAATTAGTGCAAGGCCTGCCAGATCAAGAACAACTAACAGGGCTGCCACACCTACGAATGCAGGGCCGATGATGCTCATGTAGAACAGGGCGCCGCCAAGTAGCAGTGCGTGGATAGCAGTTGAGATAATGAATAGTGCGTACATAGTGTTCTCCTTGATGCCCCCCGAAGGGGGCTGGTTGGGTTGGGTTATCGGTCAGCCTTTGCCATTGCGTCGGCTAGGAATTCGACTCGCTCCTTTGAGTCCATGTAATCCATGAAGCGTTCAGCCTCGAGGACAATCAGTGCGCCCATGTTGCGTGGCTCGTGGTCAGTGCCGGGCTTAGTGCCGATGCCGTGCAGTTCAACTATTCGCATCCACTTATCCCGTAGTACTTCGGTGCGAGCCTCTGCCCTTGTGTGCATCTCTTGCAGCTGAATGAAGCGCAGGCCATCGGTGATCTTGACGAGTGTAGAGTTTTTCATAGCGTGTACCTTTCTAGTTATACGGTTGGGCTCATTCCCAAACCGTGGAGCCATTAAACAACATATAGTGTAGAATGTCAAGCGATGTTCGTAAAACTTATCAGGATATATCAAACGGCATCATCTGATTTCTGACAGATCGACGGACAAAACGCCATATCATTTACCCCACCGTACCCCCACCCCCAACTTGTCAGGTTAGGATTCCACATATACCTTATATATACTAATATACTCAAATAATGTGTCCCATATACGTTTCAATCCCCCGTTATACTTGGTAAATCTTTGTTTTTTCTGGTAAAACAGAGCAAAACGTGGCCGCGCGCCCCCCACCCCCCTCTATATAGGAACACCCCCCGGTGTAAAAATTTAAGTCCCTTGCGAAAAATTATTTTTTCGTGTATAAACTGCGTCAACGGTGAATAACCTGCGGATAATTTGATGACCTTGATGCTTGACCCAGAGATTGGCGTGCCATTCTCGGACAAAGTTCCCTACGTTGACTTGCGAGCGCGAGCTGAAGCTGCCTGCAATACTGCATTGGAGCTTGGCGAGCACGGCTTGGACATCGAACCCGTTGCAGAAGACCGCGATATGGCCGCTAATCTAGCTGTTGCCTACGCAAACGACCCTGAGAAGGCGTCTAAGAAAGTCAACAACAAGCGCGCTGCGACTATCCGCCCTGCGTCTATGATTTTGGCTAACAACGTCCTGCAAGAATTCAGTCACTCCGTTGTGGAGTCGGCTACACAGATACGACACCTCGTTACCAACAAGTTACTCCTCGAAACTGAGAACGCCGACCCACGTATTCGCATCCGAGCACTTGAACTGCTAGGTAAGATAAGTGACGTTGGGCTGTTCGCCGAGAAGTCCGAGGTGACAATTACGCATCAGACGAGCGACGAGATTCGCGAGCGCCTGCGCAGCAAGCTGGAGAAGCTCATCAACCCAGAAGCTGCAGAAGATGCAGTAATAATAGACGACACGCCGATAGACGTGGACGCCGAGCTGGGGCTAGACGGTGAGTAAGTTCCTAGGCTTTTCTGACGAGGACATCCAGCAGCTGCTGGAGAACATAGACTCGTTCAGTCCCGAAGAAGTCGAAGAGATCTCTAAACTCGCTGAAGAACTAGACGAGCGCCGCGAGAATGCGAAAGCGTACGACGACCTGATTGCGTTTGCTAAGCGTATGCAGCCCGACTATAAGGTGGGCAAGCATCACAGAAAGCTAGCTAACATGCTCATGGCTATTGAGCGGGGCGATAAAGACCGTATTTGCGTCAATATACCGCCTCGACACGGTAAATCTCAGCTTGTTTCTATCATGTTTCCTGCGTGGTTTCTAGGCCGTAACCCAGACAAAAAAGTAATGATGGTATCGCACACGACCGATCTCGCAGTAGACTTTGGTCGTAAGGTGCGTAACCTGATTGCCACCGACGCGTTTAAGGGTGTGTTCCCTACGGTAACACTTGCGTCAGATAGTAAGTCGGCCGGTCGCTGGAATACTAACTCCGCGGGTGAGTATTATGCGTGCGGTATCGGTTCGGCACTGGCAGGTCGTGGTGCTGACTTGTTACTCGTCGATGATCCTCACTCGGAGCAAGACGTGATTAACGGTAACTTCGAGGTGTTCGAGAAGGCCTACGAGTGGTTCACATTCGGTGCTCGTACGCGACTCATGCCCGGCGGGCGTGTAGCCATTATTCAGACACGATGGCACATGGACGATCTAACTGGGCGTGTGGTTAACGACATGGCCAAGAATTCTGGTTCGGATCAGTACGAAGTCGTAGAGTTCCCCGCCATACTGGACACCGTAGATAAAGACGGTAAGCCCTCTCAGAAACCGTTGTGGCCGGAGTTCTTCGACCTTGAGGCACTACTGCGTACCAAGGCATCTATGCCGGCGTTCCAGTGGAATGCTCAGTATCAACAGCAACCGACCGCAGAAGAAGCGGCACTCATCAAGCGCGACTGGTGGCAGATGTGGGACAGAGAAGACCCGCCCAGTTGCGAGTACATAATTATGTCACTCGATGCCGCGGCAGAAACACACAACCGTGCTGACTTTACAGCACTCACGACGTGGGGCGTGTTCTTCAACGAAGAGCGTGACGCGTACAACATTATCCTGCTCAACAGTATTAAAGGTAGGTACGAATTCCCAGAACTCAAGGCTATGGCCGTCGAGCAGTACGGTGAGTGGGAGCCAGATGCGTTCATCGTAGAGAAGAAAAGTGCGGGTACTGCGCTCTACCAAGAGATGCGGCGCACAGGGTTGCCTGTTTCAGAGTATACCCCTCACAGGGGTTCTGGTGATAAACTAGCACGGCTTAACTCAGTTGCAGACATTGTGGCATCGGGTTTAGTATGGGTGCCACCTACCAGATGGGCAGAAGAAGTAGTAGAAGAGATCGCCGGGTTTCCTTTTATGAGTCACGATGACTTGGTGGATTCAACAGTTATGGCGCTGATGCGGTTCAGGCAAGGTGGGTTCATACGACTCCCATCCGATGAGCCGGAAGAGCAGCGCTACTTCAAACAACGCAAGAGCGGGTTTTATTAAGAGGAATACCGATGGCTATTGAGAAAGGTTTATACGAAGCTCCCAAAGGGATCGACGAAGAAGCGGAAGACATGATGGAGCTTGAGGAAGGCATGGAGCCGGATCTCGAGATTGAAATCGTTAATCCTGACATGGTAATGCTGGACGACGGCTCTATGGAGATCACACTGATCCCAGACGAGGGCTTAGATGAGTTTACCGCGTTTGATGCTAACCTCGCTGAAGTAATGGGCGAAGGTGCGCTACGTGAGCTGTCTGACGAGATTATCGGGTTGGTCGAAGCGGACATCGAGAGCCGCAAAGACTGGGCCGATACGTTTGTTAAAGGTCTCGACGTGTTGGGCTTCAAATACGAAGAGCGTACTGAACCTTGGGAAGGCGCCTGTGGCGTGTACTCAACTGTCCTAGCAGAAGCTGCCATACGTTTCCAAGCAGAGACAATGAGCGAGACATTCCCCTCGTCTGGCCCTGTTCGCACTAAAGTATTAGGTGAAGAAACTAAAGAGAAGACGGAAGCCGCACAACGCGTGCAGGCTGACATGAACTACGAGCTGACCGAGACAATGGTTGAGTACCGCCCAGAGCATGAGCGGATGCTGTACAGCCTTGGCCTAGCCGGTTCTGCGTTCAAGAAAGTGTATTTTGATCCCAACATAGGCCGCCAAGCTGCCGTATATATCCCAGCTGAAGACGTGATTGTGCCCTACGGCGCAAGCCACATCGAGACAGCAGAACGTGTTACGCACATCATGCGTCGAACCAAGAACGAGCTGCGTAAGTTGCAAGCCGCTGGGTTCTACCGAGACATTGAACTGGACGAGCCACAGCCGTTCCACACCGACATTGAAGAGCGGAAAGCAGAAGAGGGTGGCTACTCTCTTACTGACGACAACCGCTACGCAATTTACGAAGTGCACGCTGATTTGGTTATAGACGGGGTTGATGAATCTGATGATGAGATTGCGAAGCCGTATGTCGTTACCATTGAACGTGGGACTGGTGAGATCCTTTCCGTGCGGCGGAACTGGAACCAAGACGATCCTCTGACGCTTAAACGTCAGCACTTCGTACACTATGCGTACGTACCCGGATTTGGATTCTACGGCTTAGGCCTGATCCACATCATTGGCGGTTACGCCAAAGCAGGTACGTCTATTATACGTCAACTCGTTGATGCAGGCACGCTGGCTAACTTGCCAAGCGGCTTGAAGTCACGTGGACTACGTATTAAAGGCGACGACTCTCCGGCATCACCGGGCGAGTGGAAAGATGTCGATGTACCGTCAGGTAACATCCGCGACAACATCATGCCGCTACCTTATAAAGAACCTAGCCAAACCCTGCTAGCTTTGCTGGACAAAATCACTAACGAAGGCCGTCGTCTTGGCGCCATCAGTGATATGAACATCAGCGACATGTCGGCTAACGCGCCAGTAGGTACCACACTGGCACTGCTCGAGCGTACCCTGAAGCCTATGGCCGCGGTGCAAGCTCGGGTACATTACGCCATGAAGCAGGAGTTTAAGTTACTAAAAGCGATCCTTGCGGAGTACGCTAGCGAAGAGTACATCTACCAGCCACATCGTGGTGAAGTAACAGCTCGTCGCTCAGACTACGCGATGGTTGACGTCATTCCCGTCAGTGACCCGAACAGCTCTACGATGGCACAGCGTGTCGTACAGTA
>Ga0070722_10000356_pt1 | contig 11792 bp, 12 predicted proteins | sample tdAd001_FD_67276 | JGI IMG/M metagenome (GOLD analysis project Ga0070722, IMG submission 67276) | Marine sediment microbial communities from the Atlantic coast under amendment with organic carbon and nitrate - tdAd00.1 | ecosystem: Environmental > Aquatic > Marine > Coastal > Sediment | place...
TCTTCTGGTGGCAGCTCGAGGAGTTCCGGCTCATCTTCGTCCAGCAGCGCCTGGTATGCGTTGAAGTTCTCACGCACCGCATCCAGGATGGACTGTCCGTCCGCCTCGTTTGCCGTTTGTAGTCCACCAACCTGTGCGCTGATATCGCCGAGAAACCCGTCGATTCTTGATTCGACCTCGTCACGCGGCCCTTCAAAATAGGACCACCAACTGGCTTCCAGTTGAATTAGTTCCGGTGTTGCCGGCGTCGCCGATTCATCAGCCTCCTGAGCATGACTGCTCACGGCAGCCATTGCGCAAAGCAGCAGGCTAAGCAGGCGTATCTTTCTCAATTTCTCCATGCGGGGGGAACTATAACCTCTGTGTCCACCCGGACATAGGCGGCCAAGCGGAGAGCAAAGACTTTGTTGGGATCAGACTGCAGCCAGGACGCGCTTCAGCTTTTCCTTTACTTCTCCTGCCAGCGGTGTGACGCCTGGATCGTCGACGAGAGACAGCACGCTCTGCGGATCCATGAAACTGACTGACACCGCGCCTTTGTCGTCCTCGCGAACCAGTACGTTGCACGGCAATAACAGACCGATGTCGGGCACAGCACCAATCGCCTCAAACGCGAGCGCTGGATTACAGGCGCCAAGGATTCGATAGCGCGGCATGTCTTCGTCAAGCTTTTCTTTCATTTTCGCTGCGACGTCGATATCGGAGAGCACACCGAAACCTTCGGTTTGCAAATCCGCAGTCACCTTCTCGATTGCGGCATCAAAATCCATGTCCACGTGTTTGCCAAATCCGAATCCGCTTTCCATCAATTTTTCTCCTTATCTGTGACCAGGCCTGCGCCGCAGTAAATGTCGTGTAATAAATGTATGACTCGATCGGCCGGCCCTTCGGCCAATGAGTAGTGAATCATTTGTGACTCGCGCCGTGTGCTGACGAGACCGTCCCGACGCAAGCGAGCGAGTTGCTGAGAAAGCGCCGACTGGCTCAATGGAATGATCTCGTTGAGATCGCCCACCGAACGCTCCCCGTCAGCGAGCGTGCACAAAATCATGAGCCGACTTTCGTTGCCAAGCGCCTTCATCAGCCCAGCTGCGTCGCCAGCGTGGTCGGTCATGCGCTCGGGCGAAAACGACGTATGGTTTTGTTTAACAACAGTTTTATCGGCTGGCACCTCATCGCCTCCCTGGGACTATAGTATTGCCAGCCCTTACTATAGACGAAGCTAATTTAGATGTCTATAATTTAGTCTTTACTAATTTAGATAGTTATAATATATTAGCGTTCACTAAAGTAAGTCGGCATAGCCAGAGGAGCCCTGCCTGATGAAGCACGCCTTTATCCATGTGGCGACGGAGCGTCCGAAGACCGTGTACGCAGTAATCCTGCTACTCGTCGTCGCCATGGGCGCATTGTTGACCCGCATTCAGATCGATACCGATCCCGAGAACATGTTGCCCGCCGAGCAAACAGATCGTGTGTTTCACAACGCGGTTGAAGAGACGTTTACTTATCACGATGCGATTGTGGTCGGCATCGTCAACGAAAAACATCCAAACGGTATCTATAACATCGACTCATTGACTGCTCTGCACAGCCTGAGTATGTCGGTTCTCGAGCTCGATGGTGTTATGGCGCCGGATCTGGCCTCCCTCGCCCGTGTCGACAACATCGATCAGGAAGGTCCAGGCATGATTCGCTTCGAGTGGCTAATGCGTGACGCACCTGTCACTGCAGAGCAATCGGCCGAGATTCGCGCCAAGGTTGACCGGCTGCCGCTGTTAAAAGACTCCCTGGTATCCGGAGACGGTAAGGCCGCAACAATCTACGTACCAATCGCCAGCAAGGATCTGAGCTATCCCTTATCCGTTGAAATTCGCTCTCTGATTGAGCAACTCGATTCGGACGACGCCTACCACATCACCGGCTTGCCGGTTGCCGAGGATACCTTCGGTCACGATATGTTCGTCCAGATGGGGATATCGGCACCACTCGCCGGTTTGATGATTTTCCTGTTGATGTTGTACTTCTTCCGCAGCGCGCAACTCGTCATCGCCCCGATGCTCGTTGCGATGGCAACCGTTGTCATTAGCATGGGCCTCCTGATCGGCATGGGATTCACGGTTCATATCATGAGTTCAATGATCCCGATTTTTCTGATGCCGATCGCTGTTGTCGATTCGGTACACATCATGTCGGATTTCGCAGATTCCTATCGACGTGGTGGCGACGCAAAGATCATTGTCTCACGGGTCGTCGAACACCTGTTCACGCCGATGCTGTTCACGTCTTTAACATCGGCGGTCGGTTTCCTGTCTCTGATGCTGACGCCGATTCCACCCGTACAGATTTTCGGCGCATTCGTCGCATTCGGCATCCTGCTCGCCTTTGTACTAACGATCGTTCTAATTCCGGCATACGTGGTCCGCATGAAGCCTGCTGCACTCGACAAGCTCGCCACGCGATCCAAAACACCGCACACCGACACCGTCCTTGCCCGGGCGCTGCGGCGCAGTGGCAAATTCGCAATGAAGCGCGGCAAGTTGATCAGTGGACTTGCAGTATTGGCAATCGCGGTCAGCATTGCCGGCATTTATCGCATCGAGATCAATGACAATCCGGTCCGATGGTTCAAAGCGAATCACCCAATTCGCGTAGCCGATGATGTTCTCAACGAGCACTTCGCCGGCACTTACGACGCGTTTGTTGTGCTAACTCACGAAGACGATGGGGCTCTCCCCGAATTCATCGTCAGCGCACAAAATTTGCTGGATGATGTCGATGAACAGTTCGCACTACCCATTCGTGAACTGCTCAGCGAAGACCCGAGCGACATCGGCGCCTATTACGGCAACCTGATTGCGGCAGTCGACGACGCACTGTTTGATGCAGACAGCGACACGACTATTCAATCCCTCGAGCGACTGATGGAACTCGCCGAACAGGCGCAGGTCGAGTCGAAGTACTTTTTGCGCCCGGACGTGCTGGAGTACATCGGTAACGTGCAGGTGGCACTGACTGATTCAGGCTACGTTGGCAAGTCCAATGCTGTGACGGATGTTGTCAAGGTCGTCAATCGCGAACTGCGTGGCGGAGAGGCCTCCGAATATCGGATCCCGGCTACCGCTGCTGCGGTCGCACAGACGCTGATGCAGTACCAGTCGTCGCACAGGCCGCACGACCTGTGGCACATCGTGACTCCCGACTACACATCTACTGCAATTTGGCTGCAGCTCAAAAGTGGCGACAACCAGGACATGAGCCTGGCCATGGACTTTCTTGACGATTACCTCGCCGACCACCCGCTGCCGGCCGACGTCGAAATGCGCTGGGCCGGCAAGACCTTCATCAATGTCGTTTGGCAGGACGTCATGGTCAAGGGAATGCTCAAGAGCCTGATGGGTGCATTTGTGGCCGTATATCTGATGATGGCGTTTTTGTTCCGCAACGCCCGTCTCGGTTTGCTGGCAATGGTGCCACTCTCGGTTACGATACTCGGCGTCTACGGCATCATTGGCTGGATTGGGAAAGACTACGACATGCCGATTGCCGTCTTGTCGTCATTGACGCTCGGGCTGTCCGTTGACTTCGCAATTCACTTTCTTGAACGCACGCGAGCGCTGCTAAGAAGTATTGGTTCGTTCGTCGAGGCTGAAAAGCAGATGTTCGAAGAGCCGGCACGGGCGATCGCCAGAAACGCCATTGTCATTGCGATCGGCTTTACGCCACTGTTCTTCGCCCCACTTGTACCGTACATCACGGTGGGCGCATTCATGGCCGCAATCATGGCGCTGTCTGGCGTTACGACCCTCATTTTGCTGCCCGCCCTGATGTCCTGGGCCGGACCCTGGTTTTTCCCCGAATTGAAAAAGCAGGGCGCATTTTTGAGCACTCCACCTCAAGCGGCACATGCCTGAATTAAGGAGCTAGACAATGATTGGACGAATGTTCTTTTCCCTGCTGGCACTGAGTGTCGGGGTGAGCGCTACCGCCGAAGTATTGACGGACGCTGACGAAATCATCTCGCGCGCGGACCGTGCGTCTTACTACGCTGGCGCGGACGGTCGTTCCGAAGTGCGCATGATCATTAGCGATGCACAAGGGCGCGAGCAACGGAGGCAATTTACGGTGTTGCGCCGCGACGTTGATGATACAGGCGATCAGCAGTTCCTCGTCGTCTTCAGTCAACCGTCTGACGTGCGCAACACGGTATTCCTCGTCGACAAACACATGGAACGCGACGATGACCGCTGGCTGTATTTGCCGGGGCTGGATCTCGTCAAACGCATTTCCGCCGGTGACAAACGCACAAGCTTTGTCGGCGCTCACTATTTCTACGAAGACGTGTCAGGACGTCGTCCATCCGATGACACCCACGAGCTTATCGAAACCAATGATGAGTTTTACGTACTGCGACACGCGCCCAAGGATGCACAAAGCGTCGAGTTCGTGAGCTACCAGACCTGGATCGACAAGGAGACCTTCCTGCCGATGAAAATCGAGTATACGAACGCAGCAGGCGATCTGTACCGCCGGGTGGAAGTATTCGAGGTCGGCGAGTTCGATGGTTATCCGACGGTAACGACCAGCCGTGTTTCCGACATATTGACCGGCGGCAAAACAGATATGCAGTTTCGCTACATCAAATACGACATTGGACTTCCCGAAGAATTGTTTACGGAGCGCTCGTTGCGTACCCCCCCACGCGACTGGCTTAAGCGGCCGGCTGATTAGTCCCCCCTTGTGACATGAATCTCTGGCCGCTGCTCCTTTTGCTTCCGCTCACCGTCCTTGCACAAGATGACGTGTGGGATGACAGCGAATGGGAGGAGGGCTGGGAAGGTGAGGAGGCAGGTACGGTCTGGAGTGGATTTGTCGAAGGCGGTCTTGGCACGCGCTTTAATGAGGACGAACTGCTCGACAATCGCAATACGCTCGAAGAGTTGCGTGGTCGGATCGAGTCAGAATGGCAACCGGGCAAAGTCACGATCAGCCTCAAGGCCGACATCGATTACGACGGCATCGAGAACAGCTGGGATGCCGACTTCCGGGACCTGACGGCCGCATTCTCGATTGGCGAAAAGCTCGACGTAAAAATAGGGCGACAGGTGCAGACCTGGGGCACGGGTGATCTCGTCTTTCTCAATGACCTGTTTCCGAAGGACTTCGTCTCTTTCTTCGCCGGTCGCGATAATGAGTATCTCAAAGCCCCCGGCAATGCGATCCGCCTGACGCGGTTCTCGCCCGTTGTGAATGTCGACTTCGTCTGGACCCCGGTCTTTGAGCCCGATGTGTACCTCACCGGTGAGCGATTTTCATTCTTCTCACCTCTGGCAGGCGAGAACGTTGCACCGCGCCCGCCGCTCTCCGCAGTCGATCCTGACGAATCATTTTCTAACGGTGAGTTCGCACTGCGCCTTTTTCGCACGATTGAGGGGCGTGAATATGCCGCGTATGCCTATCACGGCTTTTTCAAGCAACCGACTGCGCTGACATCGGAACTCGAACCAACCTTCGCTCCAATGAGCTCAATTGGTGCGAGCCTGCGACAGGCACTTGGCCCCGGACTGTTCAATGTCGAGATGTCTTACTATCTGTCGCGTGATGATCGTGACGGCACCGATCCTTTCATTCCAAACGATCAGTTCCGCTTTCTCGCGGGTTACGAATGGGAAGCGAAACCGAACTTTACGGTGGGCTTGCAGTACTACCTCGAGGCAACGCTCGATCATGACGAGTTGATCGAGAACTCACCATTTCCCGAATACGAACCGGATGAGTACCGCCACCTGCTGACGAATCGGCTTACCTATAAAGCAGGCCGCGATAAACATACCTGGTCGTTATTCACGTTTTACTCACCGAGTGACAGCGATTTCTACCTGCGACCCGTTTACACCTACCGGCACAGCGACCGCTGGTCTGTGACTGGTGGAGCCAATCTGTTCGGTGGCAGCGACCAATACACGTTTTTCGGCCAGCTCGAGGACGCCAGCAACGCGTATCTTCGAGTCAGATTTCACTATTGAGACGATGAAGCATTGGCACTGACCTTGTAATATAATCGCCCGCCACCGCCCAGGACCCGTGTCCGGGCGATCAGAACACAGCAAACTCCGGAGCAGTAAGTTGAGCCGCGACCAAAAATTCTTTGATATGTATTCCCTTGTTATCGGCATCATCGCCGCTATCGCACTGGCGTTCCTCGTACTTGCGATGAAAATGTCCGACCTGACACAAGGTGTGTATACACGCGATGCCGCAGAATTCCAGGCAGCCGTCGCCGAGCGCATTCGTCCGGTGGGCCAGGTCTACATGCCTGGCGAGGAGCAAGAGGCAGCCGCTCCGACCGTTGAAGTAGCCGCTGAACCTGATCCGGTCGCAACCGTCATGACCGGGCCGCAGGTTTATAACGTAGCTTGCAACGCCTGCCACAGCACCGGCGCAGGCGGCGCTCCTGTCGTTGGCGATGTAGAACAATGGGCGCCGCGAATCGCACAGGGCATGGACGTGTTGAACGATCACGCGGTCAATGGGTTTGAGGGCGAAGCAATTACACCGATGCTACCGAAGGGTGGTCGCGTGGATCTCTCGGACCAGGAAATCTATGACGCCGTTGAATACATGGTGAACGAGTCCATGTAGGAGGGCCTTCTACGGTCGCCTTTTATCCAGTTGTCGTAGTGACAGCGCCTCCGCAACGTGCGGCGCAGCAATGTGTTCTTCATGGGCGAGATCGGCGATCGTACGCGCCACGCGTAGCACGCGCTGGTAGGCGCGCGCCGACAAACTGAACTTGTCCATGGCGTTTTCGAGAAGCGACAGGCCATCGTTGGTCAGGGAGCAATGTTTCTCAATATCTTTTCCTTTCAGGCGGGCATTACGGGTGCCGTTTCGAGCCTCCTGTCTAGCTCTGGCGCTCTCTACCCGATTCGCCACATACGAACTCAACTCACCTGCTTCCGCACCCACACGCAACAGTTCCTTTGGTGGGCGCCCGACTTCAACCTGCAGATCGATGCGATCGAGCAGGGGGCCAGAAATCTTTCCGCGATAGCGGGCAACCCTGTCAGCGCTGCAACCACAATAGCCACCTTCGTCCCCCATGTATCCGCAAGGGCAGGGGTTCATCGCGCAAACAAGTTGCACATCGGCCGGGAATTCCGCCTGTCGCATGGCACGGGAAATCGTTATCGAGCCCGTCTCCAGCGGTTCGCGTAACACTTCCAATACGTTTCTGTTGAACTCCGGCAACTCGTCGAGAAACAGGACACCGTTGTGGGCCCTGGATATCTCGCCGGGCTGCGGTCCCCGGCCGCCACCAACAATTGCCGGGGCCGATGCAGTGTGGTGAGGCGAGCGGAAGGGGCGCTTTCTCCATCGCTTCAGATCCAGGGGCACACCCAGAACTGAGTCTATCGCGGCCGTTTCCAGCGCCTCGGCCTCAGACATGGCCGGGAGAATTCCTGGCAAACGACGGGCCAACATACTCTTGCCTGTCCCCGGTGGGCCAACGAATAGGATGTTGTGACCGCCGGCCGCTGCAATCTCCAGTGCGCGTTTCGCACGCTGCTGACCCTTCACCTCGGACAGGTCGGGCTCTGCTGTAACTGCGGCATCAGGTCGGGATTGCACGAGTATCTGTAGCAGATTTTCGCCCGTGAGATGGGCGGTGACCTCCAGAAGGCTTGTCGCAACCCGAGCCTCAACCTCGGCAAGTGCGGCTTCGGTCTTGTTGGCCTCAGGAACCAAAATGCTGCGCCCGGCACTTGCCGCACGCAGAGCTGCTGGCAAAACACCTGGAACGCCACGGATGTCGCCGTTCAGAGCAAGCTCACCGTAAATTTCCGCGTTGTGAAGAGCGTCCACCGGAACCTGCTTGCCTGCGGCAAGCACACCGAGGGCGATAGCCAGATCAAATCGGCCACCTGTTTTTGGCATGTCGGCCGGAGCCAGGCTCACGGTGATGCGTTCCTGCGGAAACTTGAATTGCGAGCTGATGAGCGCACTGCGAACTCGGTCTTTGCTTTCGCGCACGGCTGTCTCGGGCATCCCGACCACCGAGAACGACGGCAACCCACCCGAGAGGAACACCTCTATCGTGACGGGCGGAGCGTCAGTACCAAGCTGCGCCCGGCTCTGCAAAATGGCGAGACTCAAACGGCCCTCCTTGGCCTGTTAATGCTCTTGTAGGAGGGCCTTCAGGCCCGTAGGGTCCCGCCCCAGCGGGCGACCTCCTTATCGCCCGCTAGGGCGGGCTCCTACACCTTAGTCCTTCTCGTGTTCCTCGAGGCGCTTTTCCAGCGCTTCGAGCTTCTCGCGCGTGCGTGCGAGTACCGCTTCCTGTACTTCGAACTCTTCTCGCGTAACGAGGTCCAGCTTGCCAAGTCCGGCCTGCAACACCGAACGGAAGTTACCTTCGAGATCTTCGCGCATGGAGCGCAGTCCCTCGGGCACCGCCTCCGCAAGTTTTCTTGCGAGGTCTTCTATTGATTTATCACTCATGGCTGCTTGATACCGCAGGCAGTGCGAAAACGCCAGCAGCATAACGGTCCGTATCGCCTCAATTCCTGACTGTACTCACCAAAACGGTGCAATCACGTATTTTCCTGCTCCAGAAAGGAGCGGCGACTCGATTCATTGTTTTGTAAGCAACTGTTACTCAACACAATTCCATAGTTGGCACGGTTTCTGCTCTGTAGGAGGTGAAGTCAATTCATCAGTTTACCGGAGCACAACATCATGACGTCTTTTCTCAAAACAAGCCTGCTCGTATCACTGTTGGCCGCGTGTGGAGTTGCCCAGGCTGAATGGTCTGCAAATCTCGGCTTTGCCAGTGACTATTACTACCGTGGCATCTATCAGGCGAGCACATCCGTGAACGGCGGTGTCGATTTCGAAAAGAATGGTTTCTACGTGGGCACATGGGCTGCCGACGTAGACGACGGTCTCGAAGTCGACGGCTACTTCGGCTATGGCTTCGATGCCGGCGTCGTTTCGCTGAGCGTTGGCTACACCGGCTACTTCTATACCGGCGACTTCGATGACACATACCAGGAGATCAACCTCGGCGCCGGGATAAGCATTTTTTCACTCGATGTTGCAGTGGGCCGTTACGACAACTTCGATGGCCCGACTCTCGACTACACCTTTTATTCGCTGACTGCCGAGAAGAACGGCTTCTACGGGAAGATCGGCGGTTTCGCGCAGGACTTCGAGGGTGAGTATTTCGAGGCGGGCTACGGAGCCACTGTGACAGATGCGGAAATCGATCTCGGAGTTTCGCTGATCTTCTCGAACGATGAACTGGTTGGTGAAGGCGATGAGTCGATTGTGCTGACAATCGGCAAGTCGTTCGACCTCTAATCATCAAAAGGAGATTAAGCATGAAAATGATCACTGCAATCATCAAGCCGTTCAAGCTCGATGATGTTCGTCAGGCAGTCGCTGACATCGGCATCCAGGGCATAACGGTTACCGAGGTTAAGGGCTTCGGTCGTCAACGCGGGCACACGGAGCTCTATCGTGGTGCTGAATACGTCGTCGACTTTCTGCCAAAGGCGAAAATCGAACTGGCCGTTGCCGATGAAGTCGCGGACCAGGTAGTCGAAGCCATCGCCAATACAGCACGTACGGGGAAAATCGGTGACGGGAAAATATTCGTCTCCGAGATTTCTGAAGCCATTCGAATTCGCACCGGCGAGACCGGTAGCGAAGCCGTTTGATCACACGAATAAGCGGAGGAATATCTCGTGGATGATTTAGCAACAATTTCCGGGCAGGTCACTGAACTGGCCTATGCACTGGATACCTTCTATTTCCTTGTCATGGGCGCGTTGGTCATGTGGATGGCTGCCGGGTTCACGATGCTGGAATCAGGCCTCGTACGTGCGAAAAACACGGCCGAGATTCTTACCAAGAACGTCGGTCTGTATTCGATCGCCTGCATCATGTACATGCTCGTTGGTTATACGATCATGTACCCGGGCGACGACTATGTTGGCGGTGTTTTTCAATTGGGAAGTGGCCTGTTGGGCTCCGCCGACAATAGTGCGGCTGACGCGATTGCCGGCGATGCCTACTACTCAAACCTGTCCGACTTCTTCTTTCAGGTCGTGTTTGTCGCGACCGCGATGTCGATTGTCTCTGGCGCCGTCGCAGAACGCATGAAGCTCTGGTCGTTCTTCCTGTTCGCTGTTGTTCTCACCGGCTTTATTTATCCGGTGCAGGGTTTCTGGAAATGGGGTGGCGGCTTCCTTAACGAGATGGGCTTTCTCGATTTCGCGGGTTCGGGCGTCGTACATCTTTGTGGTGCTGCTGCCGCTCTCGCCGGCGTGTTGTTGCTCGGTGCTCGCAAAGGTAAATACGGATCCGGCGGCGAAGTCAACGCGATTCCGGGCTGTAACTTGCCACTCGCTACACTCGGAACACTGATTTTGTGGTTGGGATGGTTCGGCTTTAATGGTGGATCGCAGTTGGTCGTATCAAACGTCGAGAACTCGAACGCTGTGGCACTAATCTTCGTCAACACGAACATGGCGGCAGCCGGTGGGCTCGTCTTCGCACTGCTCCTGTCACGTTTTTGGTTCGGCAAGGCCGATCTCACGATGGCACTGAACGGCGCCCTCGCCGGACTGGTTGCCATTACTGCTGAGCCGTTAACGCCAACGCCATTGGCCGCGACGCTGATCGGCGCAGTCGGTGGCCTGATCGTTGTCGGCTCGATCGTTACTCTCGACAAGCTCAAGATCGATGATCCGGTTGGCGCAATTTCCGTTCACGGTGTCGTCGGCATGTGGGGGCTGCTCGCTGTTTGCTTCACCAATCCGGACGCCAAACTCAGCGTACAGCTCATCGGGCTTGTAACGATCTTCGCCTGGGTCTTCATCACGAGCTTCATTGTCTGGTACCTGATCAAGCTGGTCGTGGGAATTCGTGTATCGGAAGAAGCAGAGTATGAAGGCGTCGATATCTCGGAGTGTGGCCTCGAGGCCTACCCCGAGTTCACGGCCGCTGAATAGGTCCAATATGTGGTCCTGCGGATTTTCCATAACGGTGAATTCGTAGGGTCCAAAACCCCAATAACCTCCGGTAAAGCAATATCTTAGCGGGCTTCGAGGCCCGCATTTTCTTGGTCATAAAGTTCGTGCGACCGCACAAATTTGCCTGTGACCGTGATCACAACAAAATGACTCTGCGCATGGTTTAATGCCTTATTGTTTAATCCCCGACCGGGAAGATTTCGATGTCAAAATTTCGGCTAACGCTAATGGTTTCGCTCGCTGCCCTGTTGGCCAGCGGTACGGCTGTTGCCGGCGAGATCTACAAATGGACCGATGAAGACGGCAACATCCATTACGAAGATCGCCCGACTGGCGATACGACAATGGTGCGCCTCGACGTACGGTCAACAGATACCGACAACACGGTCGTGCAAGCGCGCCTTGATAAGGACCGTGAAGCCAGAGAAGCCGCCCGCCAGGTCGCTTCCGAGGCGCCGCCAAAAATGACCAAGGAAGAGCTTCGCGACGAGCAGGCAAAGCGCCAGGAGCAGTGCCAGATGTATCGCGACCGCCTCCAGTCATTCCTGCGCTCGCAGCGCCTGTATGAAGAGGACGATGCAGGCGAGCGGACGTATCTCAGTGATGACGAGATTATGGCCGCCCGGTCACGCGTCGAAGATCAAATTCAGGAATATTGCGGCTCATAAGGCGTCGCGGCTAAAGCCGCTCCCACAAGACCCGTTGCTACTTCTGTCGGGTTACAATCGCACTTCCGATCCTGGGGAGCGCCCC
>Ga0070722_10000359_pt1 | contig 11741 bp, 8 predicted proteins | sample tdAd001_FD_67276 | JGI IMG/M metagenome (GOLD analysis project Ga0070722, IMG submission 67276) | Marine sediment microbial communities from the Atlantic coast under amendment with organic carbon and nitrate - tdAd00.1 | ecosystem: Environmental > Aquatic > Marine > Coastal > Sediment | place...
GGTGAAAGCAGACATTAGGCTACTATTGTTCTGAAGGGCCGCTAATGACCCAAAGCGGACGTTGAGCGCTCCAAAGAAACGACCCGCGATTTCACCAGAAAATTGCGCTGTCCGTCGGAGAAGATGATGAGATATGGGTGTTTTTTGGTGGCCTTGCTTCTGCTGTCACTGTCAGTGCCTTCGTCTGGTCAATCACTCCGCGATCAAATTATTGAAAATCACTTTGCGTACATTCCGTCCGACGAGGGCCGTTTCAAGACGCTAATCGCAATGCCGGGCTGCAGCGGAATTTCATCGGATGATCGGACAGCAGAACAATCCAATCCTCAACTAGGCGAAGACGATCTGCTTTTTCGGCGGCACTACCGCTACGTAGCAGAGAAATTGAAGGCAGAGGGTTTCGTTGTGCTGTTGGTGAATATTCAAGCCGCTGAGGGTTTACTGACTGCTTGTGCTGATCCGATTAACGGGGAGCGAATAGCTGAGTACATCAATGAAGCGGTCGCGTGGGCAAGCGAGTTGCCATTCGTTGACTCAGACAACATCCACTTGATTGGTTGGTCAATGGGCGGTGGTGGCGTTCTCAAGTGGCTGCACGGGCCACGTAGCGAGGCCACTAGTGTGCGTTCCGCCGTCGTCGTCTATCCGAATTGTTCGAGGCATACGACTCTGACGATCCCAATGCCGGTACTCATGTTGCTCGGTGGTAGTGACGATATTGCGATCCCCTCGGTCTGCGAAGAGTTGGTGGATTCGGTCCCAATCAATCAGCTTGTGACGGTCGTGAACTATCCGGGTGCAAGGCATGGCTACGATATTCAAGGTGCTCCACCCATACTGGATTGTTGTGGCGGCAGGACAATCGGATACCAGCAAGTGGCGGCGGATGCATCTTGGCAGGCAATTCTGAAGTTTCTTGCACGGTCCGATTGATCGGCTGCTTCTGGCCGTTAGCGGACCTTCATTGGTCGCGGATAATATTCTATACGGTGCTCCTGGCTAAAGTGCTGCGAGCTCATCAGCCGAACGATCCGCAATACCCAGTGACTCCGGCGTACGCAATGCCTCGGCGCGGTAGTCGCGCGCCATCACGATTGTGGCGACATCGATCACTGCATCGATACCAGGCGTTGCAACACCAATCTGCTGGCCAAGCTTCGACATGAATACCAGTCCATAGCCGACGTCTTCGTTGAGGTAGCGATGATCGAGCTGTGGTTGGGCACCGATTCCGAGGAATCCCGGTGCCTCGCGGTAGCCGTTACCGTAGTTGGCTTCCAGCATGTAGCCCTGGCGCATGCCCATGACGGGGTCGGGCAGAATAGTAATGCCCAGCGCCTCACCAATAACGATGCGCTCGTTGTCGAGGGCCTCAATCAGGCGGCCGACCGAATCGCTCACACCTTCTTCGTAGAACAGGAAATCCCCGCCCGTCATTTCGATGCGTGCGGCGTTGCTCAAAGTCACTGCCGGATGAATAATCGGGTTGGCATTCTGCAGGCTCGTTTGCATGACGCTTGTCGCAGGCTCCATGCTCGGATAGACGTCCGCGATAAGGTCCAGGATGTCTTGTGTATGTTTGCCTGGCAGTGCTGCCAGCAAGTTACCTGCCTTGAGTTTGAGGAACACGCGGACTCTGCCTGGCTCGGTCAGGCGCACGGCGTAGTGCAACGTCGAGGTCTCTGCGACGCGAATTGAGTCATCATCCACCTCGAGTCCGGCAGCTCGTTTGAAGGCCAACGCGCCGCCACAGGAACTCGGAGTAACGATGACCGTTTGTCCTTCACTCAGCTTGCCGGCCACGGCTCTCCCGAATGGCACGGTGCTGTAAGCCGGGCCGACGACGTAAATCAGCTCGGCGTCTTGTAAGGCTTCTTCGATGTCATGGCCCGAATAGGTAATCTCCGCGAACCCGGAGATATCGCCCTCGGCATGGATGCCGCCTTGTTCGGCGATCTTTGCGATGTTGCCGGGAAATTGCTCGAAGTCGAATACGCGAACGTCGTGTCCGTGTGCGGCACAATCGAATGCCACAGCGGTGCCACCGGCACCTGCGCCTAAAACAGTGATATGCATGCTTGCCTCTCAATCAGCGTTTAATACAAAAGCTCGACCCACCGACCAGCTTCCTTGAGTTCGGCCTTCCTCTTCGCCCACGCTTCGGGAGACCCGACCAGGTTGGAAAACAACTTGTCGAGCGTGTCGCGGATCGGGACCAGGCCGGCTACGTACACGTACGTGTGTTCATCGTCGAGTACGCTCAGAATATCTCCACCGCGTTCCTCGATCGCGTAATCCCACGCGATAGGGTCGGCCCAGTTCGGTCGTGGGCTTAACGCCTGGATCGCCTCGAACGTGTCCTCGTCGTAATAGAGTGAGAAGTCATCGCGCTTGTCATTCATGTAAAGCAACTCGAGGCCCGACCGTGCGCCATACAGCAGTCGAACCCTGCCTTCCCAGTCACCGATGTCCTGGTAGATGTGTTTGATGAAGGCACGAAAAGGTGCGATGCCGGTACCAAGACCGATCAGCATCAGATTCGCTTTCTTGTCCTCGGGCACCGTAAATGGCAGACCGAAGGGGCCGGTGATAGACAGTTCATCGCCAGGTTTGCGGTCGCAAATGAAGTTGGAGTTGACTCCGGGGTACTGTTCGCCGCTGTAGTCATCGATGTAGTCGCAGCGCCTTACGACCAACGTAATCTGAGGCTTGGTATCGCCCCCGGCACTCGGCGTGTCGGCAACCGTGTAAAGCCGTTGGCGCAATGAGCCACCGAATTCCGTCGGCCCCTCGACCAATACGCCAATGCTCTGTCCGATTTCGAAATTAAACTCGTCCCTGTTCACTTCGAGCACCAGTTCACGAACTTCGGCATCTGCGCCGTCGTCCGTGATTAGTTCTGATTTCAATACCGTCGCGGCAAAGCGAGGTTCTTTTGGATAGTCTTCAAGACGCATGAGAAGTACTCCTTTTCGTTCTATTCCCGTCGGGGGCGGGTCCAGTAGCAGTTTCGGATTTGTCGGAACCACATCCACCAAAGCACGGCGCTGTATCGCAAGCGCCATCCGAACGACCGGGCTTGAGTCGCTCTTTCAACGCGCTTTCAAACGCGATGATTCGTATCGCAATCATGGCAGAGATGGCAACTGTCGCAATGATGAGGCCAATTACAATGTTCATCTTCCCAACCCCGCAAAACCCATGAAGCCCATGGACAATATACCGGCCACGACCAGGGCGGCCGCGGTTCCCTTGAAAATGTCGGGCACGTCCGCGAGATCGAGTTTTTCGCGCACGCCGGCCATCAGCACGAGCGCCAGCGCAAACCCGGCAGCTGCGCCCAGTGCATATACGATTGCCTGCGCGAATCCATAGCCCTTGTTAGTCTGGAACAGCGCGAGGCCGAAGATCGCACAGTTCGTCGTGATCAACGGCAGGAAGATGCCCAGCGCCCGAAACGTGGGCGGGCTCAGTTTGCGCATCAGCATCTCGACGAGTTGGACCGTCGACGAGATCACCAGGATGTAAGAAATTATCCTCAGGTAAGGCGCGTTGATCGCTTCGAGTACCAGGTTAATACCGAACGCGCACATCGAGGCGACGAGCATAACGAATGCCACCGCACCGCTCATACGAACTGCTGTTTCGAGCCTGGCCGACACGCCGAAGAACGGGCATATGCCGAGGAAGTAGGCGAGCACGAAGTTGTTGACCAGTGCCGCGTTCAGGAAGATGGACCAGTAACCGGGGTCTTTCATGATGCGGCCTCCCTGGCCCGCTCACCTGCCTGTTTCTCGGCATCCGCCTGGCGTTGGCGAATCCAGTTCACAAGCAGGAGCCATATAGCCATCGCGAAAAAGCCGCCGCTGGGCAGCACCATGACCGTCCAGGTCTGGAAACCGTCGGCGAACAGGTCCACACCGAACAAGGTGCCGCTGCCGAGGACCTCACGCACCACACCGATCAGGAACAGCGCGCCGGTAAAGCCGACCCCCATACCCAGCCCATCCATTACCGCGCGGCCGGGGTTGTTCTTGGACGCGAACGCCTCGGCGCGGCCCAGAATAAGGCAGTTAACAACGATCAGAGCGATAAAGGCGCCCAGCGCGCGATGCAGTTCGATGCTGATCGCCATAATCGCGTAATCGACGCAGGTCACGAAGGTCGCGATGATACAAATGTAGCTGACAATGCGTGCCTCGCGCGGTATGAAATTCCTGAGCAGCGACACCGACAGGCCGGCCATTACCAGCACAAAAGTCGTCGCGGCTCCCATGGCCAGCGCATTGATCGCGGTGTTGGACACGGCAAGCGCCGGACACATGCCGAGCACCTGGATGAACACCGGGTTGTCGCGCCACAGTCCCTTGATGAACTCGTCTGTCGAGCTGACCTGTTTAAGCGCCACGTTCTATTCCTCACTCGGTTGCGGTGGTTGAAAATCGCGCGCATCGCGTTCGAGCGCGGGCACCCAGTAACTCGAACCCTGGTTCAGGATTACGCCGATGGCATCCGAAGTGATCGTAGCGCCCGTGATGCCGTCGAGTTGCCAGGGCTCGGTCTTTGCGCCTTGCTTTACGGTAACGATCGCGTTCACCAGTGCCGTGCCGCCGTCGTTGAGGCGCGCATCGAGCGCCTCAAAATTGGCCAGGAAGTGCGGCTCGATTTCGACCTTGTCACCGAGGCCGGGCGTCTCTTTGCTTTCCAGCACCTTGAATCCCACGATGGCTTCGAGGTCGAAGGAATACGAATACAGCACTGTGATGTTGTCCGCGTAGCCCATAGCCTGCGCGGTGATAACCGCGCCGACGAGTTCGCCGTCTTCGCCATAGCCCAGGAACGCAGGCAGGTTGGCAGGCTCGGTAGCCGCGACTAGTTTGCCGTTCGCATCCAGGCTGACTTCAACCGTCGATTGCACGGCTGGTAGTACCTGCGCTATTGCACTGGCGAGAAACCGCGCCTTGTTGTCGGCGATGCGCCCGGCGGTGCCCTGGTATACCGATACGATCAGCAGGGCACAGAACGCGCCGATGCCAACGATCGAGCGATACATCTCCCAGGCCGTGGTCTTTTTTTGCTGGAGGAGGGGATCTGGTACGTTCATGCCGCTCCCCTGCCGGTGCCGAAGACTCTGGGCTGGATCAGGTTGTCGATGTGCGGCGACACCGCGTTCGCCAGCAGGATCGCGTACATCACGCCCTCGGGCATACCGCCCCAGAAGCGGATCACGACCACCAGCACGCCGATCAGCACGCCATACAGCCAGCAGCCCGCATTGGTGATCGGCGAGGCCACCATATCGGTCGCCATGAACACCGCGCCGAGCATCAGGCCGCCCGAGAACAGCATGAACACCGGGCCGGGGTAGGTCGCCGGGTCGTAAAGCTGAAAGGCCCAGGTCACGGCCGCCACGGTCGCAAAGATCGACGCCGGAATGCGCCAGTTCATCATGTTGCGCGCCACCAGGTAGATGCCGCCCAGCAGGATGAGTGCGCCGCAGGTCTCACCCACTGAGCCCGAGGTCAGGCCGGTCATCAGTTCACGGCCCCCTGCGAACTCGGCCTCGAATTTCATCAGCGCCAGTGGCGTGGCTGCGGTTACGGCGTCGTAGGTCGGTTCCCAGAATGGCATCGCCAGCACTGAGCTCGGAATCCCCTCGAAGCGGTCCGGCGTGAACGGCACTTGCCAGTGAGTCATAGCCTGTGGAAAGGCTGCTTGCAGGAAGGCGCGCCCCACCAGCGCCGGGTTGAAGGCGTTCATGCCGAGCCCGCCGAACAGAAACTTGGCGACGGCTACGCCGAACACGCCGCCCATGAACGCCATCCACAGCGGCAGGTCCGGGGGCAGTGTCAGTCCGTACAGCAGCCCGGTGATGGCCACGGACCAATCGCCGACGGTGGACGGCTTGCCGGTCCAGCGGCACAGCCAGTGCTCCGTCAGAACGCAGCTGGCCGTTGCAACGGCAATCACCAGCGCGGCACCTGTGCCGAATGCGTAGATCGCGAATACCGTGACGGGCAGCAATGCCAGGAACACATTGCGCATGATGACCTCGGTGCTGGCGCCATCGGTGACGTGCGGCGACGAGCCGATCTCAAGGTGCTTGAACAGTTTGCTCATCAGGCGGCGCTCAATTTTCGGACCATCTTCTTGGACATGCGGAAATACTGGACCAGCGGGATGTGCGATGGGCACACGTACGAGCAGGCTCCGCACTCGAAGCAGTCCATCAGGTGCCAGGATTCCGCCATCTGCTCGTATTCCTCGTTCTTGGCCAGGATGCCGAGCTGCGACGGGTTCAGGAACACCGGGCAAGCCTCGACGCAGCGCGCACAGTGGATGCACGGGTAGACTGTCTTGTTGCCTGTTGCCCCGCCTGTCTCGGCGGTCGTGAAGGTCGTAATGCCTGAAGTGCCCTTGGTGATCGGAATGTCCAGGTTGGACACTGTCGGGCCCATCATTGGGCCGCCCATGAACACACGCGAGATGTCGTCGACCGGGTCGCACTGCTCCAACGCGAAGCGCACCGGCGTGCCGATTGGGATCCGGTAATTGCCCTTCTTGCGCACGCCCGGGCCTCCGATGGTAATCACACGTTCCTGGATGCCGCGGCCACGTGGCAGCAGTCGGCCGATTTCCGCGGTGGTTGCGACATTGCAGCAGATCGCGTTGATGTCGGCCGGCAGGCCACCGGACGGCACCTCACGGCCGAGCAGGGCGGAGAAGATCATCTTCTCTGCGCCCTGCGGGTACTTCACGGGCGACACCCGCACGGTTACAGGCAGGTCGTCGGGGCACATCGACCGGAAGCGTTCTGCTGCGTCCTGCTTGTTTGCCTCGACGGCGATGACGACCTGGGAGGTCCCGGTAGCCCGCAGCAGATAGCGGATGCCCATGAACACGTCCTCGGTCTGCTCCAGCATCACGCGGTAGTCGGTCGTCAGGTAGGGTTCGCACTCGACGCCGTTGATGAACAGTGTGTCCAGGTGTTTGTCTTCCGGCGGTTTCAGCTTGACGTGGGTCGGAAAGGCCGCACCGCCGAGCCCGACAATGCCGGCGTTCTGGATCGCCGCAATGATGTCGTCGGGCTTGGCGTCGAGGCCGCAGGGCTCACCGTCGTTGATGTCCTGCGTCGAGCCCGGATAGGGCTCAATGTAGATGCTTTCGACCTTGGTGCCGGCGATACCTGGCGCCAGCGTGATTCGCCGCACGATGCCAGAGGCCGGCGCGTGCATGGCGACCGACATGAATCCGTCCGGCTCGGCGATCGTCTGCCCGCGGATAACCTCCTGGCCCTCGCGCACGACCGGTTTTGCCGGCTTCCCCAGGTGCTGGCTGAGCGGCACGATCAATACCGGCGCGAACGGGAACTGGCGGATCTCAAGATCCGCCGTGGCGTCCTTCATTTCAGGTGGGTGCACCCCATGCCTGAAAGTGTTTTTCCGGAACAAATCGAGCATCTTAAGAAGTCGTCCGCCTTATCTCGTTAAACGGGCCTAGTTGAATTTTTCGGCACGCTTGATCCACTTGTCGATGTCTTTCTCGCTGCGGTCACGCGGCAGCCCGGGGTGAATGACCTCTGCCGTGCATTTCTCGGCGGACTTGACCAGGTCGCGGTACGGGCCTCCGTTGGGATTTTTGATGATCGCCTTCTTATCCGCGTTGTACTCGAAGATATCCGGGTTGATCAAGATGCACTCGTCGCACTCGGTGCACTCCTCGGTATCGATCCACGGAGCCATGTAGTCGCCGTCTGCGGCTGGCGCAACAGATTCCACAGCCTTGAGCTGCGGTTGCTGCGCGGGCTCCGACGACAACCCGTCGAGCATCGCGCCCATGTCCAGTGCCTGGTTGCCGCTGACCAGCCCCATCAGGCCGGAGGCGAGCTTCTGCACCACCTCCTGGCGCACCCTGGACTCGATCTGCACCGCATCCGCATCGCCGACGGGTTCCTCGATGCCGCCAAGGTCGCGCAACATGATCCAGAACGCGCGCCGCTCCTCGGCCGACTCGATCATCGGCTGAGCAACGAGCAGTCGGCTGAGCTGGCGTTTTGCATCCAGCGCCCAGACGAATGGCACCTTGTCCTCGCGATCGTCTTCGTCGAGTTCCAGGTAGTCGCTGACCTGCACCATGTCCTCGTTCCACGAGTCGCGGGGAATCTTGCGGAAGTGTTTGCGGAAACGCGCCTCGGTGACCGCGAAGTCGACGAAGGTCGTTGGCAATTCCATCGTCTGTTCGCGGCCGTGCTCATCGACAAACTCGATTTTTGCCACCGGCCAGTCGCGATCGGGATTCGGATTGCCGTCCAGATCGAGACACTCGCCGACCGTGGCGCCGCGGTCCGGGTCATACCGGAACAGCGGGTAGGCGCGCGATTCGACTGCCAGCTTGGCCTGGTGATGCGACATGTCATCCCCAATGCCGTGTTCCGGCTGGCACGACGAGTACAGGTTGAACACCGCCGGCCTTCGGGTCATCAGGCCCTGCACGAAGCCTTCGATCATGTGGTTGGAATGAGCGATCGTCGACTGCAAGAAGTAGGTCGTGCGATGTGCCATCGCGATCAGGCCCATCTCCTTGCGGGTCTCTTCCTTGCCCTTGATAGCCTTGCCGTACTGCGCCATGTCAGAAATCTGGCCGAAGAAGCCAGAGGTGCAGGCCTGGCCGCCGGTGTTGGAATACACCTGCGTGTCGACGATGAGCACCTTGATCGGTTTGCCCGACATCAGCGCGCGCGACAGGTTCTGGAAACCGATGTCGTACATCGCACCATCACCGCCAACCGCGACCACCGGCGGACACAGGTGGTATTCCTCGTCTGTGAAATCCTGCCAGCTGAAATAGCGGAGACTCTCCTCCTGCTCCTCGGGGTCGTACTGACCCTTGAGCACCGCCTCGGCCATGCGCACGGCTTTGAAGCCGTCGGCCATTTTCGTCATGTGACCTTCGTATACGCCCATCGCCATCGATGCGGGATCCTGGAACAGATGGTTGGACCATGGGAACGGATAGGGGTTGAACGGGAAGGTGCTGCCCCAGACCGAGGTGCAGCCTGTAGCGTTCAGGATGCCCATGCTCGAGCGGCCCTTACCGGTAGTGCCCTTCTCGTAGCGCCAGCGCAGATCCTGCAGCTTGGCTACCAGGTCGGTGACAGCTTTAAGCCAGTCGCGATCGACAAGCTCGGCCTCGTGCGTTTTCTCCACACTGCCCGCAATCTTCGCGAGCGTAAGTTCTCCATCACCTGTTTCACTCAAAACCGCGGCCATCTCCTCGATGTCACCGGGATCGATCGCGCCAGCCAACTCGAGCCTGATGTGCTCTTTGAGTTTGGCGATAAGGTCGTCGAGTTTTGCGACCTGCGCGGTCACGCGCGGCTGCATCAGCGACTCTACAGTGGCAACGAACAGGTGGACGACGGTCTTCTCGGCGCAACCGAGGCAGGAACCATCACCGCTGGCAAAGGGCAGGTAGGCGTCCTTGTTCAGCAGAATGGTCTCCAACGCGCCGATGCTCTCCTCCAGGTCATCCACGCGTATGTACTTCTCCGGTGTGTTCGGCAGGTCCAGCCAGAAATTCCAGTTCTTGCGCAGGTCGGCGATCGAATCAGGAGTCTGCGTGACCGGTATCAGCGCCTCGTCCTTACAGACTTCGACGCATTCCATGCAGCCCTTGCAGGTGTATGGGTTGACCGTGATGCTGAGCAAGCCACCGCCCCCCGTCTGCTTCTTCTCCGGGGTCGTGAAATACGGCCGCGTCAGCGAGAACTGGAAGCTGCCGAGTTCCTCGCGGAAGCCCGTGAACTCGTCGGTGAGCTGCTGGCGCTCGTTAGAACCAGCGGCCTCGATGGTTGCCTTTATCGCCACGTTGACGAGATCGGATACCGATTCGGTTTCGGCCGAGTCGGCAAGGCTTTTCTGCAGAGTCGACTCCATCTTGCGCACGGCACGCGGCAGCAGTTCGGCCGGTTTACCGTTCTTCTTCAGGCGCTTGACTACAGTGTCCAGCACCTGGCCGACTTCGTTCACAAGCCCAGGGATTGCCGTGTCAGGGCAGACCGTATAGCAGTCGCCGCAGCCCGTGCATTTCTCAGGTATGAATTCCGGATGCTCGAAACGAATACCGGTCATGTCACGGAAATGTGACGACACGGCGGGCATCAGGCTCATGCTCATGAACGGATCAGCCGGCACCTGTTCGCCCTGTCCCGAGGCATACATACTGCCCGTCTGGGCCCAGAAGCGGTGAATGTCGGACGATGGCGATTCCGATTCCGGCAGGCGCTTGACCATGACCGGCACAGGCAGCGTGTTGCCGCCAGCCTTCGCGTCGGCGCGCTCCTCAAGGTGTTTGTCTGTCACCTCGGTGATTTCCTCGAAGCCGCGGCGTACGACGCGCATGTTGTCCTCGACCACGCGCGCACCTTTCGAGCCGAACTTGGACTGCAGCTGGTCGTGAATTGAATCCAACAGTTTCTCATCGCTCAAGCCGTGCTTCTCGAGCAGCGGCGAGGTGGCAAAGAACGCGCCCTGGAAGGCGATGCCCTGCATACGCAGCTGCAGTTCGGTGTCCGTCGCCTCGTCGCGCGCGATCTTGAAAGCGTCGAGGTAGAACACGCGAACATCGTTCTCGACGATCTGCTTGCGATAGCGCATCGGGATCGCGTGCCAGAAGTCATCGGGCGAGCCGGCGTCGCTCTGCATTACCAGCACGCCGCCCTCCTTGAGGCCGGCCAGCGCATTGGTATGTCCGAAGACGTTCGGATCAGGCGACAGCACGACGTCGACATAGAAATACTCGCAGTTGATGCGGATCGGTTCGGGCGCCGCGGAGAGGTAGTAGGAGGTTGGCTGGCCCTTCTTCTCCGAGCCGTACTTCGGGTTTGCCTTGATGTGGTAGCCGAGCAGATCGTAAAGCGTCATCGCGAGGTTCTTGCCCGTCGTGATCGCACCCCATCCACCGACCGAGTGCATGCGCACCGTGATCGAATCCTTCGGCATCAGGTTGGGGTTCTCGCTGCCGCGCAGCGCCAGGTCCCCGACATTCGGGTACGCGTCCAGCACTTGCTGGTTGTAGACCTCCTGCATCGGGGTCATCATTCCATTGCGGACGAATTCGATCGACAGGTAGAACAGGCGTTTCTGCTTGCCGTCCGGCAACATGTTCTCGATCGCGGCGACCACGCCCTCGGGCTGCAGGTCGCGACTGCCCATGCCGAAGGATCCGGAAAACAGCTCCGGCAAGTCCTCGATTTTCTTATAGCTGTCGAGCTCTGGGTAGGGCAGGTTGCCGTTGTGGCTGCGGCCGTTTTCGAGAGACTTGCTTAAGGTAGCGCGAATCTCACGCATCAACGGCAGGTCCGACGCCAGCGGTTGGTCGGTACGTTCGAGCACGGCGACGCCCTTGCGTCCTTTCAGCACCTGGCTCAGCAGGTCACCCGGGAAAGGTCGGAACATCACGAGATTGACGACGCCGACCTTGACGCCGCGTTCTTCGCGCATCCAGTCGGCGACCGCCTCAGCCGTCGGAATGAGGCTGCCCTGGCCGAGGATCAGGTATTCGGCGTCGTCGGTGCGGTAGGTCATGACCCGGTCGTAACGCCGCCCGGTCAGCTTGTAGAAGTCGTCGAAAGTTTTTTCCGTTAAGGTCTGCACGTGGTCGAAGAAATACGGTCGCTGTGCGGCGACGCTCTGCATGTAGGAATCCTGGTTTTGTACCGGCCCCGACGATACCGGGTCGTC
>Ga0070722_10000360_pt1 | contig 11712 bp, 7 predicted proteins | sample tdAd001_FD_67276 | JGI IMG/M metagenome (GOLD analysis project Ga0070722, IMG submission 67276) | Marine sediment microbial communities from the Atlantic coast under amendment with organic carbon and nitrate - tdAd00.1 | ecosystem: Environmental > Aquatic > Marine > Coastal > Sediment | place...
GCAGCCAGTATCCTGCCCCAGTTGGGATCACTGGCATAGAGTGCAGTTTTTACCAGCGGTGAGTGTGCGACGGTATACGCAACATTTTTTGCCTCATCAATATTCACAGCAGACTCGACATGAACTGTTACAAACTTTGTTGCACCTTCACCATCACGAATAATCGCTTGTGCAAGCTGAATAAAGACTTCGTTTACCGCTTTCTGAAATTCAGCGCTGTTGCCACAGCTACCATCCAGCGTGCGCCCACCTGATGCACCCGTTGCTGCAAGTATGCAGGCATCATTGGTTGAGGTGTCGCCATCAACTGTTATGCTGTTAAACGAGATATTAACTGCAGTCTCCAGGCAATGTTGCAGCCACTCGCGATCGACGGCGGCATCAGTCGCAATAAATGCAAGCATGGTTGCCATATCCGGGCGGATCATGCCGGAACCTTTTGCAATCCCTGTTATGGTGACTTCAGCACTATCGATCTGTAAGCTGCGCGAACACGCCTTGGCGACAGTATCGGTGGTCATGATAGCTGTAGCAGCCTGTACCCATGCATCTTGCTCAAGCCTGGCAGGCAACTTTTTGATACCCGTCTCAATTTTGTCCATAGGCAGGTCCTCACCTATGACACCGGTTGAAAATGGAAGCACCTCATCCTTTGCGCAACTGATTGCACTGGCGACCAGAGCACAGCATTGTTCTGCATCGTTCAGGCCATGGACACCAGTACCTGCATTCGCATTGCCTGAATTTATCAGCAGTGCCCTTGGACTGGTTTGCGCCAGGTGATTTTTTGCAACTGTTACCGGTGCGGCACAGAATGCATTACGGGTGAAAACACCTGCACAGACGGTATCTGGTTCAAATGTAATAAGTACAAGATCGGGCTTTAGCCCGTTTTTTATTCCTGCAGTAACCGTTGCCAGCTGAACGCCATTAACGAAGTGTATATTTCCCGGTTGCGATAAACCTACTGCCATTAATCGAGCTTACCGTGGCATTGCTTGAATTTTTTACCGGATCCACACCAGCAAGGCTCGTTTCTTCCCAGCTTACGTTCACCGCGTACATAGGGTTGTTGCGGCTCACCTGCACCCGCTGCGCCGCCTTCTGCTTGCTCAGATCCATGCATGCCTTCAGCCTGTCGATGCTGATAGCTGACATTCTCCGCCTGCTGATGACCCTGCTGCTCCAGCTCATCAACTTCCTCACGTGCACGTATCTGCACCTTGGACAATAATGTGATGGCTTCGTGCTTAATGCGATCGAGCAGTTCAGTGAACATGTTGAATGATTCACGCTTGTACTCCTGCTTCGGATTCTTTTGCGCGTAACCACGTAAACCAATACTCTGTCGTAAATAATCCATAGCCGCGAGATGTTCTTTCCATAATTTGTCCAGCACCTGCAACAGAACATATTTTTCATACTGGCGCATGCCTTCAGAACCAACCACGAGCTCTTTTGCCTCATAGTCTGCAACAAGCGTTTGCAGTATTTTGTCCCGCAAGCCATCTTCATTCAGGTCGGCGTCTTCATCCATCCATTGTGCAACAGGCATGTCCAGACCAAACTCATTATTGATAGCCTCTTGCAGACCTCCGAGGTCCCACTGCTCATCAAGACTGCCGTGGGGAATGTATTCCGACACGATGTCATCAACGACATCTTCACGAACATTGTTTACGACATCAGATAAATCATCAGCGGCCATCATTTCATTGCGCTGTGAATAAATCACTTTTCGCTGATCATTAGCCACATCATCATATTCAAGCAACTGCTTACGAATATCGAAGTTATGGCCTTCTACTTTTCTCTGTGCGTTTTCAATCGCACGTGTTACCCATGGATGCTCGATGGCTTCACCACGCTGCATACCAAGTTTTTTCATCAGTCCACCAACCTTGTCTGATGCAAAAATACGCATCAGGTCATCTTCTAAAGATAGATAAAAACGACTTGACCCTGCATCACCCTGACGGCCTGAGCGTCCACGCAACTGATTATCCACACGTCTCGATTCATGACGCTCACTGCCGACAACATGCAGACCGCCGGCATCGATGACTGTCTGGTGACGTTGATGCCAGTCCTGGGTAGTTTTGTGTTTTTCATCGTTACTGGCTTCTGGCATGCCATCAAGCTCAGCCTCAAGATTACCGCCAAGCACAATATCTGTACCGCGACCGGCCATATTGGTTGCGATGGTCACATTACCCGGATTTCCCGCCTGGGCAATAATATGAGCCTCATTCTCGTGCTGTTTTGCATTCAGCGTATTATGCTGAATGCTTTCTTTATTGAGTAAGGCCGATATTTTTTCGGATACTTCAATAGATGCTGTACCCACAAGAACCGGCTGTTTACGCGCAACACAATCCTTGACATCGTTCATGATTGCTTCGTATTTCTCTTCTTTAGTCAGGAACACCTGGTCAGTCATGTCATCACGGACCATTACCATGTTGGTAGGAATAATGATGACTTCCAGGCTGTAGATCTGCATGAGCTCAGATGCTTCAGTGTCAGCTGTACCTGTCATGCCGGATAGTTTGTTGTACAGTCTGAAATAATTCTGGAAAGTTATTGATGCCAGCGTCTGGTTTTCGCTCTGTATCGGCACACCCTCCTTGGCCTCTACAGCCTGGTGCATGCCTTCTGACCAGCGCCTGCCTGGCATGGTGCGTCCGGTGAATTCGTCGACAATGACAACCTGCTTGTCCTTTACAATGTAATGCACATCACGATCAAACAGGGCATCTGCACGCAAGGCTGCATTCAGGTAATGCAACAGGCTTATGTTTTTGGCGCTGTACAGGCTTTCATTTGCAGGGAGGATGTTTTCATCAGTAAGGATCTGTTCTACACGCTGGTGGCCCTGTTCTGTAATATGGACAGCACGGTGCTTCTCATCCACCGAAAAATCACCTTCTTCAGGTTCATCCTTGGCTGTCATCTCACCACGCTCCAGCTTCTTGACAATGTCCTTGAAGCGCAGGTGAAGTTCGGAGCTGTCATCAACAGCGCCTGATATGATTAAAGGTGTACGCGCCTCATCGATAAAAATTGAGTCAACTTCATCCACAATGGCGAAATTAAGTCCACGCTGCACTTTTTCATCAGCAGTGAACGCCATGTTATCGCGTAGATAATCGAAGCCGTATTCATTATTGGTTCCATAGGTAATATCAGCAGCATAAGCCTGCTTCTTGGTCGCATGATCCATGCCGCTCAGGCTGACGCCTGTGGTCATGCCCAGGAAGTTATACAAATGCCCCATCCACTCGGCATCACGGCTTGCCAGGTAGTCATTGACGGTAACCACATGGACGCCTGTACCCGGAATCGCATTTAAATAAGCCGCCAGTGTCGCGGCCAGGGTCTTACCTTCACCAGTACGCATTTCAGCAATCTTGCCGCTATGCAGCACCATGCCTCCAATTAACTGCACATCAAAATGCCGCATGTTCAGCACACGCTTGCCGGCCTCACGCACAGCAGCAAAAGCTTCGGGCATTAATTGTTCGAGAGTTTCGCCATCTGCGTGTCGTTGACGAAACTCCAGCGTCTTTGCTGCCAACTGTTCGTCACTTAATGCTTCGAACTCGGGTTCCAGCAGATTAATTGCCCCAACTGCTTTACGATGCCGTTTAATGAGTCTTTCATTACGGCTACCAAATATCTTGCTTGCGAGATTCGAAATCATAGTTCTTGCTTGGAAATTCTGAACGGATTGGATATTCTGCTTATAGCGGTTCTACAAAAGCGTGTATTATGCCCGAGATTGCTCTCCCGGTCATAATGGATTCATGAATTGTGGGGATTATCAGGCTTTAGACTGAACGAATCGAATGGGATCGATTTGGCGGTCATTCAGCAATACTTCAAAATGCACATGTGGACCCGTTGATCTGCCAGTAGATCCCATTTTCGAGATCGTCTGGCCTCTTTCGACACTGTCGCCGGTATTTACCACAATTTGATCGTTGTGTCCGTAACGGGTAACGTAGCCGTTACCATGATTGATTTCGACCAGATTACCGTAGCCATAACGCTCACCTGACCAGGTGACTACGCCACTCGCAACAGCTTTTATATCACTGCCCTTCTTTCCGGCAAAGTCCATGCCCTTGTGCATTTCAATTTTTCCCGAAAATGGGTCGGTGCGCTTGCCGTAGTAAGAGGATATCCAGCCTTTACCAATCGGACGGCCGGCAGGCCGCGCTTCTTTCATCAGTTCACTGCGCATGATCACATCTTCGAGCAGTGATAGCTGCTGTTCACGGCTCTGCAGCTGTTCATTCAGGTCTGTAAGTACCGTATTCAGGTCCATGGCGGTACCCGCGTCAGGCTCATGCGGGCCGCCATAGGCCGGTTTGTGTTCAAAGTCGAATTCGTCTGAATCGAGCTTGGCGACGACGACCAGGCGCTGGCCCAGGGCGTTCAGGCGGGTCACATTGGCCTGCATACGGCCAATATGTGTTGCCAGCGCATCAAGGTCAGATTGCGCATTCATCCTGGCTTGCCTGATCAATGCTTTCTCAGTGTCTATTTTTTCTTCTAATTCAGTAAGTTGAACGATTTCCTTGGTGGTGAACCCCCACCAGAAACCGGTGCCAGCGACGCCTGCAAGAACGGATACTATAACGCCCAGGAAGGCAAATTTTTGCCATGCATGCCCGATCTGACAGCGTACGGGTTTACCTCTGAATTTGCCAAGATATATAATATTCATTGTTGCTTCTTTTAAGAGTGCATCGCTTATAATAATAGACCATTCGTCGGAATTTTATTCACATATGGACTCATTTAATTCCAGACTCGACGCCTCGCTTAGAAAGCGGGCTCAGGAGCTGAGGCGCCTGACTTCCGTGCTGCGTGGCGAACTTCCAGCTGAAAGTGACGGCCATTACCATGTCGCCAATATCCACGAGCGGACTTTGGTTATTATGACAGATTCGCCTGTCTGGACCACAAGGCTAAGACAACTGGGGCCAAGGATTCTGACTATAATGCAACACAGCGGTAGAAAAAATCTTCTTCATATTCGAGTTTTCAGCAGACCTGCACAGTCGCCTGTCGCCAGACCACCTGATTCAGTGAAAACAAAACCCAAACAAATCAGTCGTCAATCAAGCCAGCTGTTAAATCAGGCGGCTTCATTTATTGGAGATGACGGCTTGCGAGAGGCTCTGTTAAAGCTTGCCAGGCATGCGTCAGAGAAAAAACCGGGTTCAGATTAGAACTGACACACTCAAAAAACAAATTCAAAAACAATTTACCACAGAGTCACAGAGGCCACAGAGAAAAGCTCTATATTGTTAACAGCGCCACAGGCGCAGTTAACAAAGTAAAACTCTGTGGCCTCTGTGACTCTGTGGTGAAACGCTTTTTGGTTTTTGAATTTCAGGCTATATAGAAATTTATATATAAAATGTCAGATCGGGTTTAATCCACTAAAGATAAACACAGGCCGGAAAACTAAGGATTAATCAGCTTGCCTGCAAAGGCTGGGTATACGATATGGGTGAGGCGGCTTCTTCGCCCTCAAAAGTTACCTCTTCCCAGGCGGATTTATCCGCACATAGTGCTTTGAGTAATTTGTTATTCAATGCATGCCCCGAACGGTAGCCGGAGAATGCACCAATGGAGCTATGGCCAAGAAGATAAAGGTCACCTATCGCATCAAGAATCTTGTGCTTAACAAATTCATCATCATATCGTAGACCATCTTCGTTGAGCACCCGGTACTCATCGACAACGACTGCATTATCAATACTGCCACCCAGGGCAAGGTTTTGAGAGCGCAGTTGTTCAATATCGCTCATAAAACCAAAGGTTCTCGCACGACTGATTTCTTTCACAAATGAGGTTGTAGAGAAATCGATTTCTGCTTTTCGCGGCCTGCCTTTGAACACAGGATGATTGAAGTCAATAGTGAAACTGACCTTGAAACCGTCAAACGGGTCGAAGCGCGCCCACTTGTCCTTTTCCTCAACCACGATTGATTTCTTGATGCGAACAAAGCGTTTGGGTGCATCCTGCTCTGCAATACCTGCAGACTGGATCAGGAATACGAATGGGCCTGAGCTGCCATCCATGATAGGCACTTCAGCTGCACTGAGATCGACATAGGCATTATCTATACCCAGGCCTGCCATCGCAGAGAGCAAATGTTCTACGGTTGACACCTGAACACCGTCACTTTCAAGCGTGGTTGATAAAGTCGTTGGCCCGACATTCTCGGCTGTCGCCTTGATTTCAACCGGCTCGCTCAAATCAACCCGGCGGAAAATGACGCCTGTATCAGGCGCCGCCGGTCGCAATGTCATGTACACTTTTTCACCAGAATGCAGGCCTACCCCGGTAGCCCGAATTACATTCTTCAGCGTTCTTTGTTTGATCAAAGCCCTTTTTTCCTTTGTTTTTTAGGTGCGCAAATCTGGCACAATCGTGGAAAATCTATATATTCTCACACAGTTTGCGCTCAGATTGAAAGTAAAATTTGTAGCTTTCTTTTTACTTATAACACCTTACGACACATTTTTTCCAATTCTCAGCGGTTACTTTCCGCGGTTCTGTGGCATCAATCAGCCTGTCTGCGCAGAAAAGCCGGGATATCAAGCAGCTCTTCATCATACACATCGGGAACTTCCTTGCGGCGAATAACAGTCGGCTTGTCGAGTTTTTCGTAATCCAGCTCTCCATCAGGTTTGACTATTTTGGGTTTCGATGGCGCTACCTGTTGCTGATGCGCATGCCCAAGGCCAGTTGCAACAACCGTCACCCTGATTTGATCTTCTAGCATTTCATCGATCGCTGTACCCATGACCACGGTCGCATCCTCTGATGCGAATTGGCTGATCACATCACCAATATCCTGGAATTCGCCCAGCGTCATATTTGAGCCAGTAACATTGACCAGAATACCTTTGGCGCCAGAGATATTAACATCTTCCAGCAGTGGACTTGCAATTGCAGCCTGCGCTGCTTCAGCTGCACGGCTCTCTCCTGATGATCTGCCTGAGCCCATCATACCCATACCCATCTGTGACATAACAGTACGCACATCGGCAAAGTCAACGTTTATGACACCCGGGTTGGTGATCAACTCAGTTATGCCCTGCACTGCCCCATACAGCACATCGTTAGCGCCTTTGAATGCATTCATTAAATCAAAATCACGACCATATACGTCCAGTAACTTGTCGTTCGGAATGGTAATCAGTGAATCAACATGCTCTGTCAATTCCTTTATACCCTGCATCGCAATTTTCATTCGTGTACTGCCTTCGAATGCGAATGGCTTGGTAACAACGCCAACCACCAGGATGCCCATATCACGTGCCAGCTGGGCAACAACAGGAGCCGCGCCTGTACCGGTACCGCCACCCATACCTGCTGTGATAAACAACATATCAGTATGTTCAATTGCTTCCTGGATAAGCTCCCGGTCTTCGAGTGCCGCCTGCTGGCCTGTATCGGGAGTTGCACCCGCCCCAAGACCCTTGGTGATGTTGCAGCCAATCTGTAATGACTTTGCATCTGTCATTCTACCTAATGCCTGGGCATCGGTATTTGCGCAGATGAAATCCACACCACTGATTCCACTGGTTACCATGTGCTGGACGGCATTGCCGCCACCGCCACCAACACCGATTACTTTTATGATGGCTTCTTGTGCAACTGAGTCCATAAGTTCAAACATGATAATTCTCCTCTGCATGTTTTTTTGTTGTTGTATACATGTGTTTTTATCCCCTTGTGTGTTTTAAAAATTTCCCTGAAACCAACTCTTCATCCTGTCAAACAATCCCTTGATGCCACCTTCTATCATCAGATGACTTGTTCCTGAGTCACGGTGCTGATTCCCGAACAACAGGAGTCCAACCCCAGTCGAATGTATAGGATTGCTTACAACATCAGACAATCCGAAAACATACTGTGGCAGTCCCAGTCTGACTGGGACATGAAATATTTCTTCAGCCAGATCAACGACACCTTCCATTTTTGCGCTGCCTCCGGTTAGAACAACACCCGCAGCAATCATCTCTTCAAATCCGCTCTTGCGCAGTTCAGCCTGCACCAGTGACAGAAGCTCTTCATACCGGGGCTCAACCACTTCCGCCAGCGTCTGCCGCGACAGTTTTCGTGGTGGTCGGTCGCCAACACTGGGCACTTCTATAGTCTCATCCGGATTGGCTAACTGGCGTAATGCGCAAGCATATTTAATCTTGATCTCATTGGCATACTGGGTAGGTGTACGTAGAGCCACAGCAATATCATTGGTGACCTGGTCACCGGCAATGGGTATCACGGCAGTGTGTCGGATTGCACCATCGGTAAATACTGCTATATCTGTAGTGCCACCACCGATATCAACCAGACAGACACCCAGCTCTTTTTCGTCATCAGTAAGTACCGAATAGCTGGATGCAAGTTGCTCGAGAATAATATCGTCAACTTCCAGGCCGCAGCGCCTGACACATTTGATAATGTTTTGCGCAGCGCCCACAGCGCCGGTCACAAGATGAACTTTTGCTTCAAGTCGCACACCTGACATACCAATCGGCTCGCGTATACCTTCCTGATCATCAATAATAAATTCCTGAGGAAGAATATGCAGAATTCGCTGGTCTGCAGGTATTGCCACAGCGCGTGCCGCATCTATCACCCTGTCAAGATCGCCACTTGAAACTTCACGCTCACGAATAGCAACGATGCCATGCGAGTTGAGGCTACGAATGTGGCTGCCTGCGATACCCGCATAAACCGATTGAATCTGGCATCCCGCCATAAGTTCGGCTTCTTCAACAGCACGCTGTATCGACTGCACGGTTGACTCGATATTAACAACCACGCCCTTTTTCAGCCCGCGTGACGGGTGTGAACCCAGTCCAACGATTTCAATCTCGCCTTCCGGGTTAATTTCACCAACAATAGCCACAACTTTAGATGTGCCAATATCCAGGCCAATGATCATGTTCTTATCTGACTTTTTAGTCATTATTTATGCGCCCCTTTCACGCGTATAAGCATTACTGATCTTTTGCCTTGAAAGTGAATTAACCGCTGACTGCCAACTACGCCACAGTACCTTGAATATATAAAAATACTCCTGCCAAACTGATGAATTATGCATGTCCTGTCCACCCCGAAATGTTATTCAGACCTGCGCCACTTTCCTTTTCGAGCGATGTTTTACTTTTCATTGCAAATCCGTTTGGATAGCGCAGGTCGATATATTTAATGTCATCAAGTTTTGGTGCATTTTGCATAGAGAAAACCTTAACGAATCTCTGTATGCGTCTTTGAGTATCATTTCGTCCAAGTTGTAACTCAACACCGTTTGACAACAGCATCGACCACGACCTGCGTTCATCCAGCTCCAGCTTGTTAACATCAAGCCCGAGACCGGATAATTCTGCGTGCAAGCTAACAAGAAACCCCCATACTTTATGATGCAGACCTTCAGGGCCAATAATCACCGGCATCTGCATTTCTCTGTTAATCTGTTTTGGCCTGAACAGTTCACCCGTATCACTCAATAGCGAATCGTCCGACCAGTAAGCCACCGCCTGCCGCTCGATAATCCGTATTTGTAATGTCGAAGGCCATTGTCGTCGTATCGATGCATCCTGCACCCATGGTAACGACAGCAACGATGTTCTTACCGCTGCTATATCAGCTGTAAAATAATCACCCGTTAACACCTGGTTCAATTGCAGTTGAATATCTTCCCTGGACAAATGCACAAATGTGCCTTCAATTTTCACACTGTCGATAGGCATGATTTCAGCGGGCAACCGCTCAGATAGTTGCCAGCCGGCAAGCAAAAGCACAATCAAGACCAGCGGCCTGTACCAGCGACGGTATTCCATTCTTGTTTTCTGCTTACGCTGTTTACGCCTGGCGCCCATAACTGCTTCTCAGTATTTCGATTACCAGCTGATTAAATCCAATCCCACCCTGCTTCGCTGCCATCGGCACCAGGCTATGACTGGTCATACCCGGTACCGTATTTGCCTCGATTAGCCAGGGTTGCCTGTTATCATCGAGCATGAAATCAACCCGGCCCCAACCACTCGCATCGATCGCTTCAAATGCATTCAGCATAATTAATCCAAGTTCCTGCTCTTTTGATTCGTCGAGACCGCAAGGGCAGATGTAACGGGTATCATCTGATTCATACTTGGCGACGTAGTCATAAAACTTTCTATCTGTTTCCAGTCGTATCATCGGCAATACCTTGTGGTTCAGAATCGCTGCAGTATATTCATCTCCCGTTATCCATTTTTCCGCGATGATGATACCTTCACACTCGCGTGCAATTTTGAATGCAGGCAGCATTTCATCTTCAACTTCGACCTTGCTCATACCTATGCTGGAACCTTCCAGCGCTGGTTTTATAATCAACGGCAGTCCCAGCTGCTCGACTGCATTATTACAATCCTGCTCGGTCTCAAGCACCATGAACTCAGGTGTTGGAAATCCTTCTGCAGCCCACACCTGCTTGCAACGTAACTTGTCCATGGCCAGTGCTGATCCCAAAATCCCTGAACCGGTATACGGCAAATCCATTACTTCCAGCAGGCCTTGCATTGCACCATCTTCGCCACCACGCCCATGCAACATAATCACTGCACGGCTGTAACCACCTGCACCAAGCACAGCAGCGATGTCACGCCCCACATCTATGCCATGTGCATCAATGTCGCTTTGTTGCAATGCACTCAGTACAGCACCGCCACTCAGCAATGAGATCTCACGCTCAGCCGACCAGCCGCCCATTAATACCGCGACCTTGCCAAAATCGGGGTTGCCGGCATGGCTCATGCCACAGCTCCAACGATTCGGACTTCGGCTTGTAATTCAACGCCCTGCTGATTGAGCACGGCGTTCTGTACGTATTTGATCAATGATTCAATATCATCTGCACTGGCGTTGTTGTCATTGATAATAAAATTTGCATGCTTCTGTGAAACCACGGCACCGCCAATGCGGTAACCTTTCAACCCGCACGACTCAATTAAACGTGCTGCGTGATCATTGTCGGGATTGGTAAACACGGAACCGCAACTTGCAGCCCCCATCGGTTGTGTTTCTGCGCGCCTGGCAAGCAGCTGCTTGATAGCTTCGCTGGCAGCACTGCCATCACCCTGTTCGAACTGGAATATTGCCGCAGTAAACCATTCATCAGCAGGCCCGCTGACACTGCGATAGCCAACCTGGTATTCATCAGCATCACGCTTATGCACATTGCCATCGCGGTCGATGGTTTCAACGCTCACCACATGACTCCATGTCTCTCCGCCAAAAGCACCGGCATTCATTGCCAGGGCACCACCAACCAGGCCCGGAATACCGGCAAAGAACTCGGCACCGACCAGGTGTTCTTTTGCACAAAAGCGCGCCAGCTTTGAACCCGTAACACCGGCGCCAACATAAACACGATTGTTATCAAGTCGTTCGAGTTCGCTCAAAACACCCTGCAGTGCAATCACGGTGCCATCAAAGCCGGCATCACGCACCAGGGTATTGCTGCCCAGCCCTACCCATAGAATATCTTCATCCTCGGGCAATGTTGCCAGCAGATTTGACAGATCTTCAATGTCTGCCGGCGTGAAGTAACATTTCGCAATGCCACCAGCACGCCAGCTCACATGACGTGACATCGGCTCGTCATAACGCATCTCGCCTCGAAGCTGTGGCACT
>Ga0070722_10000361_pt1 | contig 11708 bp, 11 predicted proteins | sample tdAd001_FD_67276 | JGI IMG/M metagenome (GOLD analysis project Ga0070722, IMG submission 67276) | Marine sediment microbial communities from the Atlantic coast under amendment with organic carbon and nitrate - tdAd00.1 | ecosystem: Environmental > Aquatic > Marine > Coastal > Sediment | place...
CCACTACACCGGTTTGACCGGCAATCTCGATGCTCGCCTCAAGGCTCATAACTCCGGTCAGCTTCCCTACACGTCGAGGCACAAGCCCTGGTTCATCGATGTCGCCATCGCATTTCGTTCCCGGCGCAAGGCACGGGAGTTCGAGATATACCTCAAGAGCCACTCCGGCCGAGCTTTCGCTGCTAAGCACTTTTGACTGAGAATCTCACCTTCGAATTCTCGCTGCCTCCGGCGCGCGGCGTCCCGCCGAGATGATCGGGTGGTCCTACGCCAACCTCCCACCCTCTTCGACCCCCCTTGGCTCGGGCCACAGCCGATCCCTTCGGCGTGATCGATCCCGATCGGCTCCACCAGGCTTCGTTCTCGACCATTGGTCGAGGTCGAAGCCTGCCACGGCGTAGCTCCGAGCGAAGCCGGGCCGACCCGGTAGGCGATACTCGGCCGAGAACTACGCCCGGGCAAGCCAAACATTTCTTATGATCGGAATCTCACCTTCGGTTACTCGCGGCCAAAGGCCGCGGTGTCCCACATTCGACTTACACCCCACTCAAAACGGGCCGGTTGAAATCGAATCTCTCTCATTCTATGATCACATGCTGATTTGATGAATTTGCCAATCGAACAAGGTCGCGGACCGATAACATGAGGTCCGCGGTCATTCGCGAGGTGGGGGGCGCCGGGTCGGCACCTCGATGACGGTATCTCTGTATCAACGAGTTGGATTTTGAATGAATAGAATTCTACGATTTGGTCTTGCCGGTCGATTGCTGCTGGTCCTTTTTCTGGTGGCTACGGTCACGATGGCTGTCACGGGTTGGATGGTTTTCAGCTCCGCGCGGAATTCCCTCGAGCGCGAAGCATTCAACAAGCTCCGGGCCGTACGGGAAATCAAACGCAACCAGATTCTCGACCTCTTCCAGACCTTCGAGGCCCAGATCGACGTCTTCCGCAACGATCCATTCATCTACGGGGCCATGAGAGATGCGGCTGAGACATTCGGGAAAGATCGCTCCGTCGGGACCACAACCTGGCTCGAATTCGCAGCTGACCTCGATCCCGTCATGGGAACCGTGGTCGACGAATTCGGTTGGTACGATGTCTTTCTGATTACCACCACAGGAGATATCGCCTACTCTTTCGTCCGCGAACCCGATCTCGGGATGAACATTCCGAACAGCCCGCTGGCGAAAACCGCCATCGGCGCAGCCTACCGCGCCGCCAACGAGTATCTCGTCAGGCCTCGCCTCTTCGGTTCGCCAGATGTCGCTTTTGGAGACTTCGCCCCCTACCCCCCGTCGGACGATGCCCCCGCGTCATTTCTCATGGCGCCGATTCGTGACGGTGAGGAAATGTCCGGATTCCTGGCATTTCAGATTCCTCTGGATGAGATCGATCACATCATGCAGGAACGCAGCGGGCTGGGCCAGACGGGCGAAACCTATCTGGTAGGGCCTGATTTTCTGATGCGCTCCGACTCATTCCTCGATCCCGACAGCCGCTCCGTGGTTTCGTCATTCGCCGGCACGGTCGCAGAAAACGGGGTCGACACGGAGGCCAGCAGGGAAGCTCTCGCCGGAAGAGGCGGTGAAAAGATCATCGCCGACTATCGGGGCGTCCCGGTGCTCAGCGCCTTCACGCCGATCGAACTCTATGGCGTGCGCTGGGCGCTGATGGCGGAGATCGACCGGGACGAAGCGTTTGCCGAGATCGAACAGACCCGGCGCAGCGCCCACATTGGTTTTCTGGTTCTGGGCCCGATTCTGCTTCTTGTGTCGGTATTTTTTGCACGCACCATTACCAGGGCCCTCGGAGACCTCGTGCGGTCCGCCCACGAGCTGGCCGCCCACAACTTTTTCTCGGATGACAAACCCCAGTCCACCGACCATCTGGAGCGCGTGACCAAGCGCACCGATGAGATCGGTGATCTGGCCCGGTCCTTTGTGACCATGGAGCAGGAGCTGATCCGGTCCGTTGACGATCTGAAATCGACGACGGCCGTCAAGGAGCGCATGCAGGGTGAGCTCAACATCGCCCGCGATATTCAGATGAGCATGCTACCGCTCACATTTCCGGCCTTCCCCGAGCGCCAGGATTTCACCGTCTTCGCGCAGCTTCACCCGGCGCGCGAGGTCGGCGGAGATTTCTACGATTTCTTTTTCGGTGACGACCAGAAGTTCTTTCTCTGCGTCGCCGATGTATCCGGCAAGGGCGTCCCGTCGGCCCTTTTCATGGCGGTCGCCAAGACCCTCATTAAATCACGGGCAGCGACCGATTTTTCTCCGGCCAGCATCCTCAGCCACGTCAACAGCGATCTCAGCCGCAACAACGACTCCTGCATGTTCGTGACGATTTTCCTCGCGATTCTCGATGTCGCGACTGGACAACTGACCTACACCAATGCCGGGCACAATCCGCCGTACATCAAGCGGGCCAACGGCGAAATTGTCCGCCTCGACAACCGGCATGGCCCGGTCATCGGTGCTGTCGAAGGCATTGCCTACCGAGAGGACGAAGCGGTTTTGGGGCCTGATGACCTGTTACTGATGTTCACGGATGGTGTCACCGAGGCCATGGATGTGGACAGTGCGCTGTACGGCGAGGACCGATTGAAGGAGCTCCTGTCGAGCCGGGATTTCGACTCGGCCGAGCAGATGGTCAACCTACTGGTGGACGACGTCTGGGAATATCAGGGAGAAGCGGAACAGGCCGACGACGTGACCGTGCTGGCCGTTTCGTACAACGGCGCCTCGGAACGTGGCGAGCTCGGCCACCTCGATTTGCAGGTGGCCAATCGTACGGAGGAAATCGCCCGTGTCAATCAGGATTTCAACGTATTTGCGGAACAGCATGGGGTGCCAGAGGGGGACCGGCGGAGGTTCAATCTGATCTTCGACGAGCTGTTGAACAACGTCATCTCGTATGCGTTCGATGACGACAAAGAGCACGTTATCGATGTCGCAGTTTCTCTGGAACAAAAACGCCTTGTCGTCACTATTGCGGACGACGGGCGTCCCTTCAATCCATTCGGCCGCATACCGCCCGAAACGGGCCTTCCTTTGGATGACCGGGAGGTAGGCGGACTGGGTCTCCACCTTGTCAAAAATGTGATGGACGACGTGACCTACGAACGACTCGGCACGAAAAACGTGGCGACCTTGATCAAAAACATCGAGTTGCAGGTATCGAACTAGGAAAATTGGAGGCAGCGGAATATGAAATTTGAAACGACTACGATCGACTCAGTGACGGTGGTGGAGATGGAGGGCAACCTCGACACCAACACCTCGGTGGATGCACAGGATCACGTGAACGGCCTCATGGACGACGGCGCGGCAAAGCTGTTGGTCGACTTCACGAAGGTTGACTTTGTCAGCAGCGCGGGCCTTCGCGTGCTGCTTGCGACGGCCAAGCGGCTTGGCGGGTCCGGAGGGAGCTTGCGGATCTGCGGCCTCAACGAGGCGGTCAACGAGGTCTTCGAGATCTCGGGCTTCAGCACCATTCTCGAGGTGTTCCCCTCCAGGGACGACGCCATGCAGGGATTCTGAGCGTGGAGCAACATCGATTCCAGGCCTTCTTTCCGCCGAAGCTATAAGGCCATGTCAGAAGGACTCATGGACGGAGGAACAACGCTCACATGGATCTGAAGCTCCTTCAATCCCTGTTTTCCGATCGGCCAGGCACCGACGAAGCCCGGGCCTATCAGGAACTCGTAGAAGGCTGGTGTCACGGCTGCGACTGCGCTGCGGCGGCGCTCTACTCGCCGGGCGGCAGTCATCGCCTCGCCAACGTCGGAGAGGCCGAATTTCCTGACAACGCCAAAGAGCCCGTAGACGAAGCGAGCTTCTTCAGAACCGAACTCCCTGGTGGAGGAGTGTTGCTCCACACTGCCGACCGGCCAATCGATGACGCGGATGAACCGGCGACCGCGCTGCTAGGGGCAGCGGCGGCAATCAGCGGCATGAAGAGCAAACTCCGCGAGCAGAACCTCCAAGCCATGTCGCAGGGCGTCGAGCTGGTTGCCCTCTACGAAGTCGGACTTGCCATCGCGTCGATCTTCGACATCGAGGAGCTCGCAGATGAGGTGCTGTCGAGAGCGCTGATGCTCACCGAATGCTCGCTTGGAGCGCTCTATACGCTCGAGGATCACGAGTATCGATTGGCGTGCGCCAGGGGTGTCGCTGAAAAAGGCATCGCCGTATCGGAGCTCGATCTCGCCGCCCTCAAAAAAAGCGGCGGCACGCCCACCGTTTCGATCCTGCAAGGGTCTGAGACCGTATTGGCGGTGTCGGTGGAGGCGGAAGGGCAGCCGCGCGGGCTACTCGCGGTCGGTCGTCCCGCTGGTGAAGGCGGCGAGTTGACGGTAAAAGACCGGTCGACGCTGTCGCTCTTCGCCAACCAGGCGGCCATCGCGCTCGAGCAGGCGCGGCTCTATCAGACCGAGATCGAAAAGCAACGTCTGGAAAGTGAAATGGAGGTTGCAGCCGAGATTCAGAAGGAGATCCTACCCGACACGATGCCTTCGATCCCCGGGTTCGAGGTTGCCGGCTGGAACCGGCCTGCTCGACATGTCGGCGGTGATTATTTTGGTTTCAAGAAGTTGCAGAATGAGCGTTGGGCGCTGGTCCTCGGTGATGTCAGCGGCAAGGGAGCGGGCGCGGCCTTGCTGGTCTCGACCCTGGACTCGGCGCTTCGGGTTCTCCTGGCCCAGATGGGGGTGGGCGTCGAGCTCGCTGATCGTCTCAACTCCCATGTCTGGGAAAGCTCCGCCGCCAACAAGTTCATTACTCTGGTGGCGTCCGAGCTCGATCCCGCCGACGGGACCCTCGACTACGTCAACGCAGGTCACAACGAAGGCCTCCTAGTACGTTCGAGTGGAGAGGTGGAGCATCTCGAGTCCGCAGGTTCCCCCATAGGGATGTTGCCGCAAAGCACCTATCGATCACAGAGGGTGCAGCTCTCTCCAGGCGACCTGGTGTGTTTCTACAGCGACGGCATCACCGAGTGCGAGGCGCCCGATGAGGAGGAGTTCGAGATCGAGCGCCTTACCGAGGTTCTCCAGTCGCACCGCGATCGGCCCCTCGACGCGATCATGGGGGCGATCGAGACCGCGGTGACCGACTACCGTTCCGGTCTACCCCAGGGGGACGACCAGACCGTCATTCTGTTGCGGCGCGAACGATCTCGACCAGGGTAGACCGGACCGCCGGCTGGATCGCGGCCACGAAGGGCCCGGAGTGTCGAACCGAATCGATGGGTGCTCCGTTCAAATCGACTACGTCACCACCCGCCGCTCTCACCAGCAGCACGCCAGCCGCGAGGTCGTAGGCCTCGGCAGGTCGCTCTGACCACATGTTGAGGTAGCAGAAGCGTCCCTTGGCCGCCTCGAGCATCGCCCAGACTGGCGAGCCGCCCGGCGATCTCACATACTGAATGTGCCGCTGATCCCAGGCTTCGTACAGCGCTTTAACAATCGGCTGCGCTTTGAGGCTCGGCTGGATATTGACGAGGGCTTTCGAGGGGTCCGCGCCACCAAGCGGCAATCGGTGTGCGGCGTCCGACTCGCCAAATACCGCCAGCTGGATCAGACGGGCGTTTCCCCCCTCAACGGCGTAAGCAATCTCACCGGTCGTCGGGTTCGCCACAACGCCGAAGAACGGCAGGCCATCGGCGAAAACAGCCAGCGTCATGGCGGCAGTACCGGTCCCGGAGATATAGGCCCAGGTGCCGTCGACCGGGTCGATGGCGACTGCAGGACCGTCGGCCAGCAGCTCGCCACCGCCCTCCTCGCCGACAATCGCCGCCTCGGGGTGGAAGTCAGCCAGTGCGGTGCGCACCATCTCTTCGACCCGGCGGTCGAGCTCCGTAACTGGCGAACCGTCGCTCTTGAGGTCGACTTCCTCGACGTTCACACTGGGCCCGCTGCTCCTGAGCAGCTGAGCCGAGTACAGACCGATGGCGAGACCGACACTGATCCAGTCTGCGCGTTCGTCTCCAGTCGGTTTTGGAGGGAATTCCCCTCGCCGAAACGATTCCAGAGCCGATTGTTCGAGTGGTGTTAGTGACATCCCGCTATCCAGTCTTTGCAAGCATAGATTCGGCCGCAGCCGCATCCATCTGCTTGCTTTCCTTGAGGGCTTTCAAGGCCTCGCGAATCGAGTTCGCGGTTCCCGATGGGACCTTGTTGATGGTGTCGGCCGTCAGAGGCCACCATCTCACATCGTCAAACTCTCCACCCGGCTCGAATGACTCTGGCGCACCAAGGTCACCCGCGTCGAGCAGATAGACTCGGTTTTCCACCCACGCGTGGTCGGTCTGGCGCTGGTCGAAGGTATATCCCTCAAAGACGACCTCATCGGGCACAGATTGTGGAGTCCAACCGGTCTCGGTGCCGAGCACCCGCTGCAGGCACTCTTTTGAGGCCTCACCCGGGTGCACGAAGCCCTTGGCCATCTCGAGCTCGGTTTCATCCTCGCCTCGACCGAGCAGGACCTCGAGCTGATCCGCTCGGTTCTTCCGGATCACAACCGCAGCCACCGAGAGATTCGGGCCCCAGGACCCCAACAATCCGCGGCCCGCGATCCCGGTGCGGCCACGCGGGTTGAGCGGTCGGCCGAGGTCATCACGATGCTTTGCCTCGCGCGACTCGAGCTCTTCACTGATCGATGCCACGTCTTCTGGATCGGCCCACCCGCTGTCCACCTTCGAGCTGTCTGCGGCGAGCACGGTCGGATCGACGTGATAGGGCGGGTCGTAATCCGGGCAATCGAGGGCCCACGGACCTTCGTCGATCGATATTCGTTGCCGGGGCGGATAGGAGGCGGGCCGTTCGGCACGGATCCGGAGGTGAAAGTCGTCCGCCACCAGATCGAAGGTCAGACCCAGCACAGAGTACAACGCGTGAACGAGCTGCGGGAGCTCACACTCGCCGCGCCGGCGGCGTTTGTCAAAGCTCAGGGTGTGCATCGCGTACCTGAGCAGGGCGATGCGATAGACCAGCCAGTCATCGTCTTCCTTGAGCGCGAACAACGCGGTGCGGATCCTCCGAACCGCCTCGAGGATCTTTCGGAACCTGAGGTCCCACTTGGCGAATTTCAGGGCGTCGGGCAGACCGTCGACATCGGCCGGGATACGGTGGGCCAGGAGGTGTTCCTCGAAGGCCCGCAGTCGCGGCAGGTCCTCGACGTCGAAGGTCTTGGTCATGACGAACTTGACGTCGCTCTCCAGCTTGGCGAAGTCCAACTCGATGGGCATGACTCCGCAATGGGTCCAATCGATGAACCAGACGTTGTTGCCCTCGTCGCAGATGACGTTGGCGTAGTTGAGGTCGCCGTGAACCAGGCAGAGCTCTGAGTCTACGCCGTCCTCATTGGCGGTGACGAGTCGAATGACTTTTGCCAGTTGCGCGGCGTTGATGTCGACCTCGCTCGCGCCTTCGTCCTCGAGATACTGGGAGATGAAGCCCGTGTTGCGGTTGAAGTAGTCGAGTTGGGCCTCTGCGTGGAGGCCAAAGGCGCGGAAGGGTGCGACCCACGCAACCTCGCTGGTGTTCCGGTACAGCTTCTGCGAGAGCAGGGCGAGCGCCTTGTCTAGGCGAAGCATGAAGTGAGCAACTCTCTCGTCGTCCTCCGCCGCCTCGAACGTGTCCTGAAGTGTTTCGGGACTCCCTTCCATCGCCGCCAGGTCCATTCCCACTCCGAGGGCGTCCTCCCTGGTGACCGGATAGCCGAACGTGGGTACATGTTTGCCGAAAAAGTCCTTGACCTGGTAGTAGCCGTCGAGCTCACGGCGCATCTGCTGCGTTCCGTCGATTTTGAGGACCATGGGCTCGGTTCGCGCCTCGCCCTTCCAGCCGTCGGCGATGAAGAGCAGGCTGCCGCTGTATCCACCCGCCAACGGGCGCAGGTGGGCCTTTGTCCAGTGCAGACAGAGCAACTCCACGATCCGTCGTTGGTGGTCGTCCATGTTTTTGACGACGTCCGCCGGCTGGATTTCGCACGGCCGAGCGGCAAACTTCGCGAGGTCACCCGCAGAGATATCGATGAATCCGGCGGCCTCCTCGAGATCCAAAAGGACCCGCACGCCGATCGCGGGCAGGTAGTGGCGTAGCGTCGCGAGATGGGCCTCCCGGGTCGCGCTCCCAACCAGGTGCGAGGACACCGCGACCTCTGAACAGCCGAGGACCTCCCTCAGGAAGGATGCGATTGCCAGCACCCGCTGGTCGGTATGACAACCGACCACGAGGAAGCGCGTGTCCGAGTTGGCGGAGGCCGGGTCGGTACCAGTCAGCTGCTCGACGCTCTCCACGAGCGCGCGCCAAGGGATGGTCTCCGGATCCGACTCCACCACCAGCGCTTCGCCGGCGATCTTCGCAATCGGTTCGACGAAATCGTGTGGGCCGGGACCTGCAGCGTCCTTTTCCATTTCGGACGCGCCTGGTGCCGGGCGAACGAGCAGGATGTCCACCGATTCACCGTCTGCGCGGGCAGCGGCCGCACACCGCAGGAAGGTCGGTAACGGGCCGTCTCCGAAGCTCTTGCCCCTGCCGAGCAGGAGCGAGACCTCTCGCTGTCCAACGTTTCCCGGCGCTGACTGGTATTGGTGCTGTGGGCTGAGGATTTCGTTGGTCAGCCCGTCGCCAACGATGATTCTATGCATCTCGTCGTGTTCCCCTTCCTCACCACATCAGGAGTGTCATCTACAGCACCGCTCCACTGAGAACCAGCGCCGAGATCTTTTCAGAGCGCTCGGAAAACAACGCCTTCAGGGCCTGCCGAAACTCGTCGTAGTCATGTTTGATCCTTTCAAACTCTCGTTTCGGGAGCACTAAAAGATCGCAGTACGTGAGCGCTTTGGCCGAAGCTGTGCGTCGTTCGCCGAGGAGCAGTGACAGATCGACGGGCAAGCGTCCGCGCCGGTAGTGGCTCGCAATCAATTTCGGATCGGTGACGTCGACACCTTGGTGGCGGTAGGTGGTGCGAAAGCTGAAAACGATATCGATCAGAAAGAAGACATCGATCAGATAGATGATGATCGATCCGATCAGATGAACCCGGTGCTGGAACGCAAACTGGTACGGCACCAGCAGACAGCCGATGACGACCAGGACGAGCGCAGCAAGATTCCGTCGCGCACGGAACGTGGAGTCTTCGCGAAGGATCCTCAACATTGATCGAATACGCTTCGAAAAAAACCTATTGCACAGTGCCGGCGCCCTGAGAACTCAAACATGATTCGCAATCCTAGCAGGGTGGCCACGACCGAGCGCACTCGCTCGTGCCGTCCATTGACCAACGCCCCTTTGATCGTTGTGAGCAGCCCAGGTGCGAAAAGGGGGGACTCGAAACCCCACACGGCGAACCCCACAAGAACCTGAATCTAATAGATATCTATCGGGCGAAGTCAAGTGAAGAACCAACGACAAACGGTCGTGGATTCGCTCCCCTGCCCGCTCCCCAAACTGAAAATTCGACAGGGTGGAAGACAGTCCAACTCAATCGATCCGCGTTGACCTGAATCGGTCAAAGTCTCCGGTTTAAGGAGATTTCGGGGTTAACGGGATCCATCGCAGGCGCATAGCGTGGATCGCGATCAACCACCAAACCGCGAATGGCATTCAGGAGGTCGTCGGTTCGATCCCGATCGGCTCCACCAATTCTAAAATCAATAAATACAACAAGTTAAAAAATTCATCGCGCCACGTCGAGGGACAATTTTCCATTCTCAGAGGCTTCGCGGCCCCCTCATGGGCCCCTCACTGGTGATCTCGTTCAGCTACCACCAGGAGATGACTCGGTCATGCCTGAAAATCGCGTCGACCAGCCGTTCGTATTCGACGGTCTCCTCGTAGAGGGCGATCTGCGTGGTCTCTCCGGACGTGACCTCCCGGATGATCCCGCGGACCTGCTCGTCGGGCTCGGTTCTGAGGATGTGCAGAGTGGTCATGGAGGCTCCTTTCTAGAAAGGGACGATGAGATCGTGCTCGGCGAGCAAGCGGCCTGTCTTTTGGAGTGAAACCGGACGGAAACCGTGTTGCTCGACGTTGATGGGATGGTCGCTGTAGCGATCGCCGCCCATCTCGTCGATGAAGCCGAGGTTGTCGAGGTAGTGCTCGCTGCATTCGATCTCGTGGTTGAGCACGAAGACGCTCACGCTGTGGCTCTCGAGCAGGAGGCCGAGGCCGGTCCGAAGCGCCTCGAATTGCCTGTCCCGGTCCTTCGTGATGACGGCCACTCGTTTGCCCATGGCTCCCCCCTCAGATAATCAGGTATCGGTCGCAACGCTCGACCATCTCGGCATTGCGCCACTGCGTCACAAAATCTTTATCGGTCAGGCCTGTGGCATCGTGACCGTCGAGACCGGCGGCTCGGTAGCTCGCATCGCACACGCTCACCCTCGCAGCGGCGATCAGCTCCTGGAAGCGGCTGTCCCGGACCAGGTGCACGCCTTCACCGGTCAGGAACACCTCGGTGGAGATCCCCGCCCGCGCCGCGGCTTCAGCAAGACCCAGTACGTGCCGGGTGCTTTCTCGCGTGGTCACGCAGATGCCAAGGCTTCGCGGCGGGGCGGCGGTCACTTGTGTCATGCGGACTTCCTGAAGTAGAACCGGTGGAAACCCGCCTCGTCCTCGACGACGCCCAGCAGCTGATCCCCCAACTTCTGGGCGACCCAGGGGGCGACCTTGTTGCCGACGGGGTTCGTGCCGAGGACCTCAAGCACCTCACCCGGCTCCATCGCTCCGAGTGCCTTCACGGTCTTCAGCGGTGGCAAGGGACACCACAGGCCCCGAAGGTCCAGCGTCGCGTCCGCCCTGATGTTCTCGGCCGAGAAACCCTGTTGAGCGTTTTCGACCTTAAGGTGCGTTGCAGAAATTGTGGCTGATTCCATTGTGTCCTCCTCGAGCGGGTATGTCGATCGTCCGCTCAAATGTTGAGACGGAACCGGTGGACCAAGGGATACACCGGTCCGCCGAAACGTCACAGTTCGTCTCCCGATCCAGAGTTCGGAGGGCTCGACTCGAAGTCGTGCCGCATCTCCTCGTACTGCTCTTTCGTGATCTCGCCGTTTGCATAGCGCCGGTCGAGAATTTGCATCGGCGTCTCGGACCACCAGCGCGCCATCGGACCGCATCCGGGATCCCAGCAACCGAATCGCCCTCGACCGTGGGGTCCGACACCGCTTCGCCAGGCGTCCGCGCGCCGGGCCATGCGGGTCGCGAAGAAGATCATCAGGATCATGAAGAGAAAAGGGATGATCCAGAACCAGTGCGTGTGCGGTCCCCATACATGTGCATATTCCATGAGTAGCTCCTTTCGTGATCAGGCGCCTTTCAGACGGCCGTAGGCAAGGTCTTGCGTGCATGCATCAAACCTCTCCGATGGTCATGCGGTCTTCATCGATTCCAACACCCAGCCGGCGACGCCTCGAGCGGTCTCGTTGCGCTCCTCCTCGGGGACGCCGTCGATGTCGAAGATGTCGGTGTATTTCTTGTAGTGAGAGAGTGCGTCGAACTCGACCAGTCGATCCTCGCCGATGAGGCCCTTCATGATCCTTGCGTGACAGCGCAGGAAGCAGCCGTCGATGACGATGACCTCGGGCGCCTTCTTCGCCCACTCCGCCATCGCCGAATGGGGGACGGCAAACAGCTCGCCGTGGCAGCCTCGACGGAATGGATCCTCCTTGGCCACCATGTTGGCGGCCTGGCGGGCGAT
>Ga0070722_10000362_pt1 | contig 11676 bp, 9 predicted proteins | sample tdAd001_FD_67276 | JGI IMG/M metagenome (GOLD analysis project Ga0070722, IMG submission 67276) | Marine sediment microbial communities from the Atlantic coast under amendment with organic carbon and nitrate - tdAd00.1 | ecosystem: Environmental > Aquatic > Marine > Coastal > Sediment | place...
GAGATACCCGGTGAGAGTGAGGCCATTAAAGTTGAAGGTGTTGATGATATGCTGGTAAAAATAAGCCAGTGTTGTCTCCCTGTACCTGGTGACCAAATCATGGGATTCATAACCACCGGACGTGGTATTTCCATTCACAAGGCTAAATGTCACAATCTTCTGGCCACAGATCCCCAACGCAGGATAGAAGTGAGCTGGTCTGCCGGGATCAAAACAGTACACCGGGCCCAGATCTATCTAGTCACCCAGAACAAAAAGGGTATGCTTGCAGCAATCGGTAATGCCATCAGTATGGATGATGCGAATATTGCCGAACTGGAAGTCAAGACCAGCGCCGACAACCTGTCCACTATCAATGTTGTCCTTGAAGTTGAAGACCTTGATCATCTCAACCGTCTGCTGCAGCATTTACGGAAGTTGGATGGCGTGATTGAGTCTCGGCGCAGGTAGTCAGTTCAGGGAAGTAGAACTCCCTTCACATGTTGTGTTCTCGTTGACCAATTGAAATCATTATAAACAAAAGGCAATATGTCCATCGGTTATGTTGACTGGTATTCGCCCTTCTAAAAGTCAAGATTGTGACAAAACATCTGTACTTGACTTCAATAAGTATTTATACCATGTATGTAACCATACAATTAATAACAATTTCCACAATTAACTATTGAAAATGTGAGCGAATATTTGCAGGCGGGAGCAAAAGCTGCAGGAGTCGGTATCTCACTCTTCGGGGAGCAGGCAGTATTAGAAAAGAATTGGGATGCTGTAAGCCAAAATGTGGAGAGGTTCGTTGATCGGTGTTCAGCGAAGTGAAAAAGCATTCTGCGGTCAGCTTTCAGCTAAGTGTTTAACCTTTCGCCTTGAGCCTTTTGCCTATCTTTAATACTTCAACGGAAGTTCTTCTTTTTTCCAGGCAGAGATACCACCCTTGAGATTATAAATTTCATTCCAGCCGTTTTTTGACATGAGTTGACCCAGTGCAAGGCTGCGCCCGCCAACTGCGCAGATGAGCAGGATCGGTTTGTTTTGGGGAGGCCGTCGGGTGCCCTTGATGATATCCCATAATGGTATCAAAGTAGAGCCTTCGATGTAGCCTTCATATAACTCATCCTGGCCGCGGACATCAATGAGCAGCAAATCCTGACGGCTTTCCATTAAATTTTGGGCTTCTTTAGGGGTGACCGTTTTAAAAAAGGATTCCTGTTGCTCCAGGCCGGGGAATTTCTGCTGGGCTGCGGGAACAAGCTGGGAACCAAGGAAAATCAAGAGGATTACAGAGATTGTCAGGGCTATGGTTTTTTTCATTGTACTATTATTTATTTGAAAAAGTTAATTGTTTGGCAAATATCATTGGTATATTTGGGTCTTGATAAACTTAAGTACTGCAGAGCTGTTTTGCAAGGTAAAAAAATATAGATTTTTGAACCACTTCGATACTACTCAGGCACGGGTCAGTTGGCGATATTTTATCCTGTGAGGCTGTTCTGCTGCAGCTCCCAGCCGTTTTTTTCTGTCATTTTCATAATCTGAATAATTTCCTTCAAACCAAACCACCCGGCTGTCACCCTCAAAAGCCAGGATATGGGTGGAGATTCGATCCAGGAACCACCGGTCATGGCTGATGACGGCAACACAGCCACCAAAACCTTCAAGGGCCTCTTCCAGGGCACGCAGGGTGTTGACGTCAAGATCGTTAGTTGGTTCATCCAATAAAAGCACATTGGCACCTTCTTTCAACATGCGGGCCAGGTGCACTCTGTTTCTCTCGCCACCGGAAAGCTGGCCTACTTTTTTCTGCTGGTCCGACCCGGAAAAGTTGAAACGTCCCACATAGGCCCTGGAGTTAACTTCCCGATCCCCCAGGGTAATGGTATCCTGATCATCTGCGATGACCTGCCAGATTGATTTTTCCGGATTCAGAACATCGCGGCTCTGGTCAACGTAAGCCAGCTTCACGGAATCTCCAAGATTGATTGTGCCCTTGCTCGGTTTCTCTTTACCGGTGAGCATCTTGAACAGTGTTGATTTGCCGGCACCGTTCGGGCCGATGATTCCGACTATACCGCCCGGAGGCAGCTTGAAACTCATATCCTCAAACAACAATCTGTCACCAAAGGCCTTGGATACCTGATCGGCCTGAATAACTGTTTTGCCTAATCTTGGTCCAGGGGGAATATATATTTCCTGATCCTGGATTTTTTTCTGCATCTCCTGGTTGAGAAGGTTTTCGTAGGAGTTAATCCTTGCCTTAGACTTGGCGTGTCTGCCCTTGGGCGACATCCTGATCCATTCAAGTTCCCGTTCCAGGGTTTTTTGTTTTTCACTCTCCTGTTTTTCTTCAAGACGCAGCCTTTTCTGCTTCTGCTCCAGCCAGGATGAATAATTGCCCTTCCAGGGGATGCCATGCCCCCTGTCGAGTTCAAGGATCCAGCCGGCAATGTTATCCAGAAAATAGCGGTCATGGGTAACGGCTATTACAGTGCCGGAATATTGCTGCAGATGGTGTTCCAGCCAGGCCACCGACTCGGCATCCAGATGATTGGTCGGTTCATCGAGCAGCAGGATATCGGGCTTTTGCAAAAGTAGCCTGCACAGGGCAACCCGGCGTCGTTCGCCACCGGATATTATATTGACAGGGGTGTCTCCCGGAGGACAACGCAGGGCATCCATTGCCATTTCCAGCCTGCTTTCAATGTCCCAGGCATCGAGGGTGTCAAGTTTTTCCTGGACCTCACCCTGTCGTCCTATGAGAGCGTCCATCTCTTCATCATCAAGGGGTTGGGCAAATTTTTCATTGATCTCGTTAAACTCGGCAAGTAGATCAACCTGCTCCCTGGCTCCCTGTTTGACAATTTCCCATACGGTTTGAGTCTCGCCTAAAAGGGGTTCCTGCTCCAAGTAGCCGATGGTGAACCCGGGGGTCATTGTTATTTTGCCGTTATACTCCTGGTCAACTCCGGCCATGATGCGCAGAACAGTACTTTTACCGGTCCCGTTTAAGCCCAGAACCCCAATTTTGGCACCATAGAAAAAAGAGAGGCTGATGTCCTTGATGACAGGTTTTTTGTCATAGTATTTGCTTACTCCAATCATGGAGTAGATAATCTTGTGTGGGTCACTTGCCATTTTAAAAGAAATCCTTTGCTGTATCAGTTTAGAGTAGTACCAAAGACGGTTTGTAAAAGAGGCAGGAGCATACCATAAGTAATAAAACTGCGCCAGCCCCGATGGGGAATTTCCCGCCGGCAATAACCCGCATTTCTCACGAACATTTCAGCATTCAATAGTGAATGGTGATAGACTGAGGCATAGAAGATGGTATACAGGATATTAACAGGAACAGAGTGTTTACGAATGGTGTAGATGAAAAAATATGCTGAACTGTTCGCACAAGACAAGTCGAGACGCCGCATAGCCTGCAGTGTAAGGGCGGTAAGCATACTAAAGTATAGCTCACCCCCCTTACACTTTGTCTACCCGGCGTCTCGACTTGTGAGAAACCCGGGCTAGAATATCCCCAGATATGAGTTTTTGATTGGTCAGTCTGTAAAGTGAGCGTTATTTGCGGAGAATTTTTCTTACTATTGAAAGGATATAGCGTGTAAGACTTTTTCGGCGCATCAGGAATTCTGCCTGGACATCGGTGACTTCCTTGCCTGTCTGGTCGCGAAAGGAGGATGACTTCATAATGGCGTATACCTGAGAAGGATAGACGCTTCGGTGTCCAGTCATCAGGAAACTTGTAACACAGGCTACTGCTGCATAGGGAGCAATTTCGGCCCCAAAGAGTTCTATTGCAAGAATGGATGCGGCAATAGGGGTGTTTGCAGCCCCGGCCAAAAGAGCAACCATGCCGATGGCGGCAAAAGTAGCCGGGTCAACACCAAGAATGGCTGCCAGCAGAGTGCCAAAGGTGGCACCGACAAAAAAGATGGGCGTGACCATGCCACCACTACCGCCGAATGTCAGGGTAATGCAGGTAAATAGTATTTTTGCAGCAAAGGCGTACCATACTATCTTTGAACCGGCAAGTGCGGCCTCTATGGTGTTTAGCCCCAGTCCCAGGTAGTCGGTGGAAAGAAAAAGGGTTAAAAGTATGAGGGCTGTGCCGCCAAGGAGTCCTTTCAGAGGCGCCCACCAGGGAATTTTTGCAGACAGCCTCTGGAACAGGTTCAAGGTTTCGATAAGAAGCAGAGAGCAAATACCAAAAAAAATCCCGGAAATGAGGACCTTGATGAAAAAAAGTTCGGTAAAGGCCGGAACAAAATCGATTGTGTGATAAAAGTAGGAAATACCCAGAGCGGAAGAAACCTGGTAACTCATAACTCCGGCAATAAAGGTTGGCAGAAGCACTTCATACATAATGCCACCTACGAAGAGTACTTCAATACCGAAAATAGCACCTGCTATGGGTGTGCCGAAGACAGAGGCAAAACCGGCGCTGATGCCGCAGATAACAAGTTTTCTACGGTCTGCTTTATCGAAATGAAACATCTTAGCAACCATTGAAGCAAGTCCGCCTCCGATCTGGGCGCATGGCCCTTCCTTGCCGGCCGACCCCCCGCAGGCCAGGGTAATGACAGTTGTCACCAGTTTGATCGGCACCACAATAGCCTTGATTTTACTATCGTGGCGATGCACCGCCTCAATAACCTTTTCGGTCCCATGCCCTTCAGCTTCTGGTGCAAGATATTTAGTGATATAGGAACTTAATGCCAGCGCCAGGGGGAGCAGGAGGAAATAGTAGGAATGTTCGCCCAGACGTGAGGCACTCCAGCTAAGGCATTTTAAAAAGATGGTTGTTGAAAAACCCACAACCACACCCATTAAGCTTGCTATAAAAAACCATTTAAAGATGCTTATCAGGAGTATGGATTCTTCAGTAATGGATTTTTTCATTTTCCTGATTGATTAAATATTATGGTGCTAATTTTCTCCTTCGGACTTTGCCATAATACCCAATATGCCTTTTAATTCAAAGGCTATTGCTGTGACAATTTTTATGCTGCACTAATGAGTCAGGCGCCGTTGCTGTTTTTTGGCTGCATTTGAATATTTTCAGACCTGCAAAATCCTTTTATAAAGAAATGTGATTTTATCGATGTAACTCAGTCGTGACAGATGAAGAATTTTTTAATAGATTCTTTCTGGTCGGAAAAACAGAGCACAGTTATGACATCACCGGGAAGGATTTTCGTGTTGCCGTCAGGTACGAGAACAGTGCCATACCTAAGAATTGAGACGACATTGGTATTTTGGGGCAGGGAAATATCAGCCAGCCGTTTACCTGTGCCTAAACAATTGGCTTCCACTTTGATTTCGATAAACTCGAGTCCGGTCACCTTGCGGAGGGCAGAGCGGTCATGAGCCAATTCATCTTTTTGTTTGCGCATCAGGCCGACATTATAGGCCCTGACAATATCGCTGCGGCTGATGACCCCGATAAACTGTAACGGATTGTTTCTTGAAACGACCGGCAGCCTGGCCAGGTCACGGGGCGTCATTTTTTTGATGGCTGACCAGATAGGTTCATCCGGGAAAACCGTGACAGGGTCCGGAGTTGCCACATCCCAGACTTTTAGGTCCTTTAAGTTGACCTCTTTTCTATGCAGGGTACGTTCCATCTCATCGATGGTGCGCTCCATATCCTGCATGGTGACCATGCCGTATAATTCTGTCTCATTGCTCATTACCGGAAAACCGCCGAGATGGGTCTCCTGGAAGGCTGCGAAAAGATCAGCAACACTTTGCTCCCGTTGTATAGTAATCGGTGCCTTATTCATCACCTCCTCCACCTGTACTGTCTGCATGATATCCATATCTCTTCCCTGTTCAAAACGGATGCCGCGCTTGGTGAGTTTCAGGCTGTAAATTGAATCGGAGTGCAACCACTGGGCAAAAGTGGAAGCAACTATGCCTGCTGCCATAAGAGGCAGGATCAGTCGGTAGTCGTTACTCATTTCAAAAACAATGAGCATGGAGGTGAGTGGTGCTCTTGCTGCTGCGGAGAAGACGGCTGCCATGCCGACCAGGGCATAGGCCCCGATTTCGATGTTGAGGTTTGGGAAAAGGTGCATGGCCAGGTAGCCAAAGGCACCGCCGAGCATGGCACCGGTAAAAAGCGACGGGGCAAAGACACCTCCTGAATTGCCGGAACCCAGGGTAAATGAAGTTGCCAGCGGTTTGAGGAAAATAAGGAGAAAAAGCAGGAAAAAAGGGGCGCGTCCCTGCAGAACCTCTTCAAGAAAAATAAAGCCTGAACCAAAAATATGCGGATAATTTTCAACAATGGGCAGTCCCAGAGCCATATCATCTACTGAAATATAAGAAATCGTACCAACGTATGGATAGCAGAAGGCCAGGATGCCAAGGAGCAGAGCCCCTACTGCAGGTTTGAGCCATAAAGGTATGGCAAGTCGGTCAAACACATCTTCAGTATAATAGAGCATGCGTATGAAAAGAATACCGACAAGTGCTGCCAGGAGACCCAGAAAAACATAGAGCAGAATTTCCCATGGTGAGTGCATGACATAGCCGGGAATTTCAAAAGCCGGCCGGTCACCAAGAAAAATTTGGCTGACAATGCTCGCAGCCACGGCTGCAACCACTACGTTGCCGAACACTCTTACCTGTATTTCACTGAGCAGAACCTCTATGGCAAAAACCACCCCGGCAATCGGTGCATTGAATGTAGCTGCTATGCCTGCTGCAGCACCGCAAGCCACCAGGTTTTTTATTCTTTCATCGGAAAGGTGCAGCCACTGACCAATAGAAGACCCCAGGGCGGAACCGACCTGGACAATCGGCCCTTCTCGGCCTGCTGATCCTCCCGTCCCTATACAAAGGGCAGAGGCGATAACTTTTGCCAGGGCAACACGGGGCCGGATACGGCCACCCCGTAGAATGAGGGCCTGCATAACCTCAGGAACCCCATGGCCTTTTGCCTCCACGGCAAACTTGGCGATGATTGGTCCTACCAGCAGGCCACCGATCACCGGAACCACAATTATCCATATGCGGCCTAATGCGGGAAGGATTTTTTCGCCGCCGCCATAGAAGAAGATTTGGATAAATGCAATGAGGCGGATAAAGAGAACAGCGGCAAGTCCTGTCGTTACCCCTACCACAACAGCCATGACCAGTAGGACCAGCCCCTCTCGAGGGGCTAGATGGTCAAGCATTTTAGCCAGGTAACGTTTGAGCATGGATAAAACGGATTATTAGTACCGGCGTGACAATTTTATTAAAAATGAAGCAATAAATTCTGATATAACAATTGCTTACATTAGATAACAGGTGCTGTCAAGGGAGGACCTGCTTCAAAGGTGAAAAAGTGTTGAGAGTATTGAATATCTGGCAAAAGAAATGAGAGGTGATTATTATATTCATATACGGGAATTTTATGCGGATTCTGTAGTAATCTGTTGTAAATAAAGAATTGATGAGGAGGATAAGGCCATGATGGGAAAAATGTTTAATACATCCAGCAAGTGGAATAGATTATCCACTTTACTGGCAGCAATCCTTACGCTTTTTCTTTTGATTGGATGTGCTGCCGGGGGCAATTACGGGAAACTGGACAGGAATAGAGATCTGGACAACATGTTTCTCAACTATGAGGTTTTGCCAGACCATAGATATTATACCAGCGGTGGATATGATGCGCCCGATGCTATCCTGGCAATTCACAGGGAATATGAGTTGGATAATCCAGGAAACCTGTGGGTGACAATTCCCAATGTTGATTACGCCCAGATGAGAAAATGGATTGATACCATAGCACCTGAAGAGAATTATCGTGCCGATGGGTATTTTGCTGCGTACATCCTGGATCCGAATGGGAAAAGAGTTGGTGTCTGGTATTCAATTCAGAGTACTACAACGGTGAAGTTTTTAGAAGGGAACAAGATTCTGGTGTACACTCCTGATTTGGGCCCAGATTTAAACTTCAGAGGATTGAGACGAGGAGGGCCTTAATGGCAGGGACTTAATATTCCCCCAATAAGATTACACCATGACTGATGCATCTCTTTTAAAAACAATCAAACATAACTGTGATATTTCAGATGCCAGGGACAATGGAATTTACTCCATCTGTACCCTGGTGCTGAAATTGCGCAATCTTTACAAGTGGGAGAACGGACTTGAGCCTTGGCAGGAGCCTGATTCTCCTGTTCTTCTGGACTGGATAGCAGCAAAAGAAGAATACTGGGAGACAATAAAGGATAAGCCGTTTTTGCAGATTCCCATTAACGGAGAAAGGGTTGATCCTTTTCTGCTTCCAATAATCAATAAGTCCCTGTCCTCTGACAACCAAATTTATGGCGCCGGTTATGGCAGGTCTATGAAGGCGGTTTTTTTTATCGCCGAAGTTCTTGAAGACCGAGTGGTTGAGGGATGCCCGACCCTGATACTGGGAAAAGAAAAGGCCCGGGAGCTTTCCAGTCCCTTTGCCATGCTGCAGGACGGTATCATATATATCAGAAAGGAGCCGATGCGTTTTTTTTTCTGGGACCAGATCCAGGAGGTCACCCCTTCCTGTAAGATTGCAATGCAGCAGGCGCTTGCCTGCTACGGTTTAGTCAAGGATGCCTGTGTTCTTGATCGTGAAAAACTGATTGATGTTTTTGATTCTATTATTGATCAGGAATTGGAGATCTTTATTTATCACGAGGTGGGTGAGAACCAGAAAAACCTGTTGGATAGTGATGTGCTGAAAAAAATAGTTTCTGCCTTTCCTGCCTCAGCCCTTGAACTGGTTGCCAGGGCAGTCAAAGATATTCTTGCCGATACCCATTCCAAAGGACTTCTCGGCCATATTCTGGCCAAAAAGAGAAAAAGTTCACTGGGCTTTTACGTCTCATTTTTAGATGGAATGCGCAAGCTCCTCTGTCCGGAAATAAATGAAGCCAGTAAACAATTCTGGGAAGATGGTGACTGGTCCCTGATTGAAAAGGCGCGGCTGAAATGCCACAAGAAGAATGAAGAAATTGGAGCCAAGCTTCAGGATATGTGCAGCAGGCTCGATCGAGGTGAATCTCCCGATGAATTAAAAGTCTGGGCAGAAAGAAATGTGCTGGCACCTCTGGGACTGCATGTGCCGGCAAGGGAAGAGAGGACTACTTAAGCTCTCTGTCAGTCAGACCTGTATAATCCAGGATTACCGCCCCCTCTGTGTCGGCCCCATATTTTTCCGCATCCTCTTGAGATCCGAATGCCATAATGGGTGTTTCTTTATTTTTCTCGGCGACACAGAAATACGCCTTGCTTATGTCAATTTCTTCATCTGTATTATAATCATAAACCTTGGCAGTGGTGTCAAAACTTACCATTTCCATGGCGCAGAGTTCCCTGTTTCGATGTTCAATAGCGCAGCTGATGCCACTGAAAAATACCTGGCCGTTGGCTTCTCCATGCAGTGAATATTTGGCCATATCGCCGCTGGCTTTCTCATTCAGCTGTACACAGGTAGGAGTAATATCTTCGGCTAAGGCTGCATTAAAACCCAGAGCAGAAAGGAAAAAAAGAGCAAGTGCAGGAATGAAAAAATTTCTCAGCATGATTTATAACTCCTTTGTCTACAGTAAATTGGATAAAAGAAAACGAACAACATTCTGTTCAGTAAAATTATAAATATTGTTGATGAAAATGACATATAATAAAAAAACTGTCAAACACCCAACAGTAACAGAATGTAAAATATCTCATTTATGACAGGAGATGCACAATGAATAACAGAATAGAATTGGTTAATTCCGATATCACCACACTCGAGGTGGATGGTATTGTAAATGCAGCAAATAATTCCCTCTTGGGCGGCGGCGGTGTGGATGGAGCCATACATAGGGCTGCTGGGCCTGCCCTGTTGGAGGAGTGCAGGAAGCTGAATGGATGCGCAACCGGAGATGCCAAGATAACCAAAGGTCATAACCTGCCTGCCCAATATGTCATCCATACAGTGGGGCCGGTTTGGCACGGTGGGACTACTGGAGAAGAAGATCTGCTTGCAAGCTGTTATCAGAAAAGCTTTAAACTTGCCAGGGAGTTCACTCTGAAGAGTATTGCCTTTCCTGCAATCAGTACAGGTGTTTACGGTTTTCCCAAACATCGGGCCGCCTGTATAGCCATCCGGGAAACGCTAAAGGCGCTGGCTGAGAATAAGGGATTGGCAAGGGTGCTTTTTGTCTGTTTTAACACCGAAACCGGAATTGCCTATGAAGAAGCACTGCAGAAGGAGAGATAATCCGGCTCCAAAGCATAACAAAAATGCATTTTTGTTGGCATTTATTCCAATGTTATTGCGTTTTGCAAAGAACAGCCAGACCTCTTCACACACAGAAATGATCGACAAAAATAATGTTAAAATATGAAAATTGAGTTACATAACAATTCATTGTTCGAAGACGGCAAATTGTTCCCATTGATGCAACAATGTTGGGTAATAAGATCAAAGGCCGAAAGTAAAAAACATAAAAGACGGATAAAACAGGACTGAGAGGCACACATGTTAAGCGAAAAAGAAAAACTGGAATCAATTGCGTCTTTAGGCATAGAACTTAATAAGATCAATGACCTTGATATCCTCCTGGAGCGTGTACTTTTCAGAGCCCGCCAGTGGGTTAACGCCGATGCCGGTTCCATTTATATCAACGATGGAGAAAAGCTTAATTTTGTATACACTCAGAATGACACGCTGCAAAGTCAACTTTCCGAGGGTGAGAAACTTATTTTTTCAACCTTTAGCATTCCCATCAATGATAAAAGTATAGCAGGCTATGTGGCCTTAACCGGTCAGGCACTGAATCTGCCTGATGTTTATAATCTGCCTGCCGATGTGTCATATCATTTCAGCAGTCAATTTGATCAAGCCTCCGGCTATAAAACAACTTCTGTTCTGACTATTCCCCTCAAAACAAGCAAGGGTAACATTCTAGGGATACTGCAGATTATCAATGCCCAGGATGAGAAAGAAAAGGTTGTCCCCTATACAAAAGATGACGAGAAAATAATGTACCATTTTGCCGGTATCGCAGCCATTGCCCTTGAGCGGGCCAAACTGACCCGTTCAATTATCATGCGCATGATCAGCATGGCGGAACTGCGTGATCCCAAGGAAACCGGTGCACATGTTAACCGGGTCGGCAGTTATTCTGTAGAAATATACGAGAAATGGGCTAAACGCCGAAAGATTCCCCTGGAGGAGATTGACAAGAATCGCGATGTTTTGAGAATGGCCGCCATGTTGCACGATGTCGGCAAGATAGCCACATCCGACATGATTCTGAAAAAACCGGGCCGCCTGAATGAAGAGGAGTTTGCGGTCATGAAACAGCACACAATCCAAGGCGCCAGGCTTTTTCTTGATACGCAGTCTGAGTTTGATGAGGCAGCAGGGATTGTATCGTTAAATCATCATGAGAGATGGGATGGGGGCGCGCGTGGTTATCCGGGGCATGTTGAAGTGGAGACCGGTGAGCCTATAGAAGGGAAAGCGTTAGACAACCAGGCAGTTAAGCTAAAAAAGGGAGAGGAGATTCCTATCTTTGGCAGGATTGTCGCCCTTGCTGATGTTTATGATGCTTTGTCTTCGGCCCGCTGCTATAAAGAGGCCTGGGATGAAGAAAAGATATTGTCAATTGTAAAGGAAGAATCAGGGAAGCAGTTCGATCCTGAACT
>Ga0070722_10000363_pt1 | contig 11638 bp, 10 predicted proteins | sample tdAd001_FD_67276 | JGI IMG/M metagenome (GOLD analysis project Ga0070722, IMG submission 67276) | Marine sediment microbial communities from the Atlantic coast under amendment with organic carbon and nitrate - tdAd00.1 | ecosystem: Environmental > Aquatic > Marine > Coastal > Sediment | place...
TCCGGCAGTGGCGGCATTGACTCAACGCGGCTCATATCGACCCTGGCCATATCAACGACAACAGCGGCTGCAAGCAGCGACAGGATAATTGCCACAAGACCCTTCGTGGCCGGTCGTTTCGGTGTTGCTGTCATCGCCCGATCATATCCAAATTTTAGGACCTGCAATGAGAGAAGCCGTCATCGTCTCGACCGCAGGGAACCCAGGGACGCAATATCGGACGACTGACCGCACTCGCTGCTGGCCTCCCGGTAACAACCGCAGGCATTTCGGTGGACCGGCAGTGTTCATGTGCTCATTCTGGACCAAGCTGATCGACTCGAGGCCGAAGTTGTTGCTGATCGCTATTCGAGGTTACCTAACTCACGTCAGACAACTGCACGATCTGTTTGCCAGTGTTGCGACCTTTTAGCAGGTCAATAAACGCCTGCGGCGCGTTTTCGACGCCTTCAGCAATCGACTCGCGATAGGTGAGCTTGCCTTCCTGCAACCAGCCGATGGCCTTGCGGACATACTCCTCGCAGGCTTCGGGGTGATCGGTAACAATGAAGCCCTGCAATTTTAAACGCCGGCCGATCATCAGCATCATGCCGCGCGGTCCCGGTTGCGGTTCCTCGAGGTTGTAGTCAGCAATCATTCCGCACAATGCAATGCGGCCGTAATCGCGCATATTCCACAGCACGGCCTCGAGAATTTCGCCACCGACGTTTTCGAATAATACGTCGACACCTTCTGGACAGGCCGCCTTGACGCTGTCCCCCAGTGATGCACTCGTTTTGTAATTAAAGGCCGCGTCATAACCGAGTTCCCCGGTCAAAGATGCGATTTTTTCATCAGAGCCTGCACTGCCCGCCACCCTGCAACCGTGAATCTTCGCAAGCTGGCCCACCACGCTGCCGACCGCTCCGGATGCGGCTGTAACGAATACGTTGTCACCAGCCTTGGCCTCAGCGATTTTCATCAGGCCAACGTAAGCCGTCATGCCGGGCATGCCCAGGATGCCGAGGTGGTAGGACAGCGGCACCGGACCCGCAGGTATTTTGCGCAACAATCTGCCGTCGCTGACCGAGTAGTTCTCCCAGCCAAGCATGCCCATTACGAAATCACCTTCAACAATTCCGTCGAACTTGCTTTCGACAACCTGCCCAACCACACCGGCCTGCAGTACTTCGCCGATTTGAAAAGGAGGTATGTACGACTTCACGTCGTTCATGCGACCTCGCATGTACGGATCGACCGACATGAATATATTGCGTATGAGCACTTCGCCATCTGCGGGCCGCACGACCTGCGTCTCTGACAGCGTGAAATTCGACTCACCTACCCAGCCTGAGGGGCGGCTCGCCAGGCGTATTTGTGTGTTGACTGCTTCTGCCACTACAAGATCTCCATGTTCAGGTAACATTGCTGGACGTTCAGGAGGTGGTTCAATGTTGCGCTCAATAGTATCGCTCATTATTACAACATGTTTGGTTGGTTGCGGTCAGGCCGAACAGGACAGCGCACCGGCGACGAGTCTGGTCGTTGCCCCGCCACCCGCAGAAAATACGATGCAGCTGACTGGCAAACAAGCATATGAGCAAGTCTGTGCGCAGTGTCACGACGAAGGTGTGGATGGCGCGCCCAGGACCGGCGACCGCGAAGCTTGGACCGGTCGCTCATGGCTCTGGGAGGCCGTGCTATTCGAGCACGCGAAAGACGGCTTCATGGCCATGCCGGCGCAGGGTGGCGAGGAGGCACTGGACGACGCCATCGTCGAAATGGCCGCTGAGTACATGCTCTCGAAGACCTATCCGGATGTAATTCCGTCTGACTAGATCCTGTCCCTGAGCGAGTAATACAGCATTCCCAGCACCATACCCGGGTAGCGCAGCAATGTGCCGCCAGGAAACGGCATGGCCTTTATGCTCGACATCACGTCGAAACGATCGGCCGTTCCGACAATCGCCTCCGCAAGAACCTTGCCCGCGAAATTCGCGATCGAAACGCCGTGGCCTGAATAGCCGTGCGCAAAAAACAGGTTCGGCTCCAGTCGCCCGACCTGCGGCATGCGCTTAACCGTGACGGATAACGTGCCGCCCCAGGAATAGTCGATGCGTGCATCTTTCAACTGCGGGAACAACTCCAGCATATGTGGTCGTACAAATGCAGCGATGTCGCGCGGGAAACCAGCACGATAGTTTTCGCCGCCGCCAAATAACAGGCGGTGATCGCTGCTGGTACGGAAGAAGTTCACGACAAAGCGCGTGTCATGCACGCAGTTTCGATCAGCGATGAGTTCTCTCGCGCCTTTTTCACCGAGCGATTCGGTCGCAATGAGATAGTTGTTGATCGGCATGATCTTGCCGGCCACGCGTGGCTCGAGTTTGCCGAGATAACCATTGCAACCAAGTACGACAAATGATGCGTCGACGTGGCCGTGCTCCGTCGAAACTGATGCAGGATCTGTACGTGTGTAGCCGGTTACGCGCGAGTTCTCATGAATACGTACCCCGGCTTCGCGGGCGGCACGCGCAAGTCCGAGCGCGTAGTTGAGCGGATGAATCGACATGGCCTGCGTGTCGTGCAATCCCTCCAGGAAACTGTCGGTATCAACCATGGCACGCGTCTCTTCACGTGTGAGCGCCCTGGCATGCGGGTAGTCATAGCGTTCGGCAAGCGCCTCTGCATACCCAGCGGCGTGTCCGACGTAGCTCTTCTTGTGCACCCCTTCGATCTGCCCATACTGCAGATCGCATTCGATATCATGTTTCGCGACACGGTCACGAATTTCGGTTTTCGCCGCTTCCGCAAATTCCCAAAACTCCCGGGAGCGCTCATAACCAAACTGCGCTTCCATCTCGAGTGCGTCTTTGCGTTGACCGCTACCAATCAGGCCGCCATTTCTTCCCGACGCGCCGAAGCCGATACGCTCCGCCTCGAGCAAGACGACATCCAGCCCCTGTTCCGCGAGGTTGAGTGCGGCAGAAAGCCCCGTGAAACCGCCGCCAATGACACAAACGTCGGCGCGCTCGGCACCCTGTAGCTTTGGGTGCTCCTGAATACCGACGGCGGTTGCAGCGTAGTAACTGTCCGGATACATCGCTATACCGATGATTGGAGTTCGAGCTTGGTGCCGTCAAAAAAGCGGCTAAGACGAAACTCGTCTAAGGGAATACCAGAATCGGTATCCGTCAACATGCCGGCAATTGCTTTGCCGGCACCTGGCCCAATGCCGAATCCATGCCCGCTGAATCCTGTCGCGACATAAAAGCCCGGCAATGACGCTGCCTGGTCGATGGCCGGGATGACGTCGGGTGTCGTCTCAATCATGCCTGCCCATGCTTCGACGAGCTTCGCATCTGCGAGCTGAGGAAACACCTTGCCGAGGTTCTTGCGTATGCCTTTCAGGACACGATTGCTGGGTACAGGATTCAACACGCGCGTTTTCTCGAAAGGTGACTCGACATCGAGTGCCCACGTCCTGGGCGTCGTCCATTCTTCAACAAACTCGCGGCCGATTGAGAGATGCAGGTTCTCGAGCTCCATGAGCAGCGCCGGTATGTATTTGAAACCAAAACGAAACGTCGAAGGCGTTATCGGGTGATCGAGAATCGTGCCATGCGCGACCGTGTAACCGCCGTCCTCACGTCGCCGCAGTGCGATTTTCTTGTTGTAAAAATTTCCGTCGAGAACATTTTCCGCAGGCGCGGTTCTCGCCACGGTGCCGCGCACTTTCAGTTGCGGTACCGTAATGCCCAGCGAGCGGCAAAAAAGAGACGTCCATGCCCCGGCAGCGCAGCACACGATCGGCGCCCTGATCGTGCCGTGCTCGGTCACGACCGCTGAAGTTTTGCCGCCTTCTGTTTCTATTCCGCGCACGGCGCACCCGGTCAGAATCGTCGCGCCCTGTCGGGTCGCGGAGCGGGCTATCGCAGGCGTTGCCTTGTGTGGCTCGGCCCGGCCATCGCCCGGCGTATAAAGAACCCCTTTCCAATTCGCAGTCGAGCCACGGATCAGCTTGTTAACCTCGCCGCCGTCAATCAGCCGGGTCTCAACACCGTACTCATCGGAAGTCCTGATCCACTCGCTGAAACGCTCGACCTCCTTGTCGGAGTGGGCTGCGATCATCACGCCTTCTTCCTGAAAGCCGACGTCCTCGCCAATCTCTGCTTCGAGACCGCGCCAGATACGCAGGCTCTCGACGATCATCGGCATTTCCCGAGTATCACGAAGCTGCTGCCGCACCCAGCCCCAATTGCGCCCCGACTGCTCGCCGGCGATATGGCCTTTCTCGCACAGCACGACATCAACGCCTTGTTTGGCGAGAAACCACGCCGTGGACACGCCAACGATACCGCCACCAATGATGACAATGTCGGCCGACGCCGGAATGGCATCGGGTGGTTGCAGGGGCCGCTCCCATGTTTGGGCGACAAGATTGGCTGGCATCGATTCGGACATATCGGTAGAGTCTCGTGAGGTTTTCCAAGTATGCACAAGTAATGGATATTGATGTACCACTGCGCGAGTTAGGCGAGTTCGATTCGTCGGCTCTGCGAGACGCAATCCTGGCCCAGGAAGAGGCGGCCTGGCATGAGGACGACTATCGTCAGTCGACTTACGATGTTCACCTCGAGACACAGTCGATCGTGCTTATTTTCACGGATGGGTCGGACTGGCCAAACCCGGAGATCCACAAAGAACCCGGCTGGGACCGTTTGCACGAGGCTGCCGTGCCGCTGATGCATGAGATTCTCGGCAAGCACTACCCGGCGGGCGGAAATATCGTCCGTGCGATGGCAGCCAAACTGCTGGCTGGCGGTAATATCAAACCACATGTCGATCACCACCCATCGTTTCATTGCGGGCATCGGATTCATGTCCCGATCACCACGAATCCGCGCGTGCGCTTCATGATTGATGGCCGCCCCTACCAGTTCGAGGTTGGCCAGGTGTACGAACTCAACAATCAGAAAAAACATAGCGTGATGAACAAGGGTGACGAGGATCGAATCACGTTTATTTTCGACTACGTGCCGCCCGGACCGCTCGCCATTCAGTCCACATAAGCTGCCTTGAAAACACTTCGCGAAGCCCTGCGATCCGAGGAACTGACGCTAACAGCTGAACTCTCCCTGGATCCGCGCACCAGCCCCGAGAGCATTGTCGAGCAGGCCAAAACGCTGTCTGCGGCAACCGATGCGGTGCAGATTCCTGATCACAGGCATGCCCGGCCGCACCTGTCCAACATCGCCACCGCCGCCCTGCTGTTGCAGAACGGCATCGATCCGGTCATCCAGATGAACTGCCGCGACCGAAATCGTGTTGCGCTTCAGAGCGACATCCTCGGTGCGCGAGCGCTTGGTGCACACAACCTCCTGCTGCTGAGGGGTCGCAACTTTCCAGAAGGCCATCGGCCAAAGTCCACCGGGGTTTTTGATGTTGGTGCGATCGATCTCATCGCTACAGCCGCGGCGATTCGTGACGACGATGTCTTCGTCGATACCAAACCGGCGGGCGCACCCGACCTTTTTCTTGGCACGATAGCGACGGCGTTCAACCCAGACGATGGCTGGGAGCCCGAAAAACTCACAAGTAAAGCCGACGCGGGTGCGCAGTTTATACAGCTGCAACTGTGTTTCGATCTCGGTCTGCTTCGCGACTACGCGGCACGCATCGTCTCCTCCAAACTCACCTGGCGCCTGCAGATTCTCGCAGGCCTCGCGGTATTGCCTTCTGCCGGCGCGGCGCGCGAGCTTCGCAAAGCCCGACCCGACTCGATTATTCCATCGTCAATCGTCAAGAGAATCGAAGAAGCCGACGACCAGGAGGCCGAAGGCATCGCAATAGCAGCCGAGCAGCTGCAGAAGATTGCTGATATTCCCGGATTGTCCGGGGTTACATTGATCACACCGGGAGAGCCGGAGTCTATCGTGGCCGCAATCCGCGCATCGGGGCTGAGGCAGTGAAGACAATTGAGATCAATCCAGATCCGGAGATCCAGATTCATCAAATCAGCGGAGAGATCCACTGCGTCATCGTCGACGACTTTCTCAGAAACCCTGAGGCCATCGTCGAGTTCGCCAGCACCAATACAGAAAAGTTTGAATTGCAGCAGATAGGCTACCCGGGCGTGCTATGCGATGTTGATCGCACCGCGATGGGTGAAGTGCAGCGGTTCATCCGTTCACACATGAGCCGGCAGTTTTCTTTTCTAAAAGGCGATATTCGCACCACGACCTACTTGTCGATGGCGACAAGGCAGCCGGATGAACTGGCGCCGCTGCAACGCCTGTGCCACACGGATCCGCGCGAGCGCCTTGATCGCCGCAACTATGCCGGCCTGGTTTACTTGTTTGAGGACGAGGCCCTGGGCGGTACCGGCTTCTATCGGTGGAAAGAACAAAAGCGCATTGAGGAGGCAACGGCCCTCGAACTCAAAAATCCCGGCAGCTCGTTGACCTACCTTCAAGAGCACTTCGCGATGTATCGAGAGGCGCCGCAATACATGTGTGGTAGCAACGAGGTCGCAGAGGTGCTCCTGGCCGTGCCGGCGCGATTCAATCGCCTTGTCTTTTATTCCGGCGATATTCCGCATAGTGCCCATATTCCGCAGCCCGATTTGCTATCAACAGATTTTTCCAAAGGCCGATTGACGCTAAACTGTTTCACCAGTGTTCGGTACTCGTAAGAAGGACTCCGTTATCAGTAACAGCACCCATGATCAGGAGATGTTCGATCTCGCCCTCGCCTACCTTCGCGGCCGCGAATTCGAGATGGCCGCAGGCCTGTGCCGCGACACACTGATAGAACAGCCGCGTGACGACAAGGTTCGCGTACTACTTGGTACGGTGCTGGTCAGGCAGAACAAGTTCGCTGCCGCCGAGAAGGAGTTGCGCGATGTTATTTCCCGCTTCCCGGAGATACCCAAGGCGCAGCGCGAACTCGGAAACGCGCTGATTGCCCAGGGCAAAGGTGACGAGGCCATTGAGTGCTACCAGCGCGTCATTGAATTGACACCGGATGACCCTGCTGCACATCGAGATCTGGCCATGGCCTACAAAACGCTGGGCCGCAAGCAGGAAGCGGAGCGCGCGCTCGATGACTCTTTCGAGATCGACCCGGACAGCAAAGAGCTTGTCACTGCAATGGAGCACCACCGCGCTGGTGAGTTCGGCAAGGCCGAAAATATTTGCCGCGACGTGCTGCGAAGGGAACCGAAGAACGTCAATGCGACGCGCCTGATGGGTTCAATTGCCAAAGACATGGGCAAGCCGCGAATTGCAGCCAGAATGTTCCGCAATGCCGCAAAGCTCGCGCCTGACTTTTTCGGTGCGTACATGGACCTCGCCCGTGCACTGATCGAGATTGATGAACTGGATGAATGCGAAGAGGTTCTTCGCTCGGCCATCGATCTGCAACCTGATTTACCACAACCGCACGCCTTGCTTGGGAATCTGTTTACGAAGCGAGGAGAATTTGAAGAATCTGTCGATGCGTTCAAAGTCGCGTTAGAAAAACAGCCCAATCACGGCCCAAGCCTCGCCGGCATGGGGCATGCGTTAAAAACGATCGGCAAGCAGGAAGAGTCCATTGATACGTATCGGGATTGCATTACGAAATTCCCGGAATTCGGGGAAGCGTACTGGGCACTGGCCAACCTGAAGACGTTTCGCTTCAGCGATGAAGAAGTCGCAACGATGGAGAAGAATGTCGAGGACGAAAAGCTGTCCGACGAAACGCGCGTCAACTTCAATTACTCACTCGGCAAATCCTATGAGGACCAGGGCAGCCATGACCGTGCATTCCAGTACTATGCACGAGGCAATGCACTGCGACGCCCGAACGAGGAATACGACCCCGTACAAACAGAATTGATCCACGACCAGATCATCGAAACCATATCGGCAGAGTTCCTGGAGCAAAACGAGGGCAACGGAGACTCCGACGACGCCCCGATATTCATCGTTGGGCTACCGAGATCCGGATCCACGTTGATTGAACAGATTCTTGCCAGCCACAGTCAAATCGACGGGACGCATGAACTGCCCGAGCTACCCAGGATTATTAAGACCATCAACGACCAGCGCCAGGGCGGCGTCGGCTACCCGATGGCATTGCAGCATTATGGTAAGGAATTGGCTGCGCTCGGACGCCAGTACATCGAGACGACTACACGTTATAGGAAAGACGCAGCGTATTTCACGGATAAAATGCCGAACAATTTCGCCTGTATAGGCCTCATCGCCGCTATCCTACCGAACGCCAGGATCGTCAATGCCCGCCGGCACCCGCTGGATAGTTGCATGGGCTGCTTCAAGCAGTTGTTTTATAAGGGACAATCGTTCACCTACGACCTGGTCGAACTCGGCGAGTACTACCTCGAGTACGAACGCCTGATGGCCCATTGGCACGCGATTTTGCCGGGCAAGATTCTTGATATTCAGTACGAAGAAATGGTCTTCGACCAGGAAAATCAGACGCGAAAACTGGTCGAACATTGCGGTCTGCCTTGGGAAGATCGGGTGCTGCGCTTTTACGAAACTGACCGGGCCGTGATCACGGCCAGCTCGGAACAGGTACGGCAACCCATTTACTCGAAATCGGTCAATTCCTGGCGTCGATTTGAGTTACATCTGGAACCATTGATCGAAGTGCTGGAGCCATTACTGCGCAATCTTCCAAAGGACCAGCAACCTGCTGTTTTTCATTGAATATCGCCTGACCATCTACTATGATCGAGGCGTGTAAGGGTATCTACCTATCCTCGGGGGAAATTGATGTCGAAGCAGAATAAAACAAGTCCGACTCCTTTTAACGGAATTAACTACAAGACCACCATCGGTGCGGCAGTCGCAGCAGCCGTGGGCGCGGGTCCCGCTCTTGCGCAGGAAGAGTCTGTCGGTATTGAAGAGATCACAGTAACCGCGACCAAACGCGGCGAAATCAGCATCATGGATCTCGCTGGCAGTATTCAGGCATTCGACACTGCCGACATTCGTAGCCAGGGCCTCACCGACATGGAGAGCTACACCAAGCTCACCCCGACGCTGACCTATTTCGGCAACTCGACCGGCCAGGGTAAGGTCTTTATCCGGGGCATTGCGGACGCCCCTGACACGTTCATCGTTTCGCAGTCCTCGGCTGTTTATCTCGACGAACAGCCAATCACGCAGAGTGCAGCCGTTGACCCGCGTCTGGTCGACATCGAGCGCGTTGAAGTCCTCAGCGGCCCGCAGGGCACGCTGTTCGGCTCCAGCTCGCAGTCAGGCACACTGCGTATCGTTACCAACAAGCCGGACCCGACCAACTTCCAGGCTTTTGCTGACGTCACGCTCAAGGGCATGAGTGAGGGTGACAACAGTTTCGACGTCTCGGGCATGGTCAACATCCCGCTCGCTGAAGATAAATTTGCTGTTCGCCTCGTCGGTTTCAGCGCCACCGAAGGCGGCTTCATCGATAACGTCGAGGGCACCACAGGCAACTGCGAGGCATTCGGAAAATGCGCGATTGGTGGCCCGCAGTTCAATACCGATGCCGCTGAAGACGACTGGAACGAAACGACGGTCACCGGCGGCCGCGTATCGGCCAAGTGGTTCATCACAGACAACTGGAATGCAACCCTCGGCCTCGCGACGCAAAGCACAGAGGCAAAAGCAGAGAACACCTACGACCCAACCATTGGTGATCTTGAACTGATCGCCTTTAACGCGGATACCTTCGACGACGACTGGAGCCAGTACTCGCTGACGATTGAAGGCAACGTCTCGGACAACCTGAGCTTCACGTCCGCCACAGCATATTTCACGCGTGACACTTTCTACGCGCAAGACACTACAGATTACGCGTCCTATTTCGGTTCATTCTGTTATTACTGGACGGCGACCTACAATATCTACTGCTTCCAGCCCGCTGGTACCTATTATTGGTACAACGATCCCATTGGATACCTGACTAACGATCAGGAAAACACCAACTTTACGCAGGAGTTCCGGCTCGCATACACCGGTGATAAGGTCGATTGGGTGGTTGGCGCCTTTTATGAGGACCGCCACGAGGAATGGGACTTCGACACCGTCGTGACCAACCAGGGTGGTTATGGCGCCTCGCAGGGCTTTGATAACTGGATCCGGCCGCACAGCTACTTCACACGGGCAACCGCAACACCCGGTGTCTACTACTACATTCCAGACGGCTGGGGCGTAACCAATGCCCAGCCAAGCGATACCTGGTGGTTCTCGGGCGACGATACCGACTGGGAGACGCTTGCGGTGTTCGGAGAAGCGACCTTCCACCTCGGCGAAAAATGGTCGGTTACGGGCGGCGCTCGCTGGTTCGAAGTGGATCAGACCAAGCAATACACGGTCGAGCTTCCGATCGGGAGGGTAACGCCAGCGACTACGAATTTGGCCGGCGACGGGGTCGACACAAAGGGTTGCCTGGTTGTCGACGCCCCGTGTAATCCTCGGGACACTGACAATCCGGATGACGTCGGTATCAATTTCATCAACTCGACGGACGATGACACCGCCTTCAAGCTGTCTCTTCAATACAGCCCTAACGAAGACTTCATGTTCTACGGGCTTTATTCCGAGGGCTTCCGTGCCGGTGGTGTTAACCGGAACCGTGGCGCTCCCAGGCTACCGCAGGCCTACGGCGCAGATTTCCTCGAGAATTATGAAATCGGAATGAAAGGCAGTTTCGCGAGTGGCCGAGTGAATCTCAGCGTCATTGCCTTCTTCCAGGACTGGACCGATTACCAGCTTGAGGTTGTGGATCCGTCGAACACACCGTGTTCCGACGACCCAACGCCGCCTTGTGGCCAGCCCTGGCAGAAGGGTGTCCTCAATGCCGGCAGCGCACATTCTGACGGCGTTGAGATCTCGATCGAGGCGCTGCCAACTGACCAGTTCCAGCTGCGAATCAACGCAACATTCCTCGAATCGGAACTCGATGATGCTGTTCCGGGTGTTGATGCAGTCGGCGAGGGTTCGAAGTTGCCGTTTGCACCGGAGCTCAAGGCGTCGCTCTTTGCACAGTACAACTGGCCGATGAGTGTTGCTGGCTCCGAGGAAGGCTTCTTCCAGTTCCAGTTCAGCCACACGGGTAAGTCGCTGAACCAGGTACAGGCATTCGTCGGTGGCCCTACGCCACAAATCACACAAGAGGCCTACAACTGGTCGAGTATCAGGCTTGGGCTGACTGGTGGAAGTTGGGAAGCCAATATCTTCATCAATAACCTGACGGACGAACGTGGCCAGCTCTACCATGATGTGTCTGACTTCGAGCCGTTCTTCGATCGCCAGCGCACGTCGGTCATCCGGCCGCGCGAATACGGCATTCGCTTCACGAAGCACTGGGGCGGCTAAGGCTTAAGCCGATAAGAAACAAAAAAACGCACCCTCCGGGGTGCGTTTTTTTTGGGTCAGAGCCCTGGGGCTCTGACCCCCAGTATTAGCTATCGTAAGGCCAGACTTCAAGACCATGGATTGCGTTGCGAATATCCATCGTCAGATTGACTGATGCGACAGTCTCTTCGCTTTCCACGTCGTACAACGTCACAGTTGATGGTGAGGAGCCGGCGGCGACCAGGTTGTTATCGATTGCAACCAGACCACGGCCAAAGCCCTGGCGAGCAACTTTCGAGTCATCGATA
>Ga0070722_10000364_pt1 | contig 11615 bp, 9 predicted proteins | sample tdAd001_FD_67276 | JGI IMG/M metagenome (GOLD analysis project Ga0070722, IMG submission 67276) | Marine sediment microbial communities from the Atlantic coast under amendment with organic carbon and nitrate - tdAd00.1 | ecosystem: Environmental > Aquatic > Marine > Coastal > Sediment | place...
TCTGCGATGACTTCGCCGGTCGTGCGACCGCACCAACGCTGAATCTTGCGCCTGTTCAACCAGCGTTGCGCGGAGCGGAAAGGCTCGGGAACCGACCGCCCACCGGCAACCAGATGCGCAGCCGTCTCCGCCGACTGCAACGCCTCGAAGTAGGCGTCGATTTCGGCCGCGTTGTCCGGGAACCGGTCTTTGAGCTCCATCTTGTATGCCGCTTCCGGTCGCGCCACCGCGATCTCGAAGCCATCCGGGAAGTGTAGGTTGTCGTAGACCGTGCCGATCGAGCGAAACTCGATGGTCCCGCCGCTGAGCCAGTCCAAGATCCGTCCAGCGGGCTGGTCGTGACCAAACGTGCCGCAGTAGTGAAGGCCGACGTCCCAGGCGAATCCGTCCCGAGAGAAGGAGTGGGTCAGCCCTCCGATCGTCTGCGCTTGCTCGAGAAGCAGGACTTTGTGTTCCAACCGGGACAGCGCGGCCGCGGTCGTCATGCCGCCCATGCCCGACCCGATGACGATGACATCGAATTCGCTCATTGGTACTCCCCTGAACCCGGTCAAAGCTGGACCGATCAGTCAGCTAACCGCAAGAGCGACGCCGCGTCAACGCGTCCTTGGCCGTGCAGTATGAACGGGCGGTTATGAGACGCTGCGGCTCATGTTGCGCCCCATTCGCGACGCGAATCAGGCGCTGCGCGCAACGGGCGTGCCCATCACGCCGCGCCACCGATCTCGCCCGCGAAATGGCAGAAGCGCAAACGGGCACCGAGCGATGGCTCGACGAACTCGCTCCGCAACGAGCCGACGGCCGCCACTCCGTGGTCACTATCTCGCGATGGCCAAATTCGCCAACCACTTGCAATCGCTTTGCTTGAACGGTGGAGGCGGTGGGAATCGAACAGCCGGCGATTCGCCTGCTTTCGACGATTCTCGAACGGTTTCGCGGACAGGTATCCCCCAAGACACCGTCAAACAACACGAACAAAACGCGTTAGCGGACATTCTTATGACAATGTCACAAATCCCCGATGTGAATCGGGAGCTTGCGGAGATCGGCGCGGTGCATGCGATCTTCGCCGCGGTGAGGCGCGAGCGGGGGCAAGGGTAGAGTAACGGTCATAGCCCCATGTTGCCGGACTCTCACGCCGGTAACGCGAGTTCGAACCTCGCTGGGGTCACGAAAAAATGCCCACTTAGATCTGAAAGCTGGAGAGGACGAACTGACAGCCGATGCAGACCAACAGGAAACCCATTAGGCCCGTCAACGCCTTGATGCCGGTACCCCCAAGGAAACGAACCACAGCGCCGGCACTATACAGCACCAGCCAACAGAGAACTGCTGACAAGACGATGCCAACCCCAACCACGGCGTAGCCAATCAGTCGATCAACGATCGTTTCGAGTTTGGCAACTTCCGTCGCCATCGAGATGACCACTGAGATGGACCCCGGCCCACTCAACATGGGGAGTGCAAGAGGCATGAACGCGATCGACCTGGCATCGACCGCCGAAGAGTCCGCTGCTTCCTCCGACGGATCTACCGGAAACAGCATGCGAAACCCAATGTAGGCAATGATGAGACCGCCCGCGACGCGAAGCGCCTGAAGGCTGATGCCAAAGAACTGCAGGATCAACGCACCGGTGAGGAGAAATGCAAGCAGCAAGAGCGCCATGTACGCGCAGGCGCGCGTCGCAGTGTGACGTCTCTCCTTCTCGCTGAGGCCTGCGGTAAGCGCTACGAAGATCGGTGCGGTGCTGAACGGGTTTGCGATCGGTATCAGCGCCGCGACGACGAGAAACACGTATCCGATGAGGTCGTAGGTTAGTGACACGATCTCCTGTTTGCCCCATCTTGGCTGGCGCAGGAAGATTTATCAATACGGGCGGCGCCGACGTGTCGATTGCGTCGAGACGACTGTCCTGGACACCGCGTTCGGCGGCCCTAGCCAGTGTGGACATGGAACGCCTTCAGCAATACGCTCGCCCTGCCCAAGAAAAGCGGAGAAACCGGCCATGAAGCACCCCGTGTTTGGACTCTTACTGCTCGCCACGAGCGGGTTGGCGTTCTGTCCGCCGCCTACGGTCTCGGCACAAGCCGGGGCGCGACTCCTCCGAGTCACGATCCTCACCGACGGCCCCTCTCCCCAGCTCGTCACGCCGATCAAGGCGTTTCAGACCGAGCTCGTCGAGTTGCTAGGAGGGAACGTCGAGTTCGTCACGCCTCCGATCGCACCCGACTGGACTATGCACGGGGTGACGCAGGCCCTCGACGCAGCGCTTGCCGATCGGTCGGTCCGCCTCATCGTTGGGTTCGGCTCGATGGTCGGAGTGGCGGTTGGGCGTAAGAAAGCGCTCGCAAAGCCCGTGTTGCTGCCGTTCGCGGTGCCGGAGCTCCAGGGGCTGCCACGAAAGGGAGACCGGAGTGGTCGGAGGAACCTCGCGTACTTGACCGACGAGTTGGATCTGGAACGCGAGCTAGGGAGCCTATTGGAGGTGGCTCGTTTCGAGCGTCTTGCGTTCATCGTGGGCGCTGAGATCGTCAGCGAGCTGGACGATCCGAGCGGGCCGATCATGAGCGCGAGCCAAAGACTCGGCATCCAGACCCACATCGTCTCGGCGCGAGAAGACGTGTGGGAGGCCCTCGAGGCCATCCCGACGGGTAGCGAAGCGGTGTACATCGCTACGATCCCCCGATGGACGGATGAACAAATGCAAGACCTGATCGACGGGCTCAACGAACGGGCGCTGCCTTCTTACGCCGACGGTCTGCATTGGGTCGAACGGGGCGCCCTCATGACTACGAAAACCCGCGAAGATGAGATTCGCCGCCTCCGACGCGCCGCGCTCCATGCACGCGCCATTCATCGTGGCCAGCCGGCGTCGGAGCTCCCGGTGACCTTTCGGTTCCATCCGCAGCTGGTCATCAACGTCGCGACGGCCGACGCGATTGGAGTCTCGCCCACGTTCTCGGTGCTGTCGGAAGCTCGGCTGATCCGCGAGGACAGCGCCGCTATTGGGCCCACCATCGCTCTTGATAGCGCGATGCTCGCTGCCCCGCGCGCCAACCTCACCCTCATGGCGGACCGCATCGGGGTCGACGCGGGCAGAGAAAACGTCAACGTTGCGCGCGGGGAGTGGTTCATCGCAGCTGAAGCGGGTGCCGAATACCGGTGGATCGATCGTGGCATCGCGGATCCACTGGGCCGGGCGGAACGGCAGTTCGACTGGTTCGTCGAAGGAAGGCAGCTCCTCTATTCGGCTAGGTCGCACGGCAACCTCCGCAGTCAGCGCGACCAGCAACAGGCGCTCGTGGACACCTACTACAGCGCTCGGCTCGACATCATGCTGGAAGCTGGTGAAGCCTATCTCGATGTCCTACGGGCCAAGAACAACGAGAGGGTCAGCCGCTACAACCTCGAGCTCACGCGAAAGAACTTGGCCTTGGCAGAGACGCGAAACGAAATCGGAGTTGCCGGCCGAGACGAGGTGATCCGCTGGGAGATCGAGATGGCCGACAGCCGCGCCAGGCTGATTCAAGCGGTGGCGACTCGGAAGCAAACGGAGCTCGCTTTCAACCGCGTCCTGAACCGGCCTCTCGAGGCGCCATTTCAAACACCCCCTGGGCAATCGTCGCGGGGAATCGCCTACGCGGAAGACCCACGCTTCGGCGAGTTCATCCAGAATCCCCGCTCGTTCGACCTGTTCCGCGACTTCATGTCCCAGGAGGGAATCGCCAACTCACCCGAAATCAAGGCAATCGCCAACGACATCTCGGCGCAGCAAGAGATCTTGATGGCGGAGCGCCGGACCCTGGGAATTCCAGATGTAGCTGTAGTCGGCGGTTTCCGGCATATCCCGCACGTTTCGGGCGCTGGAGCCCAGCCGCCTCCGAACCTCGGGGCCACCCGCGACACGTTCAGCTGGAGCGTGGGAGTCACCGGCGCGCTTACGCTTTTCAACGGTGCACAGAACTACGCCCAAATTCGTCAAGCCGGGCTCCAGGTGGACCAACTCGAGACCGAACGAGCCGCGCTTGCTCAACAGATCGACGAGCGAGTGCGCGGCTCCCTCCAACAGGTGATCGCGTCATCGGCGAACATCGAGCTCTCGCGCGCGGCGGCCAACGCAGCCAACAGGAACCTCGAGATGGTGACCGATGCCTACCAACGTGGCACGGTGGACATCGTCAGATTGATCGACGCACAGAATCAAGCAGTCACCAACGACTTAGCCGCGGCCAACGCGACGTACGATTATTTGATCGACGTTCTCCGAACCGAGCGAGCCGTAGGCGTGTTTACGGTTGATCGCACGCAGGAGGAACAGGAAGACTTCCTCCGACGGCTCTATGCCTACGCCGAGAACTGGAAAAGCCCGACGCCGGCACCCACCTTCGAGGAACCCGGCACGAACCCCACGGAGATGCAGTGATGTCGAGGCTTGTGGCGCTTGTCATGTTCGCAGTTTTGGTCGCCGGTCCTGGTTGCAAAGAAGAACCTGTGGAAGAGGTGATGATTCGGCCGGTTCGCTACACTGTCGTCGAGAGCAGCGATACCGCGCGCGAGCGCACATTCTCTGGCGTTGCGCGGGCGGGGGAGTCGAGTCGGTTGAGCTTCCAGGTCTCGGGCAGAGTGCTCGAGGTTCCGGTCGAAGTTGGAGACCGCGTCAAGAAGGGGCAAACGATCGCGCGCGTGGATCCATCGGACTTCGAGCTCGAGCTTCAGAATGCGCGTGCCAGTGGAGCCAAAATGCGCGCGCTTGAGCGCAACGCGAGAGCCAACTACGCACGAACGCGCGCGCTGTACGAGAACCAGAATGCGTCGATACAGGACCTCGAGGCAGACGAGACGGACTACCAGTCCGCCCGCGCCGCCTCGTCCTCAGCAAACCAGCAGGTGCGGCTGCTACAGCGACAGCTGGAGTACACCCGACTCAAGGCCCCGGCTGCGGGAACGATTGCCGCAATTACCGTCGAGGCCAACGAGAACGTGGGCTCGGGAGAGGAAGTCGCAATCTTGTTGGTTGGCGACCAGATCGAGGTCAGCGTCTCCGTGCCGGGTGCCGACATTCGAGACATCCACGAGGGGGACGCTGCGCGGGTTCGGCTCAATGCTCTAGGAGGCAGGGAGCTCGGCGGGATCGTGACGGAAGTCGGCGTCAGCACCGGGAGCGGTCGCACCACGTTTCCGGTGACCGTACGTCTCACCGAGGGACAAGACCTTGTACGCTCGGGGATGGCCGCAGCGGTGACGTTTTCGTTCGCACGACTCGGGGACAGTCCAGACTACAGCTTGCCCATTACCGCCGTCGGTGAGGATTTGGAGGGCCGTTTCGTATTCGTCGTCGAACGGACCGGTGACAACCTCGGGACCGTGCATCGACGACCCGTCCGGGTGGGTAAGTTGACCTCGGAAGGGGTCGAGATCCTCGAGGGTGTTCAGTCGAGCGACCTCATCGTAACCGCCGGACTGAGCTACCTCTCCGAGGGGCTCGAGGTGCGGATGCCACCGGTGCCGGGGTCGAGCCCTGACAACACGGCCGGTTCTGCGGAACCAGGTGCCAGCAGTCCCAATCCCGAAGAGCCTGGGCGCGGGGCCCCATGAGCCTCACCGAGTTCGCGCTGAAGAGACGCACGGTCACAGCAACGCTGATAGCGATCCTGCTTCTGTTGGGCGCCCGAGCGTATGTCGATCTGCCCCGTCAGATGGATCCCGGTTTCGTGATCCGGACCGCGATGGTGACGACGTACTTCTCGGGCGCGAGCCCAGAGCGGGTCGAGCAGCTGATCACGGATCCGATCGAGAAGGCGGTCCAGGAGATCCCACAGCTCGCCTTCGTGACGAGCCAGAGCCGGACAGGAACCTCCGTGGTCGTGGTGAACATCCGCGAGGAGTTCAAGGACATGCGTCCGATTTGGGACGATCTTCGCCGTAAGATCGACTCGGTCGCTCCCTCGCTTCCCGACGGCATCGCCGGTCCCTATGTGAACGACGATTTTGGAGACGTCTACGGGATCATATTCAGTCTAACAGGCGAGGGCTTCTCGTACGTCGAGCTCAAGAAAGTCGCCGACGAGATCCGCGACGAGCTGCTCCGGATTCCTCATGTCGCCAAGGTCGACATCATCGGCGAACAGGAAGAGCGTTTGTTCGTGGAGTACGACAACGCTGTTCTAAGCGCAAAAGGGGTGACGCCTGAGCTGCTTCGAGACAGTTTGCAGCGACGCAACATCATTCAACCGGGCGGCGAGATCGACGTGGGGGTGAGGACGCTGCCGCTCGAGCCCAGCGGTAACTTCGCGTCGGTCGATGACCTCCGACGTACTGTCATCCGTCTGCCGGGCACCGACGAGCTGGAGTTTCTCGAAGACATCGTTGACGTCAAACGGGGCTACGTCGATCCACCCGAAGGTCTCGTTCGGATCGACGGGCGCCCAGGGCTCGCTCTCGCGGTCTCGATGTCCGAAGGTGGAAACGTCATCGAGCTCGGACGGAGGCTAGAGACGTTTTTCGACGAGATTCAGCGCGAGTACCCGCATGGAATTGCCTTCTCAAAGACGTACTTTCAGCCCGCTGCGGTCGAACAAAAGGTGCAGGATTTCCTAGATAGCGTCATCCAAGCGGTAGTCATCGTGCTGGCTCTGATGCTGATCGCGTTGGGCATCCGTACCGGCCTGGTCGTCGCTAGCCTAGTGCCCGCTACGATGATCATCACCTTCCTCGGGATGGAGCTGCTCGACATTCCGATCGACCAGATGTCCTTGGCATCACTGATCATCGCCCTAGGGCTTCTGGTCGATAACGCCATCGTGGTATCGGAATCGATCATGGTACGCATAGCCGCCGGTGAAGAGCGCAACGCGGCGGCGATTGGGGCGACCAGCGAGCTTCGGGTTCCGCTCCTGATTGCGTCCTTGACGACGGCGGCCGCCTTTCTCCCCATCCGCCTCGCAGAATCTGCTGTCGGTGAATACACAGGCGTGCTGTTCACCGTCGTCACCATGACGCTCTTGGTTTCATGGGTGCTTGCCCTCACGTTGATTCCGCTCTTGTGCGTCCGCTTCCTCAAGCCCAAGAGAGCTGAGCAAACGTTCGACTCCCCGTTCTACGCACGCTACCGTCGAGCGATCCTCTCCTTGCTGCGCCACCCAAAGACCAGCATTGCAATCGCGATCGTCGGGTTCTTTGGCGGCGTGCAGTTGTATCGACTGGTTCCGCAGATCTTTTTCCCGGACCAGAAAGAGAACTTCTTCATGGCTGAGCTCAAGCTGCCGCCGGGTTCGTCGATCGGCGCCACCGAAGCCATGATCGAAGACATGGAGTCTTTCATCGAGGGCGAGCTGATGGCCCGGGAAGGGAAGGATGGCATCACCCACTGGGCGTCTTTCATCGGCAGCACGCCGCCGCGGTTCACGATAGGGTACGGCCCCAACGCACCCCGCGCGCACTACTCGGAAACCATGGTTCACACGACGACCGCCGAAGTCGTGCCCGAGATGATGGCTCGTTTGGAAGCGCACATGATCGGGAGGTTCCCAGATGTTCGGCCGAACATTCGGCTTCTCGGAAACGGCCCGCCAGTCGAAAAGCCAGTGCAAATACGGATCTCGGGGCGCGACGATCGGGTCTTTGCGCTTGCGCAGGACGTGAAGGATCGACTTGGCCTTCGCCCCGACACACGCAACATCGGCGACGACTGGGGGCCGCGAGTGAACAAGCTCGTCGTGGACGTCAGTCAAGATCGGGCCCGGCGCGCTGGCATCACCAGTGCGGATGTGGCCACCTCGCTTCAGGCGTTCCTAAGCGGCTATGAGGCGACTCAGTACCGAGAACGAACCAAGACGATTCCGGTCGTCCTTCGCTCGGTAGGTGAAGGACGCCGGGACGTCAATCGCCTCGAGACCCTCGACGTGTTTTCCCAAGATGAAGCAACCACCGTCCCCTTGATGCAGGTCGCCGAAATCGACCTCGAATGGGAGGCGTCCGAAGTCCGAAGGCGCAACCGATCCCGGACAGTGACCGTGGACGCGGACCTGATCGAGGGCGTCACGGCCTTCGACGTCATCACCGACATCCAGCCATGGCTCGATGAGCAAGCAAAGACCTGGGGTGTGGGCTACGCCTACGAATTTGGCGGCGAGGTGTACGAGTCCGCGAAGGCCAGTGCCTCCATCAACGCAAAGCTGCCCATCGCTGGGTTGGCGATCATCATGTTGCTTGTCTGGCAGTTCAACTCCCTTCGCAAACCCCTCATCGTCCTGGCCACCATCTTGCTCGCTCTCGTAGGCGTCGCGCTGGGGTTGGTCACCATCAACTGGCTGGGACTAGGGGGCGGATACTTCGGTTTCATGACTCTGCTGGGCATCATCTCGCTCGCGGGCATCGTCATCAACAACGGGATCGTGTTGATCGACAGTATCGACATCGAGCGGGAGGAGAACGGGCTGAGCCCACCCGATGCGATCGTTCAGGCAGCGCAACAGCGGCTGCGCCCGATCCTCCTCACCACCGCCACGACCGTCGCCAGCTTGATTCCTCTCTACTTGGGCGGAAACGAGCTCTGGCAGCCACTTGCAGTGGCGATCATGTCGGGTTTGATCTTCTCGACAGCGCTCACGCTCGGCTTCGTCCCTTTGCTCTATTCGATATTCTACCGGGTGAGCTTCCGCGACTTCACTTACACCGAAGTTTCTTCAGAGGCGGCGGAGTAATCAGCGCCCCGTGCCGTCGCGATGTTGAGGCCGACCAATCTTGCGATCATCACCGCGAGGTACATCTGACCCAAGACGCCCTCCAGCGCGGCAATCGGACGAGCTAGGCTCGAGAGCGGCACGACGTCGCCGTACCCCATCGTCGCCAGGCACACCAAGCTGAAATATGAGAAGGTGCTCGTCGCCGTATTTCGCGCCCCGTCAGGATCATCGGGCAAACCCGAAAACGAGCCCGGCATCCGCATCTCCATCATCTCGAAGAGCAGCGCGAATAGCGCAGCGACCAACAAGTACACGACGACAGCGCCGAGAATGGTGTCTAGCGTTACGTCTCTTCGTTGAAAGAGGTGCGTCGCGACGATCAGAATCGCGTAGCAGAGCCATACCGAGGTGATTCCCAGCGCGCTCGTGCCGAGGCCACCGCTTCCCAAGAGCTGCTGGCCCCACCGAGCTCCGAGGGTGAGAACCGTCAACACCACGAACCACCGACGATGGCGACTCGGGCCGACCGAATACACGCCCGCCAGCAGAATGCCATCGAAGAGCAGCTCGGCGACGAAGCCGGCACGGTGGGCTGGGATAATCGGGGCAACGACGAACAACACGAGGAGGCCGACCAGCAGGGCGGCGTGCGGTGGAAACTTTCTTGCGCGTGAGAACATGGCGCCGATCGTGTGCGCCTGTCGCAGACTGAGGCCAAAAAACGGACTCGGAGGCTCGCATATCGTCGAGCTATTGAGGCGCGAAATGTGGTAAAGAGCGCAATGTCCGCGGAGGGGTTCATGCAACGTAGGCGAGCGACCAGATCGGCTTCAGCCGTCGCCCTCTTCGCCCTCTGTGGATGGATGTGGCTCATACCCGCATCGGCATCGGCCGTGCCGAAGCTCGATATCAAGGTGTTCTTGGGGGTTGGGTCGACGACGCTGGTGCCGCGGGTTCCAGAGTTCACGCTTCCAAGTGGCACGGTGGTCGGTGGAAGGGTCTCCGAGACACGTGGCAATTGGCAGGGCGGCCTCAGCGCGCGCGTTCGATTCGACAAAGCCTTCGCGGAGATCGGGATGGTCTTCAGTCGGTTTGGGTTCACGATACCCGAATCGGAGCTCGAGATCTGCCAACTGCAGAACGCAGGCAACCCCGACGCATGTCTGGGGGTGGAAGAGATCATCGGAAAAGACGGGAGAATGAACTCTTTCGATATTCCGATGACCGCCGGATACGTGCCGTACCGCAATCCCTACTTCGGCCTCTTCCTCTATGGAGGCCTCGTGAACAAGTTCAACATCCGAGGCTTTGTCGAGACCAACGGCAGCCGAAAGGGGCTCAAGTTCAAACCAAAGGACGCGAACTTCGTCATCTACCAAATCGGCCTTCGTTTGGGCTGGCAGTTCGACCTCGGCCCGGTGAACTTCGATTTCAACTACACCCTCGGACTGAACAGCTTCACGAAGACCGACTACCGCACAAGCTCCCACGTCACCCAGTTCAATGTCGGCTGGCTGTTCTAGCTTATGGATGAAGAACTCATCTGCCGGGCCGAAAAGGTGGGACAGTCCCCTCTCACCGGCGCCTCGTTCTCTTCCTCTTTCCCGCGGTCTCGTCCGGCTGGCTGGGCATTAGACGGGTGGTGTTCGCGATCTGGACGACGAATTCCTCGTCGGCCTCGATGCTTTCCGTGCCACTGACGGTCTTGACCACGATCTTGTCGACGGAGGTGCCGCGCGCCGACGCGTCGGATTCGAGCGCTTCCAGGTTGAGGATGAGGCGGCCGGCGGCCTTGGCGCTCATCGACTCGACCGCGATCTCGATCCCCTCCTCCGGGAACGTAATCTTCTGAGGCAAGCCGACTCGCTGCGAGGTGAAGTCCAACATCAGCTCGTCGCCAGCTTTGTCAACTAGCTGATAGGTGGAGACGTGGGTGACCTTGAATCCGTAGAACTCGGTCTCGCGCTTGGCTTCCCAGCGCGCCCCGATACCAACGGGCTCAGCCGGAAGTAGAACACGAGTCACGGCCGATCGCGCGTTGATGATCATCCGAAGCAGGCGCGCAGGGACATCGCCCCGTTTCGTCGCTTCGTTGAATGCACCAGCCAAGACGGCACCGCGGTTGTCGATCTCGACCCAGCCGCCCACGCCTTCGAGCACCGCGGCCCCTGCCTGGAGGTCGGCCACCAGAGCTTCGTCGGAGTCCTCGAGAACGACGGCCTCGGACTTCACGGTGTCGATGTTGAAACGAACTCCGTTTTCGGTGGTGGTCGCCGGCCCAGCCACGGTTTGGAGTCGAAGGCCTGGCAGCACCGTCAACGCTTCGGCGTCTTTGGAGGTGGCAAGCATGGCGACTTGGAGCGTCGTCGTGGACGTCGTCGTTGTGCCCGCCGCAATCCGGTATCGAAGGAGCAACTTCGGCTCTCGGCCGACGTCCAAGACGACGACCGGATCGGCCACCGTGGCATCGGCTGCGGTCTGGGGCGCGGCGTCCTTCTTGCATCCGGCGATGACGAACAGTGAGCAGCCCAGTACTAACCAAGGCGCTAATTGTTTATTCATGGGATCTCTCAATTCGCGAAGACTGTCGAATCGCGCCCACAGGCATGCTCACGCGTGGCGTCATCGTGCTAACTTCGGGTGCTAGTGGTTCTGCGAAATTCGGACGCTCAGTGATGGGAAAGGTCCGAATGAAGAGTATACACCGGAAACTCACAGACCCGACCTCGATTTCGGCGAGGCGGAGCGTCTTTTCGACGCAACAGTCCGGGAGTTCCGCCCGATGGTCGCGACCGCATTGAAGGCCGGGCTCCGGTTGGGAGAGCTGCTCGCCCTCTCGGCCGCACCATCCAGTGGCACGTGCTTCGACACACCTTCGCAAGCCATCTCGTGATGCGCGGCGAGCCGCTGAAGGTGGTTCAGGAGCTCTT
>Ga0070722_10000366_pt1 | contig 11560 bp, 10 predicted proteins | sample tdAd001_FD_67276 | JGI IMG/M metagenome (GOLD analysis project Ga0070722, IMG submission 67276) | Marine sediment microbial communities from the Atlantic coast under amendment with organic carbon and nitrate - tdAd00.1 | ecosystem: Environmental > Aquatic > Marine > Coastal > Sediment | place...
TCCGTCATCCAATTTAAAGTCTTGTATCGCCTCAAGTGGAAGGCGGGTAGCGGGCAGGAAACGATCGACAGATTTCTCGGAGCATAACCCCGAAGTGAAGATTGGTCTTTTAATGTCGATGAGCTTCTTGTCTGGTCCGAAATGAAGAGACACACAATGTTGCAACGAATAACCGCCTTTTGTACCACAGTTGCCTGGGCCAACGCCCCCGAGACCTCCCAGTAACATGCAACTTAATAGAGAGGGCTCACCGGTGTATACGAACGTGTCATATACCAAAATTTGCTCTTGGCCACCTTTCTCGGCGTAGTATGCGTACGGGGAGCCCAGCATTTCCATTACGGTGTCAATGGTCTGACCTCGTAGATTGGTTTCCTCGACGTTGCGTACTGAGTTAAATCCGGAGCTGCCGGTGGTGCAAGACGTCAGAAATAGCGCCACGCTTGCGACTATGAATATCTTCATACCAGCACCAAGCATCCGATACGGCAGCGTAAGTGACAAATTAGACCGGCTTTGATGGCCGACTCGCGAACTGCCTGCCACATAACAGCATAATACAATCATGGGACAATCTTGAAGTTTACGAACCAATTGATTCTGTACTAGCACAATTGTACTAGCAATTACCAATCTGTTAGCTTTGGCTACGCTAAGCCGGAGGTAAAACTATGATAAAGCCAACAAAAGTGCTTTGTTGGGTTATGGTAATTGCAATCACCGGATGCACCTCGGTCCAATCGTACAGCATGGGTCAGGTGAATTCCGAATTACCGATTGATGTTGGGGATGAGGTCAAGATTTATGAAAAAAGTTTTGGGAGAGAATATCGGATTATTGTCACTGAAATTTCCGAGGAGACAATCAAGGGCAAATTAGTAGTAGATCCAGAAAGAATCACTACTGCACGCTGGGAAGATATTGGGCGCATTGAATTGAAACAACCTGATGGTTCCAAAACAGCAACACTTATTGTCGTTATAATCGGACTATTAGTTTTTATTGCAAAAAGTTTCGTTGACAGCTTATGTGACGGGCCTTTTAAAGAATCCGATGATTGCGGTTAACGAATAAATGTTAAACTGGATTAGGTCAGATTTAACCTGACACCTTTCTTGCAAAAGTAATTAAAGCTCTTCTTCTCTAATCGGGGCACTACCAAATCCCGTCTTTCAGCTTCTACTATCAAGTTGTTCTCCGAGCTTGCCGGGAGTCCGTTGCTGGCCGTTCTCGGAAGCCAAGGTAGCGTATTTCAGTATCAGCTTTGGAGAAAACAGACCCTCAAATCTTATTTCTCAGCGGCAAAAAACGACCCAAAGCCGACATACGGAGGTCGGCTATCGATGAATTAAAAGATGCTTGGAGTTCTGTCAATAACTGGAAGTGATCAAACGTGGTTATCGTTAAGCCTTGATGATCCTACTCGAAATAAATTTAGTAACTACGATTTAGGTTTATTTGTAACACCAACCTTGCCTACTCCACCAGTAACGCTATCGATAGCAGTGGATACATCTGCTACTGCTTTTGTGCTCGCCTTTAAGGCCCAAGTATCTTGGTCGCATAACTTGCAACGAGCAGTAAACGCAGCTTCAATTCCTTCCATGTGACGCGACTCAAGCGTAACTAAATCCGTTAAATGAGCCTGGCAATTCTTGCACACGATATGATCGGGCTTTAATGCCTCAATTTTTGCTAAAGCTTTCGCTACGCGAGTTGCTCGATTACCTTTTATATTTTCTTGCCCCACAAATTTATCCTCTGTTTATATTTATGTGCCTAACAAGAATCAACCCAAAGATTAAAGCTATAAATAATGCCATGCCTACTCAGAAAGGGCCTTTGATTTAAGTATGAAAAAAACCCAGCAAGTGATTCGCCTATAAATTGAGTGCATTTCGTTGTCCATCAAGAATCCATTTTTTCGATTGTTAACTCATAAATGCTTATATCGAGGGTGCTAATTTTTCTTGGAGTTCTGTCAATAACTGTACGGCCTCTATTTCTCCGAGTATATAACTTTCAATTGCAGGGGCACGTTCTTTTTCGCAACAAGCTTGTAATTATCAAAGGTCAGTTATTGGCCGTTTCGAGAAGCCCAGCAAGCTCATCTGAGCGTCTCCTTACGAGAAAGCCGCCGCTCCGAATGAAAATTTCAGAGGCAATTGTCGACCCTAAACGGACACCCATAAAATAAAGCCATATCATTCGAGGTGGTTTTTTTAAGTCTACTGAATGTCGCCAGTTCGAGTCCCGCACCACCATAATCTTGACATAAAATTATGATAGGCAGATGATTGTTTGATCTACTGATCGGCCCCGAATGCTAACGCTGTTTGCATTTAGGACAATCCGAGTGGTTCTAGATTCCTAAAAATGAACCCATTAGTCTTTCTGAGTCGGCCCTAGATGATTTAACTATAAGTTAAGTTTGCGATGGGCTATATCGATAAATGGAGAAGATTCTCCACTTCAATCTCGTGTCAACATTGTAATTCTGGTTGGCACCAGATTTATTACCCTCGCAGAAATTAATAACCAGTAAAGCTGCGAAAGCAGACAGGGGGAAGTTATGAATATCAAATTATCAAATATAGTGACGGGTTTCATCATCTCGATGCTGATTTGGTCGGTCGGTACCGCTGGTGAACGTATCGTTGTAGAAAATGTGGGATTTGCAACCCCGGAATCGGTTGAATATTACGCCGCAGAGGATGTATACCTGGTCACCAATATCAATGGAAGCCCATTTGAAGTTGATGATAATGGATTTATTTCAAAAATCAGTCCAGATGGCACGGTGCTTGACCTGAAATGGATCGATGGCGCCAAATCTGATACTCGTCTTCATGGACCAAAAGGTGCTGCTATCAGTGGCAATATCCTGTATGTCGCTGATCATGACGAAGTACATTTATTCGAACTGCCCAGCGGGAGGCAAAAAACCAGTGTCAAAATTCCAGGCAGCACCTTCCTCAATGGCATCACCCCGGGAGGCGGGGGCTCCGTTTATACCACAGATATGGGAGCGACGAGTGATAATGGTAATTTTGTATCATCCGGTACGGACGCGGTTTATCAGGTTTTTCCCGATGGTCAGTATAAGGTCGTCATGAAGGACAAGGATATGGGTTGGCCAAACGGCATTGTCGTTAGTGGCAAACATTTAATCGTTGTGACTTCCCAGTCAAATGAGGTTTATCGAGTGCTCGGGAATGGGCAAAGATATATCTTGCCAGCGCCTCCGACAGGTTTTCTCGATGGTTTGGTTGCGTTGGACGATGGCAGCCTTATCATGTCGAGTTGGGCAGGCTCCGCAATTTACCGCCTGGATAAAAATGGTAGCTACAGCACGGTAGTGGATTCACTGGAATCACCATCGGATATTGGTTATGACAATAAACGAAATCGTTTGCTCGTGCCTTTGTTTAAGAAGGATAAGGTAGTTATTTTCCCACTTTAGCTCTGCCGGTTGACCCGGCGTTGTGACAGCACCGGATTCTATCCGATCAAATTAGTGGCGGAAGCAGTAGTTAAGGAACAAATCCTGCGAATGACTGCTGATGGCATCATTACCATTTGCTGAAGCCATTGCCGCACTCGATGAGTCCAATCAAAACGCCCTTTTTAACGACGTTTTTGAAGGTCTTAGCCCCTATATCGACGGTCAAAGGTTGGCGATCCCACACGTTGCTCACGTCGTCAGTGCGCACACCTAATCCGATGAGAGCTGCGAGCACCTATCGTAGGCGCCCGTTGTTGGCCGAAGATCGTCTCTGAGATGAATCGCGCCAGTGTCGGTTTTGGAGAGAACCGACGCTCAGGCTCGATGAGGCAGCGGCAAAAACCGACCCCGGCGCTCACAGTGTATGTCAACATAGCGTTCTATTTTGCTCGCCACCTTTGTTCGTGTTAAAACAACCGGCACCGTATTATTGATAAATCGGAAAAGAACAGAGGACGCTCTAATGACAAATCGAACCATTTTGATCACGGGTGCCAATCGCGGCATTGGTCTGGAATTAACCGAGCAGTTTGCGCAGGACGGATGGCAAGTGCTCGCCTGTTGTAGAAATCCTGCCGATGCCGGGCAATTGCAAGCGCTAACTGAACGAGATCTGGCCATTGAAATACATGCGCTTGATGTCACTAATTACGAACAGATGGCTACCCTGGCAGATCTGCTTGGTAACAGACCGATTGATATATTGTTAAGTAATGCGGGCATCTACGGCTCGAAAGGCGTCGGTTTTGGAAAGGTCGATGCGGAGGAATGGCGAAAAGTGCTTGAGGTCAATACGATTGCACCGTTAATGCTGGTACAGACATTCATTGAACAGGTAGCGGCCAGCCAACATAAACTGGTGGCGGTTATCAGCAGCAAAGTAGGTAGTATTGCGGACAACAGTAGTGGTGGAAACTACGTTTACCGCAGTTCCAAGACCGCAGTAAATCAAGTCGTTAAAAGTCTTTCCATTGATCTGGCCGACCGCGACATTACCGTCATAAGCCTGCATCCCGGTTGGGTTAAAACAGACATGGGTGGGTCCAATGCGGAAATCAGTACGGATGCGAGCGTGTCCGGTTTAAAAAACATTCTGCTATCTGCGAAGCTCGCACAAAGTGGTCAGTTCATCGAGTTTAACGGTAGCAGTATTCCATGGTAAAAAATGGTCGTAGAAACTCAGATTGGTCAATGTAGCGACAGGGAATTAAGGGAGTGGTGCCAGGGGTGGAATCGAACTATTGACTTAAAAAACAGACCGGTGTATGTCAAGGTAGTTGTCGCCTGGATGGATCATGCTACGTTTCTTGCTTTATGATGCTTCTGCTAATCGCGCCAGGCGTTGTTCTTCTTCGAACATAGCCTGTTTTATTTCTTCGAGTACTGCGTCGACATCTGCGTCCACCTCGACAGTGCTGTGTTCACCGCTCAGTTCAACTTCGGAGTGTAATTCACCCGCTTCGTATAATGCCCAGATTTCCTCAGCGTATCGGGTATTCAGAATTTCAGGGGAAAATAGACCATAGTAGCTGGTGATTTTATTCACATCGCGAGCAAATAAACGTTCGGCATGGTTGTTTGCAGCAGCGTTGACTACCTGCGGAAGATCAATAATAACGGGGCCATAGTCATCGACGAGCACGTTGAACTCCGACAGGTCGCCATGCACCAGGCCTTCACACAACATGCGGACGACGTAGCGTATCATCAGTTGATGGTCTTCTACAGCTTGTGTTCTCGACATCGCCACATCGTTCAAACGAGGTGCCTCGAATCCCTGGTCGTCGCAAATTAGCTCCATTAGTAAAACGCCATCGAAGCAGCCATAGGGCTTTGGCACGCGTACACCGACCCGGGACAGCCGATACAATGCATCAACTTCGGTATTTTGCCAGGCTTGTTCCTGTTCCCTGCGACCGTAACGGGAGCTTTTTTCCATAGCTCGTGCGCGGCGACTATTGCGTACCTTACGACCTTCCTGGTATTGCGTCGCCTGTTTGAAGCCCCGTTTATCTGCTTCTTTATAAATTTTCGCACAGCGAATTTCACTGCCGCAGCGCACGATAAACACATCGGCTTCTTTACCACTCATTAATGGTCGTATTACTTCGTCAATCAGACCATCTTCAACCAGCGGTTTGAGTCGTTTGGGAATTTTCAATGGTGCCTCAATTTTTGCAATAGCCAGAGATGGTCATTATGGTTTGTCAATTGCTGGGCAAACTGTCCTTTGAACCGGGGTCATCGATTCAAATCCAGGTGAGGCACTATTGCTCAGGAGGTCTGCCCGGATAGGCAGTGTTGAAAAAGAATAAGAAGTCACAAACAGGGAGTCCGATTAAGCGCCGGCGCATAGTAACAGAAACAGTTTGAAAGCATCGCAATACTAATCGTGTTTACGGTGCGCCATAGCCAGGTTTGAGATCCCTGCCGATGTAGAATCCGGAACAGCTCGCAGAGCCGACAATTTCAAGCGGCAATAATATCCCCGGCCGCTACCAGTGCATCAATCTCGGAATCGAGATAACCAAATTCCCCGAGAATTTCCCGCGTGTGTTCACCGAGCAACGGAGCGCCATGCCTGATACTGGTCGGTGTCGCGGAAAATTTTACCGGTGAGCCCAGTGCTTTTGTTGTGCCAAGATGGCTATGCTCGACATCGACCACCATCTCCCGTGCGAGCACCTGGGGGTCCTTGAGCATGTCACCGATGGACAATACCGGGCTTGCCGGCACGCCTACAGCCTCGAGGCGGACAAGCCAGTCCGCGGTATCGCGCTGCTTGAAGCGCCGCGTGAGGATTTCGATGAGTGCCGACAGGTTTTGCATGCGTGCCGAATTGTCGTCAAAGCGCGGGTCGGTGGCGAGTTCGGGTTGATCGATGACTTCTACCAGGCGTAACCAGTTAGCCTGGTTGGCGGCGCCGACATTGACCCAGCCGTCCCGTGTCGGTAGCGCCTGGTAAGGTGCCGCCAGCGGATGCGCTGAGCCGAGTGCGCCGGGTGATATCCCGGTGGCGAGAAAAATCGCGGATACCCAGGCAGTGTTGACGATGCTCGCTTCGAGCAACGAAGTATCCACGAGTTGGCCTTGCCCGGTTTTGAGGCGGTGGATGTAGGCCGCGAGAATGCCCGTCGCAGCCAGCATGCCGGCGCCGATATCGCCGACCGGGACCCCTGCCTTGATCGGCGGGTGGCCCGGCCCTTCGCCGGTAACGCTCATCAACCCGGACATACCCTGTGCGATTAAATCGAAACCCGCCCGATCGGCGTAGGGCCCGCTGCGGCCGAATCCGGTAATCTGGCAATAGATGAGGCTTTGGTTCAGTTGGTGCAGGCTCTCGTAGCCGAGCCCGAGACGCTCCATGGTGCCGACGCGAAAATTTTCGATCACCACATCGGCCTTGCCCAGCATCTTCAGCAATACCGCCTTGCCAGCTGCGGATTTCATATTGATTGCGGTGCCACGCTTGTTACGATTCAGGATCATGAAAGCGGCGGATTCGCCGTCGATCTCGGGCGGTACCATGCGCCGGGTGTCGTCACCGCCAGGCACCTTTTCGACCTTGATGACGTCCGCGCCCATGTCCGCGAGCAACTGCCCGCACACGGGGCCCGCCATGATATGCGCGAGTTCAATTACCTTAAGACCGGTCAGCGGTCCGCTTGCCGACATGTCTACTGACCCTTGAACACAGGCTTGATTTTATCGAGAAAGGAATTGTAACCGATGTGAAAATCCTCGGTATCGTAACACAGGTAACTGGCGTCCTTTTCCTGCTCGCTGAGCGGTGTGGGATCGTTTTGGCGCCGCATGAACTGCTTATGCCAGCGCGCAACCAGCGGCGCGCCGTCGGCAATGCGCCGGGCGCTCGCATAGGTCTCCTGTTCCACTTCCTCATCTGCGACCACGCGCGTTACTAGCCCTTTTTGTATGGCTTCCTCGGCGTCGAACACGCGCCCTTCGAGCAGGATTTCCATGGTCACCGCCTTACCAACGAGGTTGTATAAAGCCTGCATTTCACGGATACCAACGCAGAGTCCGAGACGGTTGATCGGAATGCCGAAACGGCTCGAACGACCGCATATGCGGAGGTCGCAAAGGCTCGCGATTTCGAGTCCGCCACCCACGCAAATGCCCTGGATCAACGCTACTACGGGATGTTGACATTCGGCTATCGCAGCCAGTGCTGCGTGATGGATTTCACCATAGGCTTTCGCATCCACGCTGTTCGAACGCGCATCCTTGAACTCCGAAATATCATTGCCCGGCGCGAATGACCTGTCGCCGGCCCCGCGCATTACGATACAGCGCAGACCATCGTCATCGGACAGGCTGCGCATGACTTCACCCAGCTGCTGCCACATCGGCTTGATCAACGCGTTCAGTTTATGCGGGCGATTGAGTATGACCGTGGCAATGTCTTGCTCGCGCTTCAGCAGAATCAACTCTTCGCTCATGGCATCGAATCTCCTTGTAAATTATCGATAAAAATATTCAACCAGCGTCATCGGCACCGCGGGGACATAGGTGACCAGCATCAACATCGTGAACAAGACCGCGATGAAATAAATATTAACCTTGCTCACTTCCCAGATATCCGCCTTTGCCACCGAGCAGGCGGTAACCAGTACACTCGCCACCGGCGGGGTTTGCTGGCCGATGCCGAGGTTCAGGGTCACGATAATGCCAAAATGGACCGGGTCGATACCGACCTGGTGAACCAGCGGCATGACGATGGGCACCACCAGGATGATCGCCGCGGCAGAGTGCAGGAACAAACCGACCACGAGGAAAAACAGGTTTAACAGCGCGAGCACGAAGTACTTGTTCTGTGTGATCTGGCCTATGTTGTCCGCGAGCGTCTGCGGCACCTGGGCCTCGGTCAGGTACTCGCCGACCAGCACCGACGACGCCACCAGCAGCATCACTACCGCGGTTTGTACACTGCCGTCGATCATTGCCTGTTTCAGATGTGGCCAGTCGAGTTCGCGGTAAATGGCGCCGATGATTATCGACGCTACCACCGCGAGCCCGGCGCCTTCGGTGGCGGTGACGAAACCCCCGAAGATCCCGCCGAGGATGATCAAAGGCAGGGTGAACGCGAGTGCCGCGTCTTTAAAAGTCGCCACTACCTGGCTAACCTTGAACACTTCCTCGACCGGGTAGTTGTAGTGCACCGCAAAGCGGTGTGCGACCACCATCATCAGGAATCCACCGAGCACACCCGGGACGATGCCGGCGACAAATAACTGCACCACCGAACTTTGCGCCATCACTGCATACAGGATCATCGGGATCGATGGCGGGATGATCACTGCGAGTGTCGCCGACGACGAAGTCACCGCCGCCGCAAACGGGCCCGGGTAACCCTTCTTCTTCATCGAAGGGATCAAGATAGATCCCAGCGCTGCGACATCGGCAACCGCGGATCCGGAAATCTCGGCGAAGAATAGCGATGTGCCGATATTGACCATTGCCAGGCCACCCTTGACGAAACCGAAGATAGCGGAAGCAAAAGCGATCAGGCGGCGCGAGATCCCGGTTGAGTTCATGATCGCACCGGCGAGAATAAACAAGGGGATCGCGATTAACGGAAAATTGGTAGCACCGTCCATCATCACCAGCGCGACATTCGGTAATACGTCCGGACCGTGCGCAAACACCATCGCCGCACTCGCGACTACCGCAAGCGCCACCGCGATCGGCACGTTAATCAGCACCAGCGCGAGTAGCCCGATGAACATGAAGAATATAATCATCAGGCTGACACAGGTGGTTCATTCATGGCGTAGCATCTCGGCGCGCCCGCTGGCTTCGCGCAAAACCTGAGGCAGGTTCAGCATTTCCGCGATCACGAACAGGATCGCGCCTATGGGTATTACCGACTGGGTGAACTGGGTGCCGATCCAGGGCAGGCTGATCAGCGTATCACCTTCAAGAACGACCAGTACTATGTATCCGTACCAGGCCAGGATCAGGAAGAAGCCGATGACCACGGCCTCGGCCACCAGCACCAGCGGCACTCGGAATAGCGGTGGCACTGCCACGATCAGCCCCGGTACGCCGATATGCGCGCGCTTCAGCGCCGCCAGCGAAGCGCCGAAATAGGTCAACCACGCGAGCTGCACCGAGGCGATCTCGTCATACCAGGAAAGAGCTTCCCCTGCCCAGCGGAAAATAACGCCAAGTACGACGACGACGGCGAGGCTGACGATGAGCAATACCGTGATCGCCTCAAGCAAGCGCTCGAATAGCGCGCGCGCGGAGTCGAGTTTAGTCAAGCGGGAACCTGTTGAACAAGATTAGTTTAATAATCCAAACAGGCTGCCCCGCAGCGCGGGGCAGCTTGTGGACCTTTTACATCGCAAGGCCGAGCGCTTTATCGATGAGCGCTTTACCATCGGGTACGCTGCTGCCGAACTCTTCGTAGATCGGCTTGCTTGCGGCGATAAAAGCGGCCTTATCGGCATTGTTCACCTGCATGCCACCGGCCTTGAGTTCGGCGAGCAAGTCAATTTCGAGTTGCGCGGCAGTCTTGTAAACAAACGCCTGGGTTTCCTTCGCCGTGGCTTCGAGTACCGTACGCACATCCTCGGGCAGTTGCGCCCAGTACTTGGTGCTTACCGTGACGTAAGCCGGGGTGTATACGTGTCCGGTCATGGAGAGGTACTTCTGCACTTCCTGGAACTTGCCGCTGGCAATCTGAGCCAATGGATTCTCCTGGCCGTCGAAGGTACCGGTTTGCAGCGCAACGAATACTTCCGAGAAGGACAAGGGTGCCGGGTTCGCGCCGTAAGCCTTGAACATCTTCACCCTCCAGACCGATTTCGGGGTTCTCAGTTTGAGGTCCTGCAAGTCAGCCGGCACGTTGATGGGGCGCTTGTTATTGGTAATATTACGAAAACCGTTCTCCCAGATCGCGATCACCTTGTAACCCTTCTTTTCGAGGATCGGAACCAGCGTCGGCCACACGATTTCCTTTTCGATGCGCGCCATATGCGCTCGGTCCTTGACCAGGTAAGGCATGTCGAATACTCCCAATTCATCGGCGACCGAAGCCATAACCGAGGATGGTAGCGAGAAGTTAACGGTGCCGAGCTTGAGCTTCTTCAATAGCTCCTTGTCTTTGCCGAGCTGGCTCGAACCGAAGCCGATGACTTTGGCCTTGCCTTCGAGTTTCGCATTGGCACGTTTGGCGAATTCGTTGACCGAAGCTTCGAACAGGGATCCCGGCTTGCCGACGTGGCCGAACTTGAGTTCCAGCTCGGCGGCGAATGCGGGGGTTGCAAGCATGACACTTAAAACAATTGCGGAACTGATAAATTTTAAAAATCTCATATTTTTCTCCTTCCTTATTAATTGTCGTTATTAATGGGTCTTCTGATTGTGTTCTTTTACATCTTGGTCCTACTCCTTATTTTCATATTCAGGCCAGCTATGAAACAGGTGCATCGCCCAGGCCTGATTGAAATCTGTTCGACGGTTCAGGCTTTACCCGCCAGGTAATCCAGCGCGGCGTTTATGCCACCCTTGTTAAATGGTATACCAGCTGCGGCCAGACCCATTTCGACCCCGGACAGCGTACCGGCCAGCATCAGGTCATTAAAGTCACCGAGATGGCCTATTCGAAATACGCGCCCCTGAACTTTCGCCAGGCCTGTGCCCAGCGACATATCGAATCGCTGCAGGATCACGTTACGCAAATGGTCGGCATCGTGACCCTCGGGCACCAGGATCGCGGTCAACGCTGCGCTGTATTCTTCGGGATTCAGACACAGGATCTCGAGGCCCCAGGCGCGTACCGCGCGCCGCGTTGCTTCAGCGTGGCGCTGGTGACGTGCAAACACGTTATCGAGACCTTCCTGCAGCAACATTTGCAGCGATTCGCGCAACGCGTAAAGCAGGTTGGTCGCCGGGGTGTAGGGGAAATAGCCGGTTTTGTTCGCCGCAATCATGGGTTGCCAGCGCCAGTAAGAAGCGGCCAGTCCTGCACTTTCCGAGGCTGCCAGTGCTTTCGCGCTGACCGCGTTGAAACTCAGGCCGGGCGGTAAC